>Ga0268386_10000503_pt1 | contig 24833 bp, 25 predicted proteins | sample RVTome_15_FD_200260 | JGI IMG/M metagenome (GOLD analysis project Ga0268386, IMG submission 200260) | Soil microbial communities from uranium-contaminated site in the Upper Colorado River Basin, Wyoming, United States - RVT150D86... ... | reverse complement strand
GTTCTGTATGGAAGGGCCATCGCTCAACGGATAAAAGGTACTCCGGGGATAACAGGCTTATTCCTCCCAAGAGTCCACATCGACGGAGGAGTTTGGCACCTCGATGTCGGCTCATCACATCCTGGGGCTGTAGCAGGTCCCAAGGGTATGGCTGTTCGCCATTTAAAGTGGTACGCGAGCTGGGTTCAGAACGTCGTGAGACAGTTCGGTCCCTATCTGCCGTGGGCGTTGGAAACTTGAGGGTGAGCTGCTCCTAGTACGAGAGGACCGGAGTGGACGTATCTCTGGTGTTCCGGTTGTCACGCCAGTGGCACTGCCGGGTAGCTAAATACGGACGGGATAACCGCTGAAAGCATCTAAGCGGGAAGCCCCCCCCAAGATTAGGTTTCCCTGGGGACTCGATCCCCCTGAAGGGCCGTCGCAGACTACGACGTTGATAGGCTGGGTGTGTACGTGCAGTAATGCATTGAGCTAACCAGTACTAATTGCCCGTGAGGCTTGACCATATAACACCCAATCAGCTTGATGGGTGTCGTTACTCGAATGCGACAGCGTCAAAACCTTTCTGAATCAGCGAGTCGGGGGCAGATCTATTTTCTCCCCGTCTTCCGCGCTCCTGCATGGGCCGGTTGAAAATAGATCTGTCCCCGACTCGCGACCGGTTTGCCTGGCGGCAATAGCGAGCGGGAACCACCCGATCCCATTCCGAACTCGGAAGTGAAAACGCCCTGCGCCGATGGTAGTGTGGACGCAGTCCATGCAAGAGTAGGTCACTGCCAGGCTCTTAAACTCAAAGCCCTGCTGAAGCGATTCAGCAGGGCTTTGTTCTTTTATATTGCTCTCGAAGCTCCCGAGCTCATCGATCCTCGCGCGCGCGGCTTCGGGCCTGCGCTCGACGGCGTCCCGGAATCAGAATCAGAACCGTGATGCCAACCGGAATGCACGGCTGACCGTGTATTCAAGGATCCGACGCATCGCGCGACGCGGAATCCGAGTCACGTCGATCTTCAAGTCTGCGGCCAGCTTCATCGCGGCGGCACGCCCGGCTCCGAAAACACCTCCGCCGGGATGCTGGAACGGTCCGACCAGATAGAGCCGCTCGATGCCGGGCACCGTGAACTGACCGAGATCGGGGGTCGGTCTGTGGGCGCCCGATTGATAAGTCGTCGTGGCGATACCGTGCAGATCGCCGCGCCGGAAGCTCGGCGACGTGCGCTCCATATCGACGGGACTGTCGCAGTGATACTGAAGGATGTCCTCACTCGCGATGTTCTCAAGAAAGCGACCCATGTGCGCGATCATCCCCTGGGCGTAGTCGTGCTTGGTCTCGTCCCACGAGCGACCGTCGGCGCGTTCGTAAGGGACGTAGTCCCACGCATGCAGCGTCGCTCGACCTTCCGGTGCGCGCGACGTATCGAACGCAGTCAGCGATCCGAAACCGATCAGGGGATACTGCGAGAACCCGCCATAGCGCAGATCGTCGAACGAGCGACGCAGTGACTGATAGCTGGTCGGCAGCAGCTCATTCATCACTGCGTGTACCCGCATCCCCGAGTGGAAGCGCAGCGGTGCCTTGAGCGCGGCATGCACCGTGATGCACGCAATCGATGACGTCTGAGTCGCCTCGGCATCGAGGACGATTTTGGTGTCGACGCCCTCCGTCATCCGCCCGAGGTCATGCGGGTGAATGGCTGCAATCACGGCATCTCGCGCCGCGTATTCCTGACCGGACGTCGTCACGATGCCAGTGGCGCGGCCATTGCGGGACAGCACTCGAGCTACGTCGACGTTTGCCAGCACCTCGCCACCATGATCGCGGATGCAGTCGATGAGCGTCCCGGTCAGCCGGCCGCTGCCGCCGATCGGCACGCCTATTCCATATTTCTCGAGAAATCCGACGAACACGAACACGCCGAGTGCGGTCGCCTTCTCGTCGGGTGAGACGAGATTCTCGCCAGCGATGCGCGCGAAATGCAGGCGCACCTTGTCGTGCTCGAAATACTCGCAGACGAGATCGTGAGTGCTCATCTGCACGACCCTCCAGAACTCCCGGCCCTCGCGGCTCTGGTCGAGTAGCGCAAAAGACGCGCCGAGCGGTGCTGGAGCGGTGTAGAGAGTCGCCGCTACCATCGGCAGCCAGGCGGCGGCCTGCACGGACAACCGACGAAAGGCGTCGGCGTCCCTCTTTGAGAATCTGGCGATCTCCGCACAGGTCCGTTCCCGGTCCCGATAGAGCACCAGGGTGGTGCCGTCCTCGAACACCGACATCATCGGCGGGTCCGGAAACAGGTACTCGAGTCCGTACCTGGACTTGAGGCCGAGTTCATCCTCGGCAAGCAGCGGATTGCCCTGTATGAAGATATGCGCCATCGCGTGCTGGTCGTGGCGGAAGCCGGGCAGTGTCAGCTCGCGCGTGACGACTCCGCCGCCGAACCAACCATTTCGCTCTAAGACCAGAACTCGTTTACCGGCCACTGCAAGATAGGCCCCGGCCACGAGCCCGTTGTGCCCCGAACCCACAACGACTACGTCACTCTCGAGCATGGTCGGCACCTACAAAGTCTTCGCCATCCGATACGCGCACCTCGAGCGCACGGCTCGGCATAACTTTCTGGACGGCGACGAGCACGACGGGCCGATGCCGCTCGACTATTACGTTTGGGCGATCGTGAACAACGACCGAACGATCCTCGTCGACACGGGTTTTGACCAGGAAACGGCGCGCCGTCGAGGCCGGCAGGTCGTCCGCCCGGTCGCTGATGGTCTAGGTGCCATCGGCCTTGCACCGGACCGGATCGAGCATATCGTGATTTCGCACATGCATTACGATCATGCGGGAAATCACGCGCTTTTTCCGCGCGCGCGCTATCACGTACAGGAAGCAGAGATGGCCTATTGCACGGGCCGCTGCATGCTGGCGCCCGAGGTCGGCGGCGTGTTCGACGCCGCCGCGGTTGCCGGCATGGTCCACCACGTTTTTGCAGGACGCGTCCAGTTTCACGACGGGGACGTTGAGATCGCACCCGGAGTCTCGTTGCACAAGGTCGCCGGTCACACTCGCGGTATGCAGATCGTGAGAGTAGCGACCGAGCGCGGTTGGGTCGTGCTCGGCTCCGATACGGCGCATTTCTACGCGAACCTCGATCCGGGTCGGCCGTTTCCGATTTTCGACAGCCTGTCCGACTACATCGAGGCGCAGCACACCGCACTGCGGCTGGCGAGTTCACCGCAGCATTTCATCCCGGGGCACGATCCGCTGGTGCTTGCTCGTTACCCGGCTGCGTGGGCGGGACTCGAAGGCGTCGCCAGGCTCGATCTCGCTCCAAAGGCAGCAGGGAGCAGCGCATGACACCAGAGACACCACCGGGCCGCGAGCCGCTCGGTTTCATAGGCGTCGGCCGTATGGGCGGCTCGATGGCAGCGCGCTTGCTGAGCGCAGGGCATCCAGTCGTGGTGTACGACCGCGATGAGGAAGCCGTACGCCGACTAACGCAAGCCGGGGCGACTCACGCCGACTCCCCCGCCGCAGTTGCCTGCGCCGTGCGGATCGTTTTCGCGAGCCTGCCGACGCCTGCGGTGGTGCTCGACGTCGTCCGCGGCACGAAAGGTGTGCGCAACGGAACCGCAGTGCGCATCTTCGTGGATCTCTCGACGTCAGGTAGTCCCGTCGCGATCGCAGTCGACGAGTGTCTGCGCGAGCGCGCCATCCAGTCACTCGACGCACCCGTCAGCGGCGGCATGGCCGGCGCGCGCGCCGGAACGCTGGCGCTGATGGCGTCGGGCTCGCGTGCGGCGTTCAACACCGTCGAGCCACTGCTCAGGCTCCTTGGGCGAGTGTTCTTCGTCGGCGAGCGGCCAGGTCTGGGCCAGTCGCTCAAGCTCGCGAACAATCTGATGTCGCAGGCCGCCATCGCGATCACATCCGAAGCGCTTGCGTTTGGCGTCAAGGCGGGTCTCGACCCACAGTTGATGCTCGACGTGATCAACGTCTCGAGTGGGCGTAACACCGCCTCTTCAGACAAGTTCCCGAAGCACGTGCTGCCTCGCGGCTTCGATTTTGGATTCTCGGCTGGCCTCGCACTCAAGGACGTGCGCATGTGCCTCGAGGAGGCTGCAGCGCTCGGCGTCCCGATGTCGGTGGGTCGCGAGGTCTGCGAGCTGCTATCCCGGACGACGGAGATTTACGGGGAACATGCGGACTGCACATGCATCGCGCGGATCGTCGAGTCGCGCGCGAACTGCAAAATTTCATCGAAGCGAGGAAACGAGTCATGAGCAGGGATGTATTCGATCGCGGCCTGGAGATTCGCAAGGCGGTGCTCGGGGCAGAGTACGTCGAGAAGTCCCTTGCCGCGGCGGACGATTTCAGCCGGCCTATGCAGGAGCTCGCGACTGAGTACTGCTGGGGCCGTATCTGGAGTCGCCCTGGTCTCGAGCGACGCGATCGGAGTCTCATCAATCTCGCGATGATCAGCGCCCTCAACCGCCCGCACGAGCTGAAGCTCCACGTGAAGGGCGCCCTCGTAAACGGCGTCACCCGTGAACAGATCCGTGAGGTCTTCCTGCAGGTCGCCATCTATTGCGGTGTGCCTGCGGGAATCGATTCGTTCCGCATCGCGCGGGAAGCATTTGCCGAAGTCGACGCCGCCTCCGTTCAGGAGTGAGCCCGCCATGGTCGAACCCACGAACGACTACGAACGCCTCTACCTCGATTTCTTCAGGATCTTGAGCACCGGGGATCTCGATAAGATCCGTGCAGCCGTTCACGACGACGCCGTCTGGCAGGTCCAGGTCAAGGGCATCGCCGGCGAGGGTTCGCACCGGGGCAAGAAGGCGATCGTCGACGACTTCCTGGCCCCCGTGCGTGGCATGTTCAAGCCCGGTGATCCGAAAGTGACCGTGACTTCGATGGCTTCGAAAGGCGCTTTCGTGATTGGCGAATGCGTGAGCCGCGGCACGTTCGCTGACGGCCGTGTATATGAAAACCTGTATGTGTTCGCCCTCGAGTTCAGGGACGACCAGGTGTACGTGCTGCGGGAGTACATGGACAGCCTCTACGTCGCGAAGCTCCAGGGGTTGGTGTGATGAAAAAGACGACGCAGCACGATGCGGGAGTCGACCAGTCGCGCCTTCAGCATCTGATGGACGTCATGCGCGAGGACATCGAGCAGGATCGCTATTTCGGCGGCGTCATGGCCATCGGTCGGCGGGGGCGGCTCGTGCTGCACGAGGCGATCGGACACGCGGACTCGGCCCGCAAGCGCGAAGTCAAGAAGGATTCCGTCTTCAGTCTGTTCTCGGTGACCAAGGCAATCACAGTGGTAATGGTGCTGCGTGCGATCGAGCGCGGGCAGCTCGCGCTCACAACGTCCATTTCGGACGTGGTGCCGGAATTTTCCGGTCGTGGTCGCGAAGCGATAACGATTCTCCACCTGCTGACACACTCTTCCGGCCTGCCGAGCGTGTATTCGGCTCGCGAGGGTATGTATATCGATCGGCTCGACGAGGTCGTCGCCGAGATATGCAGGAACGTCTTTCCAGCAGAGCCCCCTGGTCAGGGTGTGCGGTACGCGCCGATCGTGCATCACGCTCTGATGGGCGACGCGCTGCGGCGTATCGATCCGAAGAAGCGCTCCTACCGGCAGATCGTAAGGGAGGATCTGTTCGAGCCGCTCCGCATGACCGATTCATCGATCGGAGTCCGCAAAGATCTGCGCAGCCGACACCTCGTGCCCGAGTTCAGGGGCAATGCGCCGACCCAGCATCTCGGTCACAGCAATCTCGGCCCGAACGGCGCGTTCGAGGAGGAAGAGGCCGAAATGCCGTGGGTAGGGGCAGTGTCCACTGCCCTGGACATGCATCGGTTCGCGGAGATGCTGCGTCGTGGTGGCGAGCTCGATGGCGCCCGAATACTTTCGCCGACGATGGTGGCGCGTGCGCGTCACTGCTGGACCGGCGACAAGCCCAACGAGCTCTACCGCAAGATCAATGAGGCGCGCGGATGGGAGGTCCTGCCGGCTTACATTGGCCTTGGCTTTTCGCTTCGGGGCGACCGTATCGGTCATGCGCTCTTCGGAACGCTGACGTCGCCAGAAACCTTTGGCAATCACGGCGCGGGCACGACGATCTTCTGGGTCGATCCTGAACTCGACATGACGTTCGTCGGCCTGACCTCGGGCGTCATGAATTCCGACGTGAACATCGAACGCTGGCAGCGACTTTCGGACATCGCGGTGTCGGCAGCAGTGTGATGACCGACGTTTTCGATTTCGTCGTCGTAGGCGCCGGAACTGCAGGCTGCGTGCTGGCTGCCCGACTCTCGGAGGATCACAGCAATACAGTCTGCCTCCTCGAAGCAGGCGGTGAGGATCGTCATCCGTTCATTCGGATTCCCGCGACCGTGGCCGCAGCCATCGCGCAGCCTTCGCTCAACTGGCGCTTCATGACGGAGCCGCAGTCCGCACTGCAGAATCGGCGCATCCCGCTGCCCCGCGGCCGTGTACTCGGCGGTTCGGGCTCGATCAACGGCATGGTCTACTTTCGTGGCCAGCCACGGGACTTCGAGGACTGGGCGGCGCTGGGGAACCCCGGCTGGAGCTACCGTGAGGTATTGCCTTATTTCATTCGCTCCGAGAGCAACGATTCGTATGCGGGGTCGCCGTATCATGGCCGCGAGGGGTCGATCAGGGTGAGTCATATCGCACGACTCAATCCGATGATTCCTGCTTTCCTCGAGGCGATGGACTCGCTCGGCTTCAAGCGTTGCGACGATTTCAACGGTGTGGACCCGGAAGGTTACGGCCCACGGCAGGGAACCATTCGCGACGGTCGACGGGATTCGACCGCGGTGGCCTACCTGCGTCCGGCGCGAACACGCAGAAATCTCGAGGTGCTCACCGATGCGCTCGCGACGCGCATCGTGATCGAGAATCGGCGCGCGTCCGGCGTCGAGGTCGAGCACGGACGTCAGGTGCGGCGAGTTCTCGCGCGTCGCGAGGTGATCGTGTGCGCCGGCGCCGTTCAATCGCCGCAGCTCCTGATGCTGTCAGGGATCGGCGATGCCGAGGCGCTGCGTGCGCTGGGGATCGAGGTCACGCACCACTCGCCGGGCGTCGGCGCGAACTACCACGACCATCTGGCGGCAGGCGTCCTGATGGAAATGAGCAACAGCGAGTCGTACGGGATCTCGCTGCGTGCGGCGCCTCGCGGGTTCTGGAACCTGATCGAGTACGCGCTTTTCCATCGCGGACCGCTTGCGAGCAACGTGTTCGAGGCGACCGCCTTCGTGCGCTCGGAGCCGGGTCTGGACCGACCAGACCTGCAGCTCGTTTTTCAGCCAGCCCGCCGTAACCCCGGCACGTTTCCGCTACCGTTGGGACACGGCTTTGCGCTGAGCGTCGTGCACCTGTATCCGAGGAGCCGCGGCCGCGTCTCGCTCGCGAGTCCGGATCCGCACGCTCCGCCTGCCGTCGATCCCAATCTTCTCGGTGAGTCCGAGGATCTGCCGCCGATACTGCGCGGGCTCGAGCTTTCACGCCGGATCATTGCGACGCCCGCCTTCGCACGCTATCGCGCCATGGAGGTCCAGCCTGGTCCCGCGGCGCGCGATGAGGCTGCGCTCACGGACTATGTGCGCCGGGTTGCGGCCACCGTGCACCACCCGGTCGGCAGTTGCCGCATGGGCCCCGATGCCGACGCCGTTGTCGATGCCGAACTTCGCGTGCACGGGGTGGAGGCTCTGCGCGTCGCGGACGCATCAGTGTTTCCGCGCCTCGTTGGCGGGAACACGAATGCGGCCGTCGTGATGGTGGCCGAGAAGGCGGCGGACCGGATCCTCGGGATACCTCCGTTGCAGCCATCTGAGCTGACTCAATAGGAGACGCGATGACGACCGAGACCATCAAGCACTGGAAGATCGGTGACGTCGAAGTCGCCCGCATCGTCGAGGTCAATGCCTGGGAGGACGACATCTCGATGCTCTTGCCGGACGGCCAACCCGAGTATGTGCAGCAGTTTCCATGGCTCCTGCCGCATTTCGCGACAGCCGACGGAAAGATGCTGATTTCCTTTCAATGCTTCGTGTTGAGCTCACGGGACCAGTGCGTGATGATCGATACCTGCATCGGCAATGACCGGCAACGTGAGTACCCGGTTTTCTGCAACATGCAGACGACGTTTCTCGAGGATCTCGCAACGGCGGGGTTTCCGACCGCGAGCATCCGTACCGTGATGTGTTCGCACCTGCACTTCGATCACGTGGGCTGGAACACCCGCAGGGTCGACGGCAGGTGGGTACCGACGTTCCCTCAGGCGCGCTACCTGTTTGGCCGGGAGGAGTACGACCACTGGCAGCGCCTGCGTGAAACGGGCGGCTACCACGAGCTCGGGCACCTGGTCGACTCGATCGACCCGATCATCGAGGCCGGACTGCACGAGTTCGTCGGCACCGACCATGCCATCACCGACGAAGTCTGGCTCGAAGCCACGCCCGGACATACGCCCGGGCACGTCAGCGTGCACATTCGTTCACGTGGCGAGGAAGCCGTGATCACGGGCGACATGATGCACCATCCAATCCAGCTCGCTGCCCCCGACGTCCACGGCAACTTCGACATGGACAAGGAACAGGGTGCGCGGACGCGCCGGGCATTTGTCGAACGCTATGCCGACCAGCAGGTCATGATCATCGGCACGCACTTCTGCGATCCGACCTCCGGCTGGATCGTACGCGATGGCGACGCTTGGAAGCTCGCGCTCGAATAGCCGAGGTCCCGTCATGGCGATCCAATACGACTTCGACGATCTTGCCGTGCTGATCACAGGCGCCGGACGCGGGCTCGGACGTTCCGTGGCGGAAAAGCTGGCGAGCTGCGGCGCAACGGTCGGGCTCGTCGATATCGATGCGCAGAACTGCAATGCGACGCGGGAGCGGATCCAGGGTTCCGGCGGCCGGGCGTTCGCCTACCCGGTGGATGTCGCACTTCGCAGTGCGTTCGCGGAGGCCGCGGGCAGTTTCGCTTCGCAATGCGGTCGGATCGACGCCGTCGTGAATAACGCAATGCTGCTGCGCTACGAGCCGATCGAGCAGGTGACCGAGGACGTGCTCGACCGGATGCTGGGGATCGGGATCAAGGGTTCGGTGTGGGGAGCGCAGATGCTGCTCGCGCACCGGGATGCGAACCGCGGCGGCGCCATCGTAAACATGGCATCGCCCGTCGCCGAACGCGGGTTTCCGAACACCGCCATCTACAGTCTGGTCAAAGGCGCGATTGTTACGCTGACGAAAACGCTCTCCGCGGAACTCGGTCCGCGCGGTGTGCGTGTGAATGCCGTTTCGCCGGGTTCCGTACCCACCCCGGGGGCAAGGGGGCTGAACACCGAGGCGGAGTACGAGCGCCGCGCCCGGACCATCCCCCTGCGTCGGCTGGGCCGTGAGGAGGATAACGCCGAGGCCGTGGCTTTCCTGTTGAGTCCCGAGGCCGCTTTCATCAATGGCGAGATCTTGCATGTGGACGGCGGTATCGCCGCCGCCGGCTGACATCATGGGCCTCGCAACCCCCATCAGCCACGACGACCTCTTTTCCCGCGAGGCCGTGTGCGACGCCCGAGTGGTCGACGATGCATTGCGTGAGATCGGACCGGTCGTGAAGCTCGCACGCGAAGACATCACGATGATCACGCGCTACGAGCCGGTCGCGCAGGGGCTCAAGGACTGGCAGGTGTTCTCGTCGAAATCACGGCCCTGGCATGACCCGCAGTCCGTGCGGCCGGAAATCCTGCTGACCGACGACCCTCCGCGTCATACGGCCGTGCGTCCGGTCATCGCGAGTGCGCTTTCGCCAAAGACCCTTGCGAGCCTGGCGAGTGCGTTCAGCGCAGACGCCGAAGCGTTGCTTCGCCAGGTTAAGGAAGCGAGCGGCGAAACGATCGATGCCGTCGCCACCATCGCCCGACCGTTCGTCTACAAGGTACTCCCCGATCTGCTCGGCCTCCCGCAGCAGGGCCGCGAGAACATGGCCGCGTTCGGCCACATGGTCTGGGCGACGCTAGGTCCGCAGAACGAATTATTTCGCGAAGCGATGGAGGACATCGAACCCGTGATCGAATGGGTGGACCAGTGCTGCAATCGCGAAAACCTCGACCCGAACGGCCTCGGGATGCAGATGTTTCTCGCGGCGGACCGCGGACAGATCACGCAGGCAGAAGCCAAACTGCTCGTTGGCATTCTTCTCTCCGCAGCAGCGGATACGACTGTGATGACGGTGTCCACTGCGATCCGCGCGTTCAGCCTGTTCCCGGAACAGTACGAGGACCTGCGTTGCAGTCCCGCGCTGGTGCGTAGCGCGTTCGAGGAGAGCCTGCGCTGGGACTCGCCCTCGCGCATGGCAGGCCGTATCACGACGCGGGACGTCGAGATCGAGGGCTGCGTCGTGCCGCGCGGAGAGCGCTGTGGACTGATGTTTGCCGCGGCAAACCGGGATCCAGGTAAATGGTCGGATCCGGACCGGTTCGACATCCGCCGTGACCTGCGCGGCCACCTGGGCTGGGGCTATGGCATTCACGCCTGCGTAGGTCGCTCACTCGCGCTGCTGGAGGCTGAAGCGCTGCTGCAGGCGCTGGTCAGGCATATCGAACACTTCGAGCCTGCCGGTGAGGTTGAGCCCTGGCTCACGACGATTGGCCACGGTCCTGCACGGCTGCCGGTCCGAATTCGAGCAGCGCGGTCGGTGGGGGCGAGCTAGATGCGGGCTTTTCGGGCCGGCCTCAACAAAGAGTCCGAGGATGCATGATCCGCGGGGCCGTAGCACGGCTCGAGGCACGTCATGGAGGGACGTACCCGAGCCAGTTCAATTTCTGTGGGCCCCGCGAGAACTCTATAATGAATGCGCAAACAGGGATCAGCGGTGCTGACTGGAAACGCTGGTGACGGGCGGGTTCACAATCGGGAGCGGAAGATGTCTGGCAAATCAGCGATGCGAGCGGCGGTGCTTCATACGGTTCTCCTCGTGCTCGCGGCATGTGCCTCGGGTCCCGACATCCGCACGAACGCGAACCCCAACCTCAGTTTCGACAATTACCGGACCTTCGCGTTTTTTGATCCGCTCGGGACGGACCAGAGTCAGTACTCCAGCCTGCTGTCGCAGAGCCTGAAGTCCGCGACGCGCCGCGAACTTGAATCCCGCGGTTATCGCTACGAGCCGTCCAGCCCGGATCTGCTCGTAAATTTCGGCGCACGCATCGCCGAGAAGACTCAGGTCACGCAGACACCGACGATGGGGTACGGTGGCTATTACGGCTATCGCGGCGCCTTCTATGGCGGCTGGCCGGCCTATCAGACCGATGTGCGCCAGTACAAGGAAGGCACGCTCAACATCGACCTCGTCGATGCCAACCGTCGTGAGCTTGCGTGGGAGGGTGTGGCGGTCGGACGCGTGTCCCAGAAGGCGCTGGATGACCGAGAAGCCGCGATCAATAACGTCGTGAGCGAGATCTTCGCAGAGTTTCCCTACACTGCAACGCGCTGATCTTCGGATGTAGCACTCGACAGGATGCGGCTCTGCGCGAAGGGAAACGGTAAGTCACAGAGTTCGGATCATACGGATTGAGTCCGAGGCGATGGCGGCATGGTTCGCCCGACTCGCGCGTCGGCGCGTGCGGATATCGTCGAACACCTCGAACTGACTTGCCGGCAGGCAGGCATGATCACAAAGGGGCCGCGCCGGCGCCTTTGCTATACTCGCGCCCCTTATTCGGGGACCTGAAACCGGGACTCCCTGCCCCACGAATCGACTTGGGATCCGCTTGATGGCTGACTCCGTTCTGATACGAATCGCGCAGGGCGACGCGCGTGCAGTACGGGAGTGTATTGACCAGTTCGGCGGTCTGGTCTGGGCAATTGCGCGGCGTCTGACCCGGTCCCATGCGGACGCCGAAGACGCCGTGCAGGAGATATTTACTGACGTCTGGCGCAGCGCAGGCAGGTACGACCCGGCCCAAGGCTCGGAGAAGGTGTTCATCACGACGATTGCGCGTCGACGTTTGATCGACAAGATCCGCAGAGTCAGCAACCAGCCTGATATGGAGTCGACCGACGCGCTCGAAGTGGTCGCATGGGCGGATCCCGGGACGCGCGCCGAAATATGCACGGAGGCCGTGCAGGCCGCAAAAGCGGTAGCTCAGCTGCGGCCCGACCAACAGAAGGTCATCGAGCTAGGCCTGTTACGCGGGATGACGCACTCCGAGATCGCCGCCGCGCTCGATATGCCCCTGGGGACGGTCAAGACGCAGATGCGGCGTGGTCTGATTCAAGTTCGCCAGCTGATGGGGATCTCGTCCGAATCGGACGCAGATTGCGGCGTGGATTCCGAGAGCGCCACGTCATGATGCCCGCATTCCTCGAAGACGAAAGGCTCGCGGAACTGCTCGTGCAGCAGGCCACCGAAGGCTTGAATGCGAGCGAGACACTGGAGCTGCGCGGTCTGTTGTCGCTGCACGGTCGGCCCGATCCGGAGATCATCGAACGCACCGCAGCGGCGGTCTTGCTCGCGGGCGTCGAGCCAGAGCCGCTGCCGACGAGAGCGCGCACCCGGCTGGAACTGGCGGCGGATGCTTTCGTGGCGGGGGAGCTCTCCTCGACGCCGGATGCTTCGTCGGTTGCCGATCCGCACCGCCGCACGGAGTCGCAGTCTGGCCGTACGTTCGGGACCAGAGGCTTCGCGTGGTTTGCCGCAGCGGCAGGGCTGCTGTTGGCCATTGTTGCCTGGTGGCCGGGATTCGACATGCCCGACCGCGGCGACGGTATCGCGGCAGTCGAGACGATGGGGCCGGCGCAGTCCACCGAGCTGCGGCAACGATTGCTTACGGATCCTGAAGTGCTGCGGCGCGACTGGCAGGTGACCGAAGATCCGGCGGCCGTCGGCGTCAGCGGCGATGTCGTTTGGGACAACGAGCGGCAGGCGGGCTTCATGAGGTTTCGCGGACTGCCGCCGAATGATCCCGCCAGCACCCAGTATCAGCTCTGGATCTTCGACAGTGCGCGCGGTGATCAGTACCCGGTCGATGGCGGTGTCTTCGACGTGGCGCCAGGTGCAACCGAAGTGATCGTGCCGATCGATGCAAAGCTGTTTGTCCGTGAGCCGCAATTGTTTGCCGTCACGGTAGAGAAGCCGGGCGGCGTCGTCGTATCCTCGCGCGAGCGGATCATCGTGCTTGCAAACGTCTCGCCCACCTGATTTACCTGACAACTCGTGCCTGGGGCGGAGCACCACGCTCGCGCACGCCGGCTCACGTCGCAGTCAATGTCGCCATCACCGTCTACGAACAGCGCCGCCGATGTCCTGATGATCCGGCCGGTCCGATTCCAGGCGAATCCCGAGACCGCGGCTTCGAACCGCTTTCAGGCGCGGTCGCCGTTACGAGGCGCGGTGTCAGAGCGGGCGCAGACGGAATTCGACCGTGTCGTCGATGCCTTGCGCGCAGCCGATGTGCGCGTTCATGTATTCGACGACACCCCGGAGCCCGCCAAGCCCGATGCGGTCTTTCCGAATAACTGGGTGAGTTTCCATGCAGACGGCAGCCTCGCCGTTTATCCGATGATGGCGCGCAGCCGCCGTGCCGAGCGACGGCTCGAGGTGCTGTCCGAACTCGTCGCGACCGGGGGCTTCCAGGTCACGAGGTTCGTGGACCTCACCCATCACGAGCTCGAGCATCGTTACCTCGAGGGCACGGGCAGCCTCGTGCTCGACAGGATGCATCGGGTCGCGTATGCCTGCTTGTCGGCTCGTACCGACGCTGCGGTCGCGACGGAGTTCTCACGCCTGTTTGGCTACGAGCTCGTTATGTTCGAGGCGGTCGACAGTTCGGGCGGCACTGTCTACCACACGAATGTGCTGATGGCCCTCGGCACGAAGTTCGCGATCGTCTGCCTGGAATCGATCCTTGGGCCACAGCGCGCGAGCGTGCGAGACCGTCTCGAGCGTTCAGGCCGTCAGGTCATCGCGTTGTCTCTGGCGCAAATGAATGCATTTGCAGGCAACATGATCGAACTCGGCACCGGCGCCGGCAGCTTGATCGTCGCGATGTCCCAGCAGGCGTGTGACGTGCTCGACGCTGCTCAGCGTGCTGAGCTCGAGCGACTCGCTGGGGCGATCGTGGCCGTGCCGATCCCGACAATAGAGCGCGCAGGTGGAGGCAGCGTCCGCTGCATGATCGCCGAAGTACACCTGCCGCGAGTATCCTGAACTTGAATCTGGCCTTTGGCGCGCCGCAGAACACGGCTACCGCGCGGTTTGCCGCTGACGCCTATGGATAGCGCAGATCTGCTTGGCGCATGGTCACTGGTCGACTGGACGATCGAATATCCAGACGGACGCATCACCCGTCCCTTCGGGCAGGATCCGTGCGGGCTGATCGTGTACGACGGTGGCGGATGGATGAGTGCCGTCTTGATGCGCTCGGATCGCGCACCATTCGGCACCGTCGACATGCGGTGCGTCGGTATGGAAGAGAAGACTCGCGCCTTCGATGAGTATCTGAGCTATGCCGGAAGGTGGAGCCTCGAGGGCAGCACCGTGCGTCACGAAGTCGCTCTGTCGCTGAATCCACTGCTGATCGGCACGACCCAGATCCGCAAGGCACGCATCGAGCGAGGGCGGTTGACGCTCATCGCGGCCGAGCGACTCGTGCCTTCCGGCACCGTGCGACGTCATCTGATCCTCTGGCGCCGAGCGTCCTGAGCGCAGCGGTGCGGTGCTGATCGATGCCTCATGTCGTTGTTCTCAGGCACGCTCAGGCTTCGTTCATGGGACCGAACTACGACGCTCTTTCGGAACTGGGGTATCGTCAGGCACGCGCGCTCGGCGACCATTGGGCAGCCTCCGGTGCGGCATTCGACCAGATCTTCGCCGGCCCTCTGCAACGGCACGTCCAGACCGCTCAGTGCATCACGGCGGCCTACTCCGATGCGGGCCGCGCACTGCCACCGGTGCAGTCGCTCGATCTGCTCGATGAGCATCATGGCGTGCAGGTCGTCGCCCACGTGCTGGGGAACGCGCAGCACAGTCTGGGCGCGCGGGACGCCGCTCCCGGCCTTGCACGGGCGGATCAGGAGCAGCTGCGCCGCGAGTACTTCGGACAGTTTCGCGAGATATTGCTGCGTTGGGCGGGAGGCGAGCTCGAGATTCCCGGCGTCGAATCATTCGCGAGTTTCCGGGCCAGGGCCTCTCGGGTTCTCGCGCGGCTCGCAACGGCGGGACCCGGGCGCGTGCTGGCGGTGTCCTCTGGCGGTCTGACCGCGATGATGGTCGGCGATCTCCTCGGGCTCGGCGATGAGCACGTCATCGATCTGAACCTCATTGTGCGCAACTGTGCAACGACCGAGTTTCTCGCATCGGCAGACAGGCGTCGTCTACTCAGCTTCAATGCACTGGCGCCTGCCGTCGGTGCTATCGGCGAGACGTTCGTGTGAACGTGCTGCAGACTGCCGGTGGCCGGGTTCGGTTGCCGAGTCGGGATGCTGACGGCGTTACTCGGGCATCCGGCGGTCTGGTGCCGTCGATCGAAGCGCGATCGTGCGGGACGGACCGTGGACAGCGCATCGTTGCGACCAGTCTGCTCGGACTCTGGTTGGCCGGATGCTCGGATCGACCACCCCGCGAGTTGCCAGTGATCGAGACTGAACTGCTCGCGCCACTGCCGGAACCGAGTACGAACAACGCCGTCGCGGGTGTCTCGGTGCCTGCCGGTACGTTCCTGTTCACGTTCATGGGGCTTGGTCCCGGGAAGGATGTCGACGACGTGCATGCGCGGGCCCACGTGAGTGGACCGGGTATCGAAGGATGGATATCGCTACCGGAGTTGCCGGACAAGGCAGGTCGACTCGCAGCGACAGCGGCCACCGTGCGTGGCAGGGTGCACGTGTTCGGCGGCTATACAGTCGCCGCAGACGGTGCCGAGCGTTCGACGCCGGAGGTGTGGGCACTCGACGTCGGCAGCGGAGCCTACGTCGAACGCGCATCGATGCCGATCCCGGTCGACGACACGATCGCGCTGGTTCATCAGGACCGGTACGTCTATCTGGTCAGCGGCTGGCACGATGAGTCGAATGTCGACGCAGTGCAGCTTTACGATGCGATCGCAGATGAATGGCGATCCGCGAGCCGCTGGCCCGGCACGCCCGTCTTCGGACATGCCGGTGGCATCGTCGGCGATCAGATGGTCGTCTGTGACGGCGTCAAGCTGACCGTATCCGCCGATGGCGGGCGTGAATTTTCGATGTCGGACGAGTGCTGGGTCGGCACGATTGCGCCAGATGACGTCACACAGATCGAGTGGCGTCCGCTGGCGGGCCATCCGGGACCACCCCGATACCGGATGGCAGCGACGGGCGATGCAGTGAGCCAGCGCTACGTGTTCGCCGGCGGCAGCGAGATTCCATACAACTACGACGGCGTCGGCTACGACGGACGACCCGCCGAGCCCGCGAACGTCGTGCTGACGCTGGACGCTGGCACACTCGAATGGCAGGAGGCGGGGCGCTTGGCTGTGGCCTCGATGGATCACCGCGCACTCGTCCAGGACGGCGATCGTTTCGTGATCATCGGCGGTATGCGCGCTTCGCGGCGCGTCGCGAGTGACGTGCTCGCATTCCGTCTACCATCGCCCGCTCGCTGAGGGCGAGCCGGCGCAAGCGGCGCCGTGCTCACCGGGTGCTAGAATTCGCAGCGGAATTCGAGGTGCACCGTGCTCGAACTCGGCGTCAAGACGTTGCTGGCCTATCTGCTGGGATCCGTCATCGGCAGCCTCATCGTCGGCAGGCTGCGTGGCGGCGTCGACATCCGCTCGCTCGGCAGCGGCAATGCAGGTGGCACCAACGCGCTCCGCACTCAAGGTATTGCGTTTGCGGTGTGGGTCGTGATCATCGACGTCGGCAAGGGGGTCCTCGCGGCCGGTGTGCTGCCCGATCTTTCGATACCGGGACTGACCGTCTCTGCGGCAGTGGATCGGCAATGGCTGACGGTCGCATGTGGTGCCGCAGCGGTCGTCGGCCACGTATACCCGGTATGGTTCGGTTTTCGCGGCGGCAAGGGCGCGGCAACGTTGATCGGAGTGCTGATCGGCATCGACCCCCAGCTGGTGGTGCCAGCGCTGACGGTATGGTTCATCGTCGTGGCACTGACGGGTTACGTAGGTCTCGGCACGATGTTAGCGGCCGCTGCGGTCCCGGTTTATCTGCTCGTCGTCCCGACTGCGTCCCTGGCGATGATGGTCTTCTCTTGTGCGATGGCCGTCTTCGTTGCGTACACGCACCGCTCGAACATTGCGCGAATGCGTTCGGGCACGGAGAACAGGGCCCGTCGCCTCTGGCTGCTGCGGTCCAGATGAACGCCAGGCGCGCGCGCAGCCGCAGCACGGCGAGTCATCGACAGCAGTTGTTGCAGGTCCTTGCCGATGGCCGTTTTCACTCCGGTCAGGAAATTGCGGGGACCCTTGGCGTCTCGCGCAGCGCGGTCTGGAAGCATCTGCAGTGGCTGCGTACGCGCGGGATCGAGGTTCGTGCATTCCCCAGGCGTGGCTACAGCCTCGCTCTGCCGGTGCAGTTGCTCGAGCGAGATCTGATCCTGAACGTGCAGAGTGCCGAGGCCGCGCACCGGCTCGCACGTCTCGAAGTGCTGCTCGAAGTCGATTCGACGAACAGATACCTGGGCGACATGGCACCGCCGCCGCCCGGCCGCGCCGCCGCCTGTCTCGCGGAGATACAAACGGCCGGTCGCGGGCGGCGTGGGCGGGTTTGGCTCGCGCCTTTCGGCTCCAGTCTGAGCCTTTCGATCGCCTGGTTGTTCGCGGAGCTACCGACGTCGTTTTCGGCCTTGGGTCTCGCTATCGGGGCGACCGTGGCGCGAGCGCTCAGCACGCTCGGTGCGCGGGACGTCGGCTTGAAGTGGCCGAACGACGTCGTCTGGCGCCGCAAGAAGCTCGGTGGGATCTTGATCGAAGTGCACGGTCAGGCGGAGGGGGGTACCTGCGTGATCATCGGTGTCGGACTCAATGTACGTATGCCGGCAGCGACGCGCCTTCGATTGGCCGAGCATCACGCCGTGGCTGCCACGGATCTGCACGAGGTGATGGGAACGGCGCTACCCGAACGGAACGTACTCGCAGCTGCTTTGCTCGATGCGGTGCCCGCCGCACTGTCTCAGTTCGAGACCTCGGGCTTTGCTCCCTTCATGGCAGAGTGGCAGGCGCGCGATGTCGCTTGCGATCTGCCGGTGAAACTGCTCTCGGGAACTCAGATCATCCGAGGTGTCGCCCGCGGCGTAGCTGAGGATGGGGCGTTACTGCTCGACGCCGATGGACGAGTGCAGCGCTACGTCTCCGGCGAGATCAGCCTGCGTCTCGAGTGAACCGTGGAACTGCAGGGCAAACAGTCGCGGCCGCAACCGGATGACTTGGTCGCCCTCCTGATCGACAGCGGCAACACCCGCTTGAAATGGTCTACGCTGACCGCCGCTGGGCTCGGTGAGCAACGAGCGGCGGGCCGTGCCGAATGGCGCCGCGCCGGACTCATCGATGATCTGCAAGTCGGCGTGTCGCGGGTGCTCGTTGCGAACGTCGCCGGGGAACAGTTTGCGATCGACCTGGCAGAGGCGATTCGGCGGGCGATCGGCATCGAGCCGGAATTCGTCGCTGTTACCGATTTCGCAGGCGGCCTGCGCCACGCGTATCGTGATTCTCGCCGGCTCGGCGTGGATCGGTGGCTGGCGATGATCGGCGCGCGCGGGATGCATCCTGGAACGGTCTGCGTCGTCGACGTCGGAACGGCCTTGACGATCGACGCGGTCGATCCGTCGGGTCAGCATCTCGGCGGATTGATTACGCCCGGTCCGGACCTGATGATCACGAGCCTGCTCACGGGTACCGGCGATCTCGCGGCTTTTTCTGCGGCCGCCAGTGAGTACGGCGCGGGCCTCTTTGCGAACGATACGCGCGAGGCGATCCACAAGGGAGCGGGCCATGCGCTTGGGGCATTGGTCGATCGCTGCATGGACGCGCTGCGCGGGCAGGGAGGACTTGATCCGTGTCTGCTGATGACCGGCGGCGCAGCTGGCAGCGTGCGCGAGTTCGTCAGGGCCCCTGCCGTCGAGGTCACCGATCTCGTTCTCAGGGGTCTCGCCGTCCTTGCTAACGATTGACGCTTGATGCATTCAGCATCGGTTCATTCCCCCGGGCGCAAGCTCAGGCGCGTCGTGTATGATCGTCGCCCGCGCGTGGCCTCGGGTAACGAGCGCGTTTGGGCTGGCCGGGACGGAGGTTTTGAAGTCATGTTGAAAGCAGCGACAGTATTGAGTTCGATCATAGCGTTGATCGCGTGGGCGGCGGGCGCAAGCGCCGCAGACGTCGCGGCGGGCGCCGCCAAGGCGGAGGAAATCTGCAGCGAGTGCCACGATCCGGCCGATTGGGAAGGTGAAGACGCGGCGTCTCTCGAAGCCATGATCCGCGAGGTCGTGTCAGGGTCGGTCAAGCATAAGAAGAAGCTCGATCTGACCGACGCGGAGATCGGGAACATTGCGGCTTACTGGGCCTCCGGCGGCTGAAGGCCTGAGGTCTGGCGGTTGGAGCGACCGCTCGGGCCAGGGTGAGTCGAGCGAAACTCAGTCCGCAGCCATTCGGCGGACTCATTGCAGTTCTGGTGCCGTGCGTGACACCTCTCACTCGCTCGGTGCGTCGGTCTCGTGAGCGGTGACGTCAGATGCGCGCTCTGTTCCTGAGTCTCATGCTCGCGAATGCGGCATTCTTTGCATGGGCACAGTGGGTAGACGTGCGCCCTGATTCGGTGGCCCAGACAAGCGCGACGCGCGCGACCGCCGCAACCCGTTTGCTGCTGGCCGAGGAAGAGGCGGTCGCGACCCATACGGTCGAGCAGGAGGCGGTCGGACCAGAACGACTCGACGACGCTACTGCGTCGGCCGACCTGCCGCCCCAGGACGTAGTGGACTTTGAAGCGTCCGGCTGTCTTAGTGTCGGCCCGTTTCGCAGTCTGAGCGATGCGGCCGGAGCGGCCGCGACGCTGCGCGCGACCGGATTCGAGCCGCGCGAACGCATCGAGGTCGGCGAGGTCTGGGTCGGCTATTGGGTCAGCTGGCGTGGCGCTGCGACGCGCCAGCAGGCAGAGGCCGCGGGCGCAATGCTGGCGGAACGCGGCATCACCGATACCTACATCCTGCCGGCTGGGAGCGATTCCAACGTGCTGTCGCTCGGGGTATTCACGGACCGCCGCCGAGCGGAGCGACGACGCGAGGAAGTGAGCCTTCTCGGGCTGGACGCTTCGATTTCGGATCGACGGCAACCGGGCTCGGTCTATTGGATCGATGTGCTTCGCGACGCAGACGATCCTGTGCCCGATCCGGCTACGATCCCGAGCGATCCCGGGCGAATCCTGCGGATCGAAGTACGGTCCTGTCCGGCGAACTCGCGCGGCCGCACGGAATCCCCGCAGAGCGGCGTGACCCCGGCGCCCGCCATGGCTCCAACGGAGAACGCGCTGCAGCCCGCACCAGAGCGACCGCGCGCAGCGAATGAAGAGGACTCCCGCTGACGGATAATCCCGGCAGGCCGCGCTGCAGTCGCTCGATTGGTTAGAATGCGTCGTGCGCGGACTGCTCCTTCATCTCGTGCCGGCTTAGCTCAGTTGGTAGAGCATCTGATTTGTAATCAGGGGGTCGGGGGTTCGAGTCCCTCAGCCGGCACCATTTGATCGCGACTGCAAAACGACCCAGGACGGGCTGTTCCCCTGTTTTTTTCCTTCTCGACACAGAGCACCAGGCTCGCCGATGCAAGCATTGATACTGCGTTACCTTTCCCGGCTGCGGTTTCCCTGGCTGCTCGCGGTGACCGGTGTGCTGCTGGTCGCCGACCTGGTGCTGCCAGACCCGATCCCGATCGTGGACGAGTTGCTGCTCGCGATGTTGGGCATCCTGTTTGCGACGTGGCGCAAGCGGCGAGACCCGGAGCGGGTGGAGCGTCAGGGATCCTCTGATTAACCCCCCACGCACTCGCAACCCGATAAAGGACTGAATCCATTCATTGAATGGGACGGGGTTAATCAGAGGATCCCTGAACCCGCGCCGACACGCATGGAGTCGGCGCGAGTTCCGACTACGAGTCCGACCTCAGCGGACCTTGACCTGGACGAGTTCCTCGCCGTCGGGATCGGTTACGTGCACGGCACAGGCGATGCAGGGGTCGAAGCTATGGATCGTGCGGAGGATCTCGATCGGCTGCTTTGGATCGTGCAGCGGTGTGCCGACGAGTGACGCCTCGTATGGCCCTGGTTTGCCGGTCGCATCGCGTGGCCCCGCGTTCCAGGTGCTCGGCACGACGGCCTGATAGTTCGTGATGCGGCCATTATCGATCACGATCCAGTGCGCGAGGCCGCCACGCGGAGCTTCCATGAATCCGGCCCCCTGCGCATGCGACGGCCAGCTGCGCGGATTCCAGAGCGCCTCGTTATGCGTCTTCGTATCCCCGGACTTGATGTTCGCGATCAGCTCGTCATACCAGCCCTGCATCGCGTCGCCGATGATCTTGGTCTCGAGTGTACGCGCCGCGGTGCGGCCGAGGGTCGAGAACAGCGCCTCGACTGGGATCTCGAGGCGTGACAACGCCATGCCGACGAGCTCCTTCGTCGGCTCGTGTCCGCTCGCATACAGCATCAGCACGCGTGCCAGAGGTCCGACCTCGACGACATTGCCTTTCCACCGCGGCGATTTGAGCCAGGAGTAGCTTTGCGCCACATCGAGCTGCGTGTACGGCGGCTCGGGTCCGGTGTAGTTGAACGAAGTCTCGCCGCTGTAGGGATGCAGTCCGGACTCCTTACCAGTCGAGTAGTCGTAGTACGAGCGCGCGACGAACTCCTGGATTTCATCTTCCTCATGGAGATTCACTTCGTGGATGCGCGACAGGTCGCGGTTCAGGATGACCCCGCGCGGGATCATCAGACCGGCCACGTCGGTCATGCCGCCCTTCCCGGGGAAGTCGCCATAGGTCATGAAGTTGCCGACGCCTTCGCCGTACTGTCCCCAGTCCTTGTAGAAACCTGCGATCGCCAGCGTGTCCGGCACGTACACCTGATCGACGAACTCGCGCATGCGGTTGATGATCTCCTGTACCTGGGAGAGCCGCTTCGAGTTCACCGCAGAATCCGAGTTCAGATCTATCGGGTTGGGTGCACCTCCCACGAGGAAATGCGGGTGAGGATTCTTGCCGCCGAAAATCGCATGCAGCACCGCGACGTCGCGCTGCCACGCAAGCGCTTCGAGGTAATGAGCCACTGCCATCAGGTTCGCTTCCGGTGGCAGCTTGTACGCCGGGTGTCCCCAGTAAGCGTTTGCGAAGATCCCGAGCTGTCCACTCGAGACCAGATCCTTCACGCGCTTCTGGATCTCGGCGAAGTACCCGGGTGAGGATTTGCCCCAAGGCGAGATCGACTGAGCCAGTGCAGAGGTCGCAGTGGGGTCGGCTGACAGGGCCGATACGACGTCGACCCAGTCGAGCGCGTGCAGATGATAGAAATGCATGACGTGATCGTGCACGTACTGCGCGCCGATCATCAGGTTCCGCACCAGCTCTGCGTTATACGGCACCTGGTACTTCACCGCGTCTTCGACCGCCCGCACCGACGCGATCCCATGTACCAGCGTGCAGACGCCGCAGATCCGCTGTGCGAACGCCCAGGCGTCGCGCGGATCGCGACCTCGCAGAATGATCTCTATCCCGCGTACCATCGTGCCGGACGAGAATGCCTCGGCGATCATGCCGTCCTCGGTCCGGGCCTCGATTCTGAGGTGGCCCTCGATGCGGGTGATCGGGTCGACGACGACGCGTTCGGTAGCAGCTGCGCTCATGATGAAACCCCGTCAGCTCTCGATTCGGAAGTGGGCCGATCCTCTGATAGTCAATTGGCGAGATTCGCCGCGACGAGCTCGACGAGACTCTCGACCGACTTGTCCCAGTTGACGCGCTTGCCGCCGCTCGCCAGTGTCATGCGACAGCTGTCACATGACGTCACGACCGCATCCGCTCCGGTATCGTCGACCTGTCGTGCCTTGATGTCGAAGGTTCGACGCCGCAGCATATCGGAACCTGCGAGCAGGAAGACACCGCCGCCGCCACCGCAGCAATACTGTGTCTTGCCGTGCGACTCCATCTCGCGGAAGTCGTAGCCGAGAGCGGCGATCGCCGCGCGCGGTTCGTCGAAGATGCCTCCGTGCCTGCCGAGTTTGCACGGATCGTGGTAGGTGATGCGTCTGCCGTTCGCACTCTTCGTCAGTTTCAGGCGGCCTTCCTTGACTTCCCGCCCGATGTACTCGGAAATGGCCATGACTTCGAAAGGCAGATTCTCGCCGAGCTTGTTCGGTGCCTCGAAGCGCAGCGCCGGATATGCGTGACCGCATTCTGGGACGATCACCAGCTTCGCGCCGACGGCTTTCGCCACATCGACGATTCTGCGCGTTTCCTTGATCTGACCGTCATCGTCACCTGACAGGAAACCGAAATTCGACGCTTCGAACCCATCACTGCGGATCGTCCAGTCAACGCCGAGCTTGTTAAGGATCTTGGCAGTCGCTTGCAGCGAATCGCGGTACAGCAGAATGTCCGAGACCGTCGACAGCAGCAGTACGTCCGCCTTGTCCTTGTCGAGCGGAATGTTGGCCCCGGCCGCATTCAACTCCGCAACTGCTTCGCGTAGTTGCGCGCCTCCGACGCCGAACAGCGTGTTCTGGGTCGACTGCTCGTCTTCGATCGCACGCAGTTCGGGCGGCATGTAGCCCGCCGCCGTGAGCGCCTGACGCGCGGTCCGTATTCCCTTCGTCAAATGGATCCCCATCGGACATATCAGGTCGCAGCGCCCGCACTCCGTGCATGAGTTGAACAGCAACTCCTGCCATTCCTCGAGATCCTTGGCCGTGATATCCCGCATCACCAGCCGATTCAGCCAGCGGACCGGGGAGAGCTCACGTCGATAAACCTTGCGCAGCAGGTACAGCTTGTGCACGGGCGTATACTTCGGATCCTGCGTGCTCTCGTAGAAGTGGCAGGCCTCGGCGCACATGCCGCAGTGCACGCAGGTCTCGAGATCCATGGCCGTTCGCGAGTCGAGCCGCTCGATCATGACGCGTTTCGCGCGTCTGACGCGTTCCTCGTCGCTCATCCGCACCGGCGGCGCCTTGCGGCCGAGCTCGCGGACCTGTGCCTCGAAAGCCTCGAAGCGAGTGGCTTCGGTGCTGGTGCTCATGCTCGCACTCCTCTGCGAATGAATGCGGCACCCGTGCGGAACCGCACCATCAGTGCTGTCACGGAATGGAAGATCTTGCCGAACGGCAGCCAGACCATCAGTGCACAGATGCTGAGGATGTGGACCGCCAGGACCGTCTCGTAACGGACGCCAAAGGGTGACCAGTGAGCGAACGCAGCGACGCCTGTAATCAGAGGCAGCATCGTGACCCACATGCTGATGTGATCGTCGGCGTCAGTGATCACCTGCAGCACAGGATGGAAGAGGCGCCGCACGTACAAAGTCAGCAGGATGCCGAGCGTGATGGCCGTGACGACCAGAATCAAGCCGTTCGGCAGATTCGGCCAAGCGAAACCGAGCACGGACCGGATGAACGGAATGTGCGCGCCAAGGAAGAGGAACGTGACAAAGAATCCGATGTGCCACACGTAGCCCGTAAAATGCTGGAACGTGATGTTCTTCTCGAGCTCGTGGGGTGGTACGGATCTCAGTGCTACGAGGCGCAGTCCGGCGGCGACCTTGCCCGTCTCTTTAGGCTTCG
>Ga0268386_10000502_pt1 | contig 24850 bp, 19 predicted proteins | sample RVTome_15_FD_200260 | JGI IMG/M metagenome (GOLD analysis project Ga0268386, IMG submission 200260) | Soil microbial communities from uranium-contaminated site in the Upper Colorado River Basin, Wyoming, United States - RVT150D86... ... | reverse complement strand
CTGGATCAAAAATCAGACGTGCCTGAATCTCGCCATTCAGGCATTTCATCGCCGCCGCAGTGATAACTCCCTCCGGAGCGCCGCCGATGCCCAACAATGCGTGGATGTTTGTTCCGGCCACAGCCGCCGAGATTCCCGCCGATAGATCTCCATCTGAGATCAAACGAATGCGCGCGCCTGCTGCTCTCACGTCTCCAATCAGTTTTTGGTGACGAGAACGATCGAGGACGATCACGGTTAAGTCTTCGATATCGCGACCCAATCGTCGCGCGATATTCTTCAGGTTGTCTTTCACCGGCGCGTCAATATCGACCACTCCGCGTGACGATGGTCCAACCACGATCTTGTCCATGTAAATGTCAGGAGCATTTAGCAAGCCACCGCGCTCAGCCGCGGCCAGCACCGCGATAGCGTTGTTTGCGCCCAGGGCGCAGAGGTTCGTGCCCTCGAGCGGGTCAACAGCAATATCAACCTCCGGGCACGACTCCGCAATCTCCTCGCCGACGCCAAAGCCGCCGCCAACCTCCTCGCCGATGTAGAGCATTGGCGCTTCATCACGTTCGCCTTCGCCAATGACGACGCGCCCGCGCATGGGCACTGTGTCCATTACTTCCCGCATGGCCTCAACCGCCACCTGATCGGAAAACTCCCGATCGCCCTGTCCCATGGTTCGTGCCGCGGCTATCGCAGCGGCTTCGCACACCCGCAAGAAATCCAGAGACAGCTCTCGCTCTGTCCTCAGGTCGTCACCCATTCGTTTCGATCTCCTGATTCGGGAAAGTAAATAAGGCTAAACGCCTGTTCATACTAGCAGAGCAAACTGCAATTTTGTAAGTTGGATTGCGCTTTGCGCCTTTGCGCGGCTTTGCGGGGAATATTTTACGGTAGACAAACGAAACCTCAACGAGTAATCTCACGGGCACTCTCTTCGTTTCAGCGTCCTCATCACTATGGATCGAAGGATAGAACTCGTCGTCTCCAAAATGGAAACCGAAACCTCGGGCTCGTGGAGCACCGCGACGCTCGCCGATCTGGTCAGTTTGTCTCCGTCTCGATTCCGGCATCTCTTCAAACAAGAAACAGGGACCAGTCCGGCTCAATACCTGAAGGATTTTCGTCTGCGAAAAGCGGAACTCATGTTGCGCACGACATTTTTGTCGGTTAAGCAGATTTTGAAGCGTGTGGGCCTGGGTTCAAACAGCCACTTCGTGCGCGATTTCAGGAAAATTCACGGCATGACGCCGACCACCTATCGAAGAGCAGTTTGGCGTGCGACCAAAGCAAGGAAGTCGCGAAAAAAGAAGTCTTAGCCAGTTTCGGCAAAAATTAGCCGGTTTTGACAATAAACAGTTGTTGACTCCGATCGGGGATCAGATTAGATTGCCGTCTGCCCCACCGGCATCGATTACTCACACAACGGAGTCTTTTGAAATGATCTTCCAGACCTCACGTGGAATACGTCTAAAACCAGCAGTCGCACTTGCAGCGTGGTCCAACTCGTGTCTTAGCTTAATCCTTCTGCTGGGAGCGCCGGCTTTTGGACAAACACCTGACACAGTCCTGGCCTCAGTTAACGGCGCCGAAATCACACTGAAACAGGTGGACGATTCGATAGCGATCCGAATACTTCCATTACAACAGCAACTCTACGCGATCAGAAAAGCGGCGCTCGAAAACCTTCTGGCCTCGAAGATTCTCGAAAACGAAGCGAAGGCCAGAGGCATTTCGATCGATGAGCTTCGCAGGCAACTTACACAAGGAGAAATAAATGTCACGCGGGCCCAGGTTGAAGCAGCTTACACGCGGAACGCTTCGTTCTTTGCATCGATGAGTCAGGACGAGGCAAGAGAAAGATTGCGTCTCGATTTGGAAAACCAGGCCCGCATGAAACACTACAGAACGGGCCTTGAAGCGCTGCGGAAAAAGTGGAGCGTCAACGTGAACTTTGCCGCGCCGCAATTTGCTCTGGAGTTGGACGACGGAGTCTCGCCGGCAAAAGGATCCACGAAACCCGCCGTAACGATTGTCGAGTTTTCGGATTTCGAGTGCCCGTTTTGCAGTGAAGTACAGACGACGCTGAAGCAGGTCATGCAGAGCTATGGCAAAGATGTGCGATTGGTTTTTAAGCACATGCCATTGGAGGGCCATCGAAACTCACTGCCGGCGGCGAGAGCAGCTTACTGCGCTGCCGAGCAGGATCGGTTTTGGCAGTTTCACGACGCGCTATTTGCGTCAAGGAACCTGTCGCCCGCTGTCTTCGACGAGATAGCAGTGAATCTCGGTCTTGGGCTCCCAAAGTTTCAAGCATGTCTAAATTCAGAGCACTCGCGAATCGCGGTCATAAAAGACATCGAAACCGCCCGGCTCTTTCGCATCGAGAGCACTCCGAGCTTCATAGTTAATGGCAAACTGATCAAAGGCGCCATTAGCTTTGCCGACTTTCAAACAATCATCGAGCGCGAGTTGGGCCTGCGCGCCAGTCAATCACAATCCTCAGCCAATTAGGAGATCCTCATGAAACGAATAGCTTGCATAGCCATCACCTCATTTCTGCTGCTTGCGTTCCTGGTTAGCGCCGGCGTGGCGCAGGAACCATCAAACTCGACACCTGAAAACGTAGTTCGAGAAACATACAAGAAGCTCGAAGATTACAACGCCGCCGCTCGAATCTTTCAGAACGAACAGACGAAAAAGCGTTTTCGTTCCGAGGCAAGTCTCAGATTCGAACTCAGCGACTTTCGTTCTGGCGACGTCGTCGAAATTCTCAACCAACGTTACGCTGATCTGGTAACGCTGCCCACAGGCGACATCGTATCCCTTACTCGGGGCGGACACTCTCTGAATGGTGGTCCACAGGAGGCTACATTCGCTGCCGTGTGGGAAGGCGGGCAATATGCCTCCGTGTTTGATCCAATGTGGACGGTCTCAGATGTTTTTCATTTTGAAGCAGCGAGGTATTACGACATCAAGACTTACATCGGGTATCAGGTTACGGTGAAGTTGGAGGGCAGATCTCGAACGTACATGGCCCTCGCCCTCTTTCACTCTAACGCCAAAGCGCCGGAGTTTTGGGACGCGATCGTAAATGGAATGGGCAACGTTTGGGAAGAAAAGCGCCCGCCCTACAAGTCGAAGACTATCCGGCTCGAGACTACCACGGAGGCGGGAGTGGAAGCCTCCGATACTCTGATGTCGTCGTCCCAAACATCAGACGCTTTGAGCGTTGAGGACTCTAACGACGCAACTTTGTCAGGCGATGGCTCGCTTGAAACGACTTCTGCCTCGACTCCTTTGTCGTTCTGGTTGAGTGAAGACATCACCGAGCATGCCTCAGGCTCGCATGCCGGAACAGCCCAATTTACCGGCAACTGTTCGCTGGTCACGACGACCCAGCAACGGTGCGCAGTGATTATCAGTAACTTTGCTGCTTTTGATGTCGGGACGTTGGATCACATCACTCCCTTCTTCTCGCACGTCGGCTCCAAAGATCAAAAGACAGAAAATCGCACAGGAACTGCCGGTACCAGTATTTCCTGCGCCTCAGCCGCGGGAGTCGCATTCTCCTCCTGCCTGATTGGAACGAGCTGTGGTACTTCCGCCAGCGTTTCGTTGAGCCTTTTAATAGCGTCAGCCTCCGCAACCATAAGTGGCGGCAATATGTGGCGCGACGTCAATGCCGAACACTTCACCTGCAATTCGGCTACTTCAGCCGGCTCCAATTGCACCACGCCGACGTTCGATGGCAGTTGTCCAATAGGAACGACGCCAAATGGATCGGGCCTATGCTGCTTCAGGAGTGCGACCAGTTGCAGTCTCGCTTTTTTAAGCAGGTGTCTGAGTTTTGGAGGTGATTTCGACGCCGTTAACTGCACGTGCTCCGGTTGCGACACTTGCGGCGGTTCGCCAATCGTCATCGACATTGCCGGCAACGGAATTCACCTGACGAATCCCGCTAATGGCGTCGATTTCGATCTCAACGGTAACGGTACAAGAGATCGTCTGGGTTGGACGCAGCCTTACTCGGACGATGCCTGGCTGGCACTCGATCGTAATGGGAATGGCATCATCGACAACGGCGCAGAACTATTTGGTGATTTCACACCTCAACCCGCCTCGAGTAATAGGAACGGTTTTCTGGCACTCGCCGAGTTTGATAAGACTGCAAATGGCGGAAATGGCGACGGCATGATCGATAGTCGGGACTCAATCTTCGATAGCCTCCGTTTGTGGCAGGATAAGAATCACAATGGCATCTCCGAACCGGACGAGCTTCACACGCTGGTCTCTTTGAACATTAAAGCCCTGGAGCTGGATTTCAAGGAATCCAGGCGCGTCGATCAGTACGGAAATGAGTTTAAGTATCGAGGGAAGGTGAAGGACACGATCTACGGCACTGTCGGACGATGGGCGTGGGATGTGTTCCTGGCCCATTAAAAAGTCGCGGCAAAAAGGCACAAGAGACACAAGACAGTCTATGCCTTTACTGGTTACTGTTTGTGTCTTTTGTGCTTCCTGGTGGCCCCTACTTCTTCCAGGGTGGCAACGTTCTGCGCGCCGGCTTTTCTTTCTTGAGGCCAAGGGCCCAATCGGCCTGCATCAGAGTGTGAATGTCACGCGTGCCTTCATAGATGATTGCAGCCTTGCAGTTGCGCAAATAACGTTCGACGGGATAGTCGTTCGAATAGCCATTCGCGCCGTGAACTTCGATCGCCATCGACGCAGCTTTCTCGCTGCGTGTGGTTGCCTGCCATTTCGCCAGGCTAGTAGCTTTAGCGTTTGGCTTGCCCTCGTTCTTCAGGTAACCGGCTCGCAACCATAGCAGGTGGCTCATCTGGTAATCGGCTTCCATCTCAGCAATCTTCTGCTTTACGAGTTGATGATTTGCGATGCGAGTGCCAAACGTCTCGCGCGTATTTGCATAAGCTACTGAGGCGTCTCGTGAGGCGCGAATGACGCCGGTCGCACCCGACGCAACTGTGTATCGACCCTGCTCGAGCGCAAACATCGCAATCTTAAAACCTTCTCCTTCCTCGCCAACCATGTTTTCGTGTGGTACCCGAACATCCTGTAACGAAAAATAGCCTGTGTTGCCGGCGCGAATGCCAAGCTTGCCGTGAATCGTTCCGGAAGAGAATCCCTTCATGCTTCGCTCAACAATAAAACATGACATCCCAGTGTGATCCCGGCGGCGCCTCTTCTCTTCGTCGGTCCAGCAAAAGAAAAGAAAGTTGTCGGCCACGTCGGCCAAACTGATCCACATCTTTTCTCCGTTCAGCACCCACTCGTTCCCGTCTCGCCGTGCGGTCGAGCGAGCACCCACGACGTCAGAGCCCGCGCCGGGCTCAGTCAACCCGTAAGTCGCGATCTTCTCACCCCTTGCGTGCGGCCCCAGATACTTCTGCTTTTGTTCTTCTGTACCCCACGTGTAAAGCGTCAGTGAATTCAGCCCCGTATGGACCGACATCACGACGCGCATAAAGGTGTCGACTGCTTCAAGTTCCTCACAGACCAATCCAAGCGAGATGTAATCGAACCCGGCGCCGCCATACTCCTCCGGAATGCAAACACCAAGGAGGTTCAAAGCAGCCATCTTCGTCAACACTGAAGGCTCAAAATGTTGCTTTTCATCCCATTCCTTGATGTAAGGAGCAACTTCTTTTTGCGCAAACTCGCGCACGGTCTGCACCAGCGCCTTGTGATCTTCGGTCAATTCAAAATCGATCATTTCGTACTCTTTCCAATGGGTTGCTAAAAATGACCGGACATCTTACAGGATTTACAGGATTTACAGAATTGTCTTTTGAATCTTGTAAATTCTGTGAATCCTGTCGGAGTTTGCTTTGCTATACTCCGCGACATGCCGAAGAAAAATCGAGCAGACCAAGTAACCACGGTTGGTCTGGTGCAAATGAGTTGCGATCAGAAGCCGGAGACCAATCTCAAGAAAGCGATCGCGGGCATTAATGATGCCGCAGAGCGCGGCGCACAGATTGTCTGCTTACAGGAGCTCTTCCGATCGCAGTACTTTTGTCAAACGGAAGATATCCAGCGTTTCAAACTCGCGGAAACCATTCCTGGTCCATCGACAGATGCTTTGGGCAAAGTCGCACGCCGGAAGAAGGTTGTGATTATCGCTTCGCTTTTCGAAAAGAGGGCCGCCGGCGTCTATCACAACACCGCCGTCATGATTGATGCTTCGGGCAAGATCGCCGGCAAGTATCGCAAGATGCACATCCCGGACGACCCTCTGTATTACGAAAAGTTTTATTTCACTCCGGGAGATCTCGGCTTTCAAACCCACGACACCACCTATGGCAAGATCGGCACACTCGTTTGTTGGGACCAGTGGTTCCCTGAAGCGGCTCGGTTGACGGCATTGGGCGGCGCCCAGTTTTTGTTCTACCCGACAGCGATCGGCTGGCTTCCGGATGAGGAGCCGGAAATGAACGAAGCGCAGCACTCAGCCTGGGAAACAATTCAGCGTGGGCATGCGATCGCAAACGGAGTTTACGTCGTAGTGGTCAACCGTGTCGGACATGAAGGAAAACTGACTTTCTGGGGCCAGTCGTTCGTGGCCGATCCATTCGGTCGAATCATTGCCAAAGCTTCCGCGGATAGAGAGGAAGTGCTGGTCGTCGAGTGTGATCTTTCAAAGATCGAAGAGACCCGCCAGAACTGGCCTTTCCTGCGCGACCGCCGCATCGATGCTTACGAAGGGCTGCGCTTGCGATTTGGTGAATCATTATGAGCTACGGCCCTTTGGACCTGGTCGGAAATATCGGCGTCGTTGTGCTGGTGATCACATACCTGATGTTGCAGTTGAATAGACTCAGCAGCGACGGCCTCGCTTATTCTGTCCTGAATGCTGTTGGCGCAAGTTTGATCGTCGTTTCCCTGCTCTTTGACTTCAATCTCTCCGCTCTGCTAATGGAAGTTTTCTGGATTCTGATTAGCTTCGTCGGGATCTACAGATACTTTCGGTTAAAAGCTCTCAGATCTGAGACCCTCGATGGATGAACTCGAGACAAAGACTCCGGCAGCGCTCGGCTTCCGCATGCCGGCGGAGTGGCATCCTCACCGTTCGACCTGGCTGAGCTGGCCAAAGCATCCGGAAACCTGGCCCGGCAGGGTCACGCAAGTCGAAGAGATCTATGTCGAACTGATCTCAGCGCTCACCGCACACGAAACTGTCGACCTCCTCGTCGACGATGAGGAAACCGAGCAGGCAGTGGTACGGCGTTGCGGTTTCCCAGGTACCGCAAATATTCGCTTTCACCATATCCAAACTGTGGATTCCTGGATTCGCGACTATGGACCAAACTTTCTTCTTGGTCCCGGTAGTGTGGGCGCTTTCAACGATTGGATCTTCAATGCGTGGGGAAACAAATATGAGGAGTTGAAGAAGGACGACGGCGTACCTGGTAAGTTGGAACACGTCCTGAAGATGCGACGCTTTTCACCAGGCATCGTCATGGAAGGTGGTTCCATAGAGGTGAATGGATCCGGCTGTGTGCTGACCACGGAGCAGTGTTTGTTGAGTCCAAACCGCAATTCGCAACTGGATCGCGCCGGAATTGAGCGTTATTTGAAAGACTATCTGGGAGTTACGAAAGTTTTATGGCTTGGCGAAGGTATTGTCGGAGACGACACTGACGGCCACATTGACGACATTGCTCGCTTCGTCGCGCCAAACGTGATCGTCTGCGCACTCGAAGACGATCCTGACGACACCAACCATGAAATACTGCGAGACAATCTTGCGCGGCTAAAATCGATGACCGATGCAAACGGGAGCCCTTTCGAAATTGTCACGCTACCTATGCCCGGCATTGTCGGTGGAACCAGTACCAGCACACGACATCTCGATCGATTGCCTGCCAGTTACGCAAACTTTTACATTGCAAACAACGTCGTGCTTCTTCCCGTCTTCGGTCATGTTAATGACCTTCGAGCCGCAGAAATTCTCCAACAAGTCTTTCCCGATCGTCGAGTGATTCCGATCAATTGCGAACCGCTGGTCTGGGGCATGGGCACGATCCATTGCGTCACACAACAACAGCCCGCGATTTAGCCACAGATTCACACGGATAGTCACAAATCTGAAGAAGGTAAACACCCAACAGCAATGCTTCCCTTGTTCTGATCGGTGTTCATCCGTGTTCATCCGCGGCTGATTAGCTGCTTAGCTTCCGCAATCGCATCGTCGAGAGTCCGCACCCGACCATCTAACTGCATCTCATAGACCGCGCGAGTAATCTCTCCAATTATTGGCCCAGGTTGAACTCCCAGATCCAGAAGATGACGTCCGAGCAAAATAGGCTCAGGCGGACGTTGCTCCACATTCAATTCTCTGGTTCGCTGGAGAAACCACTCCTGTGCTTCAGCTCCATACCACTGTTCCCGCGGCACCCACTCGGCATTACGTCCCAGTGAGTCGGCTTTCGCCACTCGATATAGAAGGTCCGGCTCGCATCTGCGCGCTAGCCGACGAAACGCTCCGTCGCCCACTTCATCGCGCTTTTTATAGAATTCGCCGGGCTTCAAATGTTCTCGGACCAGCGCGATGACCTGGCCGCGCACGTTGTAACCGTCAATCGTGTGTACGCTGATGCGGTCAAGAAAGCTTTCAGTAGGCGGCACGCCTGCTTCCTCGTGTCCACGCGAGCGCAATCTGCCATCGATGAACTGTGTGGTAGCCGGCTTCCCAAAATCATGGGCCAACGCCGCAAGCATTACCGTCACCTGCCTTGGATAACAAAGTTCATCGATTAGCTCACGCGCTCTATCGAGCACGAGCTGCGTGTGCACAAAAACATCTCCCTCAGGATGCCATTCAGGATCCTGCGGCACTTCGATCAGGCTCTGAATCTCAGGGAACAGTTTTTCCATCGCCCCCAGCTTACGCAGCCATTCAAGTCCGACGGATGGATGCGAAGATTTAAGCAAGAGCTTTTCCAACTCACCCCAGACTCGCTCCGCTGGCAGATCGCTGAGGTCAATGTTCTTGCACAGTTCGACCGTCTCCGGGTCGATCTCAAACTGAAAACGGGATGCGAACTGGGCCGCACGCAACACTCGCAAACTATCTTCCGCAAACGTCTCGACGGAAACAGCCCGCAAAATTCGTTGGTTAAGGTCTCGCCGGCCTTCAAACGGATCTATTAGTTCGCCAGTAAGTGGATCCTGAAGTATCGCATTGATTGTGAAGTCTCGTCGTCGCGTTGCTTCGGCAACGCTCATCGAGGGATCGCCTTCGATGATGAAGGCCTTGTGACCACGCCCTGATTTCCGTTCGCGCCGAGGGATCGAGACATCGAGATGGCGTCCGAGTTTGTAAACAGTGAACGCCTCACCAACAACGTTGACTGGACCAAACTGGTCCAGGATCTCGCGCAGACGTTCCGGGTCGACGTTGTAGACTTCAAGGTCCCAATCCTTGGGCGCTGTGGCCATCAGCGCGTCGCGAACACAACCCCCAACAAGCAATGCACGGCCTCCGGTGTCGTGAATAGCCCGTGATAACGCGACGACTTTTTCGGGTAACTCAGGCATAAACAGAACCGAGCGCGGTAGCGCCGGGTAGATGATCCGAATGAAGGGCCATTAGAGCGAGATCGACCCGGCGCTACCGCGCTCGGTTCTGTTTGAAGATCTATTTACTCTTCTTCAGGCGACTCGACAAGAATTTGCACACCACGCGTCGAGGGCAAACAACTGATCACCTGGGCCCGATCGATTCTTGTCATATCGCTTCCGGCTGCGTGCCAGATCTTGACCCAGAAAGTTCGCGTGGCTCCGTGGATGGCGAAAGTTGATCCATCGATCATCACCGGAACAGGCTCGGCGACTGTTCCCGCGCGCAGGGTTTCCAACAATTCCGGAATAAATGGCTTGAACCTATCAAACTGGACAAGCACAGACCGATCATCAATCTCGGCAGGCGGAAGCTCGACCGGATCGTTCGATTCCAGCAAAAGGCGCGTCTCAGTTTGTTGATTGCGCTTCTTGACTACTGGCATAAAGACTCAGAGCGACTCAGGCATTGTTATCGGAAACGGCTTCAAACGTTTAAGCAAGTGTTCGGCAAGATCAGAGACCTTTACTCTTTCCTGTTCCCACGTATCTCGGTCGCGCACCGTAACCGCTTCATCTTCAAGCGACTGGTGATCGATAGTAACGCAGAAGGGAGTTCCAATCTCATCCTGTCGCGCATAGAGTTTACCGATACCACCGGTATCATCGTAAACAGCTCGCAGCACGGGTTGCAACGAACGTTTGATGGCCTTTGCCATACCCACAATCTCCGGCTTGTTCTTCGCGAGTGGCAGGATCGCTGCTTTTATCGGAGCAAGCTGAGGACTTAATTTCAAGATGACTCTTGTCTCACCTTTGTCGTTCGTTTTTTCTGAATACGCATCCATCAAAACTGCCAGTACAGTTCTATTCACGCCTGCCGCCGGTTCGATGACGTGCGGATAAAACCGCTGCTTCGTCGACTCATCGAAGTACGACAGATCATCGGTGGAGTCAGGATTGATGCGATTGCCCTCGGCGTCAGTGGGCTTACTCGAATGCGAGCGCAAATCAAAATCGGTGCGATAAGCAATTCCCATCAACTCTTCCCACTGCCGTTCTTCTTCAGGTCGTTCCGGGAAATAGCGGTACATGATGTCTACTGTGCGCTTCGAGTAATGGGCCAGTTCTTCCTGCGGTACTTCGTGAAGTTTCAGATTGCCCTCATCGATACCGAGTCCTTTGAACCATTCGACGTAGAGCTCAACCCATTCGTCGACGAGCTTGAAGTGCTCTGCGTCAGGTTTGACGAAGTACTCCATCTCCATCTGCTCAAACTCGCGCGTGCGGAGAATAAAGTTGCCGGGAGTGATTTCGTTGCGAAAAGATTTTCCAACCTGTGCGATCCCGAACGGAATCTTGCGGCGCATCGCCGTTTGCACATTCAGGAAGTTGATGAAAATTCCCTGGGCCGTTTCAGGACGCAAATAAGCCAGCGCCGTCGGATCGTTCTCATCGGCAGCGGCGCCGAGCATAGTCCGAAACATCATGTTGAAATGGCGCTCGTCCGTCAGGTTGGTCGAACCGCATTCCGAACACTTGACCTTGCCCGCTCGGAGTCGGGCGTTAGCGTCGAAAGCGGCTTTCCGATCTCCGTCCGGGAAATAACCTTCGAGTTTGTCGGCGCGCATTCGGCTCTTGCATTCGCGACAATCGACGAGCGGATCGTGAAACGTCGCCTCGTGGCCCGAGTACTGCCAGACCAAGCGGTTGAGAATGATCGATGAGTCAATCCCTTCGATGTCGTCGCGATCGTAAACGAGCCAGCGCCACCAGGAGTGCTTAACGTTATTGCAGAGTTCGACGCCGAGCGGACCATAGTCCCAGGCGCTCCCGAGGCCGCCATAAACTTCAGATGAGGGAAAAACGAAGCCCCGCCTCTTGGCGAGCGATACGATGGTGTCGATGTTTGGTGCAGGCACGATTTTTGTGAATTGGTCCTTGATTCGTAAATCGTGAATAGTAGAAGACAAAATGGTTTCCCGCAAAGGCCAAAGACGCAAAGGTTAATACAATTCTGATTCCTTTGCGTCTTTGCGCCTCTGCGGGATCAAGGCTCTCTCTATTTGCTCGGAGTTTGAATGTTAACGTCTATTTCCTGAGTTCCTCCACCTCCAAACAATCTTCCCCTAAACGCAAACAAAACTGCGAGTACAACGATCACAAAAATTACCAGCACGGCAACAACTCCGACACTACCGCTGCCTCCGCCCTCTTCGGCCATGAAGGTCCTCCTTTTAGTTCGGGACAAAAAAAGGGGGCTATAAGTAGGGAAGGGTCTGGCGATTTGTTAACACAGAAACGGAGGGAGCGTCAACGGGGTGTTTGTAGAATTTGAAAGTCTCTGTGCAAATTGAAATTAGGGCGCTACCGTTTTGTAGGAGCCCCCGAGTGCCGCCCTAGAACACTCATCCGCGACGGCGACGCGTTGGGACCGGTTTTAAATCTCCCGCCTGGACCGTGGGCGTGGCCCGAGGAGGTGCTGCGCCACTGGGAACCATCCAGAGCTCGACACTATCCTCCTCGCGGAATCCGCCATTGACAATCACAAGTCGCGATGCGTCTATCCCTCGCTGTTCAATGAGATACTCGCGTGCACGCGACATTAACACCTCGACCTGGCCCAACGGGCTCATGCGTCCGCCATAAGCGATTATGTATGCGCTTGTTGTTGGGTCGTTCTGCAATTCCACCGCGAGGTTATCCAGGCGTGCTTTTTGATCGTCAAAGGTGCAACTGTTGCACTCATCAAACTCACGAGCAACAATCACTCTCTTTTCGCGAGCAGCAACGATCGAAACCACCTGCGCACTTTGAGCACACCTTGGATCCGACGATCCGTCATCAGCCGTTAATGTCGCTACGATGCGCTGTCCGCCAAGGCCTGAGGAATCGACGTTGAGCGTCGGTGAACCTAGTCCGCTAATCATGCGAGCACTTGATGGGCTGATCTTCCATGTGTATTTCAGACTGGCCGTTCCGCTGTATGCAACATCCGCGGAGTAAGTGATGATCTCACCCTCAGTAACTTGCTGCGGCGCAGAGATGTTCACAGGAAACGGGCATGGAGACTTTGGAAGTGGAGGCAGCGGATGGTAGTTGACGACGACGCACTTGACACGTCCCGCAGGTACTTCTATTTCGCGTCTCCAGAATCGGCCGTTGGGCAGAGTTATTACTACATTGTGCATTCCTGGCTCGAGGTCGATTGCACGATATTCTGTGGTGGTTTCACCGCGCGGCTTCCCATCAATAGTCAGCAACAGACCGCCTGGCGTAGTCAGAATCTTGATTGTGCCGTACTTCGCTTTTTTGGGTTTCGCAGAGACATTAAATGTCGGTTGGACCACGAAAAACGTCAACGCGATCAAAACCGCGAAAGCAAATTTGACTTTGCTGCCGAGGATGAATGTTTGTATCGACGACATTATTCTTCCTCCTGCGCTTTGATCTGCTCTGCGAGTTTTGCCTTCGCGTAACGTCGCCGCAAGCCTGCACCAAACGCGGCTAACCCGGTTCCGAACAGAAGCAAGGATGCCGGCTCGGGAACTCCAGGAGGCGTAGGTGTTGGTGTCGGATTTGAGGGCGGAGTTGGTGTTGGCGTTGGTGATGAACTGGGAGGCTCATCACAATCGTCGCAATCGCTTATGAAGACCAGCGGAACAGCCGCGAGAAACAAGAAAGGCCACTTTGGAAAAGCTCCTCCGGCGACAAGTATTTCCCCACAGTCGCAGATAGTGCCTTCAACTTCGCCCTCTTCAATAAACTCGACTCCGAGATCTTGTGCGGCAGAGGTGACGGTAACGCCGGAAATGATCGAGTCGGCTTTGATGCCATCCTGATTCGAACCTTGCGATTCATTACGTGGCCCACTTTGTTGCGTAGAACCTTTCGTTCCGGATGAACCGGGGTCCTGCGTGACGAGTGCGTTGAGTTTGATATCGGTTGTACTCTGTGAACTAGTGAGTGTTTGGACCACCTGGCTCATCCGTACGGGTTCAGCCAGTGCGGGCACCGCTGTCGAAAGAAAAACACAGAGCGCAGCGGTGAACATACGACCGAGCCGCCGCCCGCCATGCCGGGGTCTTTTACCGAAAAACTTAGGAGAAGTTAAATTCATACCGTTGAACGATCTTTACTGAAGCGTCGATTTGTCCTTATCCAATAGAAGGACACTGCTAATGGCCAAAAAACTCCAGCCGCACGAGCGTTTTTTGGTTAATGCTGGATGTTTGATGGATTGAGAGTGTTCTTCGAAGGTAAAGGTTAACGACCCCTTATAACCTCTCGCCCTGTTTCTGGACATAAAGAAGTGAACTTCTGTGTGCAAGTGGAGGGCCATACTGAAATGCTCACAAAACTGGGATTTAAGTGCTTAGAGGATGGGGTTTGTCTGAGATTTGGATTCGTTTCTGAAAATTGGACACGCTGGTGAAGGGAGGCGGGGAGGGGGGAGACTTGGGGACTGGGAGAGTGCGGGACGGGGAGACAGGGAGGAAGAGATACATCGTCTCCCCGTCGCCCTATCTCCCCGTCTCCCGTCCCCCGTCTCCCGTCTCTCGTTCTCCGTCTCTTCTATGGACCTACATGTCGCTGTCGCTTTGGCTGGCTGCTTCGGCTTTTCGGTTCTCGTCTCGTAAAACCGCTTTGCGTGAAAGCTTTATTTTGTTGCCCTCGCGCCCAATGCATTTCACAAGAATCTGCTGTCCTTCTTTCAGTTCATCACGAACGTCTTTTACCCGCCGGTCAGCGATCTCTGAGATATGCAGCAAACCATCGGTGCCGGGAAATATTTCAACGAAAGCTCCGAAGTCTACGATTCTTTGAACGACGCCAAGGTAAGTTTGGCCCACCTCCGCCTCAGCAGTCAGGCCTCGAATACGATTCACCGCAGCATCTGCTGCTTCGCCGCTCGCAGTTGCGATCGAGATTGTGCCGTCGTCAGACACATCGATCTTTGCGCCAGTCTCCTCAACCAAAGATCGAATCACTTTACCGCCTGGTCCAATAACGTCTCGGATCTTGTCTGGATTTATCCTGATCTGAATGATTCGGGGTGCGTAAGCCGCAATGTTTTCGCGCGGAGCGGCGAGAGTTTTCTCCATCGCGCCCAGAATGTAAAGCCTGCCCTTCTTCGCCTGATCGAGGGCTTCAGCCATTATCTGCGCGTTGATACCTGCGATCTTTATGTCCATTTGCAACGCTGTTATGCCGTTGCGCGTGCCTGCCACCTTGAAGTCCATGTCTCCGTAGTGATCTTCGGCTCCGGCAATGTCAGTCAAAATCGCATACTTGTTACCTTCCATCACCAAACCCATAGCCACACCGGCAACGGGTGCTTTCAAAGGCACGCCGGCATCCATCATCGAAAGGGTTCCACCACATACTGTCGCCATTGATGACGAACCGTTTGATTCGGTTATGTCTGAAACTATGCGCACGGTGTATGGAAAATCTGAATCGTCAGGCAGCACTGTCTCGAGCGCGCGCCGTGCCAGCGCACCGTGGCCAATCTCTCGCCGGCTCGACGATCCAAAGCGGCCAACTTCGCCAACGGAGTAATGCGGGAAGTTGTAATGGAGGAGGAAGCGTCGTTTGACTTCGCCCTTCTCCAGGTCGTCCATGAACTGCTCGTCTTCTTTGGTTCCAAGTGTCGTTGATACGAGCGCCTGCGTTTCGCCGCGTGTGAAAAGAGCCGAGCCATGAACGCGTGGCAGCCAGCCAACTTCGGCGGTGATAGGACGTATCTCGGAAAACCTGCGGCCGTCCGGGCGGCGTCGCTTGTTCAAAATATCGTCGCGGAATATGTTCTCTTTCAGGTGATCGAAGATGAGTTTGGCCATCGAACGCTGTTCGGGCTGATCTTCCGGGTACGACTCAGCAACTTCCTTCTTCAATGCGTCAACAGCCGCATAACTGGCTCGCTTCTCCTGAGCTGTCGTATCGAGCGCTACGCGCAGTCGTTCGCTGTATTTGTCGCCAATCTCTTGCTGCATCTCTGCGTCCAACGTCACCGGAGTAACTTCGCGTTTCTGGATCTCGAGGGCTTTGTAAAGTTCCTTCTGCCAGCGACAGAGACGATTGATCTCTTTGTGGGCCAACATGAGGGCCTCAACCATGATCTCTTCCGAAACTTCAGTGGCTCCGGCTTCGACCATCACTATCGCTTCTTCAGTTCCCGATACAATCAGGTTCAAACGCGACTCACGCACCTCATCGTAAGTTGGGTTAACGATGTAGCGTCCTTCGATCAAGCCGATACGCACGGCTGCGATCGGATTCATAAAGGGAATATCGGACAAATAGAGGGCGCACGACGCGCCTGTTATGGCAATAACGTCAGGATTATTGTCGGGATCGGCTGAGATGACACTGGCAATAACTTGAGTCTCATTCTTGTAACCTTCAGCGAAGAGAGGGCGACATGGGCGATCGATCAGACGGCTGGTGAGTATCTCCTTTTCATTTGGGCGTCCTTCCCGCCGGAAGTAATTGCCGGGAATACGTCCCGCGGCATAGTTTGACTCACGGTATTCGACCGTGAGCGGAAAAAAATCAATGCCTTCGCGCCCAATCGGGGCGCCAACAGCCGCGACCAGCAACATCGTGTCGCCATAACGGATCACGACCGACCCGTCTGCTTGTTTGGCAAGGCGACCGGTTTCAACGGTCAGCTCTTTGTCGCCGAGCTTGATTGATTCTTTGAGGTATTTCTTTTCTGACATTTTTTGTTCTCCTTAGGACATTACGACCTGAACAGTTCAGGTCGCGGGCGGCGCCAACACTGTTTGGGCGCCATCGCTGTTTTGTGCAAGCTTCCTTGCTAGTGAATTTTGGACCGCCAACGTGATGCGGGGTAAGGTAAAACCTCAACATAAAAAGGCGGCACGAGCCTCTTGAACCGTGAAGCTCATGCCGCCTTATTGCTCGAAGCTAGGGTCGTACACGTCTGCTTGTTTGCAGTTAATCGCCGTCACGTTCGGCACTGCCACAAGCTCTTCGATAGACGCGGGCTTTAACTAGAAAGAGATTCGAAGTTCTCTCAAATGACTTACGTTGAAAGTCTCTACCGGCGCAGACCCAGTCGACTAACCACTTCGTGGTAGCGTTCTATATCGATGCGCTTTAAGTAATCCAGCAAACTCCGACGCTGCGAGACCATTTTCAGCAGGCCGCGTCGCGAATGGTTATCCTTCTTGTGGGTCTTGAAATGCTCTGTAAGGTCGTTAATTCTTTTGCTCAAAAGCGCGACCTGGACTTGTGGTGAACCCGTATCCGAATCATGGGTGCGGAAGTCAGAAACTATCTTTTCCTTGGTTTGTTTTGCTAACGCCACTTGCTTAAATGGTCCTCCCAAACCGCAGTAAACTCCGCTAAAAGCGGCAACCGCTAAACTTAAAAAGCGCGTTCAATTTAGCACGCAGGATTTGGGGTGTCCAGTTGTGTCACAAGAGAGTGGTGTCTTAAATTGAAGAATTCTCTCTGCGTTCTCTGCGTATCTCCGCGTGCTCTGCGTTAAGTAGGCGTCAAACGCTATTTTTAACGCAGAGGACGCAGAGATACGCAGAGATGAAATTAGGTCACTACTCATAAGAGGGCACAAAAAGCGGTCACAGATTGCCAGGGTTTAACCGAATCTGATCAGTGTAAATCCGTGAACATCCGTGGCTGATTTGTTACTATCGCGGCAAATGGCTCAACCCAGAATCGTGATTCTAGGCGGCGGCTTCGCCGGCCTTTTTACGGCTCTCGATCTCGCCGGCTCCGCAGCCGTGACGCTCGTCAGCGACGAGGACCATTTTCTTTTTAAGCCCATGCTTTACGAGTACCTAAGTGGGGAAGTTGAGGCATGGCACATCGCCCCCGGATACCATGAGCTCCTCGATGAGAACGTCCAGTTCGTCCAAAGCAGCGTGACTGGAATTGACCTCACTTCGCAAACCGTTTCACTGTCCACATACCAGGAGACTCTCAATTACGACGTTTTGGTCCTGGCCATTGGCGGCGTCACAAACTATGTCGGGGTCGAAGGTGCTGAAGAGTTCTCGTTTCCCTTCCGTAAGCTCGCCCATGCAGATGATCTGCGCCGCCGAATGGTCGCCGCGCTCGATCGGATCCCGCCGGACATGCCGCCCCAGGACGTGCGTCGTGAACTGACATTTGCCGTGGTCGGCGCTGGCGCAAGCGGGTGCGAACTCTCAACCAAAATGGCTGATCTGCTTCTCGACGCGTTCAAGCGTCGCGCACTCCACGGCGAGCCGCGCGTGCTGGTTCTCGAGATGGGCGACAAGGTAGTGCCCGGAATGGGCGAACAGATCCGTGAATTTGTTGAAGATGCCCTGCGCCAATCTCATGTTGACGTGCACACACGAACGCGAGTAGTGAAAGTGACAGAAGATAAGGTCACTTTTGAACATGAAGGTAATCAAGAGACACTGAAAACCGCGGGAGTTGTGTGGACCGGCGGCGTCAAAATGAGCCCACTTATAGAGCAACTCGATGTTGAAAAGAACCAGCGAGGTTTGCTCATCGTCAACCCGAATTTGCAGTTATCACAACACAATAATGTTTTTGCGCTTGGTGATGTCGCTCTCTATCCAGATGCGACACCCACACTGGCGGGCACAGCTCAATTAGCTTTTCAGCAAGCAACCCTGGCAGCTCGCAACATCAAGGCATTTCTTGAAGGAAAGGATCTTCACACAAAGTACTTCGAGGAGTTGGGTGAAGCAATGAGCCTGGGCACTGAACGCGCCGCGGTGCTAACCGGCGGAAAGGCGTTTGGTGGAGCATTAGCACGACAGGCGCGCTTTGCACTTTACACGTCTCGATTGCCAACCTGGCATCACCGGCTTCGCGTCGGCGCAAGCTGGTTTTTTGGAGGAACTGCCCCGCAGCCACTACTACCCCTCGGTCTGGAGCGATAAGTTTATTCCTGCAAAGGCGCAAGGCGCATTTCTCTCTGAATCCGTGATATCCGTGTTAATCTGTGGCTCCAACAAAGCAGCAATCCAGCTCTGGTGCGTCGACGATCGGCGCGCCCGCTTCTCCATAATACGGCCGGCCGGTTTCAATCGCTTCGAAGTACTCCTCGATGCGATCGAGAACTTCTTCAACCGTGTGAGAATGGTAGATAGAAGTCCGAAACAAAGCCCCACCCTGAAGGCCGCGAGTGAACTGACCTGCCAACTGTTTCATGCGATTGATCGCCGGAGTTTCCGGCATGTCTTCGCGCAGCATGTCGAAATACTCGTGCAGGATCGCACGTTTGTCCGCGAGTGTCGGCTCAAAGAGCGGGCGTCCGTGCATGGCATCTTCGATCTGACGAAAGATCCACGGATTGGCCATCGCGCCGCGTCCGATCAGAACGCCGTCACAACCAGTTTCGCGAAACCTGGCAAAAGCGCCTTCGATCGTAGTGACATCACCACTGCCTGACACCGGCACACTCACCGTTTCTTTGATCTGTCTGACGAGATCCCAGTTTGCGAGACCGCGATAACCCTGTTCCTTTGTGCGGCCGTGCAGGGCGATGTGTTCGACACCACAATCTTCCGCCAACTTTGCAGTCTCCACGGCATTGATCGTGTGATCGTAAAAGCCCGCGCGAATCTTAACTGTCAGCGGTATCTTGATTACTTTCTTGATCGCTTTGAGAATCTCATCAAGCCGGTTGTGGTCCTTGAGCAATCCTGATCCGCCACCGTGCTTTACGACTTTTGGCGCGGGGCAGCCGCAATTGACGTCGAGAATATCGGCGCCAATCTCCTCTGCCATCTCGGCCGCCATGCACATTCGCTCCGGCTGACCTCCAAAAATCTGGACGGCAAAAGGTCGCTCATCATCGTAGAACCGCATCTGTCGTTTCGACTTCGGATTGTTGCGCGTCAGACCTTCGACCGAGATGAATTCCGATACTGACAGGCCAACGCCGCCGCGCCGTTTCAACAAGCGTCGAAAAGAGACATCGGTGACGCCCGCCATCGGCGAGAGAATCAATGGCGGGTTGATCTCGATGTCGCGAATTTTGAACGGCTTCATTTCTGGCATGATAAGCCACTGATGAACACGGATGACACAGATCATACAACGGGATCGATCGGTGTAAAAAGCGTGTCTGAATCCGTGTTACTCGTGTTACGGTTTCTTTGACTTCTTGTTGTCGGTCTTATCTTCGCCCTTGGCCGCAGCCGGCGCAGTTATTTTCAAGAGAGGTTCAACGCTCGCTTTGTACGTTTCAATGACTTTGATGAACGCTTCGTTACGCAGATTCTGCAAATACGCTTCGCGCTCTTTTGTCTGGTGCTCTCCCAGCATCGCTTCACGAACACGATGATCATTGAAAACCGGCGTCGCTGCGGTGGGACTTCGGCCATCGACTCGCAGGACCTGATAACCGTCGGTGGTTTTGATTGGTTCAGTTATCTCACCGATTTTGACGTCCTTGAGAGCTGCAACCAGATCTTCACGCAAATTCGGAATGTCAAACTCTCCAACAGATCCTTTATCTTGCGGAGCTGTCCGCTGGCCATTTCTCTCGCGCTCGGAGTTGGCAGCAGCCAGCGCTCCAAAATCGGCGCCTGCGCGAATCTGAGTAACCAGCTCGAGAGCTCTCGCCTTCACGCTCGCTTCGTCTTTACCGGTGGTAATCAGATAGATCTCCGAAAGCTTGACACTCTCGGGCTTACGAAACTTGTCGGGATGCGTATCAAAATATTTCTTTACTTCATCGGTAGAGAAACCAAGATAGACGCGACGGTCGACTTCCTGTTGAAGGACGGCTTGCTTCATCATTTCCGTACGCATCGTGCGCCGAACATCCTCCGGGTTCAGTCCATTTTGCGCCATTGCCTGATAGAGCTTTTCAATAGTAGGAATGCCCTGGTCCTGCGCTATCTGCAACATGCGTCGATTCACTTCGGCCTCAATCTCGGCAGCCATATCGAGTTCCTTGCCGCGTTGCAACAACAACTTCTCATTGATCAGTGTGGCGATTAATTCAGCCTGGCGCTTTGAGACCTCTTCCGTCGCCTGTTGTTCGGTCATCCCGCTCTGCTTCAGCGCCTCAATACGGTCTTTAGTCTCGCGCTTCAACAAGGAAAGAGTGATCACGTCGTCGTTGACCTGCACGATCACTTCGTCAATAACCTGCATCTCGCCTTCCTGAGCAAAGGCACGCGAGGGATCTAATGTAAGAACTGCCAGCGCTAAGATCGCGCCGAATGCAAAGAGTTTAAATTTCACAAGGGTACTCCTAAAAGAATTGATCTCTTATACTTTTTGTTCCTAACATCTCAAACCGGCAAATTCTAATCGCTCGCACGAAGCTGGAGCAACACGTCACGAGCTACGTCAAGTACGTTGTCCTGCTGATCCTCAGTCAAAACAAGCCGCAAAACACCGCTGGGTGTGAAGACCGAGCCCTCATGTTGCGTAACAAACTGCCCAAGCTTTTCGGGTGAAATACGCGCTTTTTCACTAAATTTAACGGCCACTCCGTCCGGCGTCTTGTCAATCGAGACTATGCCCACTTCTTCCGCCAATCGACGCAAACGAGCATACGCAAACAATCGCTCTACAGACTGAGGGATTCGCCCGTAGCGGTCCTCGGTTTCAGTCCGAATGCTTCCTAACGTGGCCTCGTCCCTCGCCGAAGAAACCCGCTTGTACGTTCTCAGCCGCTGACCCATGTCGGAAACGTAGTCTTCGGGAATGGCTACATCGACGCCCAGGTTGAGTGTGACGCTCGTCTCATCTTCGACCTCTTCGCCACGTAGCTCTGCGACTGTGCGCTCGAGCATTTGGGTATAGAGATCGAATCCCAGCGCCTCCATGTGGCCCGACTGCTCGCCGCCAAGAAGGTTCCCGGCGCCGCGCAGCTCGAGATCGAGGGCCGCAATACGAAACCCTGCTCCCAGATCGGAAAACTCACGAATGGCTGCCAAACGTCGACGGGCAATGGGTGAAAGCTCCTGTTCGCTCGGTATCAACAAGTAAGCGTAAGCCCTGCGGCTCGAGCGCCCCACACGCCCGCGCAATTGATAAAGCTGAGAAAGACCGTAGTGATCGGCGCGATTTATGATGATGGTGTTTGCTCGGGGGATGTCTATACCGTTCTCGATGATGGTGGTCGCAACCAGAACATCATATTTGTAGTCGACGAAGTCAAGCATCACTCGCTCCATCTCTTTTTCATTCATTTGCCCGTGGCCCACGACCAAACGTGCCTGCGGCACGAGGCGTTGGACGAGCGCAGCAATCGTCTCGATCGTCTCAACGCGATTGTGTATAAAAAAGACCTGGCCGCCGCGAGACAGTTCAAGATCTATCGCCGCTTTGATAACACTTTCAGAAAACTGAACCACCTGAGTTTGGATCGCGAGTCGATCGCGTGGTGGTGTTTCAATGAGCGACATGTCACGCATTCCACTGAGCGACATGTTGAGTGTGCGTGGAATCGGTGTCGCTGATAGCGTCAACACGTCGACGCGCTTCTTTAAATGTTTGAGCCGCTCCTTGTGTGCAACTCCGAAGCGTTGTTCTTCGTCGACAACCACCAATCCTAAATCCTTGAACCGAACATCCTTGGAAAGAATGCGATGCGTGCCGATGACGACGTCCACTTCACCTGTCTCGACACGCTTCACTACTTCCTTTTGTTCTTTCGCCGAGCGAAAGCGCGACAACAATTCGACCTTCATCGGGAAAGGAGCGAAGCGAGTGCGGAACGTGTCGTAGTGCTGATATGCGAGAACTGTGGTCGGTGTAAGAATCGCGGCTTGCTTTCCTTCCATGACTGATTTGAACGCGGCTCGCATAGCGACTTCGGTCTTTCCATAACCGACATCTCCACACAGCAGTCGGTCCATCGGCACAGGCTCTTCCATGTCTTTCTTCACGTCTTCAATTGCGGTTTCCTGGTCCGGAGTGAGAACGAAGGCAAAGCCGTCTTCAAACTCCTGTTGCCACGGCGTATCGGCGGCGAATGAGTAACCGCCCACCAGTTTTCGTTCCGCGTAAAGTCGTAACAACTCGTCAGCCATGTCGCGCATGGCGCGTTTCGCCTTGGCCTTTGTCTTTTGCCAGCCTAGACCACCGAGTCGATCGAGTTGTGGTTGATGACCTTCGGCACTCGAATAACGCTGCACCAGGTCAAGGCGTTCGACGGGAACGTAGAGCTTCGCTTCGTCAGCATAAAAGAGCAGCATGAACTCGCCGGTCCGTGGTCCAAGATCAAGTGTCTGCAAACCTCCAAACCGCGCAATTCCATGATCTATGTGGACCACGTAGTCACCCGGCTTGAGGTCGCGAAAATCAGAAAGGAAAGCAGCCGCTTTCGACTTGCGCTTTCGCTTTTCAGTTCTCTGCGATCTCTCCGCGCCTGCGGGTCGTCGTTCAACTGACTCGACGGCTTCGTCAAAGACGTCCGCCTCAACGTGTACGACCAGTCTCGACTGCGGGAGTTCAAAACCGCCGCTGAGTCGTCCTACCGTGACCACGACAGGATGGAAGATCGCCGGGTCTGAAGTTTCGGCGGTAAGAGCCAGACGCGTTTCAACCTTGTACTCGTTGAGAATCTCCACAATTCTCTCGGCATTACCAAGGCTCGGCATTACGAAGAGTATGGTCTTCCCTTCTTCGGTGGAGTGAGTTACTTCTGACGCAAGATCCGCAATTCGGCCGTGATAGCGCAAGGTTGATTGAGATTGCCATTCAACTTCGAACGCTGTCTCGACGGCTGGAAATAGAAAGACCGGTTGCCGCGTACCGCGGTTGCGGCCGAGTTGGACCCTGGGCGCTTCAGCTTCGAGGGCAAGGTTCAAATCTGTTTCGGCGGCGGCGCGGCCCAAAGTGCGCAGCTCGAGCCGCTGATGGATTGGGATAAAATGGCGAAGTTCTGCGGCTGAGAGGAAAAGTTCTTCGGGTGCGAGAGCTATGTCATCAGCCTCGTCGATCTCACGATAGCGTTCTGACAGACGTTCATAAAACTCGCCAAGATACGACTCGATGCCGGCCGGCTCGTCGACGATCAAGACCGCATCACCGAGATGATCGAAAACGCTCGACGTGCAGTTCGTAGTGATCGGTATCAACCATTCCCAACCGGAAAACGCTTCTCCTTCATCGGCAAAAGCGGTGCGATCGCGCAACGAACGCGCGTAGCGCTCGTCGCTCCATCGCTCCCGCGCGGCCTCACTCCAGACCTGGAAATCAAGCGCCGTCACCGCGAACTCGTGCATGGGCGGCACTTCGACCACTCTCAGTTGGCCGGTTGACAGTTGATTCTCAGGATCGAATTCCCGCAGCGAGTCGATCGTATCGCCAAAAAACTCGAGCCGCACAGGCGCTTCTCTTCCGGGCGGCCAAACGTCGACGATCCCGCCGCGCATGGAGAATTCACCAACGGCGCCCACGGGGTCTTCGCGCACGTAGCCCGTAGCCATCAGTTTCTCAACCAGCGCTTCGGGAGAATGATCCTCATCTCTTCTCAGCACGACTCCCGCTTTCGCGATTGCTTCGGGGCTAACGGTCTTGCGTGCGAGGGCTCGCGCCGTCAACAACACAAAGCTGGGCGAGCGTTGCTGCAACTGCCAAAATGCAAGGGCGCGTCTCTCGAGCGTTTGCGCGTGAGGCGACACGCCGGCATAGGGATCAGTCTCCGACGCCGGAAGAACGAGGATCTCGTTATCAGAACTTTCTTTTCCGGAGAGTGTGGAGCACCAAAAATGCAGGTCGCGTTCCCATGGCTCCAGGTCGCGAGTTGACTGCGACACAACGGCGAACGTTTTGCCAGTGTCGCGCTGTAGAGCAGCGACCGCGAGAGCGCGCGCAGAACCTGCGACCAATCCGCCGATCGAGATGATTCGCGCGTTGGACCGCAGCTCGGCTAGCAGCTTCTGGTACTGATGTGTCTCAGTGACCTGTCGCAGGGTTTGTTGGATCATTGCGTTTAGCCACAGATTTCACAGATGAGCACGGATTGATCTGTGTTCATCCGTGTAGATCTGTGGTCTTTTTTTTCATTCGATCGATGAGCGTTGATGTCGAAGCGCCTTCTACAAAAGGTAATGAGATTACCTTGCCTCCTGCTGCTTCGACCTCTTCGCGCCCGTGGATCTCATCCAGTTGGTAGTCACCACCCTTTACCAGCACGTCGGGTAAGAGCTTCGCGATCAAACTGCGCGGCGAAACGTCGTCGAAAATCGTCACGTAGTCGACGTGTCTGAGTGCGGAAAGTATCTCGGCCCGTTCGGCTTGATCGAAAATCGGTCGATTC
>Ga0268386_10000500_pt1 | contig 24894 bp, 18 predicted proteins | sample RVTome_15_FD_200260 | JGI IMG/M metagenome (GOLD analysis project Ga0268386, IMG submission 200260) | Soil microbial communities from uranium-contaminated site in the Upper Colorado River Basin, Wyoming, United States - RVT150D86... ... | reverse complement strand
CGCGAGGCGACCGGACTCGATGCCGTGCTGATCGCGCTGTTCGATCGCTACCGCGAAACGATCGATCAGGTTTACGGCGCCAGCAGTCTGTTCACCGCGTTCAACCCGGAGGTCCTGCAGGGCGAAGTGCTCGCGGCCCTGCCGTACCTGCGCGATCGCCTCGAGCCGATGCGCATCGTCGAGATCAGGGATACCGCCGCGCCGCGGCGCGAACTGGAAGCCGAAGCGCGGCGGTTCTCGGCGTTGCGGGTCGGGGCCGTTCTGCTCACGGGTCTCGGCATCGAAGGTCGCGTCGCCGGCTTCATGGCGCTGTGTGCGTCGCGACCGCGCGATACCTGGGACGCGAACCTGCACCTGTTGCTCAAGCTGATCGGCACGAGTTACGCGACGGGGCTCGACCGCTTGCGCTTCGAAGATCAGATTTCGAGTCTGCAGGAACGCAATGAGCTCGCCTTGCCGAGCGCGAACGACGGGCTGTGGGACTTCGACGTCGAGAAGAACTTCGTGTATTTCTCGCCGCGCTGGAAAGCGATGCTCGGCTACGCGGAAGACGAGCTCGACGAATCGCCGGACTGGCGCCAGCTCGTGCATCCCGACGATCTGGCTCGCGTTCAGGCGCAGCTGCGCCAGCACATCGCAGGGCGCCTGCCGATCTTCGAGAGTGTGCATCGGCTGCGCCACCGCAACGGGGAATGGCGCTGGGTCGTGAGCCGCGCGAAGGCGCGGGTCGATGATCACGGGCGGCTGCGCCGACTCGTGGGCGTCGAACTCGATATCACCGAGCGCAAGCTCTATGAGGAGGCGCTCTTCAAGGAGAAAGAGAGCGCGCAGATCACGCTGCAGTCGATCGGCGACGGTGTCATCACGACGGATGCTCGCAGCGTCGTCGAGTATCTGAATCCGATTGCCGAGGATCTGACGGGCTGGCGGCTCGAGGACGCACAGGGACGACCGATCGATGAGATCTTCCGGGGTTTCCACGAGGAAACCTGCGAGCCGCTCGAGAACCCGTTGAGTGTCTCCATTCGCCGGGCGCGCGCGATCAAATCCGTGCGGCCAACCTTGTTGATTCGCCGCGACGGCAACGAGCTCTACATCGAGAGCTGCGCATCGCCGATCCGTGATGGTTCGGGAGGCGTCTCGGGAGGCGTGCTCGTGTTCCATGACGTCAGTGAGAGTCGCGAGCTCAACCGCAAACTGTCCTATCACGCAAGCCACGACATCCTGACGGGGCTCGTCAACCGCCGCGAGTTCGAAGCCCGGCTCGAACGGGCCCTGAAGAGTGCCAGGGCTCGCGAAGCCTCCTACGCGCTCTGTCACATGGATCTCGATCAGTTCAAGATCATCAACGACAACTGCGGACACAGCGCCGGCGATGCGTTGCTCGGCCAGGTCGGTGCGCTGTTGAAGTCGAAGATCCGCTGGCGCGACACGGTAGCGCGCCTCGGCGGTGACGAGTTCGGCGTGTTGCTCGAGAGCTGCTCGCTCGACGAAGCGATGCGCACCGCGGAGAACCTGCGCGAGGCGATCCGCAACTACAAGTTCGTCTGGGAGGAGCGCACGTTCCGGCTCGGTGCGAGCGTCGGTGTCGTGCCGATCAGTCCAGAGAACGAAGACGTCGCGTCGCTTCTGTCGGCGGCGGACAGCGCCTGCGCAGCCGCGAAGGAGGCCGGCCGGAACCGGATCTACAGTTTCCAGGAAAACGACATCGATCTGATGCGGCGGCGGCGCGAAATGCAGTGGGCGGCTCGCATCAACAATGCGCTCGAGGAGTCGCGCTTCGAGCTGTTCCGCCAGACGATACAGCCGCTGCAGAAGGCCGATGCCGGTCTGCATTACGAGCTGCTGCTTCGAATGCGAGACGAAGCCGGCAAGATCGTATCGCCCGATCAATTCATCGCCGCGGCCGAGCGTTATGGCATTACGCCGAACATCGACCGCTGGGTCATCGAGAATGCATTGCGCTGGCTCGTCTCGGAAGCAGACGAGCGCGAGAAGCTCTCGCTCTGCTCGATCAATCTGTCGGGTCAGAGTCTCGGCGACGACAAGTTCCTGCCCTTCGTCATCGACCAGTTCCATCGCAGCGGCATCGATGCCTCGAAGATCTGCTTCGAGATCACCGAGACCGCCGCGATCGCGAGCTTCTCGCAGGCGAACCGCTTCATCCAGGCGTTGAAGGAGCTCGGCTGTCGCTTCGCGCTCGACGACTTCGGCACGGGGCTGTCCTCATTCGGCTACCTGAAGCATTTCCCGGTCGACTTCCTGAAGATCGACGGCAGCTTCGTCAAGGAGATCCTGCACGATCCGATCGATCGCGAGATGGTGCGTTCGATCAACGAGATCGGCCATCTGACCGGCAAGCAGACGATCGCCGAGTTCGCGGAGAATCAGGAGATCATCGAGATGCTCCGCAGTCTCGGTGTCGACTATGCGCAAGGTTACGGAATCGCAACGCCGCAGCGGGTGCTGAGGGTGGTGAATGGGTGATGAGAAGACGAAGGGGTCGGTCGTCAGTTAGCAGTGAGCAGCCGGAAGGCAGATGCCCACGGACTCCGGCTGTCACCTGATCACTGCCTGCTGCGGTCTGCCGTTTCCAGCCGCATCGACAGATCCACCGCCCGCACGTGTTTCGTGATCGCCCCGATCGAAACGAAATCGACGCCGGTTGCGGCGACCGCGCGTAACGATTCCAGCGTCACATTACCGGACGCCTCGAGCTCGACTCGACCGCCGCGGCGCTGAGCAGCGCGCCCTACGGCAGCCCGCATGTCTGCGAGCGTGAATTCATCGAGCATGATCCGGTCGACGTCGGTCGTCAGCGCCGCGTCGAACTCCTGCAGGGACTCCACTTCGATTTCAACGAGGACGCCGCGATTGGAGGCGCGCGCGGCGTGCACGGCAGCCTCGATCGAGCCGGCCGCGGCAATGTGGTTTTCCTTGATCAGGACACCGTCATAGAGGCCGAGACGGTGATTCGTACCGCCCCCGCAGCGCACCGCATATTTCTGCGCGAGCCGCAAGCCTGGAAGGGTCTTGCGCGTGTCAAGAATCCGGCACCGCGTACCGGCGACGACATCTGCATAGACGCGGGTCGCTGTCGCAGTGCCCGACAATGTCTGCAGGAAATTGAGCGCCGTCCTTTCGGCTGTCAGCAAGGCTCGCGCTGGACCTTCGAGGTCGCAGAGCGTCGCGCCGGCAGTCACCGCATCGGCGTCCTGATGTCTCCAGCGGATCCGCACAGCTGGATCGATCTGCCGGAAACAGGCCTCGAACCACGCGGCGCCACAGAGCACGGCTGACTCGCGGGTGATCACGGTGGCGCGGCGGCGTTCGGCTGCAGGGATCAGGGCAGCAGTCAGGTCCCCCGCGCCGAGATCCTCGCGCAGTGCTGCGGCCACAACGGCTTCGATGTCATCGGGTAACGATGCGTTCACGGCGTGAATCCGTTGCGAGCCGTGAGGCTCGGGGGCGCGCAGTGTGCCGGCTTGCAGTCCGGTCCGACAACTGGCGTCGTCGGCGCCGTTTGAAGTGCAAAGCGCATCGCGTCATAATTAGGACCATATCGGTCCACTTTGGAACGCCCCATGGCGGAACAGGCGCCTACATCGCCCTGCATCAACGTTTGCATCCTCGATCCGGACGGCTATTGCACCGGCTGTTTCCGGCACGTGAATGAGATCGCGAAGTGGGGTCGCATGTCGGCGGGCGAGCAATGGGCCGTGCTCGCGCGGCTCGATCGGCGCCGTCGCGAGCGCGAACGCCTGGAAGCATGAGCCGCCTGGCGAGCGGCCCCTGAACGAGAGGAATCGTCCTTGGACGTCAACGAACGCATCAAGCAGCAACTTGCGGAACATCGGGTTCTGCTGTTCATGAAGGGCACACCGGATTTTCCGCAGTGTGGATTTTCGGCCGCCGCCGTGCGAGCGCTGCAGGCGACCGGCACATCCTTCGCCTACGTCAACATCTTCGAGGACCCGGAGCTGCGCGAAGGGCTCAAGGCTTACTCGAAATGGCCGACCTACCCACAGCTCTACGTCAACGGCGAGCTGGTCGGTGGCTCCGACATCGTGATCGAGATGTACAAGAGCGGCGAGCTGAAGGAGCTCGTCTCAGCAAGCACCGCCGGGAGCGGTTGATCTGGCCAACGCTGCGGACTTTCAGTCCGTAGTCTGTGGTCTGGTCTGTAGCCAGAGCTCGCCGGGCGAGCGGGTCCAAAGTTTCCTAAGGTGCGGCGGTTGTGGCCGCCCTTACAGCGCCCTCGTACATGTCTCTGAAGCGATTGCAGACGGCACAGAACAGTTCGGCCGTCCGTTCGGCGTCATAAGCGGCCGAATGCGCTTCGCTCGATTCATAACCGAGACCGGCCGCCGCCAGAGCTTTCGCGAGCACCGTCTGACCAAACGCAACGCCGGCGAGCGTCGCGGTATCAAAGCTCGAGAACGGGTGGAACGGATTACGCTTCAGTTCGCAGCGGGCTACCGCAGCGTTGAGGAAGGAGAGGTCGAAGAAAGCGTTGTGGCCCACCAGGATCGCGCGGGTACAGTCGTTCTCGCGTACGGCCGTGCGCACCTCGCGAAACAAGCGCGACAGCGCTTCTCGTTCCGGTAGCGCGGGTCGCAACGGGTGGTGTGGGTCGATGCCGGTCACCGCGAGCGACGCCGGTTCGATGTTCGCACCGGCGAACGGTTGCACGTGATAGCGCCAGCTCTGGCCGGGGACCATCGTCCCGTCGGGTCTGAGCTCGATCAGCACCGCCGCGACTTCGAGCAGCGCATCGGTCTGCGCATTGAATCCGCCGGTCTCCACGTCGATCACGACGGGCAGGAAGCCGCGGAAGCGAAAGCACATCGGCACTCGCGTCGGATCGGCGCTCACGATCGAGACTCCTCGACCCCAGCGAGCCGCCATGCGATCGGCTCTCCCGCGCGAAACGGCACGATCCGCGCCGCCCCGTACGCATAACTCGCTGGCGGAGACCACGGCGATCGCTCGAGGAGGAGCTGCGCGGAGTTGCGCGGCAGTCGGTAAAAGTCCGCACCGCGCTCGGACGCAAATGCCTCGAGGCGCGTCAGACGGTCTGCCTGATCGAAGGCTTCGGCATACAGCTCGATGGCGGCATGCGCCGAGAACACGCCGGCACATCCGCAGGCGGCCTCCTTTGCGTCCTGCGAGTGTGGCGCACTGTCGGTGCCCAGAAAGAAGCGCGCGTCCTCGCCAGTGGCGGCCTCGAGCAGCGCGCGACGATCCTGCTCGCGCTTCAACACGGGCAGGCAGTAATGATGCGGGCGGAGGCCCCCCGCGAAGATCGCATTGCGGTTCAGCAGCAGGTGTTGTGGCGTGATCGTGGCGGCGATGTCCTTGCGCGAGGCGCGCACGAACTCGACTGCAGCGCGCGTCGTCACGTGCTCGAACACGATCCTGAGCCTTGGAAACTGCTCGCAGAGCGGCGCCAGCACCCGTTCGATGAACGCCTGTTCGCGATCGAAGACATCGACGTCGCTTGCAGTCACTTCGCCGTGCACCTGCAGCACGAGGCCACACTCCTGCATCGCGGCGAGTGCCGGATGGATGCGCGCGATGTCCGTCACGCCCGCATCGGAGTTCGTCGTCGCGCCGGCGGGATAGAGCTTCGCGCCGATCACGAGGCCGCAGTCCCGAGCACGATGGATCTCGGCTGCCGTGGTCTGGTCCGTCAGATAGAGCGTCATCAGCGGCTCAAACGTGAGCCCGGGAGGCAGGGCACCGAGGATGCGTTCGCGGTAGGACGTGGCAGCGGCGACTGTCGTGACCGGCGGGCGCAGATTGGGCATCACGACCGCGCGTGCGAAGCGTCGCGCAGTAAAGGGGAGCACCGCCGCGAGCTCGGCGCCGTCGCGCAGATGCAGATGCCAGTCGTCCGGGCGTCGTAGCGTGAGTCTCACCGCCGCGGCCTCGCCAGGATCTCGTGCAACTCCGGCCGCTGCAGCAGCCAGGCGGAATAGCGCACACCGAAGCCAGTGACGTCGGTCGGGACATGCGCGAGTCCGCCACGCCGATTGCTCGCCGCGAGATCGAGATGGATCCAGGGCGTCTCCTGGTCGACGAAACGCGACAGAAAGCGCGCAGCGAGAATGTGATCGCCCTTGCCGTCCACGGCACACTGCAGCACGTCGGCCAGCGAACTCTCGAGATCACTATCGAAATCGGGATCGAGCGGAAACCCCCAGACCCGCTCGCCACTGTCACCGCCGGCGGCTTGCAGTGTCGGTAGCAGGGGTGCCCGGTTCGTGAAGACACCGGAGTAGCGGTCGGTCAGCGCGGTGACGCAAGCGCCGGTCAGCGTCGCGTAATCGATGATCAGCCGCGGCCGCTCGCGTGCCGCGAGCGCCAGCGTGTCGGCAAGAGCCATCCGGCCTTCCGCATCACTGTGTACGACCTGAATCGTCACGCCGTTTGCCGCCGTCACGACTTCCTGGGGCCGATAAGCGCGCGGACCGACCTCGTTCTCGGTGATCGCGAGCCAGCAGTCGATCGCGTAATCCATGTGCAACCGACTGAGCGCGAGCAGCGTGCCGACCGCGACGGCGCTGCCCTGCATGTCCTCGTGCATCTGGTACATGCTCTTGTGCGGCTTCAGATTGATGCCGCCCGTGTCGAAGCAGATGCCTTTGCCGACGAGCGTGAGCTCCGGGGGTGTGCGTTCGCCGCCCGGTCGGTACTTGAGCCGCACGATGCCGGCGCCACGATGTGCGTTCGCTCGTGCGACCGACAGAAACGCTCCGGCGCCGAGCTTCTCGAGCGCGCGTTCGTCGAGAAACCCGTAGTGCCAGCCCTCGCGCTTCGCGAGGCGCCGCAGTGCCCCGCGATAGGCGGTCGCGTGCAGATGATTGGGCGGCAGTGCGGTGAGCCAGCGCGCAAGATGATTGCCGGACTGTACTGCGCGCGTGACGTCGAGCGAGAGCGAGTGGGCTCCGCGCAGCACCCGCAGCGTGCTGATGTTCGTCCTGGTCTGCGGCTTCGAGCGCAGATCGGGCATCGGCGCGTCGCCGGCGAGCGCCGCCGCCACGAGCGCCTCGAGCGCCGGCTCACGCATCCCCTGACCGATGCCGGGCGCGGCGACCAGCACCCGGGCCGGCTGCGCAGCAGCGACTTCCTTCCACAAGCGGCCGGCGAGACTGAGCCGCTCGAACGCAGTGGCATTGCGCTTCAAAAAGCCCACGGCCATCAGCGTCAATCGTTCGTTCGGGACCCGCGCCGCGAGCACGCCCGGCTCACCGCGCTCGCTCACGACGCCGTGGAGTCGGCGCCAGACCGTGGAGTAAGGCAATGCGGCAAGCGCCCGCGTCGTCTGCTCCTGGTCGATCAGCACGAGTGCCGCATCGCTGCCGGCGAGGGCGCGCACGTCGAAGTCGCTCGCGCTCTGGACGAGGCGAAGCGCTCGCTCGGTCGGAATCAGGTGCAGCACAGCTCGGCCATTGACCTCGAATTTTCAAACACTGATCATACCCGGGCTCCGGGACCCGGTTCCCTGCGTGAGGCGTTTCGAAGGAGTTCTTCGCAGCGTGCCGGAGCTCGCGATGTGGACAGCGTTGTTCCCGGCAGCACCCAGTCCTGAGTCTGACGGTGCGGTGACGCGCGTCCACGCGGCGCGGCGGCATCGTATCAGCAGCCCGGTTCGAATTCATCCCTGCGCCGGCCGCGGCGCGCCCGACAGCAGACGGATCTCGTGCATGTCCGAAGCTTCCAGGTTCGAAGACCTCGATCCGACTGAAACCCAGGAATGGCTCGAGTCGATCGACTCGGTGCTGAAGGTCCACGGCCCGGAGCGTGCACATTTCCTGCTCGAGCGGCTGATCGATTACACGCGTCGCGCCGGCCGGTATCTGCCGTTCAAGCCGAACACCGCGTACGTCAACACGATTTCGGTCGGCCAGCAGAAGGAATATCCGGGCGAGCGCTCGATCGAGCGGCGGATCGAGGCCCTGATACGCTGGAATGCGCTGGCGATGGTCGTGCAGGCCAATCGTCAGAGCTCCGAGTTCGGCGGCCACATTGCGACCTACGCATCGGCGGCCACGCTGTACGAAGTCGGCTTCAATCATTTCTGGCGTGCGCCCTCTGCGGACCACCCAGGCGACATGATCTACATCCAGGGGCACGCCGCCCCCGGGATCTATGCGCGGGCTTTTCTCGAGGGTCGTCTGAACGAAGACCACCTGCTGCACTTCCGCGAGGAAGTCACGAGCCCGAACGGACTGTCGTCCTATCCGCATCCCTGGCTCATGCCCGGCTTCTGGCAGTTTCCCACGGTGTCGATGGGCCTCGGTCCGATGATGGCGATCTACCAGGCCCGGTTCCAGCGCTACCTGGAACATCGCGGCATCGTGCCCGAGTCCGATCGCAAGGTCTGGGCTTTCCTCGGCGACGGCGAGATGGACGAGCCCGAGTCGATGGGTGCGATCACGATGCCGGTGCGCGAGAAGCTCGACAACCTGATCTTCGTGATCAATTGCAATCTGCAGCGCCTCGACGGGCCGGTGCGCGGCAACGGCAAGATCATTCAGGAACTCGAGGCGGCCTTCCTCGGCGCGGGTTGGAACGTGATCAAGGTGGTCTGGGGCTCGCGCTGGGATCCGCTGCTCGCCCGGGACACGAAGGGGCTCCTGCGCCGTGTCATGGAGGAGTGCGTTGACGGCGAATACCAGGCGTTCAAAGCGAAGGGCGGCGCGTACGTGCGCGATCACTTCTTCGGCAAGTACCCGGAGCTGAAGGAGATGGTCGCGAACCTGTCCGACGACGACATCTGGCGCCTGAATCGCGGCGGTCACGACACCGAGAAGGTCTACAACGCCTATCACGCGGCGTCGACGCACACAGGCGCACCGACCGTGATCCTCGCGAAGACCGTGAAGGGTTTCGGGATGGGACGTTGGGGCGAGAGCCAGAACATCACGCACCAGCAGAAGAAGCTCGACGACGAGGCGCTGCGCGAGTTCCGCACGCGCTTCAATATCCCGGTGTCCGACGCGGAGATCGCCGAGGCGCCGTTCTGCAGGCCCGACGAGTCGAGCGAAGAAATCGAGTATCTGCGCGAGCGACGCCATGCGCTCGCGGGTTTCCTGCCGCAGCGGCGCGCGGACGCGAAGCCGCTCGCGGTGCCGCCGCTGGCTGCGTTCGAACAACTGACGGGCGGCACGGGTGAGCGCGAGATCTCGACCACGATGGCGCTCGTGCGCCTGCTGCAGCAGTTACTGAAGGACAAGCAGCTCGGGCCGCACATCGTGCCGATCGTGCCGGACGAAGCCCGGACCTTCGGCATGGAAGGTATGTTCCGCCAGGTCGGCATCTATTCGTCGGCGGGCCAGCTCTATATCCCGCAGGACTCCGACCAGCTGATGTACTACCGCGAGGACAAGAAGGGCCAGATCCTCGAGGAAGGCATCAATGAAGGCGGTGCGCTCTGTTCGTGGATCGCGGCGGGCACCGCCTATTCGAATCATTCGGTCAACATGGTGCCCTTCTACATTTTCTACTCGATGTTCGGCTTTCAACGCGTCGGCGATTTCATCTGGGCCGCCGCGGACAGCCAGACACGGGGTTTTCTGATCGGCGGCACGGCGGGTCGCACGACGCTCGCAGGCGAAGGACTGCAGCATCAGGACGGACACAGTCACCTGCTCGCCTCGACGGTCCCAAACTGCGTCGCGTACGACCCGACCTATGCTTACGAGCTGGCCGTGATCGTGCACGACGGCATGAAGCGCATGTTCGAACTGCAGGAGCGCGTCTTCTACTATCTGACCTGCATGAACGAGAACTACGCCCATCCGCCGCTGCCGGAAAATGCCGCAGGCGGGATCCTGAAGGGCATGTATCTGCTGAAGTCGGGTGGCCGCGGGAAGGTGCGCGTAAACCTCCTCGGCTCCGGCACGATTCTGCGCGAAGTGCTGGCTGCCGCCGAGATCCTCGAAGGAGAGTTCGGCGTGCCTGCCGATGTATTCAGCGCAACGAGCTTCTCGGAGCTGCGCCGCGAGGCGCTCGACGTCGAACGTCGCAACATGCTCCATCCTGAGGAAGCACCCGAGGCCCCGTACGTCGTCACCTGCCTCGCGGACCGCGAGGGACCTTTCATTGCAGCGACGGATTACATGAAGATCGTCGCGGACCAGATCCGCCAATGGGTGCCGGGCCGGTACGTCGTGCTCGGGACCGATGGCTTCGGCCGCAGCGATGCGCGCGCACCGTTGCGCCACCATTTCGAAGTGGATCGTCGCTGGATCGTGCTCGCCGCGCTGAAGGCGCTGGCCGACGAGTCCAAGCTCGACCTTGCCACCGTCACGAGTTGCATGAAGAAGTTCGGCATCGATCCGGCCAAGCCGAACCCGGTCACGGTCTGACGTCGCGGCGGAGTGGACAGGGGCATGCAAGCAATCGGGGCAACCGGCGGCGGCGATTCGACATTCACCGTCGAGCGACGCAGGCGCACTCATGGCGAATGAAGGCGGGCGCACCGAGGTCAAGGTGCCTGATCTCGGCGATTTCGAGGACGTCGACGTGATCGACGTGCTGGTCGCCGTTGGCGATGACATCGAAGTCGAGACGCCGCTCGTCACACTCGAAACCGACAAGGCGACGATGGACGTGCCATCCACCGTGGCCGGACGCGTCGTCGAGCTCACGATCGCCAAAGGCGATAAGGTCAGCGCGGGCTCCACGTTGTTGATCGTCGAGTCCGGCTCGCAGACAGGTGGGGCGCCACCGGCCGAGGGTGCGGCGAGTGCTGCCGAGGCGCCGACGCCCGAGCGGCCCGCCGAGCAGGGCAAGGCGGCCGTGTCCGACGAGGCTGCGCGGCCCACGAAGGATGGCGGATCAGCACTCGAAGCCGTCGAGATGCGCGTGCCGGACCTCGGCGATTTCGCAGATGTCGAGGTCATCGACGTGCTGGTGGCCGTGGGCGATCAGATCGCAACGGACTCACCGCTCGTCACGCTCGAGACCGAGAAGGCGACGATGGACGTCCCGGCCACGGCGGGTGGAAAGGTGCTCGAGCTGCGCGTTGCGAAAGGAGATCGTGTTTCAAAGGGCGACGTGATCCTGACCCTGGCACCCACGGACGGGGCGCAGCCCGCCTCGGCTGCACCTGCACCGCCGGCTCGGGAGGACAAGCCCACGGAGTCTCCTGCACCGCCGTCGCGCCCTGCAGCGCCGTCGGCGCCGCGGCGCAGTGAGCCCGGCCGCACCAGCCTGCCGGAGATCGATGAGCCGGGGTTCGCGCGCGCCCATGCCTCGCCGTCGGTGCGCAAGTTCGCACGCGAGCTCGGCGTCGACCTCAGCCGGATAAAAGGCAGCGGTGCGAAAGGACGCATTACGCAGGATGACGTGAAGGCGTGGGTCAAGCAGTGGCTCGCGGCAGGGCCTGAAGGGCGTGCCGAAACGACGCTCCCCCGTGTTCCCGAAATCGACTTCGCAAAGTTCGGGCCCGTCGAAGTGCAGCCGCTCGGCAGGATCCAGCGCATTTCCGGTCCCAGGCTGCATGCGAGCTGGGTCAACGTCCCCCACGTGTGGCAGCTCGACACGGCTGACATCACAGAGGTCGAGGCGAAACGCAAGGAGCTGAAGGACGATGCGGCGGCACAGGGCGTGAAGCTCACTCCGCTCGCGTTCATCGTCCGCGCGGTCGTGAAGACGCTGGCAGAGTTCCCGCGCTTCAACGCGTCGCTCGATCCGTCCGGACAGACCCTGATCCTGAAGAAGTACCTGCACGTCGGCTTCGCGGCCGATACGCCGAAGGGTCTGGTGGTGCCCGTGATCCGCGACGCCGATCGCAAGGACATCTACGAGCTGGCGCGCGATCTCGCCGCGCTGTCGGAGAAGGCGCGGGACGGCAAGCTCTCACCCGCAGAGATGCAGGGTGGCTGCTTCACGATCTCGAGCCTCGGCGGTATCGGCGGCACCGCGTTCACGCCGATCATCAATGCACCGGAGGTCGCGATCCTCGGCGTGTCGCGGTCGTCGATGCAGCCCGTGTTCGTCGACGGCGAATTCGTGCCGCGCCTGATCCTGCCGTACTCGCTCGCCTACGATCACCGGGTCATCGATGGTGCCGATGCCGCGCGATTCACCACCCGACTTGCAGCGCTGCTCGGCGACGCCGCCGGTCTGTTCGCGGCAGTGCCCTGACGGCGCCCGGGATGACGATGGAGCAGTGCCCGGTGCAGGTCAGGCACCTGACTCCTGGAGTGGACGGATGATCGAGCTCGTGGTGCCAGACCTCGGCGATTTCGCGGACGTCGACGTCATCGACGTGCTCGTCAGTGTCGGCGACGAAATCGAGGTCGAGGCGCCGCTGATTACGCTCGAGACCGACAAGGCCACGATGGATGTGCCCTCGACGGCCGCAGGCCGCATCGCCGAGCTGCGCGTCAAGCAGGGCGATAAGGTCGGCAAGGGCACGGTCATCGCGCTGCTCGAGTCGGGCGCGGCAGAGGCGGCGGCGCCTTCTGGAGAGCAGCGGCCGGTGAGCGCCGACGCAGGGACGGAACCGGCGCGACCGCCGCCGCAAGCAGCGCCGGCCGAGGTGTCCGAGCCCGACCGCCCGCGCGCGGTTGGGGCGGCGGACTACGACTTCGACATTGTCGTGCTCGGTGCGGGTCCCGGAGGCTACACGGCTGCGTTCCGGGCCGCGGATCTCGGGATGAAGGTCGCGTTGATCGAACGCTGGCCCACACTCGGCGGCGTGTGTCTCAACGTCGGCTGCATTCCTTCCAAGGCGCTGCTGCATGCCGCACGTGTGATCGACGAGGCTGCGGCCATGGCCGCACACGGCATCGCTTTCGGTGAGCCGACGATCGATGCCCGCAAGCTGCGCGGCTGGAAAGACCGGATCGTCAGCCGCCTGACGGGGGGCCTCAAGGGGCTCGCAAAGCAGCGCAAGGTCGAGGTCATTCACGGCTACGGCCGCTTCATCAGCGAGCATGCGATCGAGATTTACGAATCACCCGCTGACGATCGCGGCCCGTGGCTTGCCGACCCGACTCTGAATGCCGTCGTGCGTCGTGTCACCTTCAGGCATTGCATCATCGCGGCAGGCTCCGAGTCGGCGCGATTGCCGGGACTGCCGGACGATCCGCGGATCATCGACTCGACCGATGCCCTCGAACTCGATCTGCCCCGTCGTCTGCTGGTCGTCGGTGGCGGCATCATCGGCCTCGAAATGGCGTGCGTGTACGACGCGCTCGGCGTCGAAGTGAGTGTGGTCGAGCTGCTCGAGGGACTGATGCCGGGCGCCGATCGCGATCTCGTGGCGCCGCTCGAGAAGCGCATCCGCAAGCGCTATGACCGGATTCTGCTCGGCACCCGGGTGACGGCGATCGAGGCCGCAGACGAAGGTCTGCGGGTCCGGTTCGACGGGAAGGTCGACAGCGCTGCCAACGAGGCGGTCTACGATAAGGTCCTGATCGCGGTCGGCCGATCGCCTAACGGCAAGCGCATCGGCGCCGAGGCAGCGGGCGTCGGGGTGACGGAACGCGGCTTCATCCCGGTGGATCGCCAGATGCGCACCAACGTGCCGCACATCCATGCCATCGGTGACGTGGTCGGCCAGCCGATGCTCGCTCACAAGGCGACCCACGAAGGCAAGCTCGCCGCTGAAGTGATCCATGGCGAGAAGCGCGCCTGGGACGCCCGGGTGATTCCCTCGGTCGCCTATACGGATCCGGAAATCGCCTGGGTGGGTCTGACCGAAACCCAGGCGCAGGCCGACGGTGTCCGGTACGAGAAGGCGAGCTTCCCGTGGGCCGCGAGTGGTCGTTCGCTCGCAATCGGTCGCGATGAGGGATTCACGAAGATCCTGTTCGATCCGGACACACATCGGGTCATCGGCGGTGGCATCGTCGGCACGAATGCCGGCGATCTGATCTCGGAGCTCGCGCTCGCAATCGAGACGGGCTGTGATGCGGCCGACATCGGTCTCACGATTCATCCGCATCCGACGTTGTCGGAGACCGTTGCAATGGCGGCTGAAGCCTTCGAAGGGACGCTCACCGATCTGTACCTGCCGCGCCGTCGCAGCTGACGCGATGCGTTCTCACGGCTCCATACATCGCGCTCGCGCGAATTTCATGCGATTGGGCTTGATGGAGATCGGGCTGCTGCTGCTCGCAGCGCTGTCCGCACAGGTGCGCGCGCAGGATGCCGCACCGGTGCGGGTCGTCCCACCACAGGTCGGAACCGTGGCGGATGTGCTCACGTTGACCGGTACGGTCACGTCTGCGCGAGCGGCGGAACTGTCACCGCGCGTCAGCGGCCTCGTCGCTCGCGTTCACGTCGATGCCGGCAGTCGCGTCGCAGCGGGCGACGTCCTGATCGAACTGGACGCTGCCCTTGCCAGGCTCGAGCTCGAGCGCGTCAAGGCGGCGGTGCACGAAGGCCGGATCCAACGGGAGGAGGCCGAACGCGTGCGTGACGAGGCGAGGCGGCTCGTGGCCGACCGCAACATCCCGAAGTCACAAGCCGATGCAGCGGAAGCGGAGGCCCGTCTTGCGGCCGCGGCGGTCGCGCGACTCGAGGCCGAGCAGCGGCAACAGGAGGAGGTGGTGGCGCGTCACCGGCTGCTCGCACCGTTCGATGGTGTCGTGGCGCGCAAACGCACGGAGGCTGGCGAGTGGGTGGCGACGGGCACGCCGGTGCTCGAACTCGTGGCGGTCGAGGACGTGCGCGTCGACGTGCAGGCGCCGCAGGAGCGCTACGATGACCTGCGCCGTGGCGTGAGCGTCGAGGTGCGCGCCGACGCGATGCCGGGCCACACGCTCGAGGGACGTGTCGCGGCCGTGGTGCCGGTGAAGGATCCGGCATCGCGCACGTTTCTGGTGCGCGTGGAAGTCCCCGAGAATGATGCCGAACTCACACCGGGCATGTCCGTGAACGTATCGTTCCGGCTCGATCGTTCCCGCGGTGCGATCACGGTGCCGCGTGATGCTGTGATCCGTCAGCCCGACGGGTCGGCGCTCGTCTGGGTGGTGATCGAGGAGGGCGGACGGCGCGTGGCGGCACCGCGTCGGGTCGAGCTCGGCCGGCCCATGGGCGACACGATCGAGGTGCGATCGGGCCTCGAGCGCGACGCGACGGTCGTCGTGCGCGGGAATGAGACGCTGCGCGAAGGCGAGCCGGTGCGTATTCTCGATCGATGACCGCGAGGAATTAATCGATGCTCGCTGCCATCATCCGGCACGGCACGCTGATTGCGGTGATCGTGCTGATCGTCTGCGTCCTCGGCGTCGCCGCCGCGATGCGCGTGCCGGTGCAGATGATTCCCGATCTCGATGTGCGCACGATCTCGGTGCGCACGAGCTGGCCCGGCGCCACACCACAGGACGTCGAGAAGGAGATCCTGATCGAGCAGGAGGAGTACCTGCGCACGATTCCGAACCTCGAACGCGTGCTTGCGACCGCGACTTTCGGTCAGGGGCGCATCGAGCTCGAATTCCCCTTCGGGATCGACGTCAACGAGGCATTGATCCGCACGCAGAACGCGCTGGCGCAGGTGCCGGGCTATCCCGAGAACGTCGACGAGCCACGGATCTTCGCAAGCTCGTTCTCCGAGAACTCCTTCATGTTCTTCCGGATCTCGCCGCTCCCGGGCAATCCGCGTGATCTCGACATGGACATGATGCTCGACTTCATCGAGGATAACGTGCGCACTCGCCTCGAGCGCGTGCCCGGCGTGTCTCAGGTCGACGTAAACGGCGGCGCAGAGCGCCAGGTTCAGATCGTCGTCGATCCGGCGCGGCTCGCGGAGCGGCAGATCACGCTGAACCAGGTGAGGAGCGCGATCCGTGCGCGCAATCGGGACGTGTCCGGCGGCGACGTCGACAGCGGCAAGCGGCGCTACCTGATCCGAACGGTCGGCCGCTACCAGAACCTCGCGGCGATCGAGGACACCGTGATCGCCGTCCGGGGTGATTCGCTGATCCGTCTGCGCGACGTCGCCGACGTGCGGCTCGATCACTTCGAGCTGCGCAGTACGTCGTTCGTCGACGGCGCACCGGGCATCGGGCTGTCGTTCCGTCGCGAGCCCGGCTCGAACGTGATCGAGATCAAGCGTGCCGTCGAGCCCTTGCTCGATCAGGTGAACCGCGACATCCTCGAGCCGGCCGGCATGCGGATCGCGCCGATCAGCGACGACGTGCGCTACGTCGAGGCTTCCGTCGCGAACGTCTGGAAGAACCTGGGCCTCGGAGCGCTGCTCGCCACGCTCGTCATGTATCTGTTCCTGCGCTCCGTGCCGCTCACCCTGGTCGGTGTGATCGGCATTCCGATCTGTACCATCGCCGCTTTCATCGGGCTGCTCGCCGCCGGCCGCACGATCAACGTGATCTCACTCGCGGGCATCGCGTTCGCGATCGGCATGACGCTCGACAACAGCATCGTTGTGCTCGAGAGCATCGAGCGGGAAAGGCGTAAGGGCCTGACAGCGCTCGCCGCGGCGGTCGCCGGCGTGCAGCGCGTCTGGCCAGCGGTGCTCGCCTCGACGATGACGACGGTGCTCGTCTTCGCACCGGTGTTGTTCGTCAGGGAAGAAGCCGGCCAGCTGTACTCGGACGTTGCCGTGGCCATTTCGGCCTCGATCCTCGCCTCGATGCTCGTCGCGATCGCGGTGATTCCGACTGCCGTCGCGCGACTCGCCGTACCGATCCGAACCGATGCGGCGATCCGCGGCGCCCACTGGCGGCAAGGCGTACTCAGCCTCACGCGCTGGCTCGCCGCGACCCCTCTGCGGCGCGCGCTCTGCATCGGCGCCACGATCGCGGCCACTGGCCTTGCGATCTTCACGCTCACGCCGCCCGCCGAGTATCTGCCGGAAGGAGAAGAGCCCAAGACGTTTGCGCTGATGATCGCACCGCCGGGCTACAACCTCGACGAGATGGTGCGGATTGCCGAGGACGTACAGGCGCAGTTCCTGCCGCATCTCGAGGATGATCCTGAGGCGTTCGCCTCCGGTGCATCGGCCATACCGGCGATCGCGTACTTCAACCTCCAGGTTCAATCTCAGACGCTGCGCGCGATCGTCGAGCCGAAGGATCCCGCCCAGATCGAGCCGCTCATGGAGGTGCTGAACGAACGGTTCTCGGCCTACCCGGGCATGCGTGCGTTCACTTCGCGCGGCTCGATCATTTCGAGCAACGACGGCGGCACGCGCAGCGTCAACGTCGAGATTGCCGGTGCGGATCTCGCGACGCTGTACGCAGCCGCGACGCGCGTGATCGAGCGCGCCGAGCAGGTGCTCGAGGATCCGCAGGTGCGCTCGGAGCCGGGCTCACTGGCACTCGCGCAGCCGCTCGTCGAGCTCGTGCCTCGCTGGGAGCGCGCTGCCGAGCTCGGCTTTACCGCAGAGGAGCTCGGGTATGCGATCGGCGCGCTGACGGACGGTGCATACGTCGATGAGTTCTTCTTCGGCGACGACAAGATCGACATGTTCCTCTACAGCGCCGCGGGCCAGGCGCAGGACCTGTCCCGGATTGCCGAGTTGCCGATCTACGCACCGGTCGGGCGGGTCGTGCCCGTCGGAGCGGTGGCTGATCTGATCGAGACCGTCGACACCGACACGGTGCGGCGCGTCGATGGGCGCCGCACGGTCACGGTCTACATCGTGCCGCCGCGGTCGATCGCGCTCGAAACTGCGATCGAGCGCGTGCGCACTGACGTCCTCGCGGCGCTTGAGGGCGAAGGCGCGCTGCCTCGCGGCGTGACCTTCGGGATCGCCGGCGCAGGGGATCAGCTCGATGCGACCCGCGCAGCGCTGTCCGGCAACTTCGTGATCGCGATGATCCTCTGCTACCTCGTGCTCGTCGCGATCTTCACCCACTGGGGCTATCCGCTCGTGATCCTGACCGCGGTGCCGCTCGGCATTGCCGGCGGCATCATAGGGCTCGGGCTGCTGAACGCCGGTGGCGCATTACTGCCGATCTTCGGAATCGCCGCTGTGAGCCAGCCGTTCGACATGATCACGATGCTCGGCTTCCTGATCCTGGTCGGTATCGTCGTCAACAATCCGATCCTGATCGTGGATCGGGCGCTCACGAACGTCCGCGAGAAGGGGCTCGATGCGACCAGCGCAGTCACTGAGGCGGTGGAGGCGCGCTTGCGGCCGATCGTGATGTCGATGATCACGACCGTGTTCGGCCTCGCACCGCTCGTGTTCCTGCCGGGTGCGGGCACCGAGCTCTACCGGGGCGTTGGCGCCATCGTGCTGTTCGGGCTGCTGTTCGCGACGGTCGTGACGTTGACGTTCCTGCCGTCGCTGCTCGTGATCATCCTGCAGCGCGCCGAGCGCAGCGTCGAACGCCGGGCGCGGGAAGCGGCGACGACCTGAGAGGCGCGGGTGCGGATCGCCAAGCCACTGCTCGCAATCACGACGCCGGTCGGTGTGGTCTGGGGACTCGTCGAAGCCTGGCGCATCGGCCCCGGGCTCGCTGCGCTGATGAGCCTGCTCGTGGCGGTGATCGGCGGCTTCGTCTGGATGACCTGGCGGCGCATTCGTCAGGAAGCGCGCGCTGCTGCCCACGCAGAGCGCGTGCGCGAACCGCGACGCTGACTGGCTCAGCTCGACGGCTTCCTGGCTACCGCCTTTTCTCGAGCTCCCAGCCCGAGGTCGGGATCGTGTCGAACACCTGCTGCACCCGATGCAGGAGATTGTTACGGTCGGCCCAGACGATCTGCTCGATCAGCCGCTGGCGCTTGCTGTCCGCCGTGAGATCGAACTCGAGGCCGTGAGTGAGTGGTGCTGGCGGCGGGGTGCGGCCACGCCGCTCGGCTTCTTCAGCCAGCGTCAAATGGAGCTTCTCCCAATACTTGGGCGTCGGCACGATCTGCCCGCGCAAGCGCAGGAACTCGATCAGGCGTCCAGCGCGGCCAGCCACCTTGGTTTCGTTCGGCATCGTAAGCGTCTCCGGCGCGCTCGGGCGTTACCCGCGCAAGCATACTGCGACGGACGATCCGCCGGGGCATCGAGCCGTTCGACGTGCGCTGGACTGAGACGCCGGTCACCCGTCCCGTGGGCAGATCGATGGCGGCCGCCAGGCCCGCCGTGAACCGACGAATGTGTGTGCCCGGTCGGTGCCAGGGGTGGGAATGAGCGTTACGATGCGCTCGCCCAGGCAGGAGCAAACGCAGGCCTTGATTGAGTGAACACATTAGGTTCTGATTGCAACTTGCCGGAGTAGCTGACTTTTGGGCGTGCACAAGATCCTGATACTGAACTCGAAGGGCGGTTCGGGGAAATCGACGATGTCGACGAACCTGGCCGCCTATTTCGCGCTTCAGGGTCGCCGGCCCGCGCTCATGGATTTCGATCCACAGGGCTCGAGCATGCGCTGGTTGCGCAAGCGGCCGAAGAACGCGCCGGCGGTGTACGGCATCGCGGCCTACGAGAACAATCCGCGCGTGACCCGCACCTTTGCGCTGCGAATTCCACCCGGGATCGAGCGGGTCGTCGTCGATACACCCGCGGCCGTGATCAAGCACCGCCTGCCCGAGCTGACGCGTGGCGCGACCAGCGTGCTCGTGCCGGTGCTGCCTTCCGATATCGACATCCACGCGTCGGCCCGCTGCATCTCCGATCTGCTGCTGATCGCGAAGGTACATCGCTCGGAGCGGCGGCTCGCAGTCGTCGCGAATCGCGTGAAGCGGCACACGCGCGCATTTCAATCGCTGATGCGCTTTCTGGATTCGCTGCGGATTCCTGTGGTCGGCGTGCTCGCCGATTCGCAGAATTACATCCGCGCCGCCGAGACGGGGTTAGGTGTGCACGAGCTCAAGGCGTCGCAGGCGAAAGATGACGTTGCGAGCTGGCAGTCGATCATCGACTGGATCGAAGAACGCCGCCTCCCACAGATTCCGCAGATCGAGCAACCCACGGCGGAGGAGCTGCTCGAAGTGCGTTGACCGCTGCGCAAACCGCACCCGCTCAGTCTCCGAGCACCGACTGCGATTCCGGATACAACCGAATGAGGACGGCGGTCAGCGTCTCGCGCATCGCTGCAGCGAGTTCCGCGAGGGCGGTCTCGTCGCGCTTTCCCAGTCGCTGCCACAAGGCATCGAGCCGCGGGATCGCCGGTTGCAGAATCTCCGCGACGACCTGCGGCCAATGCGGCGGGCACTCCGTTTCGACGTAATTGCCGCGCCCGCGTCCAAAGTGTGCGACGGCCAGGTAACGCACGACCGCTGCCTGCGCGCGGGCAGTCAGGAAGGCACTGGACCAGCGCACCGAACTCGTTTCGCGGCCCCGGGCGAGGTTGTAGGCGCGGGTGGCGCCCGTCGCGCCAATCGCGCCGAGCACGCTGCCGATCAGCGCACCGGCGCCGAACGTGAGTCCGTGCGCCGCGACATCGGCTGCGAGCCCGCCGAGCGCGCCTGACACCGCGCCGCCAATGATGCCGGCGCGGGCGGCGTCCGCCGGCTCCTCGACCGCATATTCGTTGCCGAGACGGGCCAGCACGTCGCTCGTGGCGGACCCCGCGAGGCCATGCAGCGTCAGCAGGCGCTCGGTTCCAGTGCGCACGCGCTGGTCCAGTCGCTCGGCGAGGCGCCGCGTGGCCGCTTCGACGGCCGGATCGGGGCGGCGCTCGCCAGCGGTTGCGACGCCTTTCAGCCAGTTGAGCGTCCGTTCCGAGACGCTGCGATTCGGCAGGACCTCGACGTCGCGGGCTGCCGCAGCGAGCTGCTCGGTCAGGACGTCGACGGAACCGACAAAGATCGCGAGATCGCGCTCCCGCCACGCCTGACGCAGCGCGGCGAAGACGGGCCGGCGATTCACCTCGATGTGCGGCTCGATCGCCTCGAGGAGCCGATGCTCCTGCACCCAGCAGCGGGCAAACGCATCGAGGGGCAGTGCCGCCTTCACGAACGGATGCCCGCCAAGATGGGCCAGCCAACGCGCGGCTTCCTCGGCATCGCGCGCCGCTTCGTGCGGCGGCCCGGTCTGGTTGAGCAGCAGGATCAACGGCTTGCCGACCCAGGCCAGGATCTGCATCTCCGTGTCGACGTAACCGGCCCCGCCCGGATCCTCAGCGGCATTCACGAGATACAGGACCACGTCGGCTTCGTCGCGAACGTTGCGGATCGCCTGTTGACTGCTGAAGAACGGGCGATCGGCGAGCCGGTCCCAGACTTGCGCGAGAAACCAGCCGAGTGGCTGGTCGCTGGTGCGCAATCTCTTCAGCAGCCGCGCGCTGTCCCCGAAGCCAGGTGTATCCCACAGCACCAGTGAGTGACCCGCTGCGTCTTCGATCAGCACGAACGCGGTGGCGACGTCGGTGACGTGCGGGGCATCGCGGATGTCGCCGATATCACTGCGCAGCAGCGTGCGCGCCAGCGTCGTCTTGCCGACGTTCGTATGTGAGATCAGCGAGAGTGCGATCGCGGTCGACGCGCCGCTCATCGCGATTCCGCCGGCCACAAGGCCCGGTTCAGCGCAGCAATCGCTTCGGGGTCGGCCGCGCCGGCGCGGCCGATGCGGCCGAGATCGGTGAACAGGGCGGGCACGCCGCAGGCGCGCGCGAAGGAGCGCCACAGCTCGCGACGTTCCTCGAGCCGCGGCGCGAGCGACGGATCGCTGCCGTAACGCTCGAGGAAAGGTCCTTCGTCCACGACGAACAGAAGCCGCGCGGTTCCGCGAGCGCGCGTGATCCGGTCGCGCCAGCTCGTTACGACGATGCCGTGGTTCTCTGCTTCCGGCGTTGCGGCCAGGTTCATCACGCCCAGCAGGCAGCCCTCGAGCGGCGCCTCATCGGCGTTCAAGTGCTCGGCGTACTCGTCCTCGTCGCCATAGCGGAGGAGCGGTTCGAGCTGGACCTGTGACGAGGGACCGAAGGCGGCCCGGACCAGGCGCGTGAGGCCCTCCCTGCGGTCTCCCTCGAGTTCGTACGCGTAGCTGGCGACCGTCGTCCGAAGACCGCTCGCACGGCCGCCGGCGGCGCCGAGCGCGCGACGCGCGTAAGACTCGAGTCCGGTCGGGACCGGAGCGTGGCGTTCGCGTCGCCGGCGTTCGAACGTCGCGAGGCCGGCGAGCACGAGTCGCGGCACAACGACGTAGAACGCCGCGGTGACCGCGATCAGGTGGATCCAGGGGGCAGCGTCGGCCCCGGCCGAGGCTGCGCTCCATTCGAGTTCGAGGATCTGGGCGGTGCTCGAAGGCAGCGCGATACCCGTGAGCGCGGCCGCGGGACCATAGACCGCGTTCAGCAGCATTTGCACGCCCTGCGGTCCGAGAAAAGTGCTCTCCCAGCCCGCTTCGTATCGGAACACGAGCCCGCGGACGTACATTCCAACGATCAGTCCGCCTGCGACGCAGGCCGCGGTCAGGTGCATCAGCCGCCGCCCGGAGGCGACGACGAGCGGCATCACGATCGCCTGCCACTCACGTCCGAAGCGCTCGAGCGCGCGCGCGAGCGGAGCGTGAATTCGACCGGCCCGGGCGCGCAATGTCGCGAAACGGCGGTTGCGCACTCGCGTGAGCAGACTTCCCGCCAGCGGCGTCGGGCCCGACCGCTCGCCGCGCGCGAGCCGCGCCGCGAGCAGAACGGCGTAAGCGACGAGATTCCAGAGCACGAGGCCGATCAATGGGAACGCGAGAATATTGATCCTGCGACTCTCGTCCAGCGCCGACAAGGCAAGGCCGAGCACGAGGCCGCCGAGCGGCAGCAGGTGCAGCGACCAATGGCGGGCCGGCGCGCTCGCCAGCAGACTCTCGAGAGCAGGGTGACGCGTCACGAGCCCCGGCTCGAGGCGCCGCGCGCGATCGAGCAGCATGCGTTCGCCAGCACGCGTGAGGGTACCATCCGACCGCAACACCTCCTCGCCGCGCGCCGCACGCAACGTCTCGCGCGTCGCGGTCTCGCGATCCCCCTGCGGCAGTACTGCGCCCTCGGTGTCGGTTTCCTCGATAGCCCTGACGAGCAGCAGAGCGCGGAGATCCCGTTCGTGCATCGACACTCAGAGGTCTCTGATCTCGGCGGCGATCTGACGCGCTGCGCGCTGCGCCGCTACGCGGATCGAACGTGGCTCGGGCCTCAGGCCCGGGGAGGCAGCCGCTCGATCGCGCGGGTAGGATCGCGCTCGACGGCCGAAGGAGTGAGGGCGGGGATGCGACACACGCCGCAATCTAGCATGCGCGCACCGCGGCGGGCGCTCTTACCCGCGCCGGCTGCCGCACCACGGGACAGTCGCAGGAGTCCCGCGTGAAACAGCTCCTTCTGATTCTGCTCCTGGCGGTATCGCTCGTGGCGCTCCTGGTGCTGCCGCTGCCGACGTTCGATTCCGCGATCTGGGCCGCGATCGAGAACGCGGCTCACGCACCGCTGTTCGGCGCAATTGCGCTGCTCGTCGTCGAGTGGCTGCAGCGTCGACAGACCCGTCACACGCTGTCGTCGGTGGGCCTGTATGGCTGCGCGTTCCTCGCGAGCGTCGCACTCGGTTTCTTGACCGAGCTCGTGCAGTTCTTCGGACCGCGCGATGCCTCAGTCGACGATCTCGTCACGAACACCCTCGGTGTCATCGCCGCACTGTCAGCGCATGCAGCGCTCTGCGTTGCGCCGGACCGCCGTGATCGTCTCGCGCTGACTGCGGCGGCTGCGCTCAGCGTCCTCGCTGTGCTCGCGCCGATCGCCGCAGCGGTTGCGGCCAGGATCGAGCGGGGCCGGCAGTTTCCGGTCCTCGCGGACTTCGATTCGCGGCTCGATACGCACCACGTCAGAGGCATCAAGGCCCGGTTCGAACGGGTGACGTGGCCGGAAGCCTACGCGAAGCCGGGGGACGGACCCGCGTTGCGCGTCGAATTTCTGACGCCCGGCGGCTCCGGCGTCATCTTCGATGAACCGGCGCGGGACTGGTCGGCGCATCGCGAGCTCGTGCTGGACCTTGCGAATCCGCAACCGCACGCTGTCGAGCTGCTCGTTCGGGTCGACGACGCATTGCACGACAAGCGTCGCGAGGACCGATTCGAGCGGATCGTGCCACTGGCACCGCAGCAGCGCGCAGAAATACGCATCGCACTCGCGTCCATCCGGCAGACCCCGAGCGGGCGGCAAATCGAACTGGCGCGGATCAGTGCGATCATGCTGTTCAACTCGAACGGTCGGGCGAACGAGCGCTTGTATCTCGGATCGATCCGACTCGAGTGATCCATATCCGGCAATTTCCGCGAGCAGGGTGAGTCGCATGTCCCCGAGCATCATTTCCCACGTGTCGATCGGCACGAACCATTTCCCGAGCGCCATCGCGTTCTGGGACGAGAGCACCGCCGGGGGTAGCGCGCCGGAGGCGTGAGGCGGCGCCCGCGCAGGTTTCTGCGCTGCGGCCGCACGCGTATCCTTGCCCACTTATCTCTTAGGAGACTCGATCGTGCGTCATGCTGCGATCCGCGGCTGGGGGAAATGCCTGCCGCCCGCCGTCCTCAAGAACGACGACCTCGCGACGCTGCTCGAGACGAACGACGCATGGATTACGTCGCGTACCGGGATTCGCGAGCGGCGCATCTCGCACGTGCCACTCGGTGAGCTCGGCTATGTCGCGGCGCGACGCGCGCTTGCAGCGGCCGGCTGGCAGGGTGCGGAAATCGACCTGATCGTGTTCGGCACCTGCAGTCACGACGATCAGGTGCCGAACATGGCCTCCGGAATCCAGCAGAGGATCGGAGCGACTGCGGCGGCCGCAATGGACGTGAACACGGCCTGCACCAGCTTTCTCTACGGCCTCAGCACCGCGACCGCGCTGATCCGCACGGGCGCCGCGCGGCGTGCTCTCGTGATCGGCGGCGAACTGATCTCGCCCTTCATGGACTGGACGAACCGTAACGTGGCCGTCCTGTTCGGGGATGGCGCCGCGGCGGTCGTGCTCGAGGCCTGCGACGACGAGGAGGGC
>Ga0268386_10000499_pt1 | contig 24913 bp, 20 predicted proteins | sample RVTome_15_FD_200260 | JGI IMG/M metagenome (GOLD analysis project Ga0268386, IMG submission 200260) | Soil microbial communities from uranium-contaminated site in the Upper Colorado River Basin, Wyoming, United States - RVT150D86... ... | reverse complement strand
AGCGCGGCCTCACCGTCTACGTCGAGAAGCCGCTCGCCCTCACCGAGGAGCAGCTCGCCGACGTGCTGGACACCGTCGAGAGGACGGGCAACGACCGCGTCATGGTCGGTTTCAACCGCAGGTTCGCGCCGCTCTTCACCGACCTTCAGGAACGCCTCGGCCCGTCTCGTGGTCCGTTGTCGGCTCGGTACCTCGTCAACGCCGGCCGCCTGGACCCGGGGAGCTGGTATCTCAACGAGGAGCTGGAGGGCTCCCGGTTCGCCGGCGAGGGCGGTCACTTCATCGACACACTGGGCGCCCTCGTAGGACACGATCCGGTTGAGGTGTACGCCATGGAGACCGGGGCGAACGTGCACGTCACGCTGCGCTTCACCGATGGGTCCGTGGCGACGATTTCCTACGTCACCGACGGCAGCCCGCGCTTCCCGAAGGAGACCCTGGACATCGTCGGCGACGGCCGCAACGGGAGACTGGACAACTTTCAGCGGGTCACCGTGTGGTCGTCCAAGGGGAAGAGCGTGCGCCGCGCGCTCGCAGGGCAGGACAAGGGGCAGCGTGCGCAGCTGGAGCGCTTCGTCCAGTCCGTCCGCTCCGGTTCCCCGATGCCTATCCCGCTGGAATCGCTCGTGGCGACCACGCGGGCAACGCTCGCTGTGGGGAGCAGTCTGGCGACGCGAGGGCCGGTGACCTGGTGAGTAGACCGGGTGCCGGATGGTATGTGCGCCGGCTGCGGCGCATGTCGCCCGCGGAGGTGGTCCACCGGGTGCGGGACAAGGCGCGGCGCCGTCGCTGGGCGCGGCGCCGGGTCCGCCCAGGCGACGCGGCACCTCTCTCTGCCGGAGTCTTCCCGCAGCGGACGTTCGAATCTGCGTTGCCGTCGAACGCGTGCGCCGACGTGCCGGCCGATGCTGTCGCTGATGTTGTGTCTGCGGCCGACCGGGTGCTCGACGGGACCTGGACCGTCTTCGGGGTGCGTCGATCCGACAGCGCCGATCCGGACTGGTTCCTCGACCCGCTCACCGGGCGGAGGTCACCGTCCGACCAGCTCGCGTTCCGGGTGAATCACCGGGACGAGGACGAGACGGGCAACGTCAAGCAGGTCTGGGAGCTGTCTCGGCACCACCACCTCACCGTGCTCGCGGCAGCGTGGTGGTTGACGGGGGAGGAGCGGTACGCCGAGGTCGTCGACGCGCAGCTGAGGTCATGGTGGCGGGCCAACCCGTTCCTCTCGGGGGTGCACTGGACGAGCGGGATCGAGGTCGGCGTCCGCCTGATCTCCTGGGTGTGGATCCGGCGTCTCCTGGACGACTGGCCAAAGGTCGGCGACCTCTTCGAGAGCAACGACGATGCAGTGCGACAGATCGCGTGGCACCAGGAGTACCTCGCGGGATTCGTGAGCCGCGGCTCCTCGGCGAACAACCACGTCCTCGCCGAGGCCGCCGGGCAGCTCAGCGCGGCGTCCGCCTTCCCCTGGTACACCCGGAGTGCAGGCTGGCGGAGCGATGCCGCGGAGCTCCTCGGCCGCGAGCTTGACGCCAACACGTTCGCCAGCGGGATCAACCGCGAGCTGGCGACGGACTACCACCGCTTCGTCCTCGAGCTCGTCCTGGTCGCTGCTGTCGAGGCCGCCTGTGCAGGGACTCGGCTCAGCCCCGGCACCTGGCAGCGCCTGGCCCGCATGTTGGATGCCGGTGTGGCGATCCAGGATGTCGCAGGGAATCCACCCCGGCAGGGCGACGGCGACGAGGGCCGAGGGCTGGTCGTCGACGACCCGGACCGGGATCCATGGGCGGTGGCGCTCGGCGCGGGCACCGTCGTCCTCGGTGCGGCTGCCTGGGCGCCGCCGATCACCGGAAGCGTGCAGTCCGCCGTTCTCGGTGCGCTTGCGCGCCCGCTCGGCATCGGTCGTGGCCTGGAGCGGCTGGCCGAACGCCCCAGCCGGTTCGCCGACGCCGGCGTCGTCCTGCTGCGCTCACGGCCCGAGGACGGTCCGGAGATCTGGTGCCGGTGCGACGCCGGGCCGCACGGGTTCCTCTCCATCGCCGCACATGCTCACGCCGACGCGCTCTCGCTCGAGCTACGTCACGACGGTGTCGAGATCCTCAGTGATCCCGGGACGTACTGCTACCACGGCGACCCCGAGTGGCGGCAGTACTTCCGATCGACGCTGGCTCACAACACGCTCGAGCTTGCGGGTGTGGACCAAGCCCAGTCCGGCGGACCTTTCCTCTGGACGACACAGCCTCGGAGCACGACAACCCGTTGCGACGTGGGCGGAGAGCCCGTGCAGTCCTGGACCGGCCGGCACGACGGCTATCGGCGGCTCGACCCTCCCGCCGTGCACGAGCGCTCCGTCACCCTCGACTCGCAGGAACGGACGTTGACGGTGACCGACACCGTTCAATCGACTGGCCAGTTCACGGTCAGACTCAGCTGGCACCTGGGGCCGGAGATATCGGTCGGCCTCAGCGGCGGGATCGCCGACCTTGCCTGGCGCACCCGACGCGGCGTCCACCACGGCCGATTGGTGCTGCCCGATGCCTTGGTGTGGACAGGGCATCGTGGCGAGGAGAGCCCACCCCGAGGTTGGTACGCGCCGGGGTTCGGGCGCCGTGTGCCGTCAATGACGCTGATGGGATCCGGCACGGTCTCGTCAGGAGGTCAGCTGGTCACTGTCGTTCATCTGCCACGACAGGCAGCGTACGAGCCCGTACACGCTCCCCGCTCGACAGCGCTGACACCGTCCCGCGTCAACTCAGCGCTGGGGGCGGGCCAGCCGCAAGCGACGTCGGCGGCTGGGGTGGCCGCCACTCCTCTTCGGCAGCCACAGAGCGCGCATCCCGGGCGGGAGTACATGCATGGCTGAGCAAGCGATGGACGTGCGCTCGAGCGCGGTCTTCCTTCGGCGACGATGGCGTGCCCTGGCCGCGGTGGGAGTCGTTGGCGCCGCGTTGGGAGTGCTCTATGTGACTCTGGTTCCTGGTCAATTGAGTAGCACGGCCCTCGTCTTGCTGCCAGAAGCAGGTGAATCGCCGGGAGCGGCGGAGCAGACTGAAACACAGGTCCAAATCGTCCTCAGCACACCGGTGTTGGAGAAGGCCGGGAGATCGGTGACTCCGGTCCTCTCGGCGACCGAGGTGGACCAGCGGATCGACGTCCACGCGAGAACCTCTCGGCTCATCGAGATCCAGGCTTCTTCCCGTCGGGCGCCGCAGGCGAGGGCACTGTCCCAAGCCCTAGCTGAAGCGTACATCGCAACATTGCACGATAACGCCCGAAGGGTCGCGGCCGGGCCAGTCGGAGACCTGAGGTCCCGCGAGGGTGTCCTCACGGAGCAGTTGACTGAGCTGCAGACCGAGATCGACGCCACTACTGACCGGGCCCGGGCCGAGACCGCCGACAGTCGAGAGGCCCAGCTGCTGGCTCAGTTGACCGCCGAGCAGGCCGACATCTCGCTCCAGCTGGACCGAGTAAAGGACGATCTTACCGAATATGAGATGACGGATGAGGCGTCGGCGATTCAGATCATTCAGCCCGCGGCACCAGCCACCGGTCCCAGTCAGGTTCGACGTATCATCACGGGTGTTCTCATCGGGGGAGTGTCTGCCGTTGCTGGCACTGCACTACTGCTGTTGATCCGGAGACTTCGCGACTCCCGCGTTCACGCTCGCGACGATCTGGCCGACGCCGTCGGAAGCAGCGTGATCGCCGATGTGGCCAGCCGCCCACAGCGCTCGGTCGGCCAGTGGTTGACCTTCTTCGACACTTACGAGCCTTCTGCCGTCGAGGCGTGGGCCTTCCGGCAGGTATTCCGCGCGCTGGTTTCGGCCACCCCGACCTCCCACGACCCCTCGCGGACGGGCGCCACAGGCCTACCTGGCCGGGTCGAGCATCCACGCTCGCTCACGCTCATCGCTCTCGCCGGGGATCAGCGGGCTGTGGCAGTGGGTCCCCAGTTGGCGGTCTGCGCGGCCTCGCTAGGAATCGCCACGCGTTTCGTCGTCGCTACGGGGCACGAAGACGCACCTGCCCTGTGCGCTGCGTGTGCGTCCAAACGTGGCTCACAACTTCGAACGGGCCTTGTCCTGGATGCGGGGACAGACGATGCCGCCGTCACCCAGAACGCGTCATCGAGTGCGATGGGCAGTACCTCTGCCGGGCCCATGAACGGGCTGGTGGTGGAACCGGCGCATCACGTGGTCGACCTCACGATCGTCCTCGCGGTGGTCGATCGCAAGGAGCCGACGCTGCTGGGGCTTCCGGATACTTCGGTGACCCTGCTCGGGATCTCACCAGGCGTCGCTACCAGGGAAGAACTGGCCCGGCTTGCCGTCGCAGTCGACAACGGGGGCCGGCGGATCGACGGCATCGTCGTTGCAGATCCGGACTCGTCGGACCGCACGACGGGCCGACGAATACGTGACGAGCGTGCGCTCCAAACACCTCTCCCAGTACGAATGACGGGCTCCGGACGGGTGTCAATGCCGGCCGGCGGCCACAGGGTGACCCGATGAACGACATGGAAAACGCAGCCGACGCCATCGGGAATGCCCTGGGCCGACTTCAAGAGCCTCCCGCAGAAGCGTCTCCGCCGCGGGTTTTCGCCCGTAGGCCACGACGGCCAGCTCGGGAGGGACCAGCACGCTGGTCCCTCCCGAGGTACCTCCCGAAGTGGCCGTCACCGCTGTCTCGTGATGAAGCAACACCCTGGAACCGGCCGGGGGCCTGGAACATCCTCGACGCTTCTCCCGAAAATTCGCGCGACCCCGTACGTCCGGTCCCGATTCTCGTGAGCTTTCATTATCTCCGCGCAGCGGTCCGCCGTCGCTGGCGCTTCTGCGCGTTGCTCGCGGGCCTGGGGATGCTTCTCGCGGCGATGTTCTTGGTAGCCGGACCGAACTCGCCCACGGCGACGACGACTCTCAGGCTCACTCACGAGGCACAAGGCGATCCGTCTGGCGCGGTGGCCACGGACATCAGCCTCTTGGCTACGCGGACCGTGGCCGAGCGGACGATTGATGCTCTCGGGTTGACCGTGAGCCCGGAGGACCTGAGGGACTCGGTGAAGGCCATTCCTTCCGGCTCCTCCGAGATACTCGAGCTGACTCTGACTGCTCCTACCGATGCTGAGGCAGTTCGTAGGCTCGACACGTTCACCAGGGAGTACCTGGACTTTCGAGCGAGTCAAATGTCCGCGCAGTCGGATATCTTGATCAAGGGCTACGACGACCAGATTGCCGCTCTGCAGTCACACGTGGAGACGCTGAGCTCGCAAATCGAGGCCGGTGACACGGACGCGGAAAGGCTCAGGGCCGTCGCGGAGCGATCACAGATCAATGAGAAGATCAGCAGCCTCCAGGGAACGGTGCAAGACGCAACTCTACGGCAGAACGCCATCGTGTCGGCAAGCGGAGTCATCGACCCCCCTGCGCCCATGCCACCCGGCGGCCTGCGCCGAGTTGTCTTGGTCCTCGCATCAGGCCTCATCGGGGGCTTGGCGATGGGCTTCGGCCTGGTCGTGCTGCAGGCGATTCTGTCCGACCGACTGCGGCTACGCATCGAGGTCGCCACGGCGCTCAATACCTCGGTGCTGTTGAGTGCGCGCAGGATCGCTCCGCTCTCGCGTCCCTTGCGGGTGGCGAAGTTCCTTCCTTGGGTGAACGCTCTCGAGGAGCGCCGCGCCGTCGACCGACGTCGCATGGCGTACGCGATCGAGAATGCGGTGCCCGAGCCCGGTCGCCGGCAATCCCTTGCTGTCGTCTGCCTGGGCAATGCCGATGAGATGCGCTTCGGTCTGGTGGCGGCGGCTGTAGCGCTTCAACGCCGGGGGCGTACAGCCACGATCGTCGACCTGACTGAGGCCGGCCGGGTTGCCTCCGCCGTCGCGCCGAGCGCCGGCATGACCCACGAGGTGATCCCGGAGGTCTTCCGTCCCGATGTCATCCCGTCTGTCACCCAGGACCCGTTCCACATCGGCTCGGCCGATTGGGAGAATGTGGTGCTGGCGAAGGGGGGAAGCAGCGTTATTCTCATACTCGCCGACCTCGACCCCGCAGTGGGAATCGATGCACTGACTGCTTGGACGGATTCGGTAGTCGTTGCGGTGACCAGCGGTAAGTCGAGCGCCGAACTGGTGAGGACCACAGGTGAGCTTGTCCGATCCGTCGGCCTCGAGCTCCGCGGCGCTGTGCTTCTCAATGCTGTACACGATGACACGTCGTCCGGTGTCGCAGCACCCGCTGAGGACCGAGGTTCGAAAAGGTCGGAACCGGTCGTGTCTCGGCGCGAAGGTCCCGGGACTCCCGCATAGAGCCATGGCCACCCCCGCCCTGAGATCGAGGTCAGCCGGAGGACCGGCTCTGGCGGGCCCTCTGTTGCGAGGACCCGTGCTTGCGTGGGTCGCGCTTTACGTCAACGTGTTGGGCTTCCTGGGCGGGTCGGTTCTGCCGATCCCGGGCGCTGTCGGCCAGTTGACCACACAGGCAATGCTGCTTGCGGCCCTGGTACTGGCCCTTCTGGCCAACCCGGGCATAGTAGTTCGACCAAACATCTTCCTGACGTTGCTCACAATCATGGCTGTCCTTGCGCTGATGGTGAGTCTTCACAACGAGTTCTTGTTTGGCTCGACTTACCGTGCCGTTCGTTTCATCATCTTCGTCGTTGTGCTCTGGCTTCTTACACCGTGGTGGGGAAGATCTGACCTGCCCTTGCTGCGAGCCCATTTGCTCTGCCAGCGGATCATCTTGGCCTCGGTGTGGCTCGGCGCTGTGCTGGCGCCAGGTGCCGCGTTCGCTGCGTTCGGAGTCTCAGGTCGCCTCTCAGGAGTGTTGTGGCCGATCCCACCCCCGCAGGTGGCACACTACGCTGCTGTTCTGTTCGGCTGCACCGTCGTCCTTTGGTTCTGCGCGGTATTGGCGGGGCGTGGAACGGCACTCACACTCCTGGCAGCCGGAGCCACTCTCATCGCGGCGCAGACCCGGACGGCACTGCTCGGGCTGGCGCTTGGTCTCGTCGTGGCCGGGGCGAGTCTCTTCCTGGGACACGCTCGCGTTCGGCGGACCGCGGGCGTAGCGCTTCTGGGCTCGCTGGCGGCATGGATGCTCCTCTCGCCCCTTATCGTGTCCTGGCTGGTCCGCGGGCAGTCGGCAGAGGATCTCACTCAGCTCACTGGCCGCACGAAGGTGTGGGACGCCATAGCTGAGCAAGACCGCAGCATGATGCAGGAGATGTTCGGTAGCGGCCTGACGAACAAGTCGTTTGGTGGGTTGCCCATCGACAGCAGTTGGGTCGCCACCTATCTCGAGCTGGGGCGGGTCGGGGTAGCCATCGTCGTCGCCTTCCTGCTCATACTTCTTCTTGTGGCCGTCACTCGGCCAGCCGGGCCCCGCCGGGCTATCGCCCTGTTCCTCGTCGTGTACTGCCTTGTCGCTTCGTTCACCGAGACAGGACTTGGTGACTCGTCGCCATACCTACTCGAGCTGACCGTTGCCGCCTCCCTGCTAGCAAGCCCACCCAGGTCCTCTCATCTGCCGGTGCTCGGAGGGCGCGGCTTGTCGGCGTCGGCTGCGGTGACAGCCCGTGGTGTCGACAACGGTTCTGACGCTACTCTTGGTCGAGAGCGAAGGGGGCCGGGTAGTCAGTGAGGACTGTTCCTGAGCTGAGTCGTTGCTCGTCACTGCCGCGCGTTGAGACACATCCCGATGCCCCATCGAACGAGGGCGTGCAACGGTCCGCGTACGGACGACAACGACAGGCAGCAGATCAGGGCCGGAGCATGGCCCTCGGGAAGGCGCGTCCTTGAGGAAGCAGGTCTCGTGAGGATCCTCACTGTTCACAATCGTTACCGACCCACTGCGCCTAGTGGCGAGAACAGGGTGGTCGATCAGGAGTGCGCCGAACTCGTGGCCCGCGGTCATGACGTGGCCCTATTCGAGCGACACAGCGGGGACGTCGCTTCCTGGTCTCTGTTGCGCCGTGCGATGCTACCGGCGCGCATACTTTGGAGTGAGGACTCCCGCCGATCGATCGCGGCGGAGTTGGCGCGCTTCGGACCAGACGTCGTGCACGTCCACAACACATTCCCCCTGATTACTCCCTCCATCCTTTACGCATGCCGGGACGCAGCCGTACCAGTCGTTGCGACAATCCACAATTACAAGCTGGGGTGCGCCAACGGTGAGCTCTTTCGGGACGGCCGCGTTTGCCACGACTGTCTCGGCGGGTCGGTGCTGCCCGCACTCACGCACGCGTGCTACCGGGGCTCGCGCGCGGCCACGGTACCTGTCGCTGCAGCGCTTGCGTTGCACGTAAATGCCTGGCGAGGCCTTGTCTCGGCATACATTTTCATCTCGGCTGCGCAACGCGACGCGCTTGCGCCCGTCGGTCTGCCCGCCGAGCGGAGCTTCGTCAAGCACAACTTCGTGCCATCTCCAGTCGGCACTCCGAGGGATACTCCCACCGAGCACTCCGTCGTGTTCGTTGGACGCCTCGACGCCGCCAAGGGGGCGGACTTCTTGATGCGAGCATGGGACGAGTTCCGGTTAAGACGCCCCGAATCAACGCTGCAGCTCATCATCGTCGGGAGCGGTCCGCTCGAGGCTCACGTCAAACGCTGGGCCTCCCGCCACCCCACCGTGACGGCTACCGGACGCGTCTCTACAGACGACGTGACACGTATTCTCGGCCGTGCGCGTGCTGCGGTCCTACCATCACAGTGGGAGGAGACCTTTGGACTCGTCGCCGTTGAGGCGATGGCCGCCGGTACTGCTCCGGTGGCGTCGGCGCATGGTGCGTTCCCCGAACTGATCAGCGACGGGCGGGACGGCGCCCTCATCAAGCCGTCCGATCCTTGCGCCTTGGTCGACGTCCTTGCCGACGTCGACGACAACCCCGAACGGTGGGACGAATGCGGCCGCCGAGCCCGCGAGACATACGTTAGCCGATTCACCGCCGATGGCAACATCGAACGACTCCTTGACATCTACCGCTTCGCGGTGGATCACCGGGTCGGGCGGTTTGGCCGGGCTCCTGGAATCGCAACAGGGTGATGGGTTACGCACCGTCGACGCCTGGTGGCCGGAGCTTGAGACCTTTCCTCCGCACCCGCACGACGACGCCAAGGCCGAGGCGGCCAACCTGACGATCAAGAACACGCAACAGACTGGGCGGGGTTTCACCAACCCAGCGCACTTCCGATGCCGCATCATGCTCACCAGCGCGGCCTACACGACGGCGTGAACACCCCACTGAACCGCAGGCCTCTCACGCGGAATGGCTGAGATCTGGCTTGACGCAACTGCGCATACTGAAGACATGCGAGAGGCCTTCGCCAAGTCAACTGCGCTGACCGTGGATTTCGCCGGTAGGGCGCGGCTATCCCGTCAAGGTTGCTAGCTCCGCCCATTGGCCAGACAGTCGTTTGCGGCAGGCTTCGTCACCCGCCTTGAGTCGGGATTCGAGTTCTGAGCTTTCTGCGATCGCAAGGCGAAGCATGCACATCACCTGATTCACCTCGAAACCGTCAATGTTGAAAGAGAACTCGCGCATTCCCATATCGTGCATCAGTACGCGGCTCTTCTCGGCATATCCAATAGAGATCGTTGGCTTCGCCAGACGCAACGCACACAGAACGTTGTGATATCGGCTTGCGATGACTGCGCGTGCCGGCAGAATCTGCTCCATGAGGTCTTCCAGAGACTTGGCAGCAGTGAAGGAGATGCAATCCTGGTTGAGCGCGGGGCGGGAATCTAGGACGGCCTCACGAACGCTTGTCGCGACTCCAGCGTCATCCGGATCACCGGTGAGCAGGCGCACTCCATATCCGTCGTCGACCAAGCGCGTTACGAGATCCACGATGCGCGCGGCATAGGACTGCAGAATTCTCTCGCCATCTCGGCGGTCCTCGGAACGGCCTCGATACGCCAACACCCCGACCGCCACCGTCGGCGGGGCAGCGAGTCCATTCCTGCTAGGCAATGTGAGAGCGAAAGCCGGATCGGAGAACACGCGATCGCCAGATGTGTCGATGCCCATGGCAGCCGCAGCGTCCCGAGAGTGGTTGTCACGATAGGATCGGTAGGTCGCCATGCTCGCCGCCATCCGCACTATCCGCCGCGTGACCGGGTTTCGGACCAGCGTTGCGCCGACGCACACCAGAGCCACGGGCGTCCCTGTAACTCGTCCCGCCAGCGTCAGGCCAAACAGCGCGTAGGGAAACCCCCACGGGCGAAGCGGCAGAGTGTCCTCAAGGATGCCCATCCCAGGCACCACGACAAGATCCACGCGACGGAGCAGAAGCGCGGTGCGAGGTGGATCGACCATTTTGCCAATGGTTCTGAGCGCCAGCTCCAAGACGCGTGAACGGGGGGGCCGGTCAAGCCTGAACCACGTCATCGGAACAGCCGGAATCCCGAATCGGCGCCGGATTTCATCCGGACCGGCGCAGATGGCGCAGAGCCGAATTCCTGGAGATCGGGTCAACTGGTTGACTAGGGCCTCGAGAGAACCATCGTTTCCGATATTTCCCGATCCGAGTAGTCCGAAAAGGGCAATTCGTCGCCTTACCTCGCGTTTGGCCCCCATGTCACTTCACCTCGATGTTGCTCTGTCGTGCACCGACGCGAACGAAGGAATCCTCCATGCGTCGCGATCTCCCGGGGACGGCTCGCGAGGCAAGCCACGCCGAGAGATACCCGTAGCATGCGACTTGCTGTGCCAGCGTTAGCGGCGCCCGGGCCACGACGGCCCCGTAGCCGCCCACATACTCGGCCAGCAGGCGCGCCGTCGGGTTCCGCCTTTGGTTTCCGCGCCGAGGCTCCAGGTTCGCGGCCCGGGCCCTTTTCGACGGGGCGGAGCGCTCGGCGCGGCCGGGGTGGTCGCGCCGGTAGTAAAGTACCTCCGGGACCTGGGCGAAGGGTCCCTGGAGGACGAGCTGAGCCACGAACGTGCGGTCCGCGTGATGGTAGCTGCCGTGCGGCCTCACTGCCCTTAGGACGTCCGAGCGGATAACCCCGTAGAAGTCGTCGCCACCCACCCCGAACAAATGACTGCGAAACCGCTTGACAGGGTCCGGAAGATCTGTGTCCAGTGGGTAACGGACAGTCGCTACCACAGTGCCGTTGCTGTCGATGTATCCCTGCCACGCGTGAGTGAGCACAACGTCTGGACGCCTGTCGAGCAGGTCGACACAGAGCGCCAGCAGGCGCGGATCGTACAGGTCGTCATGTGAGGCCCACTTGAACAGCTCACCACGACTGAGTGCGAAGACGGCATTGTGGTTCGCAGCGGCCCCGACGTTGACTCTCTGCTTAACGTAGCGAATCCTATCGTCGGAAGCCGCATAGTCACGGCAGATCTCGGCGGTACGGTCTGTTGAGGCATTGTCAGAGATCACCAGCTCGAAGTCATCAAACGTTTGCGATAGAAGCGCTTTCAGTGACTGCCCCAAGAAGCGCTCACCGTTGTAGACGGGCAATCCGATGGACAGGCGTGGTCTAACACTCACGAGGTTCTCCCTGAAGAGATGGTCGGATTGATGCTGCCTTCGTGACGGCTCGGGACAACCCCTTCCGCAATCCCGGATCGGAAGTGCCACCACCAGACCACTGCGCCGACGAATGTTGCGGCCGCGACTCCCCAGGCGCTCCCGACGGCCCCGCCGAGTGCCGCGCCCGTGATGCCACCGACGAAGTAGGCCGCCGCGCCCACCAGCTGAGCACGGAGACTGCGCCTGGCGGCCGCGAGCGCACGAAGACCAGCACTGGCACCCACGCTGAAGCTAGCGTTGACGACAGCGAGGGTGGCTGGCACGAGCAAGGCCGACGACAGCGCCCAGACGTCGCCGAGCAGCCACTCTCCCGGGCCGAGCGGCATGAGTAGCAGGAGTACTGCTCCCCAGCACGCAGCGGCCGCAGCCATCAGCGCGCCAAGGGAAAGACAGAACCGGAGAAGATCGTGCGAGGACCGCTTTCGAACACGGACCGCCTCGGGCACAGCAACGGCACTCAGCCCGTACAAGAGGACGAAGAAGGGCCCCATGAGGACCTCGGCGCCCCGCACCGCGCCCACAGCTGTCAGGCCGGCCAGCGCCCCCACTCCGTACATCCGCAGTTGCGCCGCGCCACTCATGCTGAGGTTCTCGGCGAGGTACCGGGGCGCGAGATCACGGTTGTCGAGGACCCATCGGAGGCACTGAGTGGGCCGTGGGAGAGACCGCACCTGGACGGCACCGAACAACGCTGCGACTGTGCCGGTAAGCCCCCAGATGAGGGTGACACTCAGGACATCCGCCTGCCCACCCGCCGTCACGAGCGTCAGGCACACCAGGAGGGTGGTTCCCCACATCGCGTCGTTGAGCAGCGCCTGCTCACCTCGACCGCAGGAGAAGAAGACGAAGCGCCAGGCGTCCTGCAGCAGCAGGCCGGGAATTGTGATCCCGAGTGCGAGGAAGGCGGCGCCGGTGGCGCCATCGGTCCCGAACAGGACTGCGGCGAACAGGCAGGCAGCACCGCCGACAACACCCACCACCGTCGCCGTGCCGGCGGACCGCGATGCCGCCGTCCTCCAGGAGGCGTCCGGGGATCCGGAGTGGCGCACGACGAGTGGATCGGTCGCAACCCCCCGGCTGGCGTTGAGCAGGAAAGCGTAGGTGACGTACGCGAGGCTGAAAGCACCGAAATCGACCGGACCGAGAGTGCGGGCAACGTACAACCCGACGACCACGTTGGTGAGGCTCGAGACGGCCTGGTCCGCTACACCCCAACTGAGCCGGCGCAACATCGCGCTGGCAGGCAGCCGTCGAGCTGCCCGTCGCCGCCCGCGAGGCTCCGGCGGGACGATCATGCGGCCATCGCTTCGCGTCCCCGGTGGGTCATGACACTCCGTCGTGCACTCGTCGCGCCCGTTGGGCGTTCCCCTCGGCTCCGGACCCTGCAGCGGGAATGTATACATGTGATCAGCTCACCTGTGGCCGAACGGCCAAGATGGATGCACAGGTCTTGAACCGGAGTCCAGACTCCTACCTACCTGACGTGACCAATGCTAACTGTCCGTGGCCACGTCAAAGTCCCCAGTGGTGGCCAGGACGAGGTCCCCGCTGGTGGCCTCAGGGCTCCGACAAAGTCGCTGGTTGAGCCGTTTGAGTCCGGCCTCGAGGTCGGCCGGCACGGCCGGGGTGGTGGCGGCGGTCACCGGGCCACCTCCGCCTCGCGCAGCGCGTCCAGCGAGTACGCGGTCAGCGGCTGGGTCGGGGCGGCTGGCAGGTCGAGGTCCAGGTCGGCTCCGGGGTCGCGGGGTTCGGGCAGCCCGGCGCCGGCGGTCAGGATCGAGCGGCGTGCCACCGCCCGAACGCGATCGCCCGGTCCAGCGCGCCGAGCAGGGCGTCGCGGCCGTGCGCGGCCTCCAACGCGGATAGTTCGCTCAGCTCCGGCCCGAGCCGGGTTTGGCCGGCCGCAGCCGCCCCGGCGATGAACGCCTCCGCGACCGGCCCGAGCGCGCAGAACCGTTCTCCGCAACGGTTCTGCGGTCGCACCGCGCGCCGCGGCGCGGGCCGGGCGCCGCCGTGGTGGTCATCGACCACGGATGCCTCGCCCGGCGCGACGACGGCGTGGTCGGCGAGCACGTCACCGGTCGTGGTGTCCACGACCTGGACCCGGCCCTGCTGGCTTTCGACCTGCACCCGCGCGCCGATCAGCCGCATCGGCACCGAGTAGCGGGCCGGGCCGACCCCCACCGGACACAGGACAGCCGGTCCACGGTGCGCAGCACCGGCGCCGGACCGATCCGCAGACCCAGCGACGGCAGACCCGCCAGCAGCTCCTACTCCCGTCCCAGCCGCTCGGCCGGGACCGCCGCGATCTCCGAGTGCACCGCGGTGTTCACCTGCTCGCACCAGGCCCGCGCGGCAGCGTTCGCCTCGGCCACCGACGGCGTGCCCTCGCCCTCGGTGAGCAGCGGCACCATCAGGTCGGACTTGGCGTAGCCGACCAGGTTCTCCACCACCCCCTTCGAGGCCGGGCGGCCGCCTCGCACCAGTCCGGCCGGAACCCGTAGTGAGTGGCGAACCAGACGTAGTCCGGGGTCGGCACCACCCTGTTGGCGACCACCCCACCCTTCAGGCAGCCCATCCGGTCGGGCCAGCACCACCCTCGGCACCCCGCCGAGCGCGGCGTAGCACTCCGCGAGCATCCCCAGCGTGGTGACAGCCTTTCTCGTCGGCGGCGAACCGCACGAACCGCCACCGCGACCACGCCAGCACCGCGCAGAACATGTGCCGCCCGCCCAGCACGCCCCAGTCGATCACCAGGCGCTCACACGGGGCCCACACCGCCGGGCGACACCCTCGGTGGTGCTCACCCCGCCATGCATGCCTGCAACCACCTGGCGGCTCGAGCCTCGTCGAACGACGAGTAGCCCGGTCAAATCACCGATTCCCCCGCCAGGCCCTCGAACAGTGTCGTAGGCTCGCGGCGTTCCGGAGGGGGGGCCATGCGCGTTGTTGTGACTGGGCACGCCGGCTACATCGGCAGTGTCCTCGTCCCGTTGCTGTCCGCAGCGGGACACCGGGTCGAGGGAATCGACGCCTGCTGGTACGACGGCTGCGACTTCGGGGCCCCGCCCGTCGGGGTGCCCACTCGGCGGCTCGACGTACGCGACGCGGACCCCGACGTCCTCGACGGCGTGGATGCCGTGATCCATTTGGCCGCCATCAGCAACGATCCCGTGGGTGATCTGGTCGCTGACACGACGTACGACATCAATCACAGAGCGTCGGTACGACTCGCCGAGCTGGCCAAGCAGGCCGGGGTCGAGCGCTTCCTCTTCGCGTCGTCGTGCAGCCTCTACGGGAAGGCCAGCGGCGACGCACCGCTCGACGAGACGGCCGCCTTCAATCCCGTGACGCCGTACGGATGGTCGAAGGTGCTGACCGAACGGGACGTGGCGCCGCTCGCCGACGACCGGTTCACACCCGTCTTCCTGCGCAACGCGACCGTCTACGGACTCTCGCCCCGACTCCGCCTCGATCTCGTCGTCAACAACCTGGTGGCGCACGCCATGACCTCGGGCCAGGTGCTGGTGATGAGCGACGGAACTCCCTGGCGGCCGCTCGTCCACGTCGAAGACGTCTGCCGGACCATGCTCGCGGTGCTCTCGGCGCCGCGCGACACAGTCGTCGCGCAGGCGTTCAACGTGGGTCGGGACGAGGAGAACTACCAGGTCAGCCAGGTCGCGGAGATCGTCGCAGCCGCCGTCCCGGGAAGCGAGGTCGTCTACGCCGAGGGCGGAGGGCCCGACGACAGGTCGTATCGTGTCGACTTCTCGAAGCTCTCCCGGACGTTCCCCGAGCTGCAGCTCAGGGGGACGGTCGCCGGCGGTGTGCGGCAGCTCGTCGATGAGTTCCGGCGGGGCGGATTCTCCGTCGAGGACCTGGAGGGCTCCCGATACATCCGCCTTCGCCGGATCAGGGAGCTCCAGGAGGTGGGTCTGATGGACGGCTCGCTGCGCTGGATCGGGTCTCCGGTGGTGTCGGCCCGATGAGCGCCACGGCTGCCACGTGCCTGTTCTGCTCGGCACCTCTCGAGGCCACGGTCGTCGACCTCGGCATGTCGCCGCTGTGCGAGAACTTCCTCGCTGCGGACGAGCTCAACCGGATGGAGCCCTTCTACCCGCTCCACGTCCACGTGTGCCAGCGCTGCTGGCTCGTCCAGGTCGAGGAGTACGTCGACCCTGACGGCATCTTCGCCAGGGACTACCGCTACTTCTCGTCGTTCTCCGAATCATGGCTCCGGCACGCCGAGCTCTACGCCGAACGGATGACGGGTGAACTGGGTCTGGGCGCCGGCTCGTTGGTCGTCGAGCTGGGGAGCAACGACGGCTACCTGCTCCAGTACTTCGCCAAGTCTGGGATCCCGGTGCTCGGCGTCGAGCCGGCCGGGGCCGTGGCCGAGGCGGCGCGAGCACGCGGCGTCCCGACCCGTGTGGAGTTCTTCGGGGAGGCTTCTGGCGAGGCACTGAAGGCTGAGGGCGTGCGTGCCGACCTGGTCGTCGGCAACAACGTCCTGGCGCAGGTCCCGGCGCCCAACGACTTCGTCGCCGGCATCGCCCGCATCCTTGCCCCCACGGGGACGGTGACCATCGAGTTCCCGCACCTCATGCGGATGGTGGAGGAGAACCAGTTCGACACCATCTACCACGAGCACTTCTCCTACTTCTCGTTCACCACGGTCCGCGAGATCTTCGCTGCGCACGGGCTTACCGTGTTCGACGTCGAGGAGCTGCCGACGCACGGCGGATCGCTGCGCATCTTCGCCTGTCCAGCCGCTGACGAGTCGCGCCCCGTCAGCGCGAGAGCGGTTGAGCTGCTGACTCGCGAAGAGGCCGCGGGCGTGTGCACGCTCGACTACTACGAGTCATTCGCTCGCGGGGTCGAGCACACCAAGCGGCGCCTGCTGGAGTTCCTGATCCGCGCGAAGGACGAAGGGAAGCTCGTCGTCGGATACGGCGCCCCGGGGAAGGGCAACACCCTGCTCAACTACTGCGGCATCCGGACCGATCTCCTGGCGTACACGGTTGACCGGAATGTGCACAAGCACGGCCGCTTCACCCCCGGCACGCACATCCCGATCCACCCCCCGGAGCGCATTGCAGAGGACCGACCCGACTACGTGTTGATCCTGCCCTGGAACCTGAGAACCGAGATCGCCGCCCAGCTGGCCGGAGTACGTGACTGGGGCGGCCGACTCGTGGTGCCGATCCCCGAGCTGGAGGTGCTGCCGTGAAGGTCGTCCTGTTCTGTGGAGGCTTCGGCACCCGCATCAGGGACTACTCCGAGAGCGTGCCCAAGCCGATGGTTCCGATCGGGTACCGGCCGGTGCTCTGGCACGTGATGAAGTATTACGCCCACTACGGGCACAAGGAGTTCATCCTCGCGCTCGGCTACAAGGCCGACGTGATCAAGAACTACTTCCTTCACTATGACGAAGCAGTGTCCAACGATTTCGTCCTGAACGGTCAGCACGGAGTCGAGCTCCTGGGGAGTGACATCCACGACTGGCGAATCACCTTCGTCGACACGGGCCTCCACGCCAACATCGGACAGCGCCTGCGTGCGGTACGCCCGTTCCTCGAGGGCGAGGAAGTGTTCCTCGCCAACTACAGCGACGGTCTCACAGACCTCGACCTCGATGCCTACGTGGCCACAGCCCTCGAGCGGAAGCGGACGGCAACCTTCGTCAAGGTACGACCCAGTCAGACGTTCCACGTAGTTCGGTCGGCCGACGACCACCTCGTGACGGACATCCAGCACGTCGTCCACACGGACGTCTGGATCAATGGCGGCTTCTTCGTGCTGACCCAGGACGTCTTCGACAGCATGCGGCCGGGTGAGGAGCTCGTCGAGGACCCGTTCCGGCGCCTGCGGGACGAGCGACAGCTGCTGGCACTGCCACACGAGGGCTTCTTCATGGCCATGGACACGTTCAAGGAGCGCGAGCAGCTCGAGGGGCTGTGGCGCAACGAGAAGGCTCCGTGGCAGGTGTGGTGACGACTCGTTGCTGAACTTCGTTGCGGGGGAACCGCTACGCGAGATTCTGTGCCTGGGCGCCCACAGCGACGACATCGAGATCGGCTGCGGTGGAACGATCCTACGGCTCGTCGCAGAGAACCCCGGGCTTCGGGTGCACTGGGTCGTGCTCAGTGCGGAGGGGGATCGTGCTGACGAGGCACGAGCCAGTGCGCAGTCCTTCCTCGACGGCGCGGCCGAGGCCGACACCGTCATCGAGACATTTCCAGAGCGCTTCTTCCCCTATGAAGGTGCTTCGATCAAGCGGTGGTTCGACGGGTTGGGGAAGCGGGTCACCCCGCAGCTGGTCTTCACCCACCGACGGGACGACGTCCACCAGGACCATCGGACGGTGGCGGAGCTGACGTGGAACACCTTCCGCGACCACCTCATCCTCGAGTACGAGATTCCCAAGTGGGAAGGTGACCTGGGCCGGCCCAACGTCTTCGTACCGATCGACGACGAGCTGGCGAAGCGGAAGATCGACCTCATCATGGCCGGCTTCAGGTCTCAGCGCGACAGGTACTGGTTCATTCCCGAGACCTTCCTCGCCGTGCTCCGCCTGCGTGGTGTCGAGGCCCGTGCGCCCAGCGGCCTGGCAGAGGCCTTCCACGGATACAAGGTGCTGCTGTGACCCGCTACGTGGAGACATCACTTGCCGGAGTCGTCGTGCTGGAACCCGACCCCTTCGAGGACGAGCGTGGGCTCTTCGTCCGCACGTGGGACACCAGCGAAGCCGAGGCTCGAGGCATGGACACACGGCTGTCCCAGTGCAGTACGTCGTACAACCGGCACAGGGGCACGCTGCGGGGACTCCACTTCCAAGCGCACCCCTTCTCTGAGAGCAAGCTCGTACGTTGCACCGCCGGCGCCATCTACGACGTCGCAGTGGATCTCCGGAGCGGGTCACCTACACGTTTGACGTGGTTCGGGACCGAGTTGACGGCACAGAACCGTCGCAGTCTCTACATACCCGAGGGCTGCGCCCACGGGTTCGTCACCCTCACCGACGGAGCCGAGGTCTTCTACCAGATCTCCGCGCCGTACGTACCGGAGGCCGCGCGCGTGGTGCGCTGGGACGACCCGGCGTTCGACATCGACTGGCCGATCTCACCGGTGGTCATGAGCGAACGGGACTCCTCGTGCGCGGAATTCGCCGAGGCGACGCTGCAGTGAGACCGGCCGAGATCGTCGACGGCGGCTCGGACTCCGAACTCGGGTTCCGGATGCATCGGCTGGCGTGCGAACTCTATCCGCTGAACCGTAGTCTGACGGGCCCGGGCGTGAGGGCGACGCTACGCTCCGTGGCGACCCGCCTCCCCTTGACGCTTCACGAGGTGCCCTCCGGGACGGCCGCCTATGATTGGACCGTTCCGGACGAGTGGGTCGTGCGCGATGCCTACATCGCCCTCCCGGACGGCCACCGACTTGTGGATGTGAAGGCGCACAACCTTCATCTCGTTGGCTACAGCCGTCCCTTCCGCGCTCGCATGCGGCTGCACGACCTGCGCTCGCACCTGCACACTCTTCCGGATCGGCCGGACTGGATCCCGTACCGGACGTCCTACTACAACGACGCCTGGGGGTTTGCGCTCCGCCACAGAGAACTGCAGAGCTTCCCCGACGACGACGTGGAGCTGGACGTCGTTGTCGACACGGTTCTCCAGCCAGGATGTCTCACCTACGGCGAGTGCGTGATCCCCGGGGAGACGTCCGACGAGGTGCTCCTCTCGACACACGTCTGTCATCCGTCCATGGCCAACGACAACCTCTCCGGCATCGCGGTCCTGGCGGAGGTCGGGGCGATGCTCGCGGAGATCCGACCCCACCACACGTACCGACTGCTCTTCGTGCCCGGGACCATCGGCTCGATCGTCTGGTTGAGCCGGAACACGGACGTGCTCCCGCGTATCCGGCACGGGCTTGTGGTGACGGGGGTGGGCGGGCCCGGTCCGCTGGTGTACAAGCAGACGCGGCACGGAACGCGCCATGTCGATCGTGTCGCGGCCCACGTCGTCACCGCGCGTGGAGGCGAGGTACGCCCCTTCTCGCCCTGGGGCTACGACGAGCGCCAGTTCAACTCCCCCGGATTCGATCTCCCGGTCGGACGGCTGACCCGCACACCACACGGCGAGTACCCCGAGTACCACACGAGTGCCGACGACCTCGCCTTCATCCGACCCGAGACCATGGCCGACGCGTTCGATGCGTGCGTCGAGATACTCGACGGACTGGACAATGACACGACGTGGCGGAACCTGAGTCCGTGGGGAGAACCTCAGCTCGGCAAGCGAGGCCTGTACCCACCGGTCGGAGGGCTGCACGCCGACAGCGAGGTCATGGCCATGCTCTGGGTGCTCAACCAGTCAGATGGGACACGGTCGCTCCTCGATGTCGCGGAGTTGTCCGGGTTGCCGTTCGCAGCGTTGCGTAGGGCGGCAGCCAAGCTTCGTGCCGGCGGACTCCTCGAGGAGGCACCATGACGTACGCCAACTCCCCGCGTCAGCAACGCTCAGCCGATCTCGCTGAGCGTCTCCACCGTGCAGTGCCTGGTGGAGCTCACACGTATGCCAAGGGTGGCGACCAGTACCCGGAAGACTTCGCCCCGATCATCGCCCGAGGGCGGGGGGCCCGTGTCTGGGACGTCGACGGGAACGAGTTCGTCGAGTACGGGTCGGGTCTGCGCTCGGTCGTCCTCGGCCATGCCCACCCCCGCGTCCTGGCCGCGGTACGCGAGCAACTGGAATGCGGCAGCAACTTCACTCGCCCGAGCTCCATAGAGATCGATGCTGCGGAGCGGTTCCTTCGATCCGTTCCGACCGCAGACATGGTCAAGTTCACCAAGAACGGCTCGGACGCGACGACCGCAGCAGTCCGTCTTGCGCGAGCCGTGACCGGACGCCCACTCGTGGCAATATGCCACGACCACCCCTTCTTCTCCACCGATGACTGGTTCATCACGACGACGGCCATGAGCGCAGGGATTCCGAGCGCCGTGGCCCAGATGACGGTGCACTTTCCTTACGGCGACATTGCTGCCGTACAGGAGTTGCTGACCCAGCACGAGGGCGAGATCGCGTGTGTGGTGCTGGAGGCGCGAACGGCGACCGAACCGCCACCTGGATACTTGGAGGATCTTCGGACGGTCACGCACGCCCACGGAGCTCTGCTGGTCTTCGACGAGATGATCACTGGGTTCCGCCTCTCCGCAGCGGGTGCCCAGGGTGTGTACGGGGTCACGCCAGACCTGTCTACGTTCGGTAAGGCCTTGGGCAACGGCTTCGCGGTGTCGGCCCTGGCGGGGCGGCGGGACCTCATGGAGCGCGGGGGGCTGAGGCACGGCGCTGAGCGCGTCTTCCTGCTCTCGACGACGCACGGGGCCGAAACGCACAGTCTTGCTGCGGCGATTGCGGTCATCAAGACCTTCGAGAGCGACACGGTTGCCGAGCAACTGGTGGAGATCGGCACTGCCCTGGCGGCTGGCGTCACAGACATCGTCAGTTGCCACGGCCTTGAACAACACATCGTCCTTCGCGGTCATCCCAGCAATCTGGTCTTTGCCACGCTCGATGACGACGGCGCTCCCTCCCAGGAGTACCGAACGCTGTTCATGCGGCAACTGTTGGCAGCCGGAGTCCTGGCTCCCTCGTTCGTCGTGAGTGCAGCCCTCACTGCGGACGACCTCGAGAGGACATTCGCTGCGGTGGACAGCGCGGCGATGGCCTACCGCAAGGCGCTCGAGGCGGGAGACCCTGGCCCTTGGATGGGAGGCCGATCAGTCAAGCCGGTGTTACGTCGGTTGGCGTGACAAATCGGGACCTCATCACTGGAAACGTGCCCATGCACCCCCAGAGTCTCAAGCCATCGCTCAAACTGCAGATGTTGATCGTACTGGCATTGGCCGTAGGGGTAGGCACCCTCGGCGTGGCATCGCAAACCTGGTGGAAGACCAAGGCCGCCATCACCGAGTGGCCCGCTACCCCGCCCGCACAAATCTGCGGTAACGCGGAGATCTTGGGTGGCGGTCCCACCACCCCCCCGGCTGGCGCCATAGTTGTGCCCGCCGGTGACAACAGCAATCTCACTCCCAATTGGTACGAGAATGGCTTCAGCGCGCAAGACAAGACGTTTTGGTTCGCGCCCGGCGTCCATACCCTCGGCACCGACGAATCTGCCCAGATCCAGCCGGGCAGCGACTCGACCTACATCGGGGCTCCCGGCGCCATCATAGACGGCCAAGGCCTCAACCGCTTCCCGTTCACCGGCCAGGCCACCAACGTCCGCATTGCGTACCTGGAGGTCAAGAACTTCACCGCCCCGCTCGACCAGGGGTCCGTCAACCACGACGGCGGCCGGGGTTGGACGATCGAGAATAACTGGATCCATGACAACGGCGGCGCCGGCATCTTCGCAGGCCCGGCCAACGACATCCGCTATAATTGCATCGTCGACAACAGTCAGTACGGCCTCCAGATCCTCGAAGGCAACGGCCCGTCGGACATCACTCTCATTGACCACAACGAGATCGCCCGCAACAACACCGGCGACTGGGAGAATATCAACGAAGGTTGCGGCTGCACCGGCGGCTTCAAGGGCTGGCTGTCCAGCAACGCCCACGTCACCAACAACTGGGTGCACCACAACTACGGCGTCGGTATGTGGTTCGACAACAACAACCGCGGCACCATCATCGAAGGCAACTACATCTCCGACAACGACGGCCAGGCCATCTTCCTGGAGGCTGGCTACGACGCCCGCGTGCGCTACAACAACATCGTGCGCAACAGCTGGGCGGGCGGCCGGTCCTTTCAGAGCCGCGGCGACGGCTTCCCTTACGGCACCGTCTACGTCTCCGAGGCTGGTGCCCCCTCCGGCTACGGCCTCACCACCGTCCCGATGGTGATCTCTCACAACAATTTCGACAACAATTGGGGCGGCGTCGCGCTCTGGGAGAATCCCAACCGCTACTCCGGCTCCGGTGCATCCACCCACATAGCTGGCACTATAAAAGTGGGCGATCTCTACACCGACACCGACTGTGACGCCCCTGGCAACCTCATCAACGCCGCCATCACCGATAAGTTTGATTGTCGCTGGTCCACCGAAAACGTCGTCGTCGAGTCCAATGTCTTCAAGATCGACAAGGCAGCCATCGGAGCCGGATGCGTAGGTGACGACTATTGCGGCGTGCAATCCATATTCTCAACGTGGGGCGGGTGTGAGGGCTGCGGGTTCGATCCCGAGTTCGCCGGGTACACCATCGCCTGGAAGATGTCCTTCCAGCAACAGAATGTCTTCCGTAACAATCAATATTACGGTGACTGGACCTTCGTAGGCTTCGACATGGGCACACAGTTTACCTGGGACCAGTGGCGTGCCACTGCACCCGCCCCCCCCGCCGATCTTGAGGGCACGGGTCCTCCCAACAGCATGGGCCAAGACTCGGGTAGCACGCTTAGCACGACCATCCCGGCCGCTTCCAACTAGCCGGGCAGCCTCGACCACTCCATGCCCCTTAGCTACGTGGTGACACACCGACAAGAACAGCGACGCACCGTCGGCATGACGTGTGGAGGAAGAAGGAACTCGTCACGCGTGCTACCTGAAGGGCACCGCTTACCTGGGCAATGTCACGAGGAATGGTCAAGGCCTGTGGATCGGCGTGTCGTGCGACATGCTGATCACCTCCTGATTCGTCGGACCGTCCGACGAGTTTGCCGTTCTCGAATTGGGCGCCGGCACGGACCAGCGACCAGGTGCGGGGCGTTGAGAGCAGCCAGCGGGCCTGTCGGACTCGATGAGCTTGAACGCCATCGCCCCGCCGGCTGCACTCGAGCCGGGTCCCTTGGTGACCCGCTGCCGCAACCTCACGGTCGCGAAGGTCGACTCGATCGGGTTGGTGGTGCGCAGCAGGTGGATCCAGTGCTCGGCGGGGTAGTCGTAGAACGCGAGCAGCACATCGAGGTGCTCGGTGATCTTGGCGACGGCCTTGGGCCACTTCGTGGCGTAGAGGTCCTCGAACGCCGTGACCGCCTTCAGCGCGTGCCCCCTTGTCCTCGGCGTTGTAGACTCCGCCAGCGCGGCCTTGGCGACCGGGTGCGCGGACTTGGGCAGCGCGGCAAGTACATTCGAAGTCAGGTAGGAACCAGCGCCTCTGCTCCGTGGTAGGGGGAACACCTCGCGCAGCGCGTTCCAGAACCCCAGCGCTCCGTCGCCGATGGCGAGCACCGGCGCCCGCATCCCACGCCCCTTGCGGGAACGGAGCAGGTCCGCCCACGACACCGGACTCTCGCGGAACCGTCAGCCAGCGCCACGAGTTCCTTGGTGCCATCCACGCGCATCCTGCGCGCCGTGCTGCCCTACCGCGATCAGTCTGACGAACCCTTGTCGATCTCCTGAGGCGTACAGTTCGACAGCGAAACCTCGAAGGGCTCAGTGTTGTTCGGGGTCTCGATCATCGCGCCGTTCTCTGAGCCGGTCAGGTTGATGGTGTAGGTCTCGCCTGCCGACAGATAGGTCTCTCGCCAGTCATTAAGCCCGCGCTCCCATTCGATGACCAGGACGCCACCGCTGACGACCTCTATCTCACATCCGTCAGCCCACTCGCCCATGTAGGGGTAGAGCTTTTCCCCCGACTCGGAGTAGACGGTCCGCGAATCGATGCCCTCGCGGTTGTTGCTGGAGTAGGCCGACCACGACGGCCAGGCGATGACACCGCCGTACCAGTCGCCCGGGTTGGGATCCGTTCCGTGGTACCGCCATAGACTGGCGATCGACGAGACGGGATCACAGTCGATGGGATCCGTGCAGGGGGGCGTCGGCGGGGGTGACGAAGGTGCCGGGGTGCCTTCCAGCGTGTACTGGAATTCGGCGTCGCCTTGCAGGCTGACGACCGCACCCACGCTGAGTGCCGGCACGGTGAAGCTCTGGCCGGCCTGCAACGTGGCCAAAGACGCGTGCGAACCGTTCGGGACCCCGGCATACACCGAGGCGTTCCCCGCGGTGACGGTCACCGTCCAACCAACCACCTTCTGCGCCGCGGCGTACACATCGTGTGAAACGGTGTACCCATGCCGGGCCCGGGTCGGCTCGGCCTCGGCCGGCCAGACCGCGGCCTGGCTACTCGTCCGGTCGCCCCACGGACACGGAGTCCCCGTGCAGCTCCAAGTCGCCAGCACCGACGAACTGCTTCCGGACTCCTCGGCCGGCGGGTTGCCCGGGGTGAATCCGTACTGGAATTCGGCGTCGCCTTGCAGGCTGACGACCGCACCCACGCTGAGTGCCGGCACGGTGAAGCTCTGGCCGGCCTGCAACGTGGCCAAAGACGCGTGCGAACCGTTCGGGACCCCGGCATAC
>Ga0268386_10000498_pt1 | contig 24992 bp, 23 predicted proteins | sample RVTome_15_FD_200260 | JGI IMG/M metagenome (GOLD analysis project Ga0268386, IMG submission 200260) | Soil microbial communities from uranium-contaminated site in the Upper Colorado River Basin, Wyoming, United States - RVT150D86... ... | reverse complement strand
GCCGCGGAGATTGCCGAGGCGATTCGGGCAATCGGCCGCGTCCCCGGGGTGGACGTCGTCATCGTGGGGCGCGGCGGCGGCTCCGCCGAGGATCTCTGGGCCTTCAACGAGGAGCCGGTGGCGCGGGCGATCGCGTCCTGCCCCGTGCCCGTCGTGTCGGCGGTCGGGCACGAAGTGGATTTCACGATCGCGGACTTCGTGGCTGACCTCCGCGCGCCGACGCCTTCGGCCGCCGCGGAAATGGCGATCGCCGCGCGCGACGAGTTCTGCTCGCGCCTCGATCGGCTGCGCGAGCGGCTCCACCAGAGCGCGCGAACCGGCCTGCAGCGCCGGCGCGTGCTGCTGCACACGCTGGAGCGCCGCCGCGGCCTGGCCTCGTTCCCGACGCGGCTCGCCCTCCGCAGCCGCCACATCGCGGAGCTCTCGCACCAGCTGAGGGCCGCGATGGCCTCGTCGCTCGCCCGATGCGAGCGCGACCACCGCGCGCGCCAGATGCGGCTCGAGGCGCACGACATGCGCCGCCGGCTGCTGGCCGTTCGGACCCGGTTGGCCGCCGCCGGGGGCCGTCTCGACTCGGCCATGCGCCGCGGGCTCGATCGGGCGCAGGCGCGGATCGCGACGGTGGCCGCGCGGCTGGAATCTCTCAGCCCGCTCGCCGTGCTCGGACGCGGGTATGCGGTCTGTTGGAACGACGATCGCACGGCCGTCATCCGCCGCGCGGCGGCGGTCAATCCGGGCGAGCACGTGCGCGTGCGGCTGCATGAAGGCGAATTGTTCTGTGAAGTGAAAGACGGGCACTGATGGATCCGACAATCAAGGACTTCGAATCCGCCACCGCCGAGCTCGACGCCATCGCCAGGCGTCTCGAGGAAGGTGACTTGCCGCTCGAAAAATCTCTCGAGCTGTACGAACGCGGTGTTCAGCTCGCGCGCTTCTGTCAGTCGAAGCTCGAGGCGGCCGAGCGCCGGATTGAAATCCTCAACGAGCGCGGCGAGACGCGGCCGGCGCCGACGACGCTCGGCCTCGACACCGACGGCACCACGAAATGAGCACCGCGTCGGCCGACCTGCGGACATGGTTGACCGTACGCCGCGAGCAGGTGGACGAGGCGCTGCGCCGTTTTCTGGCGGACGCCGCCGACACCCCGCCCGCGCTGGGCCAGGCCATGGAATACAGCCTGCTCGCCGGGGGCAAGCGGCTGCGGCCCCTGCTCCTGCTCGCGGCAGCCGAGGCCTCGTCGGACGCGACGGGGGACAGCCCCGACGCGGCGCGGAGGCTCGCCACACCCGCCGCGTGTGCCGTGGAGCTGATCCACACCTACTCCCTCGTCCACGACGACCTGCCGGCCATGGACGACGACACGATGCGCCGCGGCCGCCCGACATCTCACGTGGTGTTCGGCGAGGGGATGGCGATCCTCTGCGGCGACGCCCTGCTGACGGAGGCGTTCGCGCTGCTCGCGCGAGAACCGCAGTCCGCCGCCGGCATCGGCGATGGCGAACTGGCGCGTCGGAAGCTGCGGGCGCTGCGCGTGATCGCCCAGGCGGCGGGGGCGGCGGGCATGGTAGGCGGGCAGGCCATCGATCTCCTGGCGGCGGCGCCGGGCGCGCCCCCGCTCGATGCCGACACGCTCCGCGGCATGCACGCGCGCAAGACCGGCGCGCTCATCACCGGCTCCGCGATCGCGGGCGCTGTGCTCGCCGGGGCCCCCGACCCGCTCGTCTCGGCCGTCACCACTTACGGCCGGCACGTGGGGCTCGCGTTCCAGATCGTCGATGACATTCTCGACGTCGAGGGCGCGTCCACCGAGCTGGGGAAGACCGCCGGCAAGGATGCGGCGGCCGGCAAGCCGACCTACCCGGCGATTTACGGCATCGAGGCGTCCCGCCGGCTCGCCTCCGACTCCATCGAGCGCGCGCTCGCGGCGCTCGCCAGCGCGCGTCTCGGCGGACACCTCCCCGCGATTGCGCGGTGGGTTCTGACCCGCACCCGTTGAAACCCCGCACCCGGCTCGACGTGCTCCTCGTCGAGCGCGGGCTTGTGCCATCGCGCGAGCGGGCGCGCGCGCTGATCCTTGCCGGCCAGGTGCGCGTCGAGGGGCAACCGGCGACAAAGGCGGGCGCCTCTGTTTCGCCCGACGCCACGGTCCTCGTCCTCGCACCCGAACAGCCCTATGTATCACGCGGCGGGCTGAAGCTGGCGGCAGCGCTCGACGCGTTCGGCATCGAAGTGCAGGGGCGCCAGGCGCTCGACATCGGCGCGTCGACAGGCGGCTTTACCGACGTCCTGCTGCAGCGGGGCGCCACCCGCGTGCTGGCGATCGACGTCGGACACGGCCAGCTGGACTGGCGGCTGCGGAACGATCCCCGCGTCATCGTGATCGAGCGCCTGAACGCCCGGGCGCTCACGCCGGACCAGTTGCCGCCCGGCGCGCGGCTGTTCGACATTGTCACGATCGACGTGTCGTTCATCTCGCTCCGCCACATCCTGCCGGTCGTGCCTCCCCTGCTCGCGCCGGGCGCAGACGTGATCGCGCTCGTCAAGCCTCAGTTCGAGGCCGGCCGCGCCGAAGTCGGCAAGGGCGGGATCGTCCGCGACCCGGAAGTGCAGGCGCGGGCCGTCGAAGGCATCGCCGCCGCGGCCGATACGTTAGGATTGACCCGCTCGGGTCAGGTCGAATCTCCCATCACCGGGATGGAAGGGAACCGCGAGTTCCTGCTGCACCTGCGCGTTGGCTGAAGAATGAAGAATGAAGAATGAAAAATGAAGAATGAGGCAGGGGCGTTCTTCAGCAGCGTGCGGAGGCTGCCTGAAAGCGAGCGCATCAGACGATGAACACGATCAGGACTGTCGGTCTCGTCGCGAAGCACCATCTCGAAGCGGCGTCGGGCGTGCTGGCGGAACTGGCCGGGTGGCTCGAGGCGCGAGGCGTGGAGACCGTCTTCGAGACCGACACGGCGGCTCTGGCCGGCCTGCCCCCGGACCGTCCGACGCACTCACGCGACAGCCTGCCCAACCACTGCGACCTCGTCGTGGTGCTCGGCGGCGACGGCACGCTCATCGGCATGGCCGATCGCATCGCGCAGGCGGACCGCGATGTGCCGATTCTCGGCGTCAACTTCGGCAGCCTCGGGTTCCTCACCGAGATCACCCTGGCGGAGCTCTTCGAGTCGCTCGAGGCCGTGCTCCGGGACGAGGCGGAGATCGAGCCGCGCATGATGCTGCGCGCCCGCACGGTGCGACGGGGGACCGTCGAAGCCGAGCGCGTCGTGCTCAACGACGTCGTCGTGACCCGCGGCGCGCTGTCGCGCATCATCGAGCTGTCGGTTGCGGTTGACGATCGGCCGGTCATGCGGGTCCGCGCCGACGGGCTGATCGTCGCGACGCCGACGGGATCGACCGCCTACAACCTGGCCGCCGGCGGGCCCATCGTGCATCCGGCGCTCGACGCAATCCTGCTCACGCCTATCGCGCCGCACATGCTGTCGAACCGACCGGTGATCATCCCCGGATCGCGGCCCGTCCGTCTCACGCCCACCACCGACAGCGCGCAGCAGGAAGTGTTCGTCACCTTCGACGGCCAGTCCGGCCACCCGCTCGAGGGCGATGACGCGGTCGAGATTGCGCGGGCAGCCCGCCCGCTGCGCCTGGTTCGCGCGCCCACGCGCACCTACTTCGACGTGCTGCGGCAGAAATTGAAGTGGGCGGAACGGTAGGGATTTGAAGTCTGAAGTTCGAAGTTCGAAGTTCGCCGTTTCTTACCGTCCTCTCCGCTCCCGGAAGTACAGCACCTGCCACTGGTGCACGTTCTTGTTGTGCTCCTCGAGCGTGGTGGCGAAAGCATGCGAGCCGTCGTTGCGGCTCACGAAGTAGAGATAGGGCACGTCGGCGGGGTCCGCGGCCGCCTCGAGCGAAGCCTTGCCGGGGGCGGCGATCGGGCCAGGAGGAAGTCCGGCGTACCGATACGTGTTGTAGGGTGAATCGAACTTGAGGTTCTCGCGTGTCAGGTTGCCGGTGTACCGGCCCGCCCGCTCGAGCGCGTAGATCACGGTCGGATCGCACTGCAGGCCCATGCCGATCGTCAGCCGGTTCGAATACACAGCCGCGACGAGCGGGCGCTCCTCTCCTTTCGCGGTTTCCTTTTCGACGAGGGACGCCAGCGTCACGAGTTCACGCAGGCTGAGTCCGCGCGCCGCGGCCTGGTCCCGAACTGCGGGCGTCAGCGACTGTTCGAACCGCGCAACCATCCGGTTCACGAGCTGCTCGGCGCTGATCTTGCGCGGCAGCGTGTAGGTGTCAGGAAAGAGATAGCCCTCGAGATCGGGAGCGACTGGATCGAGTGCCTTGATCCGCTCCGGATTCGAGGCGGCCGCCACGAACTCCGCCGCGGGCCCGAACCCCTGCTGCTCGAAAATCGCCGCCATCTGCTTGATGGTGAGCCCTTCCCTGAAGGTGAGCGGCTGCAGGAACACCTCGCCGCGCTCGAGCTTCTCGACCACCTCGCGCGGCGACATGGGCCGGTCGAACCGGTATTCCCCCGCCTGCAGCCGGCGCCCGGAACCGCGCAGCCACACCGCCGTGCGAAACGACGCCGCGCTCGGGACGACCCCCGCGCGCTCGAGCGTCCCGGCCATCGAGGCCGAGCTGCTGCCTGGCGCGATCTCCACGAACTGCTCCGCCGCGTCGTATCCCTTGTACGGCCGCCCCGCCACGAAGTACAGCCAGGCGGCGCCTGCGAGGATGGCCGCAATGAGCAGAATGGCGACGGCGCCGACGATGCGTCTCACAGCGTTTTCGTCCTCCTGAATATTTCGGACTTCAAACTTCAGACTTCGAACTTCAAACCTGGCTGTCCAGATAGTCCTGCAGGATCACCGCGGCGGACGCGGCATCAAGGAGCCGCTTGCGTTTCCGCCAGTCCTTCAAACGCCGCGCGAGAAGCGCTTCGGCTTCCCGGCTGCTCAGGCGCTCGTCCTGCAGGATCACGGGAACATTCACGCGCCCGCGAAGCGAGGCGGCCAGCTTTTCGACTGCCCCCGTCTGCTCGTTGGGCGTCCCGTTCAATCGCCGCGGGAGCCCCACCACGATCGCCGCCAGCCCGTCGTCCTCGGCCTGAAGACGCTGCACCTCAGCGGCAAGCGCGTCAGCGGCGCGTGCCCCGCTGCCCTGGCGCAGGATGGTCTTCCACGGCCGCGCAAGAAGGCCCGTGACGTCCGATAACGCAAGCCCGATTCGGCGTTGGCCGTAATCCACCCCCAGGACGCGCATCGGCCTCAGGGTAACACCTCGGGGCCCGCCGACCGCGGTCCGCGAGCCCCGATCAGCGGTCCGCGGTTCGCGTCCGCCGGTTATAATCGATCTCACATGCTCAATCCGTTCGCGCGGGCGCTGAGCCTCCCGCTCGCGCTGGCGTTGCTCTGCACGGCCGCGTGTACCAGCCAGCCTCCCGCCGGCAGCCGGCCGAAGCTCGTGGTGCTCGGCTTCGATGGCATGGACCCGGACCTGCTGGAGCGCTGGATGAAGGGCGGCCAGCTCCCCAACATTGCGCGCCTGGCGGCGGAAGGCGGCTTTCTGCCGCTGGGCACCACGCATTCGCCGGAGTCGCCGACCGCGTGGGCCTCGTTCGCCACCGGGGTAAACCCCGGCAAGCACAACATCTACGACTTCCTCGTGCGCGACACCGCGACCTATCTTCCCGATCTCGGGATGGTGGAACGGGAGCCGCCCCGGTTCCTGTTCAGCTACGTTCCCATCGCCAGGCCCAAGCTGCGCTCGACCCGCGGCGGCACGTCCTTCTGGGTCACGGCCGGACAGGCTGGCGTGCGCTCGAGCATTCTCACCGTGCCCGTCACGTTTCCGCCTGAAGACGTGCCGGCCGGAAGCCTGTTGTCGGGACTCCCCCTCCCGGACATCCGCGGCACGATGGGCACGTTCTCTTACTTCGCGACCGATCTGAGCCGATACGAAGAGGGCAATACCGAGATGGGCGGCATCCTCCGCCGTCTCGTGGTCGAGGGGGATGTCGCCAGCACCGAGCTGGTCGGGCCGCCCAATCCCATCGTCACGCAGAACCTCCAGGCGATCAGGAGGAAAGGGCCGACGCTCTCCGAGGACGATCGCGCGCAGCTGGCGGAGCTCCAGGCGCGGGCCGATGTCCGCGTGCCGTTCACGATCCGGTGGAATCGGCCGGGCAAGACGGCAACCGTGGACATCCAGGGAGAAACGCTCCACCTCGAAAAAGGCAAGATGAGCCGGTGGTTCGATGTGGAGTTCCGGATCAACTTCCTGGTCCGGCTGCACGGCATGGCGCAGATGCTGCTGATGGATGCCGACAAGGAACTGCAGCTGTACATCTCGCCGGTGAACTGGAAGCCGGACGATCCGCCGGTGCCGATGTCCTCGCCCGAGTCGTTTGCCGCGGATCTCTTCGAACGCATCGGGTACTACCGGACGCTTGGATGGGCCGAAGCCACGTGGCCCCTGAACGAAGGCCGCATGGACGAGCACACGTTCATGGAGGATCTCTACCGCGCGTTCGACGATCGGGCCCAGGTGATCCTCAACCGGATCGACGCGCGAGACTGGGATGTGCTGGTGGGGGTGATCGAATCGACCGACCGCGTCCAGCACATGATGTGGCGGCTCGTGGATCCGAAGCACCCCATGTACGACGCCGCGCTCGCCGAGCAGTTCGGCGACTCGATCCTGCGCGTCTACCGGCGGGCCGATCAGTTCGTCGGCGAAGTGATGGAGCACCTCGAACCCGGGGCGACCGTGCTCATCGTGTCCGACCACGGCTTTCATTCCTGGCGCAAGGCCGTGAATCTCAACACCTGGCTCGTCCAGCACGGCTACATGACCCTGCAGGGGCAGCATCCGGGCGAGAAGAAGCTGGCGGATCTCTTTGGCGGCGGCACGTTCTGGGAGAACGTGGACTGGTCGCGCACCCGCGCCTACGCGATGGGGCTCGGCCAGATCTACTTCAACCTGCGCGGCCGCGAATCCCGGGGGATCGTCAGCCCCGGCGCGGAAGCGAAACAGCTCGCCGACGAGCTGAGCGCGCGGCTCCTGACCATGACCGATCCCGATGACGGATCGCGCATCGTCCGGGCCGTCTACAAGCGAGACGAGGTATACGCGGGTCCCTATCTGCACAACGCTTCGGAGCTGCAGGTCGGGATGGAGGACGGCTACCGGGTCTCGTGGCAGACCACGCTGGGAGGATCGCCGCAAGGGATCGTCTATCCGAACATGAAGAAATGGAGCGGCGATCACGGCGGCTACGATTTCGCGACGACGGCCGGTGTGCTGATTTCCAACAAGCCGCTGACGCGATCGTCCGCGTCGATTGTGGACGTCGCGCCGACCGTGCTGAAATTTTTCGGGGTCACGATCCCGGCGGAGATCGACGGCACCCCGCTCTTCTGAGCCCCAGGGCAAGTGAGTTCCCGATGAAGACGCCGACGGCTCGTCACGGCGAACGTGCTGGAAATCGAACGCGGGGCGCGGTTCGGCTCCTGCTGACGGCGGCGGCCCTCGCCGTCGGGGCCGCGCTCGCGGCGGCGCAGACGTCCACCCCGCACGAACGGGCCCAGCAGCGGGCGGGAGAACGCCTGCGGTCGCTGCTGCGCGAGGCCGACGCACTCGCCTCGCAGCAAAGCCGGCTCCTGAACGAACTGAAGGGCCTGGAGGTCGATCGCGAGGCCAAGGCGGCCGACCTCGCGCGGATCGAAGGCGAGCTGTCGGAGACCGGGAAACAGATGGCCGCGTCGGACGCGCGGGCGAAATCGCTCCGCGAGCACGCCGAAGCGGAGCGTCCCGACGTCGAGGCCCGCCTGGTGCAGCTCTACAAACTCGGGCGCGCCGGCTATTGGCGGATGCTGCTCGACGTGGACGATCTCCGCTCGCTCGGGCGCGCGTATCGAAACGCCGCGGCGCTGACGACGATCGACCGCCAGCGGCTCGAAGCGCATCAGCGCACCCTGCAGGCGCTGGAACGGGAGCAGCAGGCGCTGCTGGCCCGCGCCGCGAAGCTCCAGGCGCTGCAAGCCGACGCGCGGCGCGCCAGGACTGCCGTCGATCGCGCCGTGGCCGCCCACAATGCCCTCATCGACGCGATCGACGCGCGGCGCGATCTCAACGCGCAGATGAGCAGCGAGCTCCAGGCCGCGCAGCGGCGCCTCCAGGCATCGCTCGATGGGGCGGACGGCAACGGCAGCGCTCCGATCGCGCTCCCCCTCGAGTCGTTCCAGGGCGCGTTGCCGTGGCCCGCCCGCGGACGGCTGGCGAGCCGCTTCGGCCGCGACACGAACAACCGGTTTGGCACCGCCGTCGTCAGAAACGGCGTCGAGATTGCCGCCCCCGAAGGGGGGCGCGTCAATGCCGTCCACGAGGGGACGGTGGCATTTGCCGACGAATTCACAGGGTACGGGAAGCTCGTGATCGTGGAGCACGGCGGCGGCGCCTTTTCGCTGTACGGCCACCTCGGCACCATCCGGGTGAGCCGGGGCGCCCGCGTCGAGGCCGGGACCACCGTCGGACTATCGGGGCGCAACCCCAGCGGCACGCCGACGGTGTACTTCGAGCTGCGCATCGACGGACGCCCGGTCGATCCCTTACAATGGCTTCAGAAAGGGAATCCATGAGCCTGAAAACGCGCCTGTCCGTGCTGCTCATCTCGACCCCCGCGCTCGCGTTCGTGCTGGTCGGAGGGCTGCTCGGCACCGCTCCTGCCGCCACCAACGACGCCGCGTACAAGCAGCTGCGGGTGTTCGACGACGTGGTGGACCTCGTGATGAACAACTATGTCACCGAGGTCGAAGCGGACCGGGCTATCGAGGGCGCGCTGCGGGGACTCGCGGACGGCCTGGATCCCGACAGTGCCTACCTGATGCCGCAGATGGTCCGCGCACTCGATGGTGGAGAGCCTCAGCCGGAGGGAGATGTCGGGCTCGAGCTGACGCGCCAGTACTACCTTCGCGTCGTCGCGGCACGCGATGGCTCGCCGGCGCAGAAAGCGAACCTGCAGACGGGCGACTTCGTCCGCGCGATCAATGGCAAGCCGACGCGCGACATGTCCGTTTTCGAGGGATCCCGGCTGCTGCGTGGAAAACCCGGCACGAAAGTCACGCTGACGGTCATCCGCGGGAACGCCGCCGATCCGCACGAGATTGCGCTCGTTCGGGAAAAACCCTCCGCCACCCTCGTGGCCAGCCGCTCGCTCGAGGGCGGGGTCGGCTACCTTCGCGTCATCGCGTTTCGAAGCGGCGTCGCGCAGGAGCTGCGGCAGCATGCCGCGGCCCTGGCCTCGAAGGGCGCCCACTCGCTGATCGTGGACGTGCGGCGCACGGCCGAGGGGACCTACGAGAGCGGGCTCGACGCCGCACGCTTGTTCGTCAACTCGGGCACCCTCGCCGTGAAGGCGGGACGGGAAGAAGGCGGGCCGCGCCAGTCGATCGAGGCCAGCGCGGGCGACGGCCAGATCGATCTGCCCGTGACCCTGCTCGTGACGACAGGCACGGCCGGACCCGCGGAGCTGTTCGTGTCGGCGCTTCACGGCAACAAGCGCGCCGACATCGTTGGCGAACGAACGCTGGGCCGGGCAGGGATCCAGAAGCTGGTCCGGTTGCCGGAAGGCCGCGGCCTCTGGTTGACGTCCGCGCGCTACCTGCGGCCCGACGGCCAGCCGATCCAGGGACGCGGCATCGAACCGGATGTCGACGTCGACGAACCGACTCCCGAGTTCGGATCGCCGGCCCCCGAGAAGGACGTGATCCTCGAAGCCGCGCTCGAGCGGCGCCGATCGAAAGTTTGAAGTCTGAAGTTTGAAGGATGAAAACTTCAGACTTCCAACTTCAGACTTCCAACTTTCCGATTGACTCTCCGGTAGCGCAAGCGTATAACCCAAGCACAACGAAAATCGCGGGAAGCCGTGCGGCACAAGCGATTCGCGGGGTTGCCGCACGCGGATTGCCGAGACGTGGAATCCGTGATCCCGCAGTCACACCACGGAGGCGCTCAATGAACAAACAGGAACTCATCTCCAAGATCGCTCAGGACACGGGCATCACCAAGTCCAGCGCGGCCGCTGCCGTCGATTCGTTTTTCGAGGGCATCACCAAGTCACTCAAGAAGGGCCAGCCCATCACGTTCGTCGGGTTCGGCACATTCAAGACGGCCCAGCGCAAGGCCCGCACGGCACGCAACCCGCAGACCGGCGCGGCCATCAAGGTTCCCAAGCGCCGCGTCGTCCGCTTCAGCGCGGGCAAGGCGCTCAAGACCGCGCTCAACTAATTTCACGTGGGGCTCCGCCTCGCCTTCCGTTATGCGGCTCCACGCAATGTCGAAGAGAGCCGTGCGGGCCGCATAACGGCAGTTTCCCGCCGCCGTTCTGGAGCGCTGGACCCAACTCCACGCATGCTATGGCAAGCCGCAATTTCCAATCTGCAGTTGGCAATGGGTTTCATTGACTCCCCTTCAACCCCTCTGTTAGACTGATCGTTCCGGTAAGGCCAGTGTTTTCAAGACATAGGCGCGTAGCTCAGTTGGTTAGAGCGCCTGCTTGACACGCAGGAGGTCGGCAGTTCGAGTCTGCCCGTGCCTACCAACCTTCGCTCACGCGCGCCAACCGGAGCGTGAGCTTCGGTTGGCAAGCCACCCGAAGGTTGCGCGCCGAAGCTCGCGCAGCGAGCGAAGGCGGGCCATGCCCGGCAACCCGCGACCCCGTTTTTCATGAACGAGATTTCCGTCACGCTGCCCGACGGCTCCAGCCGTCGCGTACCCGCCGGGACGACTGCCGGCGAGGTGGCGGCACAGATCTCTCCCGGGCTTGCCCGCGCCGCGCTCGCCGCCGTTGTCAACGATCACCTGGTCGATCTGACCTATCCGCTGGTCGCTGACGCGCGCGTGCGGATCGTCACCAAGGAAAGCCCGGAGGCGCTCCCGCTCTACCGTCACAGCACCGCGCACCTGATGGCCGCGGCCGTCACGCACCTCTTTCCTGCCGCTCAATGCGGCATCGGCCCCGCGACCGACGAGGGGTTCTTCTACGATTTCGTCGTCGATCGGCCGTTCGTGCCGGAAGACCTCGACGCGATCGAGAAGAAGATGAAGGAACTGGCGGCGCAGGACCTGCCGTACGAGCGGCAGATGTGGCCGCGCGAGGAGGCGAAGCACTTCTTCTCGAACCGCGGAGAACCGCTCAAGGTCCAGCTGATCGACGAGAAAACCGGGGGGCAGTCCTCGGTGTCGTGCTACACGATCAAGGATCGCGACACGTTCGTGGACTTCTGCGTGGGTCCGCACGTCCCCTCGACCGGCCGGCTGAAGGCGTTCAAGCTGCTCAATACCTCGAACGCGTATTGGAAGGGCGACGCCCGCAACCAGCCGATGCAGCGCATCTACGGGACCGCGTTCTTCAGCGACGCGGAACTGAAGTCGCATCTCCAGCGGATCGAGGAGGCGAAGAAGCGAGACCATCGCAAGATCGGTCGCGATCTCGGTTTGTTCTGGTTTCACCCGTGGGCCCCTGGCGAGCCGTTCTGGCTGCACAAGGGCACGACGCTGGTGCACCTGCTTGGCAACTACATGCGCGGGATCCTCTTTCCGGCCGGCTACATCGAGGTGCGCGCGCCGCTCGTGTTCAACAAGGCGCTCTGGGAGAAGTCGGGCCACTGGACCCACTACCGCGAGAACATGTTCCTGATCCAGTCGCCGGGCGACGAGGAACAGTCGGGCCTGAAGCCGATGAACTGCCCGGGCCACATGCTGCTGTTCGCGAGCGAGGTCCGCAGCTACCGCGATCTGCCGCTGCGGATCCACGAGCAGAGCGTGCTGCACCGTATGGAGGCGTCGGGCGTGCTGAGCGGCTTGACGCGCGTGCGCGAGTTCATCATGGACGACGGGCACATCTTTCTTCGCGAGGACCAGATCGGGGAGGAAGTCGAGCGGCTGCTGCGGCTCATTCAGCGCGTTTATCACGACTTTGGTTTGACCCCGGAGATGACGCTGGCGACGCGGCCGGCCCAGTTCCTCGGCGACGTCAGCACCTGGGATCACGCGGAAGCCGAGCTGAAGAAGGCGCTCGATGCAGTCGGCGTCGCCTACACCGTCAACGAAGGGGACGGCGCGTTCTACGGGCCGAAGATCGACTTTGCGGTCACCGACGCGCTCGGCCGGAAGTGGCAGTGCGCGACGGTGCAGCTCGATTACCAGCTGCCGCAGCAGTTCGAGCTGAAGTACGTCGGCGGCGACAACGCCGAGCACCGCCCCGTCGTCATTCACCGGGCAATCTTCGGGAGCTTCGAGCGGTTCATCGCGCTGCTGCTCGAGCACTATGCCGGGGCGTTGCCGCTCTGGCTGGCGCCCGTGCAGGCCGTCGTGCTGCCGATCGCGGATCGGCACCTCGACTACGCCCGGGCCGTTGGAGAGCAGCTCCAGTCGGATGGCCTGCGGGTGGAGGTCGACGAGCGCCAGGAGAAGATTGGTTATAAGATCCGGGAGGCGCAGCTGCAGAAGGTCCCGTACATGCTCGTTGTAGGCGATCGCGAGGCCGCGGAATCGACAGTCTCGGTACGTCATCGCGTCGAGGGAGACATGGGCTCGTCACGGATCGAGGAGTTCGTCGAGTCGGCGAAGCTGGAAGTGGCCAACAAGGCTGATCGGACTCAGAAGCTGGAAGCTAGAAGCTGAGTCGAAGCTCGAAGGGCCGATTATGCGGGCCTTCATGAATAATCCGGGCTGATGGCTGGGAACTGGAAACTGGAAACTGGACACTGATTAGGAGGTAGTTATCGCATTCGACCGAGGCCCAAGGCGGGACGACCGCACGCGGGTGAACGAACGGATCAGGGTCCGCGAGGTGCGCGTCATCGACGACACCGGGCAGCAGCTGGGCATCATGCCCCCACAGCAGGCGCTGACAATTGCGCGCCAGAAGGGTCTCGACCTCGTGGAGATCGCGGCCACGGCGAGCCCGCCGGTCTGCCGCATCATGGACTTCGGGCGCTATCAGTACCAGGAGCAGAAGCGCGCCCGGCAGGCCAAGAAGCACCAGAAGATCATCGAGGTCAAGGAGATCAAGTTCCGACCGAAGGTCGACGAGCACGACTACCAGTTCAAGAAGAAGCACATCGAACGCTTCCTCGCCGAGGGGGACAAGGTCAAGGCGACGATTTTCTTCCGCGGCCGCGAGATGGCGCACCCCGAGATCGGGCGCCGCATTCTCGAGCGGCTGATCGACGATCTCGGCGAGGTCGCGATCGCCGAGACCGCCCCGCGCCAGGAGGGCAACCAGATGCACACGATCCTGGCGCAGCGCGCGGGCGCGAAGCGGCCGGCGTCCAAGCGTGAAGAGAAACCAATGGAAGGGTGACCATGCCGAAGCTGAAGACACACCGAGGCGCGGCGAAGCGCTTCAAGAAGACCGCGTCGGGGAAGATTGTGCGCAGCAAGGCGTTCAAGCAGCACATCCTGACGAGCAAGAGCCGCAGCCGCAAACGCGCCCTGCGCGGCACCGTCGTCGTCTCGCCCGCCGATGCGGCGAAACTGCGGCGGATGCTTCCGTAGGCAGTAGCTGGTAGCTGGCAGCTCGTAACTGGTAACTGGTAACTGGTAACTGGTAACTGGTAACGGAGCGGGGTGGGGCCCCGCGAGCACGAAGAGAGCGCCTGCGGCCCGCGCGAGGCGACGGCGTGAAGCCCGGCGACGCCGGGCCGCCGAGCGCGAGCGAGCGGGGGTGGGGCCCCGCGAGCACTAAATAAACGAGGAAGCAATGCCACGAGTCAAACGAGGAAATGTCCGGCGCGCGAAGCGGAAGAAGCTGCTCAGCCGCGCGAAGGGCTTCTATCAGACGAAGAGCAAGCTATATCGCTCCGCGAAGGAGTCGGTCGACACCGCGCTCAAGTACGCCTTTGTCGGCCGCCGGCGGAAGAAGCGCGATTTCCGGCGGCTGTGGGTGATGCGCATCAATGCCGCCGCGCGCGAGAACGGCCTGACCTACGGGCAGCTGATTGCCGGGCTCAAGGCTGCGGGCAACCCGATCGATCGCAAGAGCCTCGCCGATCTCGCCGCGACGAACCCGGCGGCGTTCGCCCGGATTGCCAAGGTGGCGGCCGACGCGAAGCCGGCGCCCTCGAGGCGCGCGGCCGCCGAACGGGCCTGACACCTCCGTCGCTCGGCGCCCGCGGCGAGCGGACCGCGGACCGCGAGCTCCGGCCGTCGCACCGATGACCGATCCTGCCACTCACATCGACGCGCTGCGCGCGCAGTTCGATCGGGATCTGGCGCAGGCCAGCGCGGAATCCGACCTGCGCGCGGTCCGGGACCGCTACCTGGCGCGCAAGGGCGGCCTCGTCTCGAATCTGCTCAAGTCGCTCGGATCCGCCCCCCCCGACCAGCGTCCGCGCCTCGGCCAGCTCGCCAACCGCCTCAAGGAGGACATCGAGACGCGTTTGTCGGCCGAGCTCGCCGCCGTCGATCGGGCGCGGCCGCCGGCAGGCGCCGTCGACGTCACGCTGCCCGGCCGCGTCCCCCCGCTGGGCCACCGGCATCCCCTGACGCTCCTCCGCGAGCAGATCGAGGCGATCTTCACCCGCTACGGCTTCCAGGTCGCCGAGGGACCCGAGCTCGAGGACGACTACCACAACTTCGAAGCGCTCAACATGCCGTCGGAGCATCCCGCGCGCGACATGCAGGACACGCTCTACCTCGCGTCCCCGGTGCGATCGGCGGCGGGATCCCCCGCCACGCTGCTGCGGACGCACACCTCCGGCATGCAGATTCGGTACATGAAGCAGCACCCGCCGCCGGTGCGCCTGATTGCTCCCGGCCGCGTGTACCGCCGCGACAACTTCGACCTGACCCACACGCCCATGTTCACGCAGGTCGAAGGGCTGGTTGTGGATGAGCGCATCTCGCTGGCGGACCTCAAGGGCACGCTGACCGCGTTCGCACGGGAGCTGTTCGGCGCCGATCGCGGCGTGCGGTTCCGTCCGAGCTTCTTCCCGTACACGGAGCCGAGCGCCGAGCTGGATATCAGCTGTGCCGCATGCGGCGGGACGGGCCTCCTCTCGACGAAGCTCGCTGACGGTCGTCCGGCGAGCGAAGGCGGATGTCCGATGTGCAAGCGGACGGGGTGGCTCGAGATTCTCGGCAGCGGCATGGTGCATCCGGCCGTGTTCGAAGCGGTGGGGTACGATCCGGAACGCTATACGGGATTCGCGTTCGGGATGGGGATCGAGCGCGTCGCGCTGCTCAAGTGGGGCGTGGACGACATCCGGCTGTTCTACGAGAACGACCTGCGCTTCCTGGAGCAGTTCCCGCTGTGAGGATCGTCTATCCCTGGCTGTGTGAGCTGATCCGGGTGCCCGGAAGTCCGGAGCACATCGCTCACGAAATCAGTCTCCGCGGCTTCGAGGTGGCGTCGGTCGAGCCTGGACCGGACCCGGTCATCGATTTCGAGATCACCGCGAACCGCCCGGACTGTCTGAGCCACATCGGGATCGCGCGCGAGGCGTCGGTGATCTGGCGGCTGCCGCTCCAGATGCCCGACCTGTCGCCGCCGCCCTCCGCGCCGGCGGCCGGGTACGCGGAGCTCGACGTCCGCCTCGAGGACCCGGATCTCTGTCCGCGATACTGCGCGCAGGTCTTCGAAGTCAAGGTTGGTGCATCGCCCGAGTGGCTGATCGCCCGGCTGGAGGCGGCCGGGGTGCGGGCGATCAACAACGTGGTGGACGTCACGAACTACGTGATGTTCGAACTGGGCCAGCCGATGCACGCGTTCGATCTCGAGCGGCTCGCCGGCCGCGCGCTCGTGATTCGCCGGGCCCGGGCGGGCGAGCCGCTGCGCACCCTGGACGGAATCGAACGGACGCTCGACACTGGCATGCTCGCGATCGCGGACGCGAATCGCGCCGCGGCCATCGGCGGCGTGATGGGCGGCGCCGACTCCGAAGTCAATGCGAGTACGCGGCTCATCGCGCTCGAGAGCGCCACGTTTCATCCCCCCTCTATCCGACTCACGAGCAAGAAGCTGGGCCTCAAGACGGAAGCCTCGATTCGATTCGAGCGCGGCGCAGACATCGGCGCGCCGCCGCTCGGCATCGCCCGTGCCGCGGTCCTCTTCGATCGGATAGGCGCCGGACGGCCGGTCGGCCCCCTGATCGATCGCTATCCGGCGCCGCGGGAGCCCGGGCGGATTCTGCTGCGCGCCGCGCGGATTGCGCGGCTGCTCGGCCAGGAGGTTCCGCCCGCCGATGTCCCGCACATTCTCGAGCCGCTCGGCTTCGGCGTGGCTTCGGCGGCAGGCGAGGCGGCCCCGGGCTGGATGGTGACCGTGCCGACCTTCCGGGTCGACGTGCAGCGCGAGGCCGACCTCATCGAAGAGGTCGGACGGCACTACGGCTTCGATCGGCTGCCGGTCACGTTCCCGGCGCTCGCCGCGCCGCAGCCCCCCGCCGCGGCCTCAATCGGTCAGGATCGGCTCGTCAGGCAGGTCCTGACCGCCGCCGGCTTCTCCGAAGCGGTGACCTTCGCGTTCCTCGAACGTCAGGCGGCGCTGCCCTTCTGCACCCCCGGCGTGGACCCTGCGGCCATCGCCAACCCGCTCTCGGAGAAATTCGCGGTCCTTCGGCCGTCGCTCCTCCCGGGACTCGTCGATGCCTGCGCGCACAACCGGCGGCGCGAGCGCCGCGACGTCCAGCTGTTCGAAACCGGCAGCCGCTTCACGCCTGCGGGCGAAGGCCGCGCGGCCGCGTTCGCCTGGTGCGGCGCCGCCGCGCCGCCGCACTGGGCCTCGCCCGCACGTCAGGTCGACTTCTTCGATGCGAAGGGCGTGGTCGAGCGGATCGCCGCGGCGTTCGGGATCGCGGCCGACTGGGCCCCTACGTCGCGGCCGTTCCTGGCCGCCGGCCGAACGGCCGAGGTGTCGGCCAGACGCCACGGCGCCGTCCACGTCCTCGGGATCGTCGGGCAGATCCGTCCCGACGTCGCAGACGCGCGAGGGTTTCCCGCTCACGAGGAGATCTTCGCCGCGGAAGTCGATCTCGACGCGATCGCACGCGTCGCGGCGGGGGCCGAGATGAGGGCGGAACCCCTGCCGCGCTATCCCTCGATCGCCCGCGACATTTCGATCCTGATAGGCGAAGCCTTGCCTGCCGCCGCCGTTCGTGGCACTATCCGTTCGGCGGCGCCGCACACGCTCGTGTCGATCGCCGAGTTCGATCGATATCAGGGGAAGGGCGTGCCGCCGGGCCGTGTGAGCTTGTCGCTGCGCCTCACGTTCCGATCGGCCGATCGGACGATGACCGACGACGAAGCGGACGCGGCGACGAACAAGATCGTGGACGCCCTTCGATCCGCGCACGCTGCGGAGCGGCGCTGAGACGCGGGCGAAGGAATTTTTGCGGCGCTAGAAATTCGTAAGGAGTCCTGGTGGCCAAAGCTGTTGCAACGCGTTCCGTCGATCTCGAAGCGATCGACCGGCTCGAAGAAAAACTGAAACTGCTCGTCGGCGTCGTCGAACGGCTCCGGGCCGACGGGATTCGGCTCGCGGACGAGAACACGCGCCTCGCGCGCGAGCTCGACTCCGCCCGCGCGCGCCTTTCCGACGCCGAAGGCTCGACGGGCGAGCTCGCCGCCCTCCGGGAGGAGCGCCATCTGATCCGCTCGAAGATCGACGAGATGCTTCAGCAGATCGAAGGCCTCAACTTGTAAATGGAAGCCTCCAGCCGCGTCGTGCAGGTCGAGATACACGGGCAGCGGTACGCGATTCGGTCCGGGCTGGATCCGGCGTACGTGGCGGAGCTGGCGTCGTTCGTCGATGCGAAGATGCAGATCGCCGCCAGGGAGACCCCGGCCGGCGACACGCTGAAGATCGCCATCCTCGCCGCGATCAACATCGTCGACGAGTACTTCCGATCCTGCGACGAGGTCCGGAACCGCCAGGCCGGCGTCGCTGACCGCGCCGGCGAGCTGGAGCGGATACTCGATCTCGTCCTCGCCGACGATCAGCTGCCAGCCCCCACGCGATGATTCGCGGACCCCGAACTGCGGAGAAGGCCTGCCGTCCCCCTCAATTCCCGTGGGACGTGCGGCTGCGGAGCCGCTGCGCCTCCTCTTCGCGGATCATCACGCAGTCGATGTTGACGATCCGGAGCGCCGAGTCGCGCTGGACCGGGTAGAAACCTGTCGCCGCGTACCCAAGCTCGTTGAGTTCGACGATCGCATCCATGTAGTTCGGTGCGTCCCGGTAGATATGCCGGATCGAGAGCTCGATCTGGAGCGCGGGGATGCGGTGCAGGCATCCCGCGGCGCCCCGCACGACGTTCATGTCGTACCCCTGGGTGTCCGACTTCAGAAACACCCGGGTCCGGCCCCCCGGGAGGATCTCGTCGAACACCTGATCCAGCCGGCGCACGGGGACGACTTCCTTGCGCGTCAGTTCAGTCTCCTGCAGGTATTTCTCGTAGCCCATCCGGCGCAGCGCCTGCTCGTCGCGCGGGAGGAACGAAGTCAGCGTGGCCTCCGCGAGCACGTTGATTTCGGCGCGGCTGTCCCGCTCTCCGAGCGCGTAGGGATGCACCGTCCATCCCGGGTCCGATCGGCTCGATGCCTGCAGACGCTCGCAGAGTTCCGGGACAGGCTCGAACGACACGATGTGGCCGGTGTAGCCAACGTGCAGGCGCAGGAACTCATGGAACTGGCCGATGTTGGCGCCGACATCCAGGACGCAATCGATGCCCAGCCGTTCGAACAGGGTTTTCAGGTGGCTGCTCTGGTCGAGCTTGGCGAGCCGCCATTTCGGGATGACGGGATAGCCCGCCCGCTCCGACCACCGTTGAATCTGGGCTTTCATGCGTTCCTTCATCCTCACGTGCATCCCCGGAAGACGACCAGCGTCGATTTTTCCCCAAGGAGGCCCCTGAATTCCGTGGGCTACGGCCGGATTCAGACCAGCTGTGCAAAAGGTGCTCCACCCTCCCACCTCCCAGCACTCCCAATGGCCTCCCTTTGAAGTTGGGAGTTGGGAGTTGGGAGTGCTAAGATCCTGCTCAGGAGTTTGAGTTCCCTGCTTTGCGCGTGATGGTTCGGAGGCTCGTTTGAGCCAACGTTTCACTATAAGAGAATCGCGACGCCGCGTGGTGTGCATGCCTCTGTCAGAGGAAGCCTGAAGCGCGGCTTGCGCAGCGGTTCCACCTGCTTTACGCAGGTTCATCCGACCTCCCCACACGGCAAAGCGGGGCCCTTCCTCTCCTGCTCGGCGACAGCGACCTCCCGCTGAATGCGTGAAACTGACGCAGGCCGTGGCGCGACGCACGCCCGCGCCTGACCTGGCCTGCGCGTAGCACCGGGGACACCATGGGTCTGCCGGCCGTTTTACTCATCAACGCGCTCGTCACCGTCGCGATCGCCGGCGGCATTTTCGCCTGGTGGCTGGCGGCCCGGCGGCGCTTTGCTGAGGAAACTGTCGGGCGCGCGCAGGCCGACGCCGAACGTCTCGTCCGGACCGCCGAGCGGGACGCGGAAGCCCTCCAGAAAGAGGCGGCCATCGCCGCCCGCGAAAAAGCGCACGAGCTGGCCACCGAAGCTGAGCGCCAGGTTCGCGAGCGTCGCGCCGAAATCATCGGGCTCGAGCAGGTCCTGGCCGACAAGACCCGCAGTCTTGCTGATCGGCTGGCCGAGACCGACCGGATGGAGCACGATCTGCGCGCCCGCGAGAAAGCGCTCGCCCTGCAGGAACAATCCCTCCTGGCCGTGCAGAAGAGCGCCGAACAGCTCCTGGCCGACAGGCAGCGCGAGCTCCAGCGCGTGGCGTCGTTGACGGCCGACGAGGCGCGCGAGCTGCTCCTGAAGCAAATCGAAGCGGATGCCCGGCGCGACGCCGCGAATCTCGTGAAGCGGCTCGAAACCGAGGCCCGCGAGACGGCGGCCGCGCGCGCCCGGCACATCATCACCGACGCGATCCAGCGGAGCGCCGCCGAGCACGCCATCGAAACCACCGTCTCGGTCGTCGACCTGCCGAGCGACGACATGAAAGGGCGGATTATCGGCCGCGAGGGCCGGAACATCCGCGCGCTCGAGACGGCGACCGGAGTCGAGTTGATCGTCGACGACACGCCGGGGGCGATCATCCTCTCGAGCTTCGACCCGTTCCGCCGCGAGGTCGCCCGCCAGACCATCCAGCGCCTCATCGCGGACGGGCGCATCCACCCCGCACGGATCGAGGAAGTCGTCGACAAGGTCAAGGCGGAGATGGAGGACGCCGTCCGCCGCGAAGGCGAGACGGCCGCCTTCGAGCTGGGCCTCTACGATATCCATCCGGAAGCGCTCCGGCTGATGGGCAAGCTGAAGTTCCGCACGAGCTACGGGCAGAACGTCCTCAACCACTCGAAGGAGGTCGCCTTCCTGGCCGGCATCATGGCCAAGGAAATCGGGCTGAACGGCCAGGTGGCTGCCCGCGCCGCCTTCCTGCACGACATTGGCAAGGCCATCGACCGCGATCTCCAGGGCACGCACCTCGAGCTCGGCCTCGAGTTCCTGCGCAGACATGGCGAGAGCGAGCCGGTGCTGCAGGCCGTTGCCGCGCATCACATGGACATCGACTGGCCCTCGCTCGAGGCGATGATCGTCCAGGCGGCCGATGCGATCTCGGCCGCGCGTCCCGGCGCGCGCCGCGACATTCTCGAGTCGTACGTGAAGCGCCTCGAGAAGCTCGAAGGCATCGCCGATTCCTTCCAGGGCGTGTCCAAGGCGTTTGCGCTGCAGGCCGGACGCGAGATCCGCATCGTGGTCGAGAGCGACCGCGTCTCGGACGAGGAAACCGTCTGGCTGTCGCGCGACATCGCCCGCCGGATCGAGAACGAGCTGGAGTATCCGGGCCAGATAAAGGTCACTGTCATCCGGGAGACCCGGGCCGTTGAATACGCCCGGTAGCCCAGCCGAAGGCCCCCTCGTCGGCGAACTTGGCGAGCGCGGTCTCATCGAGCGCATTCGACGCCGCCTCCCCGCCCCGCCACCGGACCTCATCGTCGGGCCGGGAGACGATGCGGCTGTGGTGGCGGGCGAGCGGGGTGCGCTGCAGATCCTGACGACCGATGCGCTGGTCGAAGGGATCCACTTCGATTTCCGTTTCTCGAGCCCGGCCGACGTCGGCTACAAGGCGCTGGCCGTGAATGCGAGCGACGTCGCCGCCATGGGCGCAACCCCACGGCTGGCGCTGCTCTCGCTGATGCTGCCCGGCGGGTGCGCGATCGCCACCGTCGATCGGCTTCTCGATGGGTTCCTCGAGCTCGCCCTGGAATCCCGCATCGCCCTTGCCGGCGGGAATATCACCCGCTCCCCCGGCCCGCTCATCCTCGACGCCACCGTGGTTGGCTACGCCAGGCCGCGCAAGGTGCTGACGCGCGGCGGCGGCCGGAGCGGCGATGTGCTCTATGTGAGTGGATCCGTCGGAGCGGCGGCGGCCGGGCTGCAATGGCTGAGGGCGCACGGGGGCGAGGGCGATCTGCCGATGTCGGCTGCGGTCAGCGAGTGTATCGCCCGGTATCGCCGACCGAGCCCGCGCGCCCGTCTTGGCGCCCTGCTGGGACGGACCCGGGCGGCGAGCGCCTGCATGGATCTGAGCGACGGGCTGGCCGACGCGGTCAGGAGCATCGCCGAGGCAAGCGGGACTGGCGCGCGCATCGACGCATCGAAGGTGCCGGTCCATCCAGGCGCGTGCGAGTGGTTCAACCGGACGGGAGAGGACGCGGTCCACGCGGCCATCCAGGGAGGCGACGACTACGAGCTGCTCTTTGCGGCGGCGCCGCGGAGGAAGGGCCGCCTTCGGGGGGTCTCGCGCCTGCTGCGCGGACTCGCCGTCACGCCGATTGGCGAGCTGACCGGCGACACGGCGATGGTGCTGGTTCGGGACGGCGAGGCGACGGAGTTGCCGGCCGGGTTCCGGCATTTCTAGCAGCGCGCATGGTCCGGTACCCGAGGGTTCGACGCTGGCTCGAGGGTCTGCTTCATACCCACGACACGCCACGGCGAACCGCTGCCGCCTTCGCGCTCGGGGTGTTTTTCGGGTTTTCCCCCTTCCTGGGGCTGCACACGATTCTCGGGCTGGCATTTGCCTTCCTGTTCAACCTGAATCGTGTGGCGGTCGTCCTCGGCGTGTACTCGAACCTGCCGTGGATCCTCCCCGCCTATTACACGCTCGCCACGGTTGCCGGCGCCTTCCTTCTGCGGGTGGAAGTCCCCCCCGGGTTGCTGGACGATCTCACCCAGGCGGTCACGGCCGCGTCCTGGCCGGAGTTCCGGCGGGTCGCCCGCACCCTCGCGCCGCTCGCCTGGGCGTATACGGTGGGGTCCACGCTCGGGGCCGTGCTGCTCGCGGGGATCGCCTACCGAGTCTCGCTCACGATGATCGAGGCGCACCGGCGTCATGTCGAGGCCAGGCACTCGCATCATACTGAGCATTAAGCACTTGTCCTCTGACTTCGGGGCAGTATCCGGGTCCAAGCTCATCCGTTTGCTTTGACCTGCCGGCCGTCCGCCGGTATAGTGAAGGCACCCCAGCGGACGCGCCTCCGCTCTCGCGACTCGAGAGCGAGAAGCTTCGGGACAGGCCCCGCCGCCACGCGCCAGCACCACGGCGCGGGGAGGCGGGAACCAACCATGTTTCTCTCGCGATCGGCCGGCCGGAAGCTCGTCGCGACGGCGCTAGGCGCTGTCTCCTTGGCCTTTCTGTTCGAGGTGACGGCCCTCGACTCGAGGTACGCCGCCCGGCATGCGGCCTCGCAGGAGGACACCGCCATGCCGGCGCCGGGCCGCCGCCTCCGCTTCACCGCGACCGCCTATTGCAAAGGCACCACGACCGCGTCCGGTGTGAACGTGCGGACGGGAATCGCGGCCGCCGACCCTGACCTCCTTCCGGTTGGCTCCGTGATCCACGTCGAGAGAATCCCCGACAAGTACGTGGGGATCTACACGGTCATGGACACCGGCCCCAAGGTGCAGGGCCGCAAGATCGACATCTACATGTGGAGCTGCTACGAGGCGCTGGACTTCGGCCGGAAGACCATCCAGGTGACGGTCCTGCGACTCGGCTGGAACCCGCGCGCCAGCACGCCGACGATGGTCGACCGCCTGTTCCGCCAGCGGGAGGCCGCGCTTCAGTCGCTGCCGTCGAGGCCCATTGCGCAGCAGGGCCCGGTGGAAATACCCAAATAAGTTTGAAGTTTGAAGTTTGAAGTCTGAAAGGTCTATCGACTTTCGAGTGCCGACTGCCGACTGTCGCTTTCCTGCTCCTTATACTGCAGCTGATACAGCTTGAAGTACAGCCCGCGTCGCGCGAGCAGCTCCTGATGCGTGCCCGCCTCGCGCAGCTCTCCCTTGTGCAGCACGAGGATCTGATCCAGGTCCTGAATCGTCGAGAGGCGATGAGCGATGGCGATCGTGGTGCGGCCGGCCATCAGCACGTGCAGCGCGTCGCGGATCAGCAGTTCGGTCTCGGTGTCCACGCTGGAGGTGGCCTCGTCCAGGACGAGGATGCGGGGGTCGAATGCGAGCGCCCGCGCGAACGACAGCAGCTGCTTCTGCCCGACCGAGAGCGTCGCGCCGCGTTCGGCCACGGGACTGGCGTAGCCCGCGGGCAGCGTGTCGATGAAGCGGTCGGCATGAACCGCCGCCGCGGCGCGGCGAACCTGATCGTCGGTGATGGCGGCGCTGCCCAGGCGGATGTTGTCGGCAATCGTGCCCGAGAAGAGGTGCACGTCCTGCAGCACGAGGCTGAACAGACCGCGCAGTTCGTGCAGGGGCATGTCGCGGATATCCGCGCCGTCGATGAGGATCCGGCCGCGGCTCGCGTCGTAGAAGCGCAGCAGCAGGTTGATCAGCGTGGACTTGCCGGCGCCCGTCGCGCCGACGATCCCGACGCGCTCGCCGGGCCGCACCTCGAACGAGACGTCCCGCAGGACGTAGTCGTCGGCGTTGTAGGCGAACCAGACGTGCTCGAAGGCCATGTGACCGATCTCCGGCCGCCGAGCGCCGAGCGCCGCCCCCCGAACCCCGTCTGCGATGCTCGCGGGCGTGTCCAGGAGCTTGAAAATGCGCTCCGATGAGGCCATGGCGGCCTGGAGCACATTGAATTTTTCCGACATGTCGCTGATCGGCCGGAAGAACCGCCCGGAATAGAGGAGAAACGCCACGAGCGACCCGACGGTCAGGGTGCCGTCGAGGGTCCAGCCGCCGCCAAACCAGATGATGAGCGCGGAGGCGAGCGCGCCGATGATTTCGATGGCGGGATAGAAGACCGCGTAATAGAAGATCGAATCGACGTTGGCATCGCGGTGCGCGCGGTTGATCTCGTCGAACTTCGTGTAGCTCCGCGGCTCGCGCCGGAAGAGCTGCACCGTGGACATGCCGGTGATGTGCTCCTGCAGGAAAGCGTTGATCCGGGCGATGCGGACGCGCACGACGCGGTACAGCTCCCGCACGTTGCCGCGGAACCACTGCGTCACGAGCACGATCAGCGGCAGGACCGAGAAGGCGACGAGCGCGAGCCGCCAGTCCATGAAGGCGAGCACGATCATGATCCCGGCGAGCGTGAAGACGTCGCCGAAGATCGACACGACGCCGGCCGTGAACATGTCGTTCAGCACGTCCACGTCGCTCGTGACGCGCGTCATGAGGCGTCCGACCGGGTTGCGGTCGTAGAACTGCAGGTCCAGGCGCTGCAGGTGCCCGTAGATCTGCATGCGCAGGTCGAACATGATGCGCTGTCCCGTCATCTGCAGCGTCCACGTCTGGATGTACTCGAACGCGAACGAGGCGAGCAGGATGCCGAGAAAGGCCCAGGCGATGACGTGCAGCCCCTCGAAGCTGCCCGTGGCGATGTGGCGGTCGATCACCACTTTCATCAGCCAGGGCTGCGCGAGCTGCAGAATCGACGCCGCGATGATCGCCGCGAGCGCGATCGCCACCTGCGGCGTGTAGGGCCGCAGATATCCCAG
>Ga0268386_10000497_pt1 | contig 25040 bp, 23 predicted proteins | sample RVTome_15_FD_200260 | JGI IMG/M metagenome (GOLD analysis project Ga0268386, IMG submission 200260) | Soil microbial communities from uranium-contaminated site in the Upper Colorado River Basin, Wyoming, United States - RVT150D86... ... | reverse complement strand
GCTGCCGCGGACGCTCGTCGACCGCGCCGGCTACGGCTCCGCCGAGCTGCGCGCCGAGTCGGAGGCGCGGCTTCGCAACCTGCCCGCGGTCTCCGGCGGCTCGGCGCAGCCGCAGGCGTCCGCCTCGTTCAGCCGCGCGCTCGACAAGGCGTTCGACGAGATGCGCGAGCTCGGCGACGAGTACGTGTCGGTCGAGCACCTGCTGCTCGCGCTCGACGTCGTCCCGCGCGAGGCGCTGCTCGCCGCGCTCCAGGAGGTGCGTGGCGGCCAGCACGTCACGTCCCAGGATCCGGAGGGCACGTACCAGGCGCTCGAGAAGTACGGCCGCGACCTCACCGCGCTGGCCGAGTCCGGGAAGCTCGATCCGGTCATCGGCCGCGACGACGAGGTGCGGCGCGTGATCCAGGTGCTCTCGCGGCGCACGAAGAACAATCCCGTGCTCATCGGCGAGCCGGGCGTGGGCAAGACCGCGATCGTCGAGGGGCTCGCGCAGCGGATTGTCGCCGGCGACGTCCCCGAAGGCTTGAAGGGCAAGCGCGTGTGGGCGCTCGACGTCGGCGCGCTCCTCGCCGGGGCGAAGTACCGCGGCGAGTTCGAGGAGCGCCTGAAGGCCGTGCTCGCGGAGATCCAGAACGCGGCCGGCGACATCGTCCTCTTCATCGACGAGCTGCACACGATCGTCGGGGCGGGCGCTGCCGAGGGCGCCGTCGACGCGGCGAACATGCTGAAGCCGATGCTCGCGCGCGGGGAGCTGCGGGCGATCGGCGCGACGACGCTCGACGAGTACCGCAAGCACATCGAGAAGGACGCCGCGCTCGAGCGCCGCTTCCAGCCGGTCTTCGTGGGCGAGCCGTCGGTCGCGGACACCATTGCGATCCTGCGCGGGCTGAAGGAGCGCTACGAGGCGCACCACGGAGTGGAGATCCGCGACTCGGCGCTCGTCGCTGCGGCCGTGCTCTCGGATCGCTACGTCAGCGACCGCTTCCTCCCGGACAAGGCGATCGACCTCGTGGACGAGGCGGCGTCGAGGCTGCGCATGCAGATCGACTCCTCGCCGGTCGAGCTGGACGAGGCCGAGCGGCGCGTGCGCCAGTTCGAGATCGAGCTCGCGGCGATGGCGAACGAGTCGGAGGACGTGCGCGCCCCGGTCGAGCGCGAGCTCGCGGAGGCGAAGTCGGCCCGCGACGAGCTCGCCGCTCGCTGGTCGCGCGAGAAGGAGTCGCTCCAACGAGTCGCAGACATCAAGCGGCAACTGGATGAGCTGCGCATGGAGGCGGAGCGCGAGGAGCGCGCGGGCAACCTCGCCCGCGTCGCCGAGATCCGCTACGGCATCCTCCCCGAGCTCGAGCAGGAGCTCGCGGAGCGCGAGCAGCCGTCGGAGGCGCCGATGGTCAAGGAGGAGGTCGACGAGGACGACATCGCCGCGGTCGTCGCGTCGTGGACGGGCATCCCCGTGTCGCGGCTGCTCGAGGGCGAGGTCGAGAAGCTCATCCACATGGAGGAGCGGCTGCACCAGCGCGTGGTCGGTCAGGACGAGGCCGTCGAGGCCGTGTCCAACGCGCTCCGGCGGGCGCGCTCCGGCCTTCAGGACCCGAACCGCCCGATCGGCTCCTTCGCCTTCCTCGGCCCGACCGGCGTCGGCAAGACCGAGCTCGCCCGCGCGCTCGCCGAGTTCATGTTCGACGACGAGCGGGCCATGGTCCGGCTCGACATGTCCGAGTACCAGGAGCGGCACACCGTCGCCCGCCTCGTCGGCGCACCGCCCGGGTATGTCGGCTACGAGGAGGGCGGCCAGCTCACCGAGGCCGTCCGCCGCCGCCCGTACGCGGTGCTGCTCCTGGACGAGATCGAGAAGGCGCACCCCGAGGTCTTCAACACCTTGCTCCAGCTCCTCGACGACGGGCGCCTGACCGACGGGCAGGGCCGCACGGTCGACTTCCGCAACACGGTCGTGATCATGACCTCGAACATCCGCTCGCCGGAGGAGCTGCGCGAGCGCTTCCGCCCGGAGTTCCTGAACCGGATCGACGAGATCGTGGTCTTCGAGCCCCTGACCCGCGAGCAGCTGACGGAGATCGTCGAGCTTCAGCTCGACCGCCTGCGCGAGCGGCTCGCGGAGCGCCGGGTCGAGCTCGAGCTGACGGACGCCGCGAAGGAGGCGATCGCCGAGGCCGGCTGGGACCCCGCGTACGGCGCGCGCCCGCTCAAGCGTGCGATCCAGCGGCTGCTCGAGAACCCGCTCGCGCTGGAGCTGCTCGAGGGCAAGTTCTCGGAGGGCGACACCGTGCGCGTCGACGCCGGCGAGGACGGTCTCGTCTTCGAGCGCGTCGAGGCGCCGGCCCCAGCTGCGGTCTAGGGTACGTCCGGGAAGAAAGCGGCCTGCTCGCTCCGGTCGGGCGGCGCGCCGTAGATGAAGAGCACGAGCTGCTCGTCGCCCGCGTTCCGGAGTTGCAGGATGGTCCCGCTCTCGACGACGAGGACGCTCCCGCGCGCGAGCTCATGGCGTTCCGGCGGCTCGCCGAGGTCGACCGTCAGCGTCCCCTCGAGCACGACGAAGACCTCCTCCTGGATCGGATCGCTGTGCCGCTTGCCGCGCATCCCGGGCGGGTAGCGCCACAGGTTCGCGCGCGACTGCGTCAGCGAGTCCGACAGCCGCGCGACCGTGCGCGGGTCGTCGTCTCCACGTGGCACCCACTCGAGCTCGTCCTGGCGCAGGATCGCGTACCCCACGGACGCAGTATGCGGGCGTACGATCGACGCATGACGGGGTCGATCGTCGGCCGGGACCCGGAGCTCGCGTCCCTCGGGGCGTTCCTCGAGAGCGTCGAGGCCGGGGCCGCCGCGCTCGTCCTCGAGGGCGAGGCCGGGGTCGGAAAGACAACGCTCTGGGCGGAGACGGTCGCGCGCGCGCAGGAGCAGGGGTTTCGCGTGCTCGAGGCCCGGCCGGCCGAGAGCGAGACGTCGTTCTCGTTCGCGGGCCTTGGAGACCTCGTCGGGCGGGTGCTCGACAACGCTCTCGAGGCTCTGCCGGCCGCGCAGAGGCGTGCGCTCTCTCGGGCGCTCGTGCTCGAGGAGGACGACGGCCGCCCACCGGATCCGCATGCCATCGGCGTCGCGGTGCTGAGCGTCCTGCGCTCGCTCGCGGACGAGCGACCCGTTCTCGTCGCGATCGACGACGTGCAGTGGCTCGACGCCGCTTCGGCTGTCGCGCTCGGCTACGGGGCGAGGCGGCTGCGCGACGAGCGCGTCGGCATCCTGCTCTCCCGACGGCGTCCATCCGAGAGCGCGCTCCTCGCCGAGCTCGGCCGCTCCTTTCCAGCGGAGCGGATGACGGCGGTCGGCGTGGGCCCCGTCGACCCCGTTTCGCTCCATCGCCTCGTCCACGACCACCTCGGTGCCGCGCTGCCGCGCCCGCTGCTCGTCGAGGTGCACGAGGCCTCCGGCGGGAACCCGTTCTACGCGCTCGAGATCGTCCGCATGCTGCAGCGCACGGGGGTCTCGGTCGAGGCCGGTCAGCCGCTGCCTGTCCCCGACTCGCTCCACGACCTCGTTCATGAGCGGCTGCTCGCCCTGCCGGCCGAGAGCCGCGAGTACCTCGTCGCCGCCGCGGCTCATGCGCACCCGACCGTGGCGCTGACGGAGACGGCATCGGGCGTCGGCCGTGACGCAGGGCTCGTGCCCGCCCTCGACGCGCGAATCGTCGAGGTCGACGGCGACCGCATCCGCTTCACGCACCCACTCTTGGCCGCCGGGGCCTACGAGACGGCGGAGCCACGCCGGCGTCGCGAGATCCATGCGCGCCTCGCCGACCTGCTCGAGGACCCGGAGGCGCGCGCCTGGCAGCTGTGCGCCTCGGTCGAGAGCCCCGATGAACGGGTCGCGGCGGTGCTCGAGGATGCCGCGCTCCACGCGCGTGCCCGCGGCGCGCCCCGCCCCGCGGCGCTCCTCCTCGATCGGGCTCGCGGGCTGACCCCCGAGAGTGATCGCGAGGGTGCGCTCCGGCGCGCGGCCGACGCCGCGTACCTGCACTTCGAGTCGGGCGACGCCCAGCGCGCGGAGGCGACGCTGCGCGACCTGATGGCTTCGGCGTCGAAGGGCCTCCCGCGCGCGAAGGCGCTGTGGGTGCTCGCGCGGATCAAGACCTACGAGGCACCGGACGACGCGGCTGAGCTCTTCCTGGAGGTGGTGGCCGAGGCCGAGGCGGAGGGCGACCGCGAGCTCCTCGCCGCCGCCCACGAGGGGGTCGCGTCCTCTCTCTACTACGCCCTCGAGCGACTCGACGAGTCCGCACGGCACGCGGAGGCCGCGCTCGGGCTCGCCCGGGAGCTCGGCGACGATGCCCTCGAGGGCGACGTGCTCATCTCGAAGCTCGGCGTCTCCGTGCTGCTCGGCGACGCGAGCTTGGACGCGATCGCGCAGCGAGCCGAAGCGCTGCAGGAGCGAGCGGTAGAGCGACGAGTCCTCGACCAGCCGCTGCTCGTGGTCGCGGAGTACTGGCTGCAGTCCGATGCGCAGGCACGCGCGAGAGCGACGTTCGGCGAGCTCCTCCGGCAGGCGGAGGAGATGGGTGACGAGAGCGCACGGCCGTACCTGCTCTTCCTGCTGGGTGAGGCCGACTGCGTGCTCGGAGACCTCGAGACCGCGCTCGAGCACGCGCGTGAGGGGCACGGGGCCGGCGACCAGTCCGGCCAGCCGCTCTTCTCGGCATACAACCTGGCGCTCGAGAGCCTCGTCCACGCGCACCTCGGTGACCCTGAGCGCGCGTACGCGGCCGCCGAGGGTGCATTCGGCCTGGTGGCGGGGAGGACAGGGGCCGTCAAGCTCGTCGTCGCCTCGGCCCTCGGGCACCTCGAGCAGGCCCGGGGCAGGCCAGATCGGGTTCTCGAGCAGCTCGCTGCGGCGGTCGAGTTCGTTCGCCGGGAGTCCATCGCGGAGCCGTCTGCTGCCCGCTTCGTCGTCGATCAGGTCGAGGCGCTCGTCGAGCTCGGGCGCCGTGAGGAGGCCGTCGAGCTCCTCGACTGGTACGAGGGAAACGCGACCCGGCTGAGGCGGATCTCCGCGCTTGCCTCGTGCGCGCGCTGTCGCGGGTTGCTCGCCGCGCAGGCGGGCGACCTCGACGATGCGCAGGCCTCGTTCCGGGACGCGCTCGCGCTCCACGACGAGGTCGAGCTCCCGCTCGATCGCGGACGAACGCTGCTGGCGCTCGGTGCCGCGCAGCGTCGTGCGAAGCATCGGCGCGAGGCACGTGAGACGCTGGAGGAGGCACTCGCGGTCTTCGAGCGGATCGGCTCCGCGCTCTGGGCCGAGCGGGCCCGTGCCGAGCTGAAGCGGATCAGCGGCCGCGCGGCAAGCCCCGGGGCCCTCACGCCCGCGGAGGAGAGAGTCGCCGCCCTGGTCGCCGAGGGGAAGACGAACCGCGAGGTCGCGGCTGCGCTCTATCTCTCCGACCGGACGGTCGAAGGCCACCTCTCCCGCATCTTCGGGAAGCTCGGGATCCGTCATCGCGGCGAGCTCGGGGCCGCTCTCGCGGCGCGTCAAACCCAGGGGGAGGTGTCGTCAAACCCGGGGGAGTCTCCCGTTTCGGCGAAATCGCCCGCTCCCTAGCCTCGAAGCAGGTGGCCACGAGGGCCACCGAAGGTCGAAGGAGGACGACGATGACCCCGAGAATCTCCCTCATCACGGCAGTCTTTGCCGCCGCACTCGCGGCGTTCGTTCCGGCCGCGCTTGCGGACGACTGGGGCGCCGACCGGCTGAGCCAGACGACGTTCGTCGGCTCTCCCGACGCCGCCGACCGCGCGGTAGCGGCCGAGCAGCGGCACCGCGCGAGCATGCTCGACGCTCGCGAGCGTTCCTCGACCGCTGGCCGCGACGAGCTCTCGATGCCAATGCTCGAGGCGCGCGAGCGCGCGCTCGGTGCGAAGCGCGAGGTTCAGCTCAGCTCCGGCGTCCACCCGGACGTCTTCGAGCGTGCGGTGGCGGCGCGCGTCACGGGTGGGACCAGCATCGACTACGTCGCCGGCGACGACCGTTTCCGGATCGAGCATACGAGCCCGCCGACGGCCGTCTCCGTGACCGGCTCGGGAAGCGAGATCGAGTGGCCGCAGATCGGCATCGGCTTTGGCGTCGGCATCGCTCTCGCCCTGGGTCTCCTGCTGAGCCTGCGGGCAACGCGGCAGCGGACTCTGGCTCACTAGACGACGCAGGTCGGGGTCGCTCTCGACCAGCCGCAGCCGCCGAGCCTTCGCGCACACATGGGAATCCGCTAGCGCGGATTCCCATCGCGCGGGAATCGTGGGGAGGGCGGCCGCGGCGCGGACCGGGCCTGCGTAGGAGTCTCCCGGAGTGAAGGTGGATCGAGGGGGTCGCGAGGTCAAACACGGGGGACTCTCCCGTTTCAGCGACGCCGCTCACGTCCTAGCCTCGAGACAGGTGGCTATGAGGGTCACCGAGGGACAAGGAGGCAGGACGATGTACCGCACGATCACCCCCATCGCGGCTCTCGTAGCGGCCCTCGCGCTGGCCGTGCCGGCCGCATTCGGCAAGGGTCAGCTACCGGAGCCCCAGTGGATGCAGGCGCTCGAGATCCGGAGCGAGGCCCTCAACCGGCAGCACGACCTCGGTGCGTTCCACCCGGCGATCCGGGCGCTCGAGATTCGAAGCCAGGAGCTGAACCGGACCTACCAGCTCGGCGCGTACTCGACGCAGGCCCGGACGAGAGCGCTCCAGAGCACGTCGGAGCCCCAGTGGATGCAGGCGCTCGAGGTCCGGAGCGAGGCCCTCAACCGACGGCACGGGCTCGGTGACCACCACCCGGCGATCCGGGCGCTCGAGATTCGAAGCCAGGAGCTCAACCGGACGCACCAGCTCGGCGCGTACTCGACGCAGGCCAGGGCGCGGGCTCTCGAGGCCCGTGAGCGCTCGTTCAGCGTCGGCCGCCACCAGCAGCCGACGACGGCGATCGACGCGAGGGAGCGTGCGCTCACGACGAAGCGCGAGGTCCAGCTCACGACGGGCGTGTACCCGGACGTCTTCGAGCGTGCGGTCGCGGCGCGCGGTACCGGCGGAAGCACGCTCGACCGCTTCGTCGCCAACGACAGAAGCCATCACGTCAAGCCCGCGAACGAGCCCGTCCGGGTCTCGGTGTCGGGGTCCGGCGACGAGATCCAGTGGCCGGAGATCGGCATCGGCTTCGGCGTCGGCATCGCCCTCGCCCTCGCCTTCGGGCTGGTGCTCGCCCTGCGGGCGACGCGACAGTCGCCTCTGGCGCACTAGTCGCAGCAAGTCGGGGTCGCTCTCGACCCGGCCGCGGCCGCCCCCGGGGGAGGGCGGCCGCGGCGCGTCCGTCCCTCGGTTGTCGCGCGGCTTTCGCGAAGCAATCGAGGGGTTCAGGCGCTCAAACACAGGGGACGCCCCGGTTTCAGCGGCTCGACTCGCTCCCTAGCCTCGATGCAAGTGACCGCGAGGGTCACCGGACAGTCAGGAGGAAGGCACCATGACCCCCAAGTTCTCACTCATCATCGGGACCGCCGTGGCGGCGCTCGTGTTCGCCGCCCCGGCCGCGGCCGTGTTCCCGACCGTGGACGGCGGCGACAGCGGCTACGCCGAGCGAGCCGCCGGCAGCGTTGCCACAGTCGCGCCCGACTTCTGGAACTACGACGCGAACGGACAGAAGGTCGCGGACACGTCGCCCGGCGTCGCGCCCGAGGACGTCGCGTCGTTGTACGCCGGTGCGAGCGGCGCTTCGGAGTCCTCGACCATGGCGGTGACGACGAGCTCCGCATCTCGAGACGTGCCGCGGCCTGGGACGGGCGCCGCGCTGGGAGTCGCCCTGCTGCTCGGTCTGCTGCTCGTGCGGCGCCGGCAGATCCGGCAGTTCGCGCACTGATCCACGCCGCTCCGGCGCGTCGATCCGGACGACCGCCCTCATGAGGGCGGTCGTCGCGTGTGGCGTTGTTTACTTCGCGCGGATGCCGTCCGCGCGAAGGCCCTACCGCAAGAGCTACTGGCGCCGGGCGCTCAACGCCGTCGTCCGCCCGCTCGCGCGCCTCGGCCTGACCGGGCCTCGCACGCACCTGCTCACGGTGCCCGGGCGCAAGACCGGTCGGCTCTGGTCGACGCCGGTCTCGATCGTGGAGGAGGGCGGCGAGCGCTGGCTCGTGGCGCCGTACGGCGAGCGGAGCTGGGTGAAGAACGCCCGCGTGGCGGGCTGGGTCCGGCTCCGGCGCGGGCGTGTCGACGAGCGCCTCGCCGTGGAGGAGCTCTCCGCCGAGGACGCGGTCCCGGTCCTCAAGCGCTACTACGAGCTCGCGCGCGTGACGCGACCGTTCTTCGACGCCTCGCTCTCGTCGTCCGACGAGGAGTGGCGCGCCGAGGCGCCCCGCCACCCGGTCTTCCGCACCCGCTCGCAGAAGGGCGGGCCGTGAGCGCGGCTTCGGACATCCTTCTCGTCGCCGCAACGGAGCTCGAGCTGTGCGGGCACCCCGGGCTCGCCTGCGGCGTCGGTCCGGTCGAGGCGGCCGCGGCCACGGCGCGCGAGCTCGAGCGAGCCCGGCCTGATGCGGTGCTCCACGTCGGCCTGGCGGGCGGCCGCGGCCTCGAGCCGGGCTCGCTGGTCTTCGGGACCGAGTCCGTCTACGCCGATCTCGCGGCGGCGATCCCGCTCGTCTCGCGCGTCGAGCCCGACCCGGCCCTCCTCGCGGCGCTGCGAGCGGCGTTTCCAGAAGCGCCCGCGCTTCCGATCGCCACGACCGCCATGGTCTCGGGAGGTGATTCCGTGTCGCTCGCCGGCGGCGACGTCGAGGCGATGGAGGGCTTCGGCGTCCTTCGGGCGTGCGAGCTGGCGGGCGTCCCGGCGGTGGAGGTACGCGCGATCTCGAACGAGCTGGGCGAGCCGGATCGCGCGCGCTGGGAGCTCGAGCGCGGGCTCGCCGCGCTCGCATCGGCGCTCCCGCGGCTGCTCGTGGCGGCCCGCGAGTAGCGTTCCGGCCCATGTCGGCGAGGACGCGCACGCGCGAGCTGCCTCCACCGCTCCCGCCCGAAGAGCGCACGGTCGGCCAGCTCGTCGGCGAGGCGATGCGCGTCTACGGCAGGCGATTCTGGGCGGCTCTGGTCCTCGGGATCCCGGTCGCGGCCGTCAATGCGCTGGCCGGAGTGGCGCCGTCCGGCTTCGGCCAGCTGCTGATCCCGGCGGCCGGTGCGTTGCTCCTCGCCGCCAGCTACGTCGGTGCGTGCGCGATCGTGCTCGAGAAACCGCTCCGCCGGCGCGCCGCGCTCGTCGCGTACGGGGTCGGCGTCCTCGTCTTCGTCCCGTTCCCGTTTCTCGCCGCGTTCTTCATCCTGCCGGGTCTCGTCTGGCTCGCGCTCGTCGGACTCGCCGTTCCCGCGACCTTCGTCGAGGAGCTCGGCGTGCGGGCTGCGTTCCTGCGCGGGATCGAGCTGGCGCGTGCGGGCTTCGTCCACGTCCTCGGCGGGTTCGCGACGCTCGCGCTCGTCGTCTTCATCACCCAGGCCGGGCTCTACTTCGTGCTGCGCGAGTACGCCGAGAACACGCAGATCGTCGCGGCGATCCTGGCGTCGGTGGTCGTCTCGCCGGTCGTCCTCCTCGGCGCCGCGCTGCTGTACGTCGACCAGGAGGCTCGGTTACGCTCGCGCGACGAGCCACGAAAGGAGCGAGATGCCGACGTACCTCATGCTGTCCACGCTCACCGAAAAAGGCGTGCAAACCCTGCACGCAAACCCCGGCCGCCTGCGTGAGGTCAACCGCGACGTCGAGGAGATGGGTGCGAAGGTGCTGCACCAGTGGGCCTCGCTCGGCGCGTACGACTTCGTGAACATCGTGGAGGCTCCCGACGACGTGACGATCGCGAAGGTGTCGGTGGCACTCGGCGCACGGGGCAGCGCAAAGCTCGAGTCGCTCCCGCTGATCGACGTCGACGACTTCCTGGGGACGCTCGAGCCCTAGTAGCAGTCGCTACAGCGCGAGAAAGCCGGTCTCGCGCGCGGTCACCTCGAGCGGGCTCGTCCGCAGTCCCGGCTGGGGGCCGAGGTTGTACTCGCGCGGGGCGACGTCGTTCGGCGTGTCCGGGTGGAAGAGCGCTGCGAGGAGCTGGATGTGCCCTCGCCCCGGACCGAGCTCCCACTGGCCGCCGCCGTACGCGCCGATGCCCTTCTCCTCGCAGTAGTCGTACGCGGCGAAGAGCCGCTCGATCGATCCGAAGCGCGACGGCTTCACGTTCACCGTTCGCGGCGGCCAGGGCAGCGACTCGATGTCCTCGACCGAGTGGATCACCGCGTCCCAGGTGGCACGTTCGCGGTGCCGCTCGACGATCGGCCTCGTCTCCTCCGTGAGGGCGGGGTCCTCGAGCCATGCGTTCGGAAACCCCTCCGCCAGCCGGCGGTAGAGCTCCGGGTCGGCCGGCGTGTCGACGGTGGTGCCCGTGTAGTGGCCCTTGAGGTCGATCGAGTCGACGGCGCCCGTCGCCGCGAGCTCGGCCACGATCTCGTCCGTCCAGCCCGGGTTGACGTCGAACTTGAAGCGCAGCCCCGGATAGTGGCCGAGCCACGTGTGGACGATCTCCGTCTGTGGCGGCGAGCCGATCCCCATCGAGACGACGAACGAGACCGGCTGCGGCTCGCGGCCCACCGCCTGGCCGAGCGACATGCCGGCCTGCCGGAGCGCGAGGTCGAGCGCGGCGCTCTCGAACGCCCAGCGCCGGTAGTCGAGGTAGGCGTGCCGCTCCGGCTCCTCCTCGAAGAGAGGGAGGGCGTCGAGATGCCGCGAGAACCGCTCGATCGTCCACGAGCCGGAGAGCGGGAGGACGGGGCCGCGCTGCTGCTGCGCCTCGTGGAGCGGCGCGTCGTAGACGACGTCCTCGCCGATCCCCTCCTCGCCCGCGCCGTGCAGTCGAACAACTGTCGTCCTGCGCAGGAAGTCGCTTCGCGCCTGGAGCTCGAGCGGCTCGAGCTCGTAGCCGTCGACCTCGAGAGGGAGGTTCTCGACGCGGTCGTAGAGGCTCACGCGCGCCCCTCGCCGGCAGCGGCTCCCCCAGATTCTCGCGCGACCGGAATTCGCGTTAGCGAATTCCGGGCTTGCGCAAGAGCCGGGCGAAGCCCGGCTCCGCCGATGCCTGACGCCGCTCGCGGAGCGGTGCTCTCCGGGCCCGTATTCACGTACTGTGCCCTCCGGCCCCGCACCGCGAGCGACGTCCGAGGAGCGCGCGTGGATGTCGCGAGGCGCGTCACAGCGCGGTGAACGCTACCGCGACCTCGCCCGCGAGCCGCGCGTTGGCGACGATCAGCGCCCGGTTCACCTCTCGCGTGCGGCCGCCGCTCCGCTCGTGCAGGAAGGCGAGCACGAACGGGGTCACGCCCGGTCCGGAGACGCCCTGCGCAGCCGCCTCCCCGAGTGCCTCCTCGACGAGGTCCTCGACGTCGAGGCTCTCGGGCGGAGGGCTCGCGAGCAGGAGGCCGGCGCCGCCGAGGTCCCAGTGCGCGGCCGCGACCGCTGCCGCCTCGGCCGGCTCCTCGACGCGCTGCGGCACGGGCGGCCCTCCCTCGGCGGCGTAGAAGAGCGGCAGCGTGTCGGTTCGGTAGCCGAGGAGCGGGATTCCGAGCGTCTCGAGCGTCTCCGCGGTCGCGGGGACGTCGAGAAGCGACTTGACCCCCGAGGACACGACGAGCGCCCGGGCCCTCGCGAGCGCCGGGATGTCGGCCGAGACGTCCGGCGGGCTCGGGAACCCGCGATGCACGCCGCCGATCCCTCCCGTGCCGAGGAAGCGGATGCCGACCGCGAAGGCGATCGTGAGCGTGCCACCGACGGTCGTCGCGCCGAGCTCACCCTTGACGGCGAGCGCTGCGAGGTCGCGAGGGCCGGCCTTTCGCGCCTCGGCCGTGAAGCGCGCGAGCTCGTCCGCCGAGAGCCCGACGCGGATCCGCCCCTCGAGGACGCCAATCGTCGCCGGCGTCGCCCCGGCCGCGCGCACGGCGGCGTCGCTCTCGAGCCCGACCTCGACGCCGGTCGGCACCGGGAAGCCGTGTGCGACGAGCGTCGTCTCGAGCGCGACGACCGGGCTGCCCTCGTCGAGCGCCGCGCGCACCTCCTCGGAGACGGCGACGAGGTCTCTCACGGCATCGACCCTAGTCGCGACACGCAGCGCGCGGCCGCCTCGAGCGCGAGGTCCGGCCCGCCTACGAGGTAGCCGGCAGCGAGCGCGTCGCCGGCGCCGGTGGAGTCGACGACCCGCTCGACCGGGAGTGCGGCCCGCTCGTCACCGTCGAAGGACGCGCCGCGAGCGCCTCGCTTGGAGATCCAGGTCGTTCCTTCGAGACGTCCGCCCAGGATCCGCTCCTCGTCCTCGTTCGCGAAGACGATCTCGGGTGCGAGCCGCGCGACGGCGGCGAGGACCTCGTCGGGCCCGGCGTCGCGGATCGCGCTCCAGGTGGAGAGGTCGACGCTCACCGTTGCGTTGCGTTCCTGTGCGAGGCGGGCCGCCCGGAGCGCCGCCGCGCGCGCGGGCGCGCGGAGGAGCGCGTAGCCGGAGACGAACAGATGGTCGCAGCTGTCGAGCCACGCCTCGTCGACGTCCTCCGGGCGGAGCTCTGCGCCCGCCGAGCGATCCGCCGCCATCGAGCGCGCCCCGTGGGGCGAGACGAGCGAGCAGATGACGCCGTTCCGCCCCTCCTCCGGGCCGAGCACCTCGACGCCGCGAGCCTCGAGCCCCTGGCGTACGAGCCGTCCGGCGTCGTCGGAGCCGCGCCGCCCGATGCTCCTCGCCCTCGCGCCCAGGGCGACGGCCCAGGCCGCGACGTTGGCGGCCTGGCCGCCAGGCCCGACGGAGATCTCGGCAGGAGTGTCGCCGCCGGGTGCGAGCGGGCCGGGCAGTCGGACGACGACGTCGAGCGTCTGATCTCCGAGAGTGCAGATCAGCATTCGCGACCTAAGATTTCACTTATGGAAGGAGAGCAGCGGGGCCGCGTCCGCACCTTCGTCCTCGGGAGCGTCGTCGGCGCGTCCGCGGCCGTGGCTGCGATGGCGCGCCGGCGCCGGGTCCAGCGACGGCGGGGGAGACCCCGGGGGCTCGCTGCATTCGAGAGCGCGCCCTGCTACCTCGAGCTCCTCGAGAGCGAGCGCGAGGCGAAAGAGCCTCCGACCCGATGAGCGGCGATGCTGCGCTGCGGCGCTGGGCGCCGCGATGTTGCGTCCTCGGTCTTACCTTAGACGGCCACCGCGGAAGTTAGCCTTCGCACGTGCCCATCTACGAGTACCGTTGCCCCGACGGGCACACGTTCGAGGTCTTCCAGAAGATGACCGATCCGCCGGTCGAGGTCTGCACGATCTGCGGCGTCGGGCCGGTCGAGAAGATCCTCTTCCCGGTCGCAGTGCACTTCAAGGGGTCTGGGTTCTACTCGACGGACTACGGCAAGGCCGGCCGCAAGTCGGTACGTGACAGCGATGGAGCCTCAGCCGACAAGTCCGCCGACAAGTCCGCCGACAAGCCTGCCGAGAAGACCGCCGGCAAGGGCGGAGGCGAGAAGAAGGCCGCGAGCGACTAGCAGGAGGACTCAGCGCGCCTGGCGCGAGCAGCCTGGCGCGAAGGGCGAGCCCTTCTCCGGCGGGAGCGGCGCCGAGCGCCGCAGGAACATCGAGATCACCTCGACGTTCTCCTCGGAGCCGAGGAGGACCGACTCGCCGCCGAAGGACGACGGCTCTCCGCCCAGCCGGCAGTGCAGCGACCGGCTCGCGTCCGCCCGGAACCGCACCCAGCCGAACTGCGCGAGCTCCCACGCGCTGAGGTCGGTCACGAGCGGCGCGGCGAGCGAATCCCCGATGAACGGGAGCCGGAGGAACGTCCCGACGCTCGCGATCTTGTCCCCGACGGCGTCGGCGACGGCCTGCTGGCGGCCCCCACGGCTCACGTCGTTGTCCGCGGGATTCAACTCGTTCGTGCGGATGCGGGCGTACACGAGCGCGCGGCGTCCGTCCATGTGCTGCGTCCCCTTCGCGAATCTCCAGCCTTCCCACGTGGCGCAGCGGGCGGGTTTGTACGGGCAGTCGAACCGGTTCGACCGGATGCGACGCGGGACGTCGATCTCGACGCCGCCGAGCGCGTCGATGAGCTCGCGGAAGCCGTCGAAGTCGAACACGACGACGTGGTCGATGCGGAGCCCGGTCAGCGCGCGCACGGTCGCGATCGTGAGCGCTGGGCCGCCGAACTGGTTCGTGGCATTGATCTTCGCGGAGCCGTACCCGGGGATGTCGACGCGGAGGTCGCGGGGGATCGAGAGGTACGAGATCCGGTGCCGGCTCGGCTCCGTGCGAATGAGGAGCAAGGAGTCGGAGCGCCGCGCGTCCTGTCGGCCGGGCGCTCTTCCTCCGTCGGTTCCGATCACGAGGATCGTCGTCGCGTCGGAGAAGAGCGATCCGGGATCGTTCGAGAGCCTGTTCTCCGTGCCGCGGGGCAGCCTCGCGTTGGCGTCGTCGATGCCGCGCGAGAAGGAGAGGTATCCGAGGATGCCCCAGACGATCGTGAGCAGCAGGAGCCCGAGCAGGGTGAGCGCGACCCACCGCGCCCACCACCCTCGCCCGCGCGGTGCCTTCGGCTTCCCGGGGGACGCCGTCGTCGCGGGCTTGCCACGGTCGAGCGGCACCCTGCCCTTGACACGGCCGCCGCGATAGCGGCGGTAGGGCTTCTCCTCCTCGGTCATCGCTGCGGCCGGTCCCGTCGCGGAAACGTGGAGTCCGGCGCACCTGTCGGGGTTGTCAGGGCTGGCGAGCTCATGTCGGCGGCCAGACATGGTGCCTGTCGACGGCTCCGCCGGGGTTACGGCTGCGTTGGCAGCTCAGTCTCGTTCGGCGGTCCGGAAGCGCCGGTCCGGGGGGCGCTAAGGTAGCCCGCGGCCGTGAGCGCTCCCCTCGTGATCGGAGTCGACGTGGGCGGGACGAAGATCCTCTCCGGCGTCTTGGATCGGGAGGGCAACGTCCTCGGACGCAACCTCGTCGAGAGCCCGGGGACGTCCGAGGAGGACGTGCTCGGCGCGCTCGATGCGTGCGTCGAAGCCCTCCTCGACGAGCGGATCGGCGCGGTCGGCCTCGGAGTGCCGTCCAACCTCGACCGCCGAACGGGACGCGTCCTACGCGCGACGAACCTGCCGCTCGACGACTTCGACCTCGCGGCGCACGCCCGCGCGCGGTTCGGCGTGCCCGTCGCCGTCGAGAACGACGGGAACGCCGCCGCGCTCGCCGAATGGAAGCTCGGAGCGGGGAAGGGCCTGTCGAACCTCGTGATGCTGACGCTCGGCACGGGCGTCGGCGGCGGGATCGTCCTCGACGACCGGCTTTTCCGCGGCTGGGCCGAGATCGGGCACATGATCGTGCAGGTCGGCGGCCCGCCGTGCCAGGGCAACTGCCACGGACGCGGCCATCTCGAGGCGCTCGCGTCGGGCTCGGCCGCGGATCGAGTCGCCGCCGAGCTCTGGGGGCCGGACGCGGACGCTTACACGCTCGTCGAGCGGGCTCGTGCCGGGGTCGACGAGGCCCTCGGCGCGCTGGACGACATCTCCGAAGCCCTGGGAGCGGCCATCGGGTCGCTCGTGAACCTCTTCGATCCGGAGCTCGTCGTCGTCGGCGGGGGCTTCGGCGAGGCCGTGGCCGACCTCGTCCTCGGCCCCGCGCAGGAGGCCGCCCGCCGGCAGGCGCTCGCTCCCGCGGACGGGACCCTCCGCGTCGTCTCCGCGACGCTCGGGGAGGACGCGGGACTGGTCGGCGCGGGACTGGTCGGCTTCGAAGCGCTCGACGGCGCCTGGTAACGGGGGGTCGGCGGTCGTGCCGCTCGCGGTCTGCGCCACGCCGATCGGCAACCTCGACGACGTGACTCTGCGAGTGCTGGACGCCCTCCGGACGGCGGACGTCGTGCTGTGCGAGGACACGCGGAGAACCCGGATCCTGCTCGACCGACACGGCATCGAGGCGGCGCGACTCCTGAGCCACCACCGGCACAACGAGGCGTCGCGGACGGCCGGGGTGCTCGAGCGGCTCGCGCGCGGCGAGACGGTTGCGCTGGTCTCGGATGCGGGCCTGCCGGGCGTGAACGATCCCGGCGCGCGGTTGATCACGGACGCGATCGCCGCCGGCTTCCCCATAAGCGTCCTGCCGGGCGCCTCGGCCGTGGAGACGGCTCTCGTCGCGAGCGGCCTCGTCGGCGACCGCTACCAGTTCGTCGGGTATCTGCCTCGTCGCGCGGGCGAGCTACGCGCGCTCGCGGAGGAGCTCGCACGCTGGTCGCATCCGGTCGTCGCCTTCGAATCGCCGCGGCGGCTGCCGGTGTCGCTTCGCGTTCTCGGCGAGACGATGCACGGGCGGCAGGCGGCGGTCTGTCGCGAGCTGACGAAGCGCTTCGAGGAGATCGTGCGCGGTTCGCTCGGGCAGCTCGCGGAACGTTTCGCCGAGCCGCCGAAGGGGGAGGTCACGGTGGTCCTCGGCGCCGTCGACTCGGCCGGCGGAGGCGCAGACGCGGCCGTCTCGGCCGAAGCGGCGACGGCCGCCGTCGCCGAGCTGGTCGCCGCCGGGGTCGCACGGAAGCGAGCAGCCGACCTCGTCTCGCGGCTGACCGGCCGGCCCCGAAACGAGCTCTACCGCTCCTCTCTGTAACAACTTCGTCAATTGCTCGGGCGGCGCGGCCGCCGGCCGGTACGCTCGCTGTCGTGTTCTCGCGACGGACAACGAGGTTCGGCGCGACCTTCGTGGCTGTCGCGGTCTGGGTGCTGCTCGCCGTGCCGGACGCGCTCGCCTGGGACTGGCCCGCCGACGGCGCGGTGCTGCGCAGCTTCTCGGTCGGCAACGATCCCTACGCGGGCGGACAGCACCGCGGTCTCGACATCGCGCTCGACGGGACCCGAGCCGTGCGGGCGCCCGCGTCCGGCGAAGTCTCGTTCGCGGGCCAGGTGCCGACCCACGGCACGACCGTCACCATCGTCACGTCGAGCGGGCACAAGGCGTCGCTGACCCACCTCGGGCAATTGCTGGTGGGCCGGGGCGACGACGTGAGCGAAGGCGACCCGATCGCGGAGGGAGGGCCGTCCGGCGAACCCGAGCACGACGTCCCGTACGTCCACTTCGGCGTCCGCTTCGGCTCCGACGACACGTACGTCGACCCGCTCTCGCTTCTCCCGTCGCGCGTCCCGACTCCTCCGCCGGCGGGCGCAGAGCCGCCCGCTCCGGCTCCCGTCCCGGCGCCGGCTCCCACCCCGATCCCCGAGCCGGCGCCGTCCCCTCCTGCGACCTCCCCCGAGGCGAGCCCGGCTCCGCAACCGCCAACGCTGACGCCCGCAGAACCCACTGCGTCACCGGTCGCGACAGTTGCCGGGGCGATCGACGCGCCGCCCATCCTCGTCGAATCTGCGTCGTCCCCGCGATCGCGATCGCCGGAGAGTGCACGTCGCACCCGCCGCCACGGCGCCAGCGACGAGACCGTGCGGGTGGGTGGTCGTCCTCGTGTGCGCCGCGTCGCCAGACGGATGGGCTCGCCTGTCCATGTCGGGATCCCGAAGGCGGCGGACCGTGCCGCCAGAGGGAGCACGCGCACACGCATGGCCGCGACGGGTGTCGCGGCGACCGTTCCAGTAGGTCAGCAGGCTCGAGTCGAGTTGGATGAGGTCCAGGTCACAACGCCGGCGAGCGTCGGAGTCGGCCGAGCGACGACGGCCGACCGGCGGGCTGTGGGCCTGCCGAGTGGCGCACGGCCCGCCGCGCAGGGCTCGCGGATGCGTAATCCGTCCTCCGACGGTGGACGGAGGAATGTCCTGCTCTTCGCGAGCATTCTCATCGGGCTTGCGGTCGCGAGCTTCTGGCTTTGCCGCACAAGGACCGCGCGAAAGTCCGAGCCTATGATTGACGTCGATGTCGATGGCCTTCTACGTGACGACACCCATCTACTACGTGAACTCGACCCCGCACATAGGGCATGCGTACACGACGATCGCGGCGGACGTCCTCGCGCGCCATTACAGGCAACGCGGGGAGGACGTGTTCTTCCTCACGGGTGTCGACGAACACGCATCGAGCGTCGCCCGGGTAGCCGCAGAGCAGGGGCTCGAACCGCAGGCGTACGCGGACGCCATCGTCGAGGCATGGCAGGAGGTGCCGCGGCGGCTCAGCGCCACCAATGACTTCTTCATCAGAACGAGCGACGCCGGGCACAAGGAGTTCGTAGCCGACTTCCTCCAACGGATCCACGACGCGGGCGACGTCTATCAAGACGTGTATGCGGGCTGGTACTGCGTCCGCTGCGAGGCCTTCAAGACCGAGGCTGAGCTCGTCGACGGCACGTGTGCGATCCACGAGATCCCTGCCGAGTGGATCGAGGAAAGGAACTGGTTCTTCCGCCTCTCGGCGTACCAGGATCGATTGCTCGAGCTCTACGACCAGCGGCCGGACTTCGTCCTTCCGGGATTTCGTTACAACGAGGCGCGGAGCTTCATCGCGGGAGGGCTCCACGACTTCTCGATCAGCCGCGCGGGTCAGCCGTGGGGCATTCCGATCCCGTGGGATTCCGACCAGGTTGCGTACGTCTGGGCGGATGCCCTCGTCAACTACCTGAGCGCTCTGGCTTACGCCCGCCCGGGCCAGGACCTCCGAGAGCGGTTCTGGCCGGCTGTTCGGCATCTCCTCGGCAAGGACATCCTTCGCTTTCACTGCGTGTACTGGCCTGCGATGCTGCTGTCGGCGGGATACGAGGTCCCGCATCAGCTCTTCGTCCACGGCTGGCTTCTGCTCGACGACCGCAAGATCTCGAAGTCTCGAGGGAACGTGATCGACCCCCTCGAGCTGATCGATGTTTACGGGGCAGACGCGGTCCGGTTCTGGAGCATCCGTGCCGTCTCCTTCGGGCAGGACGGGTCCGTGTCGATCGACGGCGTTCGCGAGCGATACGAGCGCGAGCTCGGGAACGACCTCGGCAATCTCCTTTCCCGGACGACGGCGATGATTGCCCGCTACGTCGACGGGGAGCTCCCGGCGCGCCCCTCGGATGACTCTCCCGTACGCGCACTCCTCGCGCCACTCGCGGACGACGTGGCGAGTCGGCTCGACGCGTACGATCTGACGGGCGGCCTCGATCGCATCTGGGACGTTGTCCGGGCGCTGAATCGCTATGTGGAGGGGCAGGCGCCATGGAAGCTGGCCGAGGACCCGGCGCGGAGCGAGGAGCTCGAGCAGACGTTGTACGACCTCGCCGACGCGCTGCGCGCCGTTGCTGTCGCGCTCGCCGCGTACCTCCCGGAGACAGCGCCGAGGATCCTGTCAGCCCTCGGCTGCGACCCCCGCGATCTCGACTGGAGCGGAGTCGCGTACGGAATTACTCCTGCTCGCGGCGGCATCGGCGCTGCATCCCCGCTCTTCCCGCGGATCGACACGCCGGCAACCGCCACGTGACGGACTCGCACGCGCACCTCGACGCGTGCGATGAGCCGGGGGCGATCGTCAACCGTGCGCGCGACGCCGGTGTCACGCGAATCGTGACGATCGGAACCGGCATCGACTCATGCCGGGCCGCCCTCCGACTTGCGGAGCAGCACGATGGAGTGTTCGCAGCGCTCGGGATCGATCCCCATCACGCAGCCTCCGCAGACACGAGCCGGCTCGACGAGCTTCGTGAGCTGCTCGCCCACCCGAAGGCGGTCGCGGTCGGCGAGACCGGGCTCGACAACGCGAGGCACTTCGCGGCGCCGGAAGAGCAGCGCCGCCTGTTCGACGCCCAGATCGCGCTCGCGGACGAGCTCGGCCTGCCGGTCGTCCTGCACACCCGGGACGCCGACGCGGACACGGCCGCCGCGCTCGCGGTTTTCGCAGGCACCGTCGTCATGCACTGCTTCTCGTCTCCCGGCCTGCTTGCGACCGCGCTCGAGCGAGGGTACTACGTCTCGTTCGCCGGGAACGCCACCTATCCGAAGGCGTCGGTGCTTCGTGAGGCGGCGCAGGCGGTTCCCGACGATCGGATCCTGGTCGAGACGGACAGCCCGTACCTCGCGCCGCAGCCCGTCCGGGGTCGACCGAACGAGCCGGCGAACGTCGTGCACACGGTCGCCGCGCTCGCGGAGGCTCGGGGCGAGACCGGGGGGGCGCTCGCCGCCGCGACCCACGCCAACGCCGCTATCGCGTTCAAGCTCCCGTGAGGGTCAGCCCGAAGAAGTCGCTCGGCCAGCACTTTCTCGTCGACGAGAACATCCTCGGCGTGATCGGAAGGCTCGCCGCGCTCGCCGCCGCCGACGTCGCACTCGAGGTCGGGCCGGGGTTGGGCGTGCTCACGCGCTACCTGTCGGACCGTGTCGCGCACGTGCACGCGGTCGAGCTCGACATCTCGCTCGAAGTCCCGCTGCGCGAGCAGCTGGGCTCGAGGAACAACGTCGACCTCATGTTCGGCGACGCGCTCGCCCTCGACCTCGCGCACCTCGAGCCGCGGCCGACGAAGCTCGTCTCGAACCTGCCCTATAACATCGCGACCCCGCTCCTCGTCGAGAGCCTCGAAGGCATCCCCACGCTCGATCGCTGGTGCGTGATGGTGCAGCGCGAGGTGGCCGACCGCTTCTTCGCGACGCCCCGGACGAAGGCCTACGGCGCGGTTTCCGTCCTGGTTCAGCTGAAGACGCGGAAGGTCGGCTTCCATCCCGTCCCGCCGACCGTGTTCCGCCCGCGGCCCCGGGTCGACTCGGCGCTCGTCGCGTTCGAGCGCGTCGACGGCCCGTCACTCGAGCGGATCAGGCCCGTCGTCGACGCGGCGTTCTCACACCGCCGCAAGACGCTCGCGAACTCCGTCGCGCTGTCCGGCCTCGCGCCGCGCGCCGACGCCGAGGCAGCGCTCGCGGAGATCGGCAGGCCGCCGGGCACGCGTGCGGAGGAGCTCCGACCGGAGGAGTTCGTCGCCCTTGCGGAGGCGCTCGTGTGAGGCACGCGAAGGCCTACGCGAAGCTCAACCTCGCACTCGTCGTCGGCCCGCTCCGACCGGACGGGAAGCACGAGGTGACCACGATCATGCAGGCGATCGACCTCCACGACGACGTCGCGCTCGAGCCTGCGCCCGCGCTCGTCGTCGAGGGATTCGCGGATGACACGATGGTGCGCGCCGCCCTCGATGCGATCGCCGCGTGTGCCGACGTCGCGCCGCACTGGCGCGCGTGCATCGAGAAGCGGATCCCGGTCGCCGCCGGACTGGGCGGCGGCAGCTCGGACGCCGCGGCCGCGCTCCGGCTCGCCAACGCGCAGCTCGACCAACCGCTCCCGCCCGAGGCGCTGCACGAGCTGGCAGCCGAGCTCGGCGCGGACGTCCCGTTCTTCCTCGGCGACGGGCCACGGCTCGCGACCGGGGCCGGAACAGAGCTCGCCCCGGTCGCCCTGCCGACGGACTACGTCGTGCTGATCGCGGTTGCAGAAGGAGGTCACAAGGCGTCCACCGCCGCCGTTTACAGGACCTTCGACGAGCGACGCGGCGCCGACGGTTTTGCAGAGCGCCGGGCGGAGCTCCTGCACGTGCTGCAGGACGTCGAGGAGCCGGCGGGGCTCGCGCGCTTGCCACGGAACGATCTCGCCTCCTCGCCGCTTTCCGAAGAGCTCGAGGGGTTGGGAGCGTTCCGCGCGGACGTCACCGGCGCAGGCCCGGCGGTCTTCGCCCTGTTCGAGGACGAACTCGCGGCTCAGGCGGCCGAGGCGTCGCTCGGCCGCGTCGCGCGAACCTGGATCGCGCGCCCGGTTGCCGGAGGCTCGCGGCCCGGCGGGTAATGTCAGGATGGCTCAGCTCTGGGGCGTAGCCAAGTGGTAAGGCAACGGGTTTTGGTCCCGTGATCCCAGGTTCGAATCCTGGCGCCCCAGCCTGCGATGGCGACAACTGAGAGATCGAGACTCGGCGCCGTCGTGATGGCTGCCGGTCTCGGGACGCGCATGCGCTCCGACGTCCCGAAGCACTTCCATCCGCTGCTCGGACGGCGCATGGTCGACTGGGTGATCGAAGCCGCGCGCGAGCTCGGCGCGGATCCGCTCGTCGTCGTTACCGCGCCTGCGAGCGCCGATTCGTTCGACGGGATCATGGTCGCGGTCCAGGCCGAGCCGCTCGGTACGGGCGACGCGGTCCGGAGCGCCCGCGAGGCGCTCGCGTCTCACACCGGCGACGTGCTCGTCCTGTCGGGCGACGCACCGGGGCTCACGGCCGGGCTACTGCTCGGGCTCGTCGAGACGCACCGGCGGGAGGAGGCGTCCGTGACCGTTCTCAGCTTCGAGCCGCCCGATGCCGGAAGCTACGGCCGCGTCGTGCGAAGCGCCGACGGCTCGCTCGAGGCGATCGTGGAGGCGCGCGACGCGACGCCCGAGCAGCTCGCGCTTCGCGAGGTCAACTCGTCGATCTACGTCTTCCGCGGGGAGCGCTTGTGGCCGGTCCTCGACCGTCTGTCGCCGCACAACGCGCAGGGCGAGCTCTACCTGACCGACTCGATCGCGCTGCTCGCGGGCGACGGCGCAAAGGTCGCGGCGCACAAAGGAGGGACGTCGATGGAAGTCGAGGGCGTGAACACCAGGGTCGAGCTCGCGGCGGCCGCCGAGGCGCTGCGCGATCGCATCAACGAGCAGCACATGCTCGCAGGCGTCACGATCGTCGATCCGTCGGCGACGTGGATCGACGCCGAGGTCGAGATCGAGGCTGATGCGGTGATCCACCCGTTCACCGTGATCCGCGGCGCGAGCCGAGTGCGCGCGGGCGCCGAGGTGGGTCCCCACGTCGTGATCCAGGACGCCGTCGTGGGTGCCGGGGCGGTCGTGGGACCGTTCTGTTACCTTCGCCCGGGCACCGTGCTCGGGGCGGGTGCCAAGGCGGGGACCTTCGTAGAGATCAAGAACACGCGGATCGGTGAGAGGACAAAGGTGCCTCATCTCTCGTACCTCGGAGACGCCGACATCGGCGAGGACACGAACATCGCGGCGTCGAACGTGACGGTGAACCTCGACCACCGGTCAGGGACGAAGGGCCGGACGACGATCGGGAGCAACGTCAGGACCGGTGTCGACAATTCGTTCGTCGCCCCCGTCACCGTCGGCGACGACGCATGGATTGCAGCCGGCTCCGTCATAACCGAGGATGTCCCTCCCGGATCGCTCGCGATCGCGCGTGCGCGCCAGGTCAACAAGGAAGGACGCGGTGGAAAGCGGAACGATTGAGCAGACGCTTCCCGGGCTCGACGCCGACCGCTCGCGGCCGGAAGTGAGCTCGGGGCACGCCATACCGCTGACGCCGCAGAAGCGGCTGATGGTGTTCGCCGGCCGCTCGCACGGTGAGTTCGCGGAGAAGATCGCGGACAAGCTCGGGGTCGAGCTCGGCGAGATCGAGCTGAAGACGTTCCCCAACGGGGAGACGTACTGCCGCTACTGCGAGTCCATCCGTGGGGCGGACGTCTTCCTCCTGCAGACCGGATGCGACCCCGTCGACCGCAACCTTATGGAACTCGCGTTCATGATCCAGGGCGCGAAGCTCGCATCCGCGAAGCGCATCACGGCGGTCATGCCGCTCTTCCCCTACGCGCGCCAGGACCGAAAGGCAAAGCCGCGCGAACCGATCTCGGCGCGCCTCGTCGCGGACATGCTCCAGCTCGCGGGCGCCGACCGCGTCCTGACGATGGATCTCCACGCGGGCCAGATCCAGGGCTTCTTCACGATCCCGGTCGACCACATGACGGCCCTGCCGCTCTTCGCGCGGCACTTCCGCGACATGGGCCTGACGGGCCCCGGCATCGTCTCCGTCTCGCCCGACGCGGGCCGCGCCCGCCTCGCCGTGCGCTTCGCCGAGATGATCGACGCCGACTTCGCGATCATCCACAAGACGCGGCACTCGGACGACAAGGTCTCCGTCACGGAGATCACCGGTCGTGTCCGCGACAAGGTCGCGATCGTCGGCGACGACGTGATCATGACGGGCGCGACGCTCCTCGCGAACGTCGCCGCCCTCAAGGAGCAGGGCGCGAAGGAGGTGTGGGTGTTCGCCACCCACGGCCTCTTCAGCGAGGGAGCGCTCCACCGCTTCGCGGACAGCGACATCAACGGCATCCTCGTCACGGACACGGTGCCGCTCGATCCGCGGCTCGCGCCGCCGAACCTCACCGTGCTCACCGTGTCCGGGCTTCTCGCCGAGACGATCATGAACGTCTTCGCCGACGATTCCGTGTCCGCGATCTTCGGGGGCGAGAACCAGCTCTTCTAGGGGAGAACGGCTCAGCTACGCGGCTGGGCCGTTCTTTCTACCCGAAGGTTCTACCCGTTTCGCGGCGTTTGGGCGTTGAGCGGGCGAACGTACACGCCTGGCGACCCCGACCTACCGGACGACTTCCCGACGTCGAACGACCCGGACGAGGTCCTTGCCTGGGCCGTGGGACGGTGGGGAGGTAAGTGACGAGATCGTCGACCCGTTCCGCGAAGGCCTGCCGGACTTCAACGACCCGCGCTTCAACGAGGCTCGCGACGACGTGGTCGCCGGGCCGAGCTCATGCGGGCCCTGGTCGGAGCAGAGTCGCTCGAGGCGTTGATGCGTGGCGTGAACACGCTGAGTGAGGTTGACTCCCGCCGGGCGTTGCTGGCGGCTCTCATCGCGCTCCGGTACCAGCTCGGAGATCGGCGGCTCTAGCCGAGCCCGACCGCGATCTCGCGAGCTAGCGCCTGACGACGTTGTGAACTTCGAAGATGTCGGGGTCGCCGGGCTCGATGCCGATGTCGGCGAGGATGGGCATCAGTCGCTCACCGAACGCCTGCCATTGCTCCCGCGAGTCCCAGATTTCACTGACGCGCAGATCCCCTTCCGACCCGAAGAGAACGTGGTAGTCCATGCCGTCCGGAGGCCATTCTCCGGCCTCCTTGATCCGCCGCAGGCTTTCGTCGTACTTCTCCCTCGTGACGTTTGTGGGGTTGAAACGGACAACGATGCTCATGTGGGCAATCCTCCGTGGTCGGCTAAGAGCCTATTCCGCTAGGGAGGGACCCGAGTCCTGACGGCGAAGGGCTCCCTCGTCATCCGACGAGG
>Ga0268386_10000496_pt1 | contig 25074 bp, 25 predicted proteins | sample RVTome_15_FD_200260 | JGI IMG/M metagenome (GOLD analysis project Ga0268386, IMG submission 200260) | Soil microbial communities from uranium-contaminated site in the Upper Colorado River Basin, Wyoming, United States - RVT150D86... ... | reverse complement strand
CTGCCAGCATCCGCAAAACAGCGGACGCTGGCAGCGTCCGCCACGATGATTTCCGATTGATTCACATCCACTCAGTACTCGGTACTCAGTAGCGAGTGCTGAGCACGCAGTGCGTAACCACGTTTGCAAGGTTTGCAAGCTTCGACCCTCCGACCTTCAGCCCCTCGCCCCCGTGACGAGCTCCAGCGTCGACCACACGCTTGGGTCGTGCGGATACGGGAACTCTTCCCCGACGGTCAGAGTCTGGTCCCCGAGTTCGCTGTCGCGCACCAGGTAGTAGAACCCCAGCCGCGGCACGGCTTCCGGGTCGAAACCGTGCAGGGCTTCGGCGGGAATCCAGACGTCGAGGCGGTAGCCGTCGCTGCGCAGCTCGGCGAGGGTGGGGATGGCCGCGGATTCCACCAGCGGGGCGTCTTCCCGGGCGCGGGCAATCGGGAGTTGAATCGCGGCCGGCTCGCGATTCCTTCGCCCGCTACCCGTCGGCAGCACGCAGAAATGGTGGCAGAAGCGGCTCGCGCGGTGGATCGTCTGCGTGTCCCGCGTGTCGAGCCAGACCTGCAAGCCGTCGGATTCCGTCGGCCGGCGGGGGTCGCATTGTGGCGGGCGGCGTTTGCCGGCCACTTCGACCGATATCGCCACACCCCGCGCATTCCACGCCAGCTTCAAGGCGGAGAACTCATCCCGGTCGTCGAGAACTCCGGGAAAGGGCAGACGGCAGCCGTCCGGCAGATTCAACGGCAACGCGGCCCCGGCGGCTTCCCGTTGCGGGACGGCAAAGGAATACCGAAACAGAAACGACGAAGGCAGAACGCGCGTCATTCGGCAGCTTCGGCTTGCTCCCACGACATCAGGTGGTTGTCGACGTCGGCCAGCGTGAGCACTTCGGTGTTCTTCTTGCCGTCTTTGACGGAGATGACTTCAAACCCCGATTCGACCAGCAGACCGGCCTGTTCGTCTCTGTCGACCGAGCGGTCGTCGCCGATGGCCCGCCACCACTGCAGATGATTCCAGTCGCGGCGGACGGTCTTCAGTGCGGTCTTCACGGTGCGTCCGTTCGAGCCGGCACTGAAGCCGGCCCGCTGGGCGATCGAGCTGAAGGTCGCGACTTTGCCGGCCCGTTTGAGTTCCCACAGAACTTCCGCCACGCCTTCTGCCCGGATGGAAGACATATTGCTGACCTCATGCTTGAGACACGGATGGCCGCCGCCGGCAATTCGCCCCCAGGAAGCCGCCCAGTTCGGCTTCGGCAACGGCAGAAGTTTGAGGGTGTCGAGCGGCCGCCGGCTGCGTCGGTTTTCACCGGCCGCGGAGGCCGCGAGAGGTGTTCACGATGGGTTTTGATTTCCAGCGAGAATCATTTGTAACACCTCCAAATTACCCGATCCGGGCACGAATCTCAAGCCCGGTCGTTGCCCGTTTCAAAACGCGCGCGATACTCTATTGATCGGAAAAACCCGGCGAAGCCGATTCGCGAGATACGCCTCATGCTCGAACAATATGCCGCCCACGGAGTTCGGTTTCGATACCCCCGGAACTGGGTCGTGCAGGAACAGACCGCCGAATCGGGAGTGTCGGTTTCGGTGAACAGTCCCGAAACGTCGTTCTGGACGATCAGCGTCGATTTCGACGGTCCCGAGCCGCAACGAATGATTCAGGCGGCCGTCGGCGCCTTCCGCGAGGAGTACGCCGAGTTGGACGTTTACCCGGTGGAAACGGAGATCTGCCACCGCGCCGCGGTGGGCCGCGACCTGGAGTTCGTCTGCCTCGACATGCTCAACACCGCCTGCCTGCGGTCGTTCCGCACCGGGCGTTTCACGGTGTTCATCCTCTACCAGGGCTGCGACGCGGAACTCGACGAAACGCGGCCGGTGCTGGAGGCGATCACGAGCAGCCTGGAATGCGACGGGGACGAGGAGCTGTTCGGGGACGAATGATTGAGTCGTAGTGCGAAATTCATTTCGCACGAGCCGCGTCACTTCCGTCCCGGCAGCGCCGATTTCGCGTTCGTGCCGAAGTCGGAGACGCTGAGGTCGAACGTCTGCTTCATCAGCAGCTTCTTCCCCTTGGCGTCGTAGCGTTGGAATTCGATGATCGCGCCAGCGACTCCGAACGGGACGGCGTCGTGCTTCCAGAGGGTGAACGTGACGCGGCTGCGGAATGTGATCGTGATCCCGTCAAACTTTTCCGTGAAGTCATACGTCTCGCGCGTGGCGGATTTGCATTCGAATTCCCCTTGCTGATAGGGAAACGTGCGAGCTTTTTTGATCTGGACGACCTTCCGCGACTCCGATTTCATTCCTTTCGTCACGCTCGGCAAATGAATCATTTTGAGACCTCTCGATGCAGGTCCCGTCGATTTCAACGGTTTGTCTGTGTCAAAGCGGTGCCATCTTTGCACGAGTTTCGACAGGGGATTCCCTTCTCCGACCAGCTCGCTTTCGGGAACCAGATATTTGTCCAGAAGCCCGTAGGCCCGAAACCCGTTTTCGGACTTGCCGTGCGACTCTTCGAATTCGATCCAGCGGAGTTTCGTCTCGTCCCGTGATTCGGTGCCCACCGAGCGGATCGTGAAGCTGCCGGTGTTCTTGACCAGCGCAACGGAATCGAGGCGAAAATCCATGTAGAACTTCACCCACGCGCCGTCCTTGGGCAGTTTCTGAATCAGCCCGCCGGCGAGGGCTGGAACTGGGATGGCGGACAGAAGCAGCATCGTCACGCATCGAAGCGTTCTCATTGCATTGTCCTCCGGCGGCCGAATCGGTGATCGACAGCGGTCCCACTTTGATGACGCCGAACGCGATTCGATTTGTCTTCGCAATTCCGAGACGCCCCCGATTTGTCATTCCTCCACGTGCGCAGCCGGAATTCGCTTCGGTGGTCGAGACACTGTCGGCCGTCCGGAGGCTTTTTGGCGCTCGCGCAGGTCCGCCAACAGAGCTTTGACATCACCTCCGAACTTCTGCGAATGCGCCTCACGGATCGCGCGGATTTCTGCGAGCACAGGATCGAGCTTCATGGCTGCGGCCTCATCAATTCTTCAGGCGTGCAGATGACTGGTGGACGATAACCGAACGAGCGGCAAACGGCGTCGATGGTGGGCCGGTATTCCGCGTTCGCGATGTGCGTGAGATTCCACGTTACCAGAAAGTCTATACCGTTGACCACGCAAAGGGAAATGTGTGTTGCGTCGTCTTCGGCTTTTTCCGGCAGCCACAGTTCTTGAACCAGAATCTCCGCGAGAACGTCTGTGTCATCCTGCGGTTCGAGCAACGGGAGTCCTTCGAGAACCTCTAGCCGTCTTGTTGCCGCGTCCGGATCACCCGCGCTCGCTTCATCGACGACGAGCTGAGAAATGAACAACTCGAAATCGTGCCGGCGCGTGTCCCACCATTCGCGCTTAATCTGCTGGCGAGCGGCCATGACCAGCTCGGGACTGCGCCAGGCGGACAGATAGCTCGGGATCGTCGTTTCGAGATAAACGGATTCCATTGAAAGACCCTCCAGATCGGCGACCGTCACCCCGCAATCTCCACGAATTGTCGCACCCGCCGCTCCACCACGTCCAGACTCTTATTCCAGAAGTGCGGCCGCGGCGGTCGATCATAGTCGGTCCGCAAGCGTCCTGAGAACTCCGACCGTTTGCGGCAGCGACTGCTGTTCGAGTGTTTGCAGCATTTCATCCACGCTCTTTGGGGGGTTCTTCAGGCTTTGGCGTTGCCGCCGGAAGGCCGCGCAAACGGCGGCTGGAGCAGCGCTCAGCAGATGCGTCAGGAACGCGTCGGGATGCTGTGCTTCGATCCCGTAATTCGCGAGTGTTTGAGCGGGAAAGTCGGACAGGTTGTAGGTGACGATCCGATCGGCTCCCGACCGAATGGCCGCCGCCAAAACGTGGCGGTCGTCCGGATCGGGCAGCGTAAGAGTCGCAATCAGGTCGTCGAAGTCGGAAATGAGACAATCCCGGACGTGCGAGTTCATGAGCTGCCGGGTACGGTCGAGTTGCTCCGGTTTCAGATCGGGTCGATTCGCCAGCACGTTTCGGATCCACTCATCATGAATCGCCTCCGTCCACTTCGCACGGAACAGGTCCGAAACGGCAAGGTGCATGAGGAAGTCGCGCAGCGGCGCCGGGTAGAGCACGCAGGCATCCAGCACGGCGATGAGATCGCTCACGATCAATAGCCCATGTTCAATTCCTGAGCCTGGGCCGCCAACTCTTCCAGAGCACGCAGGCGGTTTTCATCCATCCGGCGCTTGTAGGCCATCACGTCCTGCAAGAGAACCCGGCGATGGCTCCCCACCTTGCGAAACGGGATCACACCCCGCTCGAGTTGTTCCACAAGAAAAGGCCGGGAGACGTTCAACAGGTCAGCCGCCTGCTGGGTGGTGAGTTCCGCGTTGACGGGAATCATCGTCACGGCATTCCCGTTTCCCATCTGCGTCAGAATGTCGGACAGCAGTTCAAATGCCAGGAGGGGAACCGCAACTGTTTCTTCGTCGCCATCGGATTGAATACGAAACGTGAGACTCTTGTGTCTCCGCTTCCTGCTCAATAGCTTGCCCAATTGCTCGGCGGCATTCCTGGCAAGCCGGGCGTCCTTCGCGCTCGGCGTGACGACTTTCGCGTTTTCGGGCGATGTTGCAACCATGAATCGTACCCCCTTTCTTGATGAGAAGTATACACGGCAGGCGCAATAAAAGCAACATCCGAAATAAACGAAACAACGCCGCAGTTATCCCGCGATCTCCACAAACCGCTTCACCCGCCGTTCCACCACGTCCAGACTCCTGGTCCAGAAATCCGGCTTCGTCAGATCGTAACCCAGCGTCGACTGCACGGCTTCTTCCGTGTCGAAGCTGCCGGTGGCCAGCAGAAAGTTGCGGTAACGCCGCGGAAACTCGTCGCCGAACTCGTCCGCCACCGAATACAGCCCCAGCGAGAGCAGGTAGCCGAACGTGTAGGGGAAGTTGTAGAACGGCAGCCCGCTGATGTAGAAGTGCAGCTTCGAAATCCAGAACCGCGGGTTCCAGCCGTCTTCGCCCAGCGCGTCGAGATACGCTTCTTTCTGGGCGGCGAGCATCAGTTCGCTGAACCGCTCGGCCGACAGTTCCCCCGCCGGGCGTTCGCGATGAAAGTTGTCTTCGAACAGGTAGCGGCAGTGGATGTTCATCAGAAACGCGACCGCGTCCCCCAGCATGCCGTCGAGGATTTCAAGCTGCTCGTCCCGCGAAGTGAGCGTCGCGAGCTGTTGTTCCCCCAGCACGGCCTCCGCGAACGTCGACGCCGTCTCGGCGAGGTTCATCGGGTAGTCCCGCAGGAAGTACGGCTTCCCGCGAAGCACGAACGAATGGTAGGCGTGCCCCAGCTCGTGCGCGAGCGTGGACATGCTGTCGCGGCTGTTGGTGTACGTCATGAAGATTCGCGACTGCTGCTTCGTCGGGAAGCCGGTGCAGAAGCCCCCCTGCCGTTTGCCGCCGCGGTTTTCGGCTTCGATCCAGCCGCTGGCGAGCGCCTTCCTCGCGAAGTCGCCGAGCTCGGGCGAGAAACCGTGGAACGTGTCGAGGACGATCTCGCAGGCGCGGTCCCAGGGGAGTTCGGATTTCGTCGCGCCGGAAACGAGAGGTGACGTCAGGTCGTACCACGCAAGCCTGTCGACGCCGATGAGCTTCGCTTTCGCCTTGAAATAATCGAGCAGCATCGCCTTCCGCTGCGCGATCGTCTCCCACATCGTGCTCAGCGTTTCGCGGCGGAGGCGGTTGTAGCGCAGCGGGGCGTCGAGGTGGTCCGTCGCCCTCAGCCGGCGGTAAACGGCCAGCCGCGTTCCCGAAATGTGGTTCAGCGCGTCGGCGCAGTGGTCGGCGATCGAGTTCCACGCCTTGTCGGCGGCGAAGAAGTTGTTCTGTCGCACCGGCCGTTCGGGCATGTCGAACTGCACCTGCCCGGGCGACTTTTCGACGATTTCCCCCTTCTCCATCACGCGAACTTTCAGCGCCCCGGAGATGCGGTCGTAAAACCGGCCCCAGGCGTGAATCCCGTCCACTCCCAGGTCGGCCGCCAGCAGCTCCTGCTCCTTCGGCAACCGCAGCGCCGCGTTGGCCCGGCCGTCCCGCAGGAAGAACGCGATCTCCCGCAGCTCGTCCGCGCTGGCGATAAACTTTTCGAGTTCCGTCTCGCTGACGGTCTTCACCGCGAACTCGACGTTCGTCCGCACTCGCGTCAGCAGCGGCTTCACGGCGGCGATCTGGCCTTCCAGCTTCTGAAACAGCTTGTTCTCCGCCTCCGCCGCCGCGTGGCAGCCGATGAACGATTCGAGATCGTTCGCCCGCGCTTCGACGTCGGCATAGTCGCGGAGAAAGTCGGTCCACGCGGCGACGGCCTCCGGATGGGCCGTCACCGCAGGCAGACCGTCCGAACGCTGCGCCAGCCCGGCGAGGTCCGCGCGGAACTGCTCGAACAGCGACTGGAACTCGGGCTTCGCCGGGTGGGGAAGCAGGACGTCGAGGTCCCACGTCAGCGGGTAGGTTTGTGCGGGCATTTCGGTTTCCGGTAAGTTAATGGGATGAAGGATGAAGGATGAGCGATCAACCGGACTGATCCCTGTCCTTCATCTTTCTTTCATCCTTCATCGTTCATCTTTCATCACTCCGAGGAACGCCATTGTATGACGCTGAACGTCGCCGTGAAGTCCGACCCGAAACAGGTCGCCAAAGGGAACTACATGTGCGAGATCTCCGCTGACGGACTCGTGCTGACGCAAAAGAAGAAGCAGATCGACGTCCCCGTCGGCACGCCCGCCCGCTATGACGGGAAGAACAAGTTCACGCTCAAGTTCGAAGACCACACGCTGGAAGTCACCGTCGCGAAATTCGGCAGCTACCAGAACCGGCTGGCAAAGGCCGTCGTCGGCTTCTTGAAAGGGAAGCACGCGGCGCCCGACCTGGCCGATTTCCGCTTGCCGTGGTATTTCTACGGCCTGTCGCTGCTGCCGCTGGGCATCCCCGTCATCACGCTCGGCGGCGCGTTGCCCGCGGCGATGGGTGCGGGGCTGATGGCCGGCTGCTTCGGCATCGCCCAGCAGGAAGACTGGCCGCTGCCGGTGCGAATTCTGGCGATGCTGGCGCTGAGCGTCGTCGGTTACGCGATCGTCGGCGTGCTGATCATGGCGTCGTTGAAGTAAGGCGGCGCTTCCGGCAGCCCCGCCCGCGGCCGCTTACCGATACCGATACGCCCACACCGTCGTCCCGTCGATCACCACGAACACGTTCCGCTCCGGGTCGAAGTACGCCAGGCGTTTGCGGCCCGTCGGCATCGGGTCCCCTTTCGGTTGCAGCTTCGTCCACGAACGCTTGCCGGGATCGTAGGCCCAGAGCGTGTTCGTCTGGAACCGGACGAGCAGTCCGTGGCCGCTGCGGGGGTCGTGGTACATCGGCGAGCGGGCGTCGTGGCCGTAGGGGACGCGGGGGGAATTCTTGGCTTCGTCGAGCACCTTCTTCCAGGCGTTCGACTTCACGTCGTAATGGTGCGTCGCCCAGTGCCGCTGGACGATGATCTGCTTGCGCTGCGGGTCGTAATAACCGACCTGTTCCGGCTGCGGGGCCTGCTGCTGGAACTGCTTCCGGTCACCGTTGGGCTTGAGGTCCTTCCACGTGTTCGCCTTCGCGTCGAACAGCCACGTAGCCCGCATCTGCCAGTTGTTGGCATGCCAGATCGTCCCCTTCAGGTCGGGAACGTATTCCAGCATCCCGCCGAAGATCGGCCGCGGGCGGGGCGGTTTCGTCTGGAGCATCGTCCACTTCCCGCTCTGCGGCGTGAACCCCCACAACGGCGGACCGGTGTAAAGCCGCGACGGGTCGCCGCCGAGCAGTTCGACGGCCTTCTTTTTGTTGGTCACCCACGTGTTCATGAACAGCATCTGCCGGCCGACCGGGTCGTAAGTCAGCCCCCACCACGTATGCGCAATGACCGCCGGCCCGCCGCGCTTGGTGATGAGAATGCCGTTCTTGAACTCCACGTCGCTGAAATCCCTGCCCAGCCCGCCGTAGTCGCGGGGGTTATCGGGGGCGTAGAGCATCGCCCACGTCATCGCCGCCAGATCGAACTCCCAGACGTCGTTCAACCGGTGCGGCACCCCATGATTCGCCCCGCAGAACAACACCCGCTTCCGCTCCTGCGCCCAGACCATCTTCAGCGTGAAATCCCTTCCCCGCGGCCCCGTCCGATGCAGGTTGTACCGCTTTGCGACGGCGTTGAACTCGCCGACGACTTTCGCCTTGCCGATGATCGCGGCTTCGTTGGGTTGCAGGCGTTTGATCGTCGCCAGGGCCGTCGCGTTCGGCGGCAGCGCGGGTTTGACGGGTTCGTCGGCCAGCGCGGCGGCGATGGTGAGCAGAGTGATGATGAGCGAGCGGATGACGTGTTGCATGTCGTCGTTCCCCGTTCCCCGTTCCATGCTCCAGGATTCGGGATTCCGCCGTTCGAAATCCGCGAACTCTTCGAACCGCGCAGTCGCCGCAGATTCACGGCATCCGGGGGCAAGCGTTCAAGAGTATCAAGGTTGGGGGGACACACTTTCCGATACTCTTGCGATATTCTTGGAATACTCTTGCCCGTTCTGTCCGGAAATCGTAATCGCCACGACGGCATCGCGGAATGCTCCTATTGATGGTCCCTTCATAGATACGCGGGTTGGTTGCGCGTTTCGGGGGATTTCGGACAGGCCGCTGGCCGGAGACAGGGGAGAGCCGCGGAGCGGCGGCAGCGGGTAGGAACGGCGTCGATTGTATCACGCAAGCCCCGGAGGGGCCGCATTGGCGCGGCGTCCGATGCCGCCCCTCCGGGGCTTTGTTTTTCGGCCGCCCCGGTTCCTCGATGTCGTCCCTCCGGGACTTGGCGTTTCGGTTCGCCCGCGCCGTCAATTCCGTCCGTTTGCGGTTCCACCAATCGTCGTCGATTTCGATCGGTTCGCCGGAATCCAGACCTTCCACCAGGGACGCTTCCAGACGCTCGTCGGCGTTGCGTGTCTCGTCGTCGCGATTGCGTTGGTCTGCACTCATTCCAGCACCGTAATAATCTGCTTCGGGTCCCGCGGATAGCAGGTGCCGGTGACGCAGTCCGGGATCATGTCGAGGTCTTCCAGCACGATGGCGCCGAGCAGGCCGTCCTGGCGGTTCGGTTCCACGATGGCCGTGAACACCCCTTCGCGGCCGAGCAGTTTCAGCCACACGTAGCGGACGACGTCGCGTTGGATCTCGCTCTGATCGGCCAGCGTCGCCTTCGTCTTGCCGACGACGGGAACGCCGAGTTGATCGACCGCCCACTGCGGCAACACGAGCCGCGATGCGCCGGTGTCGACCCAGGCTTCGAGTACCAACCGGCGGACGTCTTCATCGGGAATGTGCCCCGCTTGCGCGAGAACTACGTCTCTTTCGTTCGCCAATTCGACTTTCATGGTGAATCGCTCCACTTTTGGACTCCGGCTTAAACAATGATATTCTACCGGATGAGCGATGCCTCGCGCTAGGGGCCAACGCCGCGACAACACCTCGTCCTACGTCAGCATTTCCGACCCCCGCGCTTCTTCGCTTCCTTCGAAGACCGCCAGTTCTTCGTGCAACCGGGCGATCATCTTGCGGATGCCGGCTTTGGTGAAACCCTTGGACCCGACTGGATGGGACTGCTTCAAGCGTTCCAGTCGTTCCTCCAGCGAACGAAGTTCTTCCTCCGCCTTTTCGTAATCGGTTGTTGTCGCGATCATATTTCAACCTCCAGTAGACCCTTCCGCCCCGGTCAGGCTGGAAAGCCCGACCTACGCCCCGTTCACGCCCGCCAGCGGCCCCACCCCCACCATCGTCGTCTGCCCCAGCGGGTACGCTTCCAGCAACGTGCGGATGTCGGCCGTGGTGACGGCTCGCAGCGCGGCGAGTTCTTCTTCCACGGACTGGTATTCGCCGCGGTAGACCCAGTTGCTCCCCAGCGATGAGAGGCGGCCCATCGGGCGTTCGCTGCGGAGGACGATTTTTGAGAGGGCTTTGCTTTTCGCCGCGGCCAGCTCGGGGTCGGTGACGCCGTTGCGGTTGACGTCGGCGTAGATGTCGGCGATGCGGGCCAGGTTGGCGGCGGTGTCTTCGGGGCGGCAGCTCAGGGCGGTGAGGTACGTGCCGGTGCCGTCGTATTCGTTGTAGCCCACTTCGGCGGTGTCGGCGTGGCCGGGGTCGACGAGTTGCCAGTAGAGGCGGCTGCCGGAATCGTCGCCGACGACCAGCGTCAGCAGCTCGGCCGCGTGCCGCAGCGGGTTGGTGGCGACGGGTCCGGCGGCCATCTGCATCACGTGCTGCTGCTTGGCGTGCTCGCGGACGATGAACTTCGTCCCGCCGGCGGATTGGGCTTCGTCCGTCGGCCGGGGCGGCTTCACCGTCGGCCACGCACCGCAGTATTGTTCCGCCAGCTTCTGCACGTCGTTCCAGTCGCTGTTGCCGGCGACGGCCATCGTGATCGTGCCGGCCCCGTAGTGCTCGCGGTGGTATTGCCGCATCTGTTCGGACTTGAGATTGGTGATGCTTTCGTTGCTGCCCAGAATCGCCATGCTCAGCGGGTGGCCGGCGAAGTGCGTCCGCATCAGGTTTTCATAGGCGACGAACGACGGCTGGTCCTCGTACATGCCGATCTCTTCGAGGATGACCTGCTTCTCCATGTCGAAGTCCTCCTGCCGCAGCGACGGGAACAGGATGGCCGTCAGGATTTCGGTCGCCTGCGGCAGGTATTCGGGGAGAATGGCGGCGTAGAACATGGTGACTTCTTCGCTGGTCGAGGCGTTGTAGTTGGCCCCGATCTCGTCGAAGACGCGGTTCACGTCGTCCGCCGAGAGCCGGTCGTTCCCCTTGAACGCCATGTGCTCCAGAAAATGGCTGACGCCGGAGACCGGCGCGGTTTCATCCCGCGACCCGGCCCGCACAAAGAACCCGACAGCCGCGCTGTGCACGCTGGGATTGAGTTCGGCGATGACGTTCAGGCCGTTGGGGAGCTGGCGGTGGTGGAAGTGCATGGGGGTCTCCGATCGGTGCGCCAGGGTTCAGACAGAAAGATTGGTGACAGAAAAATATCTTGAATCCATTTTTCTGTCACCAATCTTTCTGTCTGAAAACTTGAATTCAATTTCGCAGAATCTCCGCCGGCACCTCCAACGCCTTCGGCCCGATCGTCAGGATCGTCAAATCGCGCGGCGGGTGGGTGTGAACAAAGTCCATCACGGCGGGCACCGTGATCGCTTCGACTTTCTGTTTCACTTCGTCCAGCGTGACGACGCGGCCCAGGTGGTACCAGTCGCGGGCGACGGCGGCGGAGCGGGCGATCGTGGATTCCTGCTGCATGATCAGCGAGCTTTTCGCGCGGGCCTTGCAGCGTTCCAGTTCGTCTTCGGCGACGCCGTTGCTCAGCCACAGGATTGAGAGCAGCATCGCATCGAGCGTGTGCTGGGCGCGTTCGTTGGTGGTGCCGGCGTAGCCCAGCACGCGGGCGTGGTCTTTGAGCGTGGTCAGGGCGGCGGAAATGGCGTAGCACAGGCCGCGCTTTTCGCGCACTTCGGTGAACAGCCGGGCGCTCATGCCGCCGCTGAGGATGCCGACGGCCGCCCAGGCCGTGAAGTAATCCGGATCGCGATACGGGACCGACGGGTACGCCAGGCCGATGTGCGTCTGGGCGGAATCGTGCTCGATGTGCTCCCGCGGCGTGCCCTGATTGCCCGTTTCTATGGGAAGCGCGGGCTTCTCGGCCCAGTCGCCGAACAGTTCGCCGATGAGGTCCGTCATCTCCGCCGGGTCGACGTTGCCGGCCACGCCGAGGATCGCCCCATTCGGCCGCAGGCAGCGCTCGTAGTGGTTGCGGACGGACGCGGCGGTGATGGCCGGCAGGTCGTCCAGCTTGCCGTCGGTCGGCCGGCCCCACGGCGTCGGCAGGCAGCGTTCCTTCAGGTCGGTCATGATCCGCTGCCGCGGTTCGTCTTCGTTGCCGCGCAGCGTCTGCTCGACACCGGAGCGGGCGGCTTCGAACTGGTCCGGGGGGAGAAGCGGCCGGCGGAGGATGTCGGCGTACAGCCGCAGCGCATCGGGAATGTTATCCGCGAGCGTTGCCCCGGAAATGCTGAGATGCTCGGTCCCCGCGCTTTCGCTGCGATGCAGGCCGAGGTTGTCGAGGGCTTCGGAAAGTTCCCTCGTATCGCGGTCGCCGGCGCCGCGGGTGATCATGTCGGAGAGGATCGACGCGGTGCCGTTCTCGCCGGCCGGATCGAACACCGCCCCGCCGGGGACGAGAAAGGAAAACGCGGCGGACTGGACGGCCGGCATCACCTCGGTGACGAGCGTCAATCCGTTGGTGAAGTGGTGGATGGCGATGGTCTGGTCGGGCATGAAATCCTCGCCGTAGGTCAGGCTTTCCAGCCTGACGTGCCGGGTAGCAGAATTCGTGAGAATTCTGCCGTGGTGACTCCGAAACTCCAGAATTCTCACGAATTCTGCTACGGTCAGGCTGGAATGCCTGGCCTACGGGTCGGGGCGAGTATCGCAGAACGGTGAAGGGGCGGCAAGGAGTTGCTCGGGGCTACGGGTCGTACCCGAGATTCGGCCCCAGCCAGCGTTCGGCCTGCTGCAGGGACATGCCGCTGCGGCGGGCGTAGTCTTCCACCTGGTCGCGGGAAATGCGGTCCACGGAGAAGTAGCGGGATTCGGGGTGGGCAAAATACAGGCCGCTGACGGACGCGGCGGGCAGCATCGCGAAGGATTCGGTCAGCGTGATGCCGGCGTTCTCCTCGGCGTGCAGCAGGTTGAACAGGTCGCGCTTCCGCGTGTGGTCGGGACAGGCCGGGTAGCCGAACGCGGGGCGGATGCCGCGGTATTTCTCGGCGATCAGGTCGTCGCGCGAAAGTCCTTCGTCCTTGCCGAAGCGCCAGTCTTCGCGGGCGCGTTGATGCAGATATTCCGCGAAGGCCTCCGCGAGCCGGTCGGCGAGGGCCTTCGTCATGATGGAGTGATAATCGTCGTGATCGGCCTCGAACTGCCGCACGAGCTCGTCGCAGCCGATGCCCGTTGTCACCGCGAATGCCCCGACGTAATCCGTGCGGCCGGTCTCGCGCGGGGCGACGTAATCGGCGAGGGAGCGGAAGTCGGTCTGGCCTTTGCGTTCCCATTGCTGGCGGAGCATGGGGAAGGTGGTGAGTTCGGATTGCGGATTGCGGATTGCGGATTGCGAATTGAAGAGGACGATATCGTCTCCGTCGCTGTTCGCGGGCCAGAAGCCGTAGACGCCTCTCGCCGTCAGGAGCTTCTCGGCGATGATCCGGTCCAGCAGGGCGTTGGCGTCGTCGAAGAGTTTCTTCGCTTCCGGGCCGACGGCGGGGTCTTCGAAGATCTGCGGGTACTTGCCTTTCAACTCCCACGTCTGGAAGAACGGGGACCAGTCGATGTAGTCGCGGAGGGTTTCCAGCGGGAAGTCGTCGAGGGTTTTCAGTCCCGTAAACGAAGGCGTGGGGATGTCGATTGTTTCCCAGTTGGTGGCGAAACGGCGAGTTTTGGCGTCTTCGTAGGGAACGAGCGTCTTCTGCTGCCGGTCGGCGTAGGCGTCGCGGTCCTTTTGCTGCTTCTCGCGGACCGTCGCCATGAATGCGTCGATGCGATCCTCGTCGATCAGGTTTTCGACGACCGGCACGGAACGCGACGCATCCAGCACGTGCACGACGGCGTGGTCGTACTTCGGGGCGATCTTGACCGCCGTGTGTTTGGCGCTGGTCGTCGCGCCGCCGATGAGCAGCGGCGTCGTGAATCCCTGGCGCTTCATTTCCTGGGCGACGTGGACCATTTCGTCCAGCGACGGCGTGATCAGCCCGCTGAGGCCGATGACGTCGGCCCCCTTTTCGATCGCCGTCTGCAGGATTTTTTCGGCGGGGACCATCACGCCCAGGTCGATCACCTCGAAGTTGTTGCACCGCAGCACGACGGCGACGATGTTCTTGCCGATGTCGTGGACGTCGCCTTTGACCGTTGCGATCACTACTGTGCCGCGCGAGCTAGAGGTCGTGAGTGGTGAGTGGTGAGTGGTGAGTGGTGAGTGGTCGTCCTCTCTGTCTTCCGACCTCCGACTTCCGACCTCCGACCTCTGGCTCTCGACTCTCGACTCTCGACTCTCGACTCTTTCCGCTTCCATGAACGGTTCGAGGTACGCGACGGACTTCTTCATCACGCGGGCCGACTTCACGACCTGCGGAAGGAACATCTTGCCCGCGCCGAACAATTCGCCGACGACGGCCATGCCGTCCATCAGCGGGCCTTGAATGACGTTCAGCGGGCGGGCGTATTTCCGGCGGGCCTCTTCGGTGTCGGCGTCGATGAAATCGGTGATGCCTTTCAGCAGGGCGTGCTTGAGGCGCTCTTCGACTGAGGCGTCCCGCCAGGTTGTCAGCTTGGCCCTTAGCGTCACGCGGACGTCGATATCAGCAGCCAATCTGATCCCTTTCTGTTTGACGTTGTCGGCATACTCGATGAGGCGCTCGGTGGCATCCGGCCGTCGGTTCAGGAGCACGTCTTCGACGTGCCTCAGCAGTTCCTTGTCGATCTCATCGTAGACTTCAAGCTGCCCGGCGTTGACGATCCCCATGTCGAGGCCGGCTTCGATGGCGTGGTACAGGAAGGCCGCGTTCATCGCCTCGCGGACGACGTCGTTCCCGCGGAAGGCGAACGACACGTTGCTCACGCCGCCGGACGTCTTCGCGCCGGGGCACTCCCGCTTGATGCGGCGGACGGCCTCGAAGTACTCGACGGCGTAGTTCGCATGCTCGTCCATCCCCGTGCCGACGGTGAGGATGTTCGGGTCGAAGATGATGTCCTCCGGCGGGAATCCGGCTTCCTCGATCAGCAGTTTGTAGGCCCGCTTGCTGATTTCGACCTTGCGGTCCACGTCGACGGCCTGCCCTTCTTCGTCGAAAGCCATTACGACGGCGGCGGCCCCGTACTCGCGGACCTTGCGGGCTTTTTCCAGGAAATCGTTTTCCCCTTCCTTCATGCTGATCGAATTGACGATCGCCTTGCCGTCCACGCATTTCAGGCCGGCTTCGATCACCGACCACTTCGAGCTGTCGATCATCAGCGGCGTGCCGTTGATGTCCGGCTCGTCGGCGATCATGTTCAGGAAGCGGGTCATGGCGGCTTCGCTGTCGATCAGCCCTTCGTCCATGTTCACGTCGAGAATGTTCGCCCCTCCCCGCACCTGCTCGCGGGCGACGGCGACGGCCTCTTCGAAGTTGCCGTCCCGGATGAGCCGGGCGAATTTCTTCGAACCGGTGACGTTCGTCCGCTCGCCGACCATCACGAACGTCGTGTCGGGCCGGATCTCGAACAGCTCGCGGCCGGCGAACGAGGTGAAGTGGCGAATGCGCGATCGCTTGTGCGGCGAGAGTCCGTCGACGGCGTCGGCGATGCGGCCGATGTATTCCGGCGTCGTCCCGCAGCAGCCGCCGACGATGTTCACCCAGCCGTTTTCGGCGAACTCGCCGATCCACTTCGCGACTTCCGGCGCGGAGGCATCGAAGCCCCCCATGCCGTCGGGCATGCCGGCGTTGGGGTAGCAACTGATGTAGCGGTCGGAAATCTCGGCGAGCCGTTCGATGTAGGGCCGCATCTGGGCCGGGCCGAGGGCGCAGTTGAGTCCGACGCTGAGCATGTCGAAGTGCGAGACCGCCGCCCAGAACGCTTCGAGCGACTGCCCGCCGAGCGTTTTGCCGCCGTCGAAGATGGTGCCGGAGACCATCACGGGGACTTTTACGTGATGCTGGTGGAAGTATTCTGAGATCGCGAAGAGGCAAGCCTTCATGTTGAGCGTGTCGAAGCTCGTTTCCGGGAGGAGGAGATCGACGCCGCCGTCGATGAGGCCGCGGATCTGCTCGGTGTACGACGCGACCATCTGGTCGAAGGTGTGCGTGCGGAAGCCCGGCTCGCCGCCGGAGAAGGAGAGCTGCACCTTCGTCGGCCCGATGCTGCCGGCGACGAACCGCGGTTTGGCCGGGTCGCGGTCGGTGAACTCCGCGGCGACGTTCTTCGCCAGTTCGGCGGCGGTGCGGTTGATTTCGTAAGTCAGGTCGCCGAGGTGAAACTCTTCCAGCGAGATCACGTTAGCCGTGAACGTATTCGTCTCGATGATGTCCGACCCGGCCGCGAGATACGCCCGGTGCGCATCGGCGACGGCGTCCCGCTGCGTCAGCACGAGCATGTCACAGGAGTTCTTGAGGTCCACGGGATGGTCGGCAAAGCGGTCGCCGCGAAAATGGGCCTCCGTGGGGCACCGCGCCATCAACAACGTTCCCATCGCCCCGTCGAGCAGGAGGATTCGCTCGTCGAGGAGGGATGCGAGGTATTCGCGGGTGGCGGGTTCGGCGAGGAGGGGCATGAGATTCCAACTGACTCGTGCAGTTTCAGCTAATCGACTTTGAAGATGGCGGGAATGTCGCGCGCCCCATGGAGAACTCGGACCAACTCGATCCCGTCGTCCATCGGGCGATAAATGATGACGTAGGGGCGCACGGTGAAATGGCGGATGTTCTCGCCGAGTTCGGCCCAGACTCCACCGAGCAGCGGGTTGCGCGCAAGCATCTCGCATTTCTCGTCGATGCGATCGAGCATCCGCAGTGCTGCGTCTATGTTATCGCGGGCAATGTAGCGACCGATTTCGAGGAGATCGCTTTCCGCCAGGTCCGAGCGATTGATGTGCGCCATCAGGCCGACTCACATTCCTGGCGAATTCGGTTTTTGATTGCTTCCATATCGAGGGGAGCCGACCGCCCGGATTCGAGGTCCTGAATTCCGGCATTGACTTTGCGCCGAAGCTCTTCCAATCCGCGGACCTGTTCCTCTTCCCGCCATCGCCGCAGCGCTTCATCCACGACTTGCGCTTCGCTGGCGAATTCACCCTGCGCGATCTTTTCGTCGATAAATTCTCGGTTCTGCAGTTGCATCGGTCACGACTCCAAAACGGGTTTCGGTCAGCTCTCACTTCATTCTTGCTTGATTCTCCAACCGCATCCAGGGCCAATCGACACGTTTCAGAATCCGGTACTCCGTCGGTTGAATCTTGAAGACACGGGTCGGACGCTTGAAACCCGCTGAGAATCTTGCCGCTGCCGGCTGGATTTGCGCGACCAGTTTCCCTTTCATCTCGACCGGTGTTCCCTGAAGTTTCTCGACCGGAAGTTTGCTGGAATCGATGCAGATGACCGATCCATTCATGATGACATACGGCCCGTACCCCTTTTCGAACGCCCCCCAGAAAAGTCCTTGCACGACGACTTTGCGGCCGACGATCTCCTTCCAGGCCCGGGAGTGCGGTTTTTCGCTCCCTCGCGGTTTTTCATGGGTGAACAGTTTCGTACCGTTCGCCTCCGGGTACTTCGTATTGTCCCCGGCACCACACGCGGAGACGCTCCCAAACAGGAAGGAAAGCGCGGCAAAGAATCGAACCAGAAATCCAGCCTTGCGCATCATGCACTCCATGTCTTGAAGTCAATACAGTTCATAAACATGCTCCCCCCCATGCGCCGGATTCCCGATCAGCTTATGCTCGCGCATGTCGATCACCAGGTCGAGGTGCTCCAGCGGGATCTGGCCGATGAGGACCGGGACGTCGTCGGGGACTTCCATCACGTCCATCGTGCAGGAACGGTCCATGATCGTCAGCCGGACGGCGGAGTACATGTCGGCCTCCCCGCCGCCCGTGCTGCTCGTGACGTGGCGGGTGCCGGATTTGTGCAGGCCGAGTTGCGCGATCATGTGCCGGGGCAATGAAAGGTACGTCGAATTCGGGTCGACCAACGCGTCCTCGATGACGATACGGCGAACCTCATCACCGAACAACCGGCCTCGAGCCGCATTGTAGACGTCTTCCAGGCTCTCGATCGTTACCTGGGCGGTCACTCGTTTTTGTTTCTTGAGTTCGATCATTATTGACTTCTATTGAAACCGTCTAAGCCGCAAGCGGCGGTCAAATTCATTCTACGCGCATTCCGCGGCGCTCAGTTCGAACCCCAGTGCATCCAGTATCCGCTCACACGCCTGTGATTTGTTCAGCGCGTAAAAGTGCATCCCGGGCACCCCGGCGTCGATCAGGGCGTGGCATTGGGCGATCGCGTGCTCCACGCCGATTTCGAACTGGGCCGCGTCGTCGTCCTGGACGGCTTCCAGCTTCGCGGCGAGGTCTTCGGGGAAGATCGCGCCGCACATCGCCGTGATGCGTTTGATGCGGGCGTAGCTGGTGATGGGCATGATGCCGGGGACCAGCGGCACGCGGAGCCCGGCTTTCCCGTAGCGCTCCTGGAACTCGAAAAAGTGGCGGTTGATGAAGAACAGTTGCGTGAAGACGGCGTCGGCTCCGGCGTCGACTTTGCGTTTCAGGTTGTCGAGGTCGGTCTCGGGGTCGGGGCATTCCTGGTGCTTTTCGGGGTAACCGGCTACGCCGATGCCTGTTTTCGGGAAGTGCTCGCGGATCAGCGAGACGAGTTCGTTCGCGTATCGCAATCCCCCATCGACGGCCTTGAACGACGTCTGTCCCGCCGGAGGGTCGCCGCGGAGAGCCATGATGTTGGTGATACCGCGCGTGGATGCCGTCTTCAGCCAGTCGAGCAGTTCCGCGCGTGTCGAGCCGACGCAGGTCAGGTGGGCGGTGGTGGACAGATTGAAGCGTTTCGAAATCTCGACACACAAATCGATCGTGCGTTCGCGCGTGCTGCCGCCGGCCCCGTAGGTGCAGGAGACGAATCCGGGACGGTAGCGGGCCAGCCGTTCGAGCGTGTCGAACAGGGCGGCATCGCCGTCGGGCGATTTCGGGGGGAAGATCTCGATCGACAACCCGAACGCGCCGGATTGGTACAGGTCGCTGATCCGCGCGGGCATCCAACATCTCCGTGAAAACTGGCATTTCTCGCTGCAATCTTAGTGCCGACCGGGATTTCGGACAACGCGGTTCGGCGAGACGGGTTTGAACCGGCGGCCATCCGGTCTGGCCCTCGAATGCGAAAAGGGGGGATGCGAAATGGGGACTGGTCCATTTTTCGGAGTGACGCTTCATTCGCGAAACACGCATTCACCCGAAAAATCGACCAGTCCCCGTCGACTGCTCTGAACCGGCGGTCATCCGGGCTTGCCCGTCCGCTCGACTGCGGTGAGAATTGATGCGGATTCGACCAGCAAATCGCAAGCTGCGGATGTTCCTCGTTCACGCGTCATCAGGGATGGGCCGTGATCGTCGGTCTGGCACCGGTGCGGGCCCCATGAAAAGTCTGTGGATCTGGCCCTTCGAACTCGAAGAAAAGATCGGCGAAGGCGGCATGGGGGTCGTCTATCGGGGACGGTACGTCAAGAACAACCGCCGCGTCGCCGTCAAGCTGCTCCCCGAAGACGTCGCCGATGAGATCATCCTCAAGCGGTTCGAACGCGAGGTCGAGCTGCTCAAGACGCTGCGGCACCCGAACATCGTGCACAGCTTCGGCGGCGTCTGCGAAGACAAACGCCGCTTCTACGCGATGGAGCTGGTCGAAGGGGGCTCGCTGGACACCCTGCTTAGATCGCGGGGCGGTTCGCTTCCGTGGGAGCGCGTGATCGAGCTTGGCGTACAGATGTGTTCAGCCTTGCAATACGCCCACGAGATGGGGGTCGTGCACCGCGACATCAAGCCGGGAAACTTCCTGCTGACGAAGGACGGGCAGGTCAAGCTGGGGGACTTCGGGCTGGCGACCGTCATCGCCGGAAACAAGCTCACCGCCAGCGGAAAGACCGTCGGTTCGTTCCGCTACATGGCCCCCGAGCAGGTCCGCGGCAAACCCGACCCCGTGCCGCAGACCGACTTGTACGGGCTGGGCTGCGTGCTGTTCCTGATGCTGACGGGCCGGCCGCCGTTCGACGGCATGACGGCCGCGGAACTGCTGCAGAAGCAGCTCGAGGCGCGGCCGCCGCGGGTCACCGAGTTCGCGACGGATTGCCCGGCGTCTCTGGAGCGGCTGATCGATTCGCTGCTGCGGAAGTCGATCGACGAGCGTCCGCAATCCGCCGTCGCCGTCGCGCAGGCCCTGCGTTCGGTGACGTTGACGACAATGGCGAGCGTCACCTCCCGGAGTCCCGCCCTGGACGTGACGCGCGAAGTGCGGACGATACCGGACGTTCCGTCCGCCGCGCGTGAGCCGAAGCCGGCGACCCCCCGCTGGCTGACGTGGTCGCTGGCGGGGGCGGTCGTCGTCCTGCTGGTGGTCTGCGGGTATCTGTTCAACCGCAACCGGCAACTGGCCGAGGCGGAGCAGCTCTGGATCGACGCCTATCAGAACGGCGACCGCGACGCGAAGATCAAGGCCGCCGAGGCGCTGGGAAAGCTCGCGCCGCGCAGCAAGCGGGCCATGCGAACGCTGGGTGACGGGTTGTCGGCCGGCCCGGCCTGGCAGCAGGTGGCCACGATTCAGGCCCTGGGAAACACCGGGGCCGCCGGACGACCCCACATGGAGCGGCTCATGGGATTGCAGCGCAACGCCGAAAGCGAGCAAATCCGCTATGCGGCGGCGGAGTCGCTCAAGAAGCTGCGCGAGGCGCCCGAAAGCTCCTTGTCCTGGATGACGTTCCTGTTCTGGTTGATCGTGGCGGGATGCGTTGCCGGGGGTTACGCCTACTGGCGCAAACTGAAGACGGCAACCCGCTGACCCACGACGAATGACGAATCAAGTCCGAATGACGAAGTCCGAAACGGTCGTCCGCAACGCTTCGTCATTCGGGCTTCGTCATTGATTCGTCATTCGGATTTCGACATTCGACGTTCCAGATCCGGCTGCCCGGGATCCGGGCGCTCGTCTCCCAACTCTCCGGGGGGAAAACTCAGCGCGACGGGGTGGTTCGGTTCCTGCCCGATCCAGAACAGGAACTTCTGCCACGACGACAGGCTCCGCTTCCAGTCCGCCATGGCCGCTCGCAGCCTCACGACCGCGGGATGGTCGTCCCGGTTGATCTCGGCCAGCGACGCCGCACACCCGGCGGAGTGCCCCGCCAGCAGCAACGCCGTGCAGAAGTTGACCTTCCACGCGACGGGAACGTCGGGCCGCATCCACATCGTGCCCGATTGCAGCACGAGATTGCGATACAGCCGCAGGGCGTCGTCGTAGTGCCCCAGCCGCATCAGGCACACCCCCTTCGTGTTCTTCATCTCGTCGCTGGCGCTGCTCGCATTGAGAATGTGCCGCGCCTTTTCGTAATCGCCGGCCTCCATCCAGTGGCGGGCGTCGGCGAACTGCCGTTGCTGCCGCGAGCCGGCTTCCGCTTCGCCCGGCGACGGGTCCTCGTTGCGGCGGCCCTCCGCCCGTGGCGGTTTTTGACGATTCGGTTCCTGGTGTTTGCTGTGTTGCATCGTGGAGATTCCTGATGAAAAGGTGTGATCGACTCGACATGGAAAACAGGGAAAATGAGCGTTTCGCCCGCATGATCCATCAGCCGCCGGGCGGTAGTGCTTCGTCAACTCTTGATTCTGGGATCGAAGCCTGAAGCGCAAGCGAAGGAACTCGTGACTCGCCCTTCGCTTGCGCTTCAGGCTTCTATGGATGGAACCCGACATCACCGTTCGCACACCAACCGGGGGCTAGCGCCCTCCGGCTGATGACGCGGACGCGGTGAAGCGCGCAGCGCGGGCGGCAATGTCGCAGACAGAGGCCCGGTTCAAGCCGCAGTTCTAAATCTGCAGGCGAACCTGTTGGGCGACCGGCGACTCATCCCCTGGGGAATGGCCGGCGTCGTCTCGTCCCCCGCGCACGCCCCCGCGCGGCGCGTTGCCGGGGAGCGTACGCTCCACGAACCGCCCCTGCTTGAATTGTTCGCGGGAATCCTCGGGAGAGCGGGGCACGGGTTCGACGGGCGACGTCTTGACCGCCGTTCCGTCAGCCGTATGCGACGCGGACTTGGCCGCCGCTTCCGTCAGCGGTTGTGCCGCCGGCCTGGCCGCCACAGCGGGAAGCGCGGCCGGCGTCGCGGACAGCAGCATTCCGGCCACCAGCAACGGCAGCAGCAGAAATCGGGCTGTCCGGGAGTCGCTCATTGCACCGCTACGAAGACGAGATCGCGGAATTATACATCTTCCGGCGGAAAAGCAAATCGGGATTTCCGTCGATTGTCGAACGGGCGAAGCTTCAATGCCGGGCGGCGTAGCGTGGAATTCATTCCACGCGAACGCCACCCACGTGGAATGAATTCCACGCTACGGGGCCGGCAGCTTCCGCCGCGCTTCTTTCAGCAGCGATTCGTATTTCCCGCGGAGTTCCGCCCCCCCCAGCTCGGGGTAGAGCAGGCCGGTGACGGTCAGCAGCTTGCGGCATTCGGCGTAGTCGGCGAGGCGGAAGCTGCACCGCGCGACGTGGTAGCGGGCGGTCAGCCAGAGGGGCATCCCCGGTTTCTCGAACGATTGCAGCGTCTGCCAGTGCCCGCGGGCCTTGCGGAGCGATTCGCGGTCGGACGATTCGCCGAGCATCGTCGCGACCTTCGTCAGCATCTCGCGGTTGCGGGGGGATTTCGCCAGCAGTTTCTCGTAGACCGCGACCGAGTCTTGCGTGCGGCCCGCCGACTCGTAGGCCTGCGCGAGGCAGCGGTCGAGCCACGCCTGTTCCGACGGCTTGAGCTTGCCGCGGTTGCGGTTGAGTGCCTGAGCGGTCTTCAATTGCAGTTCGCCGAGCTTCTCGCGGACCGCCCCAGGTTTGTAGTGACCGGCTTCAGCCGGTCCCTTGGCCGGCTGAAGCCGGTCACTACGAACATCCAGGGTTGCGACCTGCATCAGACCGTCGAGCACGGCCAGCACGTCGGCGGGGCCGGATTTCTCAAGATCGGTCAGTAGCGTTTGCGCGTCGTCGAAGCGGCCTGTTCCGGCGAGCGAGACGATTCGCAGTTGCCGGGCGGCGCCGCGGGCTGCCGTCCAAAAGCGGAAGGCGGAAGGCGGAAAGCGGCCACCGGGGCTTTCCGCCTTCCGCCTTCCGCTTTCCGCCTTCCCCAGCGCCGCGTCGGCCGAGGCGATCACGCGCTCCAGCAGCGGTTCGGCCGGGTCGTATCGGGGGGGCGAACGGTTGAGGTGAATGCGGGCCGTCCGCAGTGCGACTTCCGCCTGCGACGTGTCCCACGCGGCGGGATGTTTCGGGAAGCCGGCGATGATCTCCCCGAGCTTGACGCTCGCGTGCTCTTCCCACGCGCGGCGATCGTCGGGCTTCTTCAGGTCCCGCAGCCTCGCGATGATCGTCTCGTAGGACCGGGCCGCGGCCAGTCGGCCGGCGGCGGCCCGCGGGTGGCCGACGGGAATCGACAGATACAGCTTCAACGCATCGGTCGTCTGCCCGCGGTATTCGTGCAGCGTCGCCAGCATCCACGCGGCCTCGTGAATGGTCGGCGACTTCGGGAACCGGCGGCGGTGTTCCGCCAGCGCCTGCGAGTAAGCCAGCCGGCGGGCCTTCGTGCGGAGGGCATCGTAAACGCGGCCCAGACAGTAGGCGGCCAACAGATCGGCTTCGGCCGCCCGCGAGGCTTTCGGGAAGTCTCGCACCAGCTTCTGAAACACGCCGGCCGCCGCGGCGAAGTCCTCCGCCTGCATCTCGATCGATCCCGCCGTGAATGCCAGCCGGGCGGCGAGTTTCTTGTCTCCCGATTTTGCCGCGAGGTCAGCGGCGGTCGCGTACTCGGCGGCGGCAGCCTTCCATTGCTTCGCCTCGAACGCTGTCTGCGCCTTCCGTAGCGCGACGGCCACGTCCGGCCCGTGTTGACGGGCGTCCTTCAGGAATCCGAACAGCACCCGGCAGCGGTACGACCAGTATCCGCCCACGGTCTTCTCCGCGACGGCGACGGCGGCGGCGGTCTGCCGGTACAGCGCCGCCGCCCGCTGCGAGTCGTTTGCTTTGCGGGCCGCGTTCCAGAGGGCGATCGACGTTTTCACTTTCAGGAAGGCGAGTTCCCCCGGCAGCCCCGGCCGATCCCCTTGCAGCGTGTTGAGGATGCGGTCCGCCTGCCGGTGCAGGTTCTTTGCCAGCAGCAGCCGCACCAGCTCGACTTCCATCCGCCGAATGACGGCCAGCGGCGGCTTCTGCTTCTGCATGCGGGCCAGCCGGTCGGTCACCTGGCGGAGGTCCCCTTCCAGCCGCGACACCCGCGCCGAGAGCACGTGGCTGTTCCAGCCGATCAGCGAAGACGGCGTCGCCTCGACCAGCGGGGCCAGCGCGGCGGCCGCTTTCTGCAGAGCGTCTTTGCGATCGGCGGAACCGGCCGGGTGCACCTCGGCGAGATTCACGTGAGCGATGGCCAATTGATACTGGATGTGCTTCCGCAGTTCGCGGCGGTCGTCGGCTGAGGAGCCGCGGGGGGCGGTTCGTTCGAATAGCAGCAATTCGTCGATCGCTTCCTTCAGGCCCGCGGCGGCCTTCTTCCGAAGCTCGGCGTCGAACGGCGACAGCTCGGCGTCCCACCGCAGGAACTCGCCTCGCAGCCCCAGCGCGATGCACCGCTGCAACGCCAGCCAATTGCGGCGCGGCGCTTTCGGGGACGATTTCAAGTGCGATTCGACGACGCCGGAAGCCTGTTTCCACAGGGCGGCCTGCCCGGCCCCCGTCGCGTACTTGGCCTGCTCGGTGAGCGTGCGCGACAGCTCCAGCGTGTACTGCGACCGCACGTCGGGCGTGAGGTCGTCGCGAGCGAGCTCGCGGCGGCAGACTCCCTCGGCCAGCCGCAACAACCCGCGGCGGCGAAGCTGGTCGAAGTAGCGCGTGGTTTCTTTCTCCGCCCCGCCGGCTGGCAGCACCGTCCCCAGGCAGGCGATGCAGATCAACGCCAACGTAGTGCGAAATTCATTTCGCACTACCGAGTACGACGGCCTTCCAAGGCCGTCGACGCAGCGGCGACCAACACGACGGCCTTGGAAGGCCGTCGTACTTCCATATGCATTCACAGCGGTTCGGTGCATGAGATCGACAAGCAAGAATACGTGCGATCCGGGAGTTGTCGGAACGTCGTGCGAAATGAATTTCGCACGACGTTCCGCCTTCCGCCTTCGAGGTC
>Ga0268386_10000495_pt1 | contig 25094 bp, 19 predicted proteins | sample RVTome_15_FD_200260 | JGI IMG/M metagenome (GOLD analysis project Ga0268386, IMG submission 200260) | Soil microbial communities from uranium-contaminated site in the Upper Colorado River Basin, Wyoming, United States - RVT150D86... ... | reverse complement strand
GGGTCGGCCTCGAACGCGCGCTCGAGGAGCTCGAGCAGCCAGCTGCGGACGACGGAGCCGTGCTGCCACAGCGCCGAGACCTGCGCCAGGTCGAGGTCGAAGAGGTCGACCTCGCGCATGAGCTCGAATCCTTCCGCGTAGGCCTGCATGAGCCCGTACTCGATGCCGTTGTGCACCATCTTCACGAAATGGCCGGCGCCGGAGGGCCCGACGTGCGCGTAGCCGCCCTCGGGCGCGAGGGTGGCGAAGGCGGGCTCGGCCGTCTCGAAGGCCGGCGCGTCTCCGCCGACCATCAGGCAGTAGCCCTCGGTCAGGCCCCAGATGCCGCCCGAGACGCCGGCGTCGAGGAGGCAAACGCCCTTCGCCCTTGCCTCTTGCGCACGGCGGATCGAGTCCCGGAAGTTCGAGTTGCCGCCGTCGACGAGGACGTCGCCCTCCTCCATGAGCGGCAGGAGCGTCTGGAAGGCCATCTCCGTGGGGTCGCCGGCGGGGATCATCAGCCAGGCGACGCGCGGCTGCTCGAGCTTCATCGCCAGCTCGACGAGGGAGTCGGCCGTGCGCTCGGGCGCCGTGCGCGCGTAGGTCTCCACCTCGTGACCGCCCCGGCGCAGGCGCACGGCCATGTTGCCGCCCATGCGGCCGAGGCCGACGAGGCCGAGCTTCACCCAGAACCCCTTTCGAGATGAAGCTGGGTGCCGTCGGGCCCCGTTGGACGGCGCGATTCGGCGTCCTCAGTCGCGCCCGTACTCTCGAATACGAGCGCTCCCTGCGTCCTTGCCTCGCACTCGCCCAACGCACCCCGACAGCGACGCATCATCTCGAAATGAGTTCTAGGCGACGAGCTCGCCCGACTTGGCGCGGATGCCGTCGAGGAGCTCGGCGAAGGAGTCGGAGAACTTCTCCACGCCCTCGCGCTCGAGCGTCACGGTGACGTCCTCGTAGTCCACGCCGGCATCAGCGACCCGCCGGAAGACCTCCTCGGCCTCGTCGATCCCGCTCTCGAGCGTGAGCGCGACGCGGCCGTGGTCCTGGAAGGCCAGGATCGTCTCCTCCGGCATCGTGTTGACGGTCTCCGGGCCGATCAACTCCTCGACGTAGAGCACGTCCCGGTAGGCGGGGTTCTTCGTCGAGGTCGAGGCCCAGAGGCACCGCTGGGTCGTCGCGCCCCGCGCGGCGAGGGCGTCCCAGCGCCCGCCCGAGAAGATCTCCTCGTAGCGCTGGTAGGCCAGCTTGGCGTTGGCGACCGCGAGCTTGCCCTGGAGGTCGGCCGGAGCGCCCTGCTCCTCGAGGCGGCGGTCGGCCTCGGTGTCGACCCGCGATACGAAGAAGCTGGCGACGGAGGCCACGGGAGCCGGGTCGCCGCCCGCCTCGACGAGCCGCTCGAGCCCGCGGGTGTAGGCCTCCGCGACCTCTGCGTAGCGGTCGAGCGAGAAGATCAGGGTGACGTTGATCGACCTGCCCCGCGCGATCATCTCCTCGATCGCCGGCAGCCCCGGCTCGGTCGCCGGGATCTTCACGAACAGGTTCGGGCGGTCGACGAGCTCGTGCAGCCGTGCCGCCTCGGCGATCGTCGCCTCCGTGTCGTACGCGAGCGTGGGGTCGACCTCGAGGGAGACGTAGCCGTCGCGGCCGCCGCCCCCGTCCCAGACCGGGCGGAGCACGTCGCAGGCGCCCTGGACGTCCCTGACGGCGAGGCGCAGGAAGAGCTCCTTCGGGTCACGTTCCTCCTCGAGCTCCTTCCGGAGGTGCTCGTCGTAGGCGTCGCCGGCGGAGATCGCCTTCTGGAAGATGGTCGGGTTGGAGGTGACGCCGACCACGGCGTCTTCCTCATGGAGCCGGGCGAGCTCTCCGCTCTCGAGCAGGTCGCGCGAGAGGTAGTCGATCCAGACGCTCTGCCCGAGCTCCGAAAGCTGGTGCAGTCGAGACTTGGCCATTGTTTGCCGTCCTTCCCGGTCGGCGGGTTTCCACTCCTACCGTAGCGCGCGGGCGCGAACCAGCCGCCGCGCCGCGTCGGCGATGTGCTCCCTGTCGATGCCCGCGGCGGCGAGGAGCTCGGCCGGCTTCCCTGAGCCCGGCATCCCCTCGACGGCGAGTCTGGTGACCGCCGGCTTCTCGTCGGTGTCGGCCAGCGCCGAGAGCACCGCCTCGCCGAGACCGCCCTCGGGCCAGTGGTCCTCAACGGTGACGATCGCGCCCGTGGCCGCGGCGGCCTCCCGCAGCCCCTCGGCGTCGATCGGCTTCACCGAGTAGCAGTCGACCACTCGCGCGGAGATGTCCTCGGCCGCCAGCTCGTCGGCCGCGGCGAGCGCCTCGCCGACGGTGATGCCCGCGCCCACGAGGGTGACGTCGTCCTCGTCGGACGAGCGAAGGACGCGGCTGCCGCCGACGGGAAACTCCTCGTCGGGCCCGTAGATCACCGGCGTCGCCGCCCGCGTGGTCCGCAGGTAGGAGATGCCCTCGAGGCCCGCCATCGCGGCCACGAGCTTCGCCGTCTGGTTACCGTCGCAGGGGTAGAGGACGGTGCTCCCGCCGACGGCCCTCATCATGGCGAGGTCTTCGAGCGCCATCTGCGAGGGGCCGTCCTCGCCGATGGAGACGCCGGCGTGGGAGCCGGCGAGCGCCATGGTTGCCCGGCTGATCGCCGCCATGCGGACGAAGTCGTATGCCCGCGTGAAGAAGGCGGCGAAGGTGGAGGCGAAGGGCTTCCAGTCCCGGACCTGGATGCCGACCGCGGCGGCGACCATCTGCTGCTCGGCGATGTACATCTCGAAGAATCGGTCCGGGTGGGCGGCCTGGAAGAGCTCGGAGTACGTCGAGTTGGCGACCTCGCCGTCGAGCGCCACGACCCGGCCGTCGGCTCCGCCGACTGCCACGAGGGCGTCACCGTACGCCTTGCGCGTGGCGACCTCGGAACCGAGCTCGTAGCGCGGCAGCTCCAGCGACCCGCCGGGAAAGGAGTTCGGCTCCATTCGCTCGCGGACGTGCACCTGGATCGTCAGGTTGCGCTCGCCGCCGAGCTCCGCTACGGCCGCCTCGGGATCGTCGAGGGGCTTCCCGTGCCAGCCGTTCTTGTTCTCGACGGCCGTGACGCCCCTGCCCTTGACCGTCCGCGCCACGATCACGGTCGGACGGCCTTCGACGGTCAGGGCCTCGGCGTAGGCGGCGTCGATCGCCTCGACCTCGTGGCCGTCGACGGTGATCGCGTGCCAGTCGGAGGCCTCGGCGCGGCGAACGTAGGACTCGAGGTCCCAGCCGTGCATCGTCTCGCCGCGCTGGCCGAGCCGGTTCACGTCGATGATCGCCGTGAGGTTGTCGAGCTTCGAGTTGGAGGCGTGGTCGAAGGCCTCCCACATCGAGCCCTCCGCCATCTCGCTGTCGCCGCAGAGCGTCCACACGCGGTAGGGCAGTCGGTCGAGCCTCTTGCCCGCGAGGGCAAGGCCGACGGCGATCGGGAGGCCCTGGCCGAGCGACCCCGTGGCGACATCCACCCACGGGAGCACGGGCGTGGGATGCCCCTCCAGCGGGCTCCCGAACCTGCGGAAGGTGAGGAGCTCCTCGTCGCTGATCGCCCCTGACGCCTTGAAGAGCGAGTAGAGGAGGGGAGAGGCGTGGCCTTTCGAGAAGACGAGATGGTCGTTGGCCGGGTTCTCGGGGTCGCCGAAGTCGTACCGGAGGTACTTGTCGAAGAGGACGGCCATCAGGTCGGCCGCCGACATCGACGACGTCGGGTGGCCCGAGCCGGCGGCTGCCGCCGCGCGGACTGAGTCCACGCGCAGCTGCTGTCCCAGCTCCTGCCAGCGCTCCGTGTCGGTCATGCCGGTGATCCTACCCCGGTCCCCACGGACCCATGCAACCGCGGTGGCGCCCGTGCCACCATTGGGGCATGGCCGTGGTCATCGCCTCCAACCTGCGCAAGGAGCTCGCCGGGAGCCTTCTCTTCGACGGCGTCTCGTTCAAGCTCGAGCGGCGCGACCGCCTGGCGCTCGCAGGCCCGAACGGCGCCGGCAAGACCACGCTCCTGCGCATGCTCATCGGCGAGACCTCGATCGAGGGCGGCGAGCTCGTGATCGAGAAGGGAGCCCGCATCGCGCTCCACGACCAGCGACCGCCGCTCGCCCGCGAGCTGAGCCTGCGGGAGTACGTCCTCTCCGGCGCCTCCGACCTGATCGCCACGGAGCGCGAGCTCGAGCGCCTGGAGCAGGCGATGGCCGGAGGCGACCACGGCGCGGCGACGCTCGCGGCCTATGCGAGGGCGCAGGGACGACTCGAGCACGCCGGCGGCTACGGCTGGCGTGACCACATCGGGGCGGTCGCCCGCGGGCTCGGCTTCCGCGACGAGGACTTCGACCGGCAGCTCTCCACGTTCTCCGGCGGCGAGATCACGCGCGCCTCGCTGGCACGGGCGCTCGCGGGCGATCCCGACCTGATCCTGCTCGACGAGCCCACGAACCACCTCGACGTCGCGAGCATCGAATGGCTCGAGCGCGAGCTCGCCTCCCTCGACGCGGCGTGCATCGTCGTCGCCCACGACCGCTGGTTCCTGGAGGCGGTGACGAACGCGACGCTCGAGCTCGAGGCCGGCCGGGCAACGTACTTCTCGGGCCCCTGGCACGTCTGGCGCCTCGAGAAGGCGCAGCGGGCGGCGCACGCGCAGAAGACCGCCGATCGCGTGGCCGCGGACATCGCGCGCCTCGAGCGCTTCGTAGCTCGGTTCCGCTACAAGAAGAGCAAGGCCAAGCAGGCGCAGGCGAAGCTGACGCAGATCGGGCGCCTCGCGAAGGAGAAGGACGAGGCCGCCTCCGAGGCGACCCTCCTCACCAGGAGGACGCGGGGGCTCGGCTTCGACTTCGCCCCGCCGAAGCGGAGCGGCCGCGACGTGCTCGTCCTCGAGCACGAGGAGGTCGAGGTCGCCGGGAGGAGGCTGCTCACCGACGTCACCTTCGCCCTCGAGCGAGGTGACCACGTCGCGCTCGTCGGCCCGAACGGAAGCGGCAAGACGACGCTCCTCGAGCGGGCGGTCGCCGGCGACTTCAAGCTTGGCCACGGGGTCGAGGTCGGCTACTTCTCGCAGCACGGCCTCGAGCTGGACGAGCGCGGCAGCGTGCTCGACTGCGTCCAGGCGATGACGAGCCTCAACCGCCCGCAGGCGCAGATGCTCCTGGGCCGCTTCCTCTTCTCCGGCTGGGACGCCCACATGAAGCGGGTTCGCGACCTCTCGGGCGGGGAGCGGCGCCGGCTGGGCCTCGCCGTGCTCGTCACGTCGGGAGCGAACTTCCTCGTCCTGGACGAGCCGACGAACCACCTCGACCTCGACTCGCGGGAGACGCTCGAGGCGGCGCTCGAGGGCTTCCCGGGAACGGTGCTCCTCGTCTCGCACGACCGCGCGCTGATCGACGCCGTCGCGCACCGGACGGCGGCCATCGAGGAAGGGACGGTGAGGGTCTACGACGGAGGGTGGGCCGACCTCGTCCGCGCCCGCGAGGAGCGCGAGGTGCCGGCGGCCGAGCCGCCCGTGAAGCCGGTCAAGCCCGAGCCCGCCCCGAAGCCTCGGCCGGCCGCGGACCCGCTCGCCGCCGTCGAAGCCGAGGTCGAGGAGGCCGAGCGCGAGGTCGCGCGGCTCGAGGAGAAGCTCGCGGCGGACTGGACCGACTCCGAGACGATCGCTGCGCACGCCCGCGCACGAGAGGACCTCCAGGCGGCCCTCGCTCGCTGGGAGACGCTGCTCGAGGAGGTGACCCCCTAGCTCAAGGGGGCGGCCGGCGCTGCCGACCTCCCTGAGCATGACGGCGACGCGGATCCTGGCCTGTCTGGCGGCGCTCGCGGCGCTCGGGTTCTACCTCGGACCTCACCGGACGCTGCAGGCGGACGAGGCCGACCTCGCCCGCGTCGCCACGGTCATCGCCGGCCGCGACGTCGGGATCTCCTGCCCGGGCACCCTCGGCGCCCTGACGGAGGCATCAGCTCAGGACGGGTCGGTCGTGTTCTCCTCCGAGGGACGGCCTGCCGACGAGGCCAGGCTGTCGAGCGACACGTGCAGGACGCTGCGCCGGTTTCTCCACGGAGAGGTCTCCGGCCTCGCCTGCCTCGCGGGCGACGGCCCGTGCACGGCCGAGGTGCGGGAGGCGGCGATCGCGGTCAACGTCCTCTCCCACGAGGCGTGGCACCTCGCCGGCGTCCGGGACGAGGCGGTGACCCAGTGCTACGCGCTCCAGACCAACGCCGAGACGGCACTGCGGCTGGGGGCGGGCAGGAAGGACGCCCAGGCAATCGCCTCGTACATCGTGCGCGAGGTGCAACCCGTTCTGCCGGCCGACTACCGCTCGAGCGACTGCTTCGACGGCGGCCCGCTCGACCTCCACCCCGAGCGGGCCTCCTGGCCCTGAGCCCTCCCGGAAGCTCCTAGGAGCTCTCCTCGCCGAAGGTGGCGATGAGGGCCTCGGCGACGACCCGCATCGCACGCCCGGAGACCTGGCTGGCGCGGCGGAGCCGCGCGAACGCTTCCTCCTCGCTCAGCCCTTCGCGGGCCATGAGCAGCCCCTTCGCCCGTTCGACGACCTTTCGGGTGGCCAGAGCCTCGGCGAGAGACTCCGCCTCCTCGCGCAGCTCCTGGAGCTCCGCATGACGGGCCCGTGCCGCCTGGATCGCCGGCAGCAGGTCGGTCTCGCGGAACGGTTTCACGAGGTAGCCGAAGACGCCCGCCTCGACGGCCCGCGAGACGAGCTCGTCCTGCCCGTACGCGGTGAGGATCACGATCGGGATCGGCCGCTCCGCCAGGATGCGCCGTGCGGCCTCGATGCCGTCCAGGCGGGGCATCTTGACGTCGAGGATGGCGAGGTCCGGTTGCTCGCCGAGAGCGAGCTCGACCGCCTCCTCGCCGTCGCGCGCCTCCGCGCACACCTCGAAGCCGGCTCGCTCGAGGATCTCCCGCAGGTCGAGGCGGATGATCGTCTCGTCCTCGGCGATGAGGATCCTCATCGAGCGCTCCACCGCCCGGAGCGCCCCGTAGTCGTCGCCGGCTGCCTCATCGTCTCGACAGCTCTAGGCGGCCGGGAAGGCCACCTCGACGCGAAGCCCGCCGTCCGCGACGAGCACGAGCTCGCCCTCCAGCTCGTCGCGCACGAGGGCGCGAACGATCGAAAGGCCCGTCCCCTCCCGCGAGCCGTCGTCCCAGGAGCCGTTGTCGGCGACGGTCAGCTGTGCGCGCCCGTTTGCGCGCGCGAGCTCGACCTGCACCTCGTCGCCCCCGTGCTCGAGCGCGTTCCCGAGCAGCTCGCAGAAGACGAGGGCGAGGGCGGTTGCCCGCTCACCGTGGAGAGAGACGTGCTCGACCCGGGAGCTGACGTGCTTCCCGGCGCCGAGACCCTGGACGAGCATCGATCGGAGGCGGTCGACGAGCTCGCCGAGGTCGACGTCGTCGTCTCGCCGCTCCGTCAGCACCTCGTGGACGGCGGCGATCGCGAGGATCCGGTTGACGGAATCCTCGAGCGCTTTGCGGGGGTCGATCGGCTCGGTGCTCGCCGCCTGGAGCCGTAGCAGCGAGGCCACGGTCTGGAGGTTGTTCTTGACGCGATGGTGGATCTCCTGGGCGAGCACTCCGCGCAGCACGGCACGCCCGTGCTCGAGAGCGACGGCGGCCTGCCGGGCGATCGAGGTGAGCAGGCGACGCTCCTCGACCGAGAACGGCGTGTCCCGGTCGCAGACGAGCTCGCCTACCTCTCGCCCCTTCCAGCGCAGTGGAAAGCGCACGGCGTGGGCGCCGGGCCGCCCCTCGGGCCAGGCGATCGTCCCGTCCTCGAGCACGAGCGCCGCGCCCGAGGCGTCGACGGCCTCGATGGTCGTCAACACGATGGCCTCGAGGGACTCCTCGAGGTAGAGCGACTCCGAGACGGCCTCGGAGATGGCCGCGAGCGCCTCGAGCTCGGCGACCCGCCGCTGCGCGTGGTCGTAGAGCTTCGCGTTCTCGATCGCCTGGGCCACCTGACCCGCGATCGCCATGAGCAGGTCGATCTCGTCGCCGCTGAACTCGCGCGCCACCTCGGTGCGGACGTTGAGCGCACCCTCGAGACGCTCGCGCGCGAGGATCGGGACGGCGAGGATGGACTGGTAGTGGGCCTCCCGCAGATTGGGGAAGTGCTTGAAACGCGGATCGAGATGCGCCTCGCGCGGGATCATCACCGGCGCGCGCTCGGCGGCGGCGGTTCCGGTGATCCCCTCGCCGGGCCGCATCTTGGGGACACGGGTCAGGTCCTCCACCCGGGTGCCGTACGACGCTCGCAGGACGAGCTCGTCCGCCCCCTCGTCGTAGAGGTAGACGAAGCAGGCGTCGGTCTCGAGGGCCTCGGCGACCTTGCGCGCGATCAGATCGAAGACCTCGTCCAGGTCGAGAGTCGAGTTCACGGCGGCGATCGTCTCCGTGAGGAGACGCAGGTGACGAGCGGAACGATCCACGTGCTCGACATTCAAGCAGGGGTTTTCGCGCACCGATAACGAGTGGCGTGACCGTCTCGGCTCCGCCTGCGCCGAAGAGGCCGCCGCGCCTCGTCCTGCGCTTCGCCCTCTACAGCGCGATCGCGCTCGCGCTCGCGTGGGCGGCCATCTTCTGGGTCGTTCGCCGCGAGGCCGAGGAGCGCGGACGCGAGCTCGTGGCCGCGCACGCGATCAACATCGCGACGAGGACCGCCCCGGCCCTCACCGCGCAGGACTTCGCCGGCCCGGTCACCGAGACCCGACGCGCGGAGCTCGATGCGGTCTACCAGCGAGAGCTCATCGGCGACCTTCTCCGCATCAAGCTCTGGAGCCCGAGCGGCGTCGTCACCTACTCGAGCACGCCCGGTCTGATCGGCGAGAAGATCGACGACGACGCTCAGCTGGCGGCGCCGCTCGCCGGGGCAACCAGGCAGGAGGTCGCGTCGCTGAACGAAGGCCGCCCCGATGCGGAGAGCGAGGACGTCAAGGCGTTCGAGTCCTACGTCCCCGTACTCGTCGGCAACGAGACGGAGCCTGCCGGCGTGCTCGAGGTCTACGAGGCCTACGAGCCCGTCGCCGCCGAGATCCAGGAGACCGTGACGCCGGTCGGGATCGCGCTCGGGCTCGCGCTCCTCCTCCTGTATGCGGCGCTCTTCCCGATCCTCCGCCAGGTGACGAGGGCGCTCGAGAACCGTCACCGAGGCCTCGAGCAGCATGCGACGGCACTCGCCGAAGCGCTCGCGGAGCGGGACAAGGCCGAGGTGCGGGTCAGCCAGGCCGAGCGGAACTACCGGAGCCTCGTCGAGCAGCTGCCGCTCGCCATGTACGTGACGCGCGTGGACGCCACCAGCTCCTGCATCTACATGAGCCCTCAGATCGAGGACCTGATCGGCTACACCCCGCTCCAGTGCATGAGCGACCCCGAGCTCTTCGTCAGGATCCTCCATCCCGAGGACCGCGAGCGAACGCTGGCCGCACACCGGGAGGCCTACGAGGCCGGCGAGTCGTTCTCTATCACCTACCGCCTGATCGCGAAGGACGGGCGAGCGGTCTGGGTGCACGACGAGCTCACGATCGCCAAGGATTCCGCGGGTCGTCCTCTGCACGCACAGGGCTTCCTCGTCGACGTCACCCCCCAGAAGACCGCCCAGGATGAGCTCGAGCGCCAGCACGCCGAGCTCCGGGCGCTCCACGAAACCGCGCTGCTCCTCATCGACGAGCTCGACTCGCAGAAGCAGCTGGAGCGGATCGCGGCGCAGGCCGGCGAGCTCGTGGGCACGGCGAACACCTACGTCTATCTGCGCGAGGGGGAGGACATGCGCATCGCGGTCGGGACCGGGTCGTTCGCGGACTCGGTGGGGCTGCGAATCCGCAAGGGCGAAGGGCTCGCGGGCCGGGTCTGGGAGACGATGCAACCGCTCACGGTGGACGACTACACCGCCTGGGAGGGGCGGCTCCCGCACTTCGAGGGAGGGAAGCTCCACGCGGTGGTCGGCGTGCCGCTCCGCTCGCGCACCGAGGTGGTCGGAGTGCTCGGGCTCGCGCACGACCGGCCCGGCGCGACCTTCGGCGCGCCCGAGATCGCCCTCCTCTCCCGCTTCGCCCACCTCGCCACGCTCGCGCTCGAGAGCGCCCGCCTCTACGCCGCAGCGCAGGAGGAGCTGCAGGAGCGCCGGCGGGCCGAGGTCGCCCTGCGGGACGCCGAGCTTCGCTACCGCACGCTCGTCGAGCACCTGCCGCTCGTGACGTACATCAGCCCCGCGGACGAGTCGGTGGGGAACGTCTACGTGAGCCCGCAGGTCGAGGCGCTGCTCGGCTACCCGGCGCGCGAGTGGATCGAGCACGCCGGCCTGCTCCACGACGCGGTCCACCCGGACGACCTCGAGGCAGTGCTGGCCGACGCCGAGCGACTCCGCGAGACGGGCGAGCCCGTCCGCTCCGAGTATCGCTACATCGCTCGAGACGGGCGCGTCGTCTGGGTGCTCGACGAGACGATCCTCGTGCGGGACGAGCAGGGCACTCCGCTTTGGGTCCAGGGCTACCTCGTCGACATCACCGAGAGCAAGGTGGCGGAGGAGACGCGCGCGCGCCTCGCCGCGATCGTCGAATCGTCGAGCGACGCCATCACCAGCGCCTCGCTCGATCTCCGCTACACGAGCTGGAACCAGGGCGCGGAGCGCATGTTCGGCCGCACGGCGGAGGAGATGCTCGGGCAGCAGATCACCGCGGTCATCCCGGAGGGTCGCCGCGAGGAAGCCCTGAAACTCCTGGGCGAGGTGGTCGCACGGGACCGCGTCGAGCGCCTGGAGACCGTGCTCGAGGCCGCGAAGGGCAACCTCGTCCACGTCGCATTCACCTACTCCCCCATTCGCGACTCGGCCGGAAGAGTCGTCGGCGTCTCCGCGATCGGCCAGGACGTCACCGAGCGCCAGCGGGCGGAGACCGACCGCGAGCGGCTCCTCGCGGGCGAGCAGGAGGCGCGCGCGTTCGCCGAGGCCGCGCAGCGCGACCTCGCGGCGCAGAACGAGCGCCTGCGCGAGCTCGATCAGCTGAAGGACGAGTTCATCGCGCTCGTCTCGCACGAGCTGCGGACACCGCTGACGTCGATCCGCGGCTACACCGAGCTCCTGCTCGACGGCGAGGCGGGCGAGCTCACCGACGAGCAGCGCCGCTTCCTCGGCGTCGTCGAACGAAACTCAAATCGGCTCCTCCATCTGGTCGGCGACCTGCTCTTCCTCGCGCAGGTCGAGGCCGGAAAGCTCGTCCTCGACGTCGGCGCTCTCGATCTGGGCGCCGTCGCGTCCGAAAGCGTCGAGACGGCCCGCCCGCAGGCGGAGGCGAAGGGAGTCACCATCACCCTCGCCACGGGCCCCGTGCCGCTCATCGCCGGCGACCGCGCGCGCATCGCCCAGCTTCTCGACAACCTCGTCGCGAACGCCGTCAAGTTCACTCCCGAGCGGGGTCGCGTCGACGTTCGGGTGCGCGCGGTCGACGACCAAGCCGTGGTCGAGGTGAGGGACAGCGGAATGGGCATCCCGGCGGACGAGCAGGAGTTCCTCTTCGAGCGCTTCTTCCGCACGAGCACTGCCACCGAACAGGCCATCCAGGGAACGGGGCTCGGCCTGGCGATCTCGAAGGCGATCGTGGAAGCCCACACGGGCCGGATCACGGTTGCGAGCGAGGAGGGTGCCGGAACGACCTTCCGCGTCGCCCTCCCGATCCGGCACGAGGCCGAGCTCCCGGAGCGGACGGAGATCGCCTCGTGACCGCGGCCGGCGTTAGGAGCTCTCAGGCGGCGCTCGGCCGGTAGCGGTAGCCGAAGCCGCGCACCGTCTCGATCGCCGACGCGTCGGCCCCGGCGGCCTCGAGCTTGCGGCGGAGATAGCCGACGTAGAGCTTCACCTGGTCGCGCGACGCCGAGTAGGAGTCGCCCCAGACCAGCTCGAGCACCTGGTCGTGCGAGAGCAGCTGGCCCGGGTGGCGGACGAAGGCGGCGAGCAGCCGAAACTCGAGCGGGGTCAACGCCACGTCCGAGCCGTTGACGGACACGCTGCGCTGGACGAAGTCGACGTGGAGGAGCGAGTCCGCATAGGTCCGGGTTGCCTCCTCGCGGGGACCCGCACGCCGGAGCATCGCCTCCACCCGGGCGAGCAGCTCCTGACGGCCGAAGGGCTTCGTGATGTAGTCGTCCGCGCCCCCTTTCAGCCCGCGCACCTTCTCGAGCTCCGCCGTGCGCGCCGTAAGCATCGCGACGGGTACGTCGGAGAGGTCGCGGATCCGCTCGAGCGTCTGCCAGCCGTCCAGCTCCGGCATCGAGACGTCGAGAAGCACCACGTCGGGAGGCGTCGAGTAGAACGCCCGGAGGGCTTCCTTGCCGCTCGCAGCCTCGGTCACCCCGTAGCCCTGCCGCTCGAGCAGCTCCTTGAGGAGGACGCGAATGTCGGGGTCGTCGTCGACGACGAGGACGTGGCCACGAGGGGGATTCATACCGCTTCCATACCAGATCCGGCGGCAAGACGCCCCGAGCGGAGCCGTTGCGGGCGAGAACCGTCCCGGCCGATTAACGACCACGAGCTGCTCAGCGAGCAGCTCGCAGTCGGCCGTCAGTCAGTCCCCCGCTTCTAGGAGAAGCGGCGACACCGGAATCCATATTACGCCTTCGCGCCCATTCTCACAAGACCGGGAGGTACTTCTCGAGCTCCCACGGCGTGAGCTGGACGCGGTACTCGTCCCACTCCTGCCGCTTGAGCTTCACGTAGTTGTCGAAGATGTGCTCGCCGAGGGCCCGGCGCGCGAGGTCGGACTCGGCCAGCTCGTCGATTGCCTCTCCGAGCGTCTCCGGAAGGGCGACGATGCCGCGCGCCTTGCGCTCCTCGGCGCTCAGCTTGTAGAGGTTGGACTCCATCGGCGGCGGCAGCTCGTAGCCCCGCTCGATCCCCTCGAGGCCGGCGTGCAGGAGCGCCGCAAAGGTGAGGTAGGGGTTGCAGGCCGGGTCCGGACAGCGGATCTCCGCCCGCGTCGCCTGCTCGTTCCCCGGCTTGTACAGCGGTATCCGGATGAGGGCGGAGCGGTTCCGGCGCGACCACGCGGCGTAGACCGGCGCTTCGTAGCCGGGGACGAGCCGCTTGTAGGAGTTGATCCACTGGGCGAAGACCGCCGAGATCTCGCGCGCGTGGCGAAGCTGCCCCGCGATGAACCCCTTGCCGATGTCGGAGAGGCTCCACTCGGCGTCGGCGTCGAAGAACGCGTTCTTGCCCTCGGCGAAGAGGGACTGGTGCGTGTGCATCCCCGAGCCGTTCTCCCCGAAGATCGGCTTCGGCATGAACGTCGCGTGGTAGCCGGCCTTCTTCGCGATCTCCTTGACGACGAGCCGGTACGTGATCGTGTGGTCGGCCATCGCGAGAGCGTCGGCGAACTGCATGTCGATCTCGTGCTGGGAAGGGCCGACCTCGTGGTGGACGTACTCGATCGGGATGCCCATCGACTCGAGCGCGGTGACCGTGTCGTGCCGGAGGTCGCTCGCCGCGTCCATCGTCGTCATGGCGAAGTAGCCGCCCTCGTCGAGCGTCTCCGTTCCCTCGTCGCTCTTGAAGAGGAAGTACTCGAGCTCGGGGCCGACGTTGAAGGTGTCGAAGCCCATGCTCTCCATGCGCTCGAGAGCCAGGCGAAGGACGTGGCGGGGATCGCCCGCGTAGGGCTCGCCGTCGGGCGTGACGACGTCGCAGATCATGCGGCCGACCTTGTGGCCCCCGTTGGGCATGAGCTGGAACGTCGCCGGGTCGGGGATGGCGACCATGTCGGACTCCTCGATCGCGTTGAACCCCGTGATCGACGAGCCGTCGAAGCCCATCCCGTCGTCCAGCGCGCCCTCGAGCTCGGCCAGGGTGATCGCGAAGCTCTTCAGGTGCCCCTCGATGTCCGTGAACCAGAGGTGGACGAAGCCGACGTCCTCCTCCTCCACCCGCTTCAGAACCTTCCGCCGCAGCGCCGGATCGCTCTTTGCCCTGCCGGTTTCCACCTGGGCCATCTCGTCCTCCTTAAACGCAAAGAGCCCCGGGCCATCGCGGGCCCGAGGCCTCGTCGCCTCGAATCACGCTCATTCTATACGACCGTTCTGCGGGCTTGATGTCCGTCCAGGTTCCCCGCTATGGTGAGAGGCGAGGCGTCGACGGCGGCGCCGCGCACGAGGCGACGAAGCCTCAGAGGTCGATCCCGACCCCTGGGGCTTTTTTCGTGGACCGAAGGAGGGACGATGCAGGAGATCGAGGCGGGGGCATACCTGGCAAACGGAACGCAGCCGGAGGCGGAGGACGCGGTCGCGTGGGCCTTCGAGCAGAAGACCCAGCTGGTGGACCTCAAGTTCTGCGACCTGTTCGGGAGCTGGCAGCACATGACGCTGCCGATCGGCGCGTTCGGCACCTCGGCCTTCAGCGAGGGGCTCGGCTTCGACGGGTCGTCGATTCGCGGCTGGCAGGGAATCGAGGAGAGCGACCTCCTGCTCATGCCCGATCCGGCGACCGCCGTGCTCGATCCCTTCACGGCCGCGCCGACCCTCTCGCTCGTCTGTGAGGTGGCCGACCCGACGACCGGCGAGGCGTACGGCCGCGATCCGCGCCGGATCGCCCGCCGCGCCGAGGCCTATCTCGCAGAGACGGGGATCGCGGACACTGCCAACTTCGGCCCGGAGTGCGAGTTCTTCGTCTTCGACGAGGTCTCCTACGAGCTCGCCCCGCATCGCTCCCACTACTCCGTCGACTCCGCGGAAGGGCACTGGAACTCCTCTGTTCCGGGCCTCGGCTACACGGTGCGGGAGAAGGGCGGCTACTTCCCGCCCGCACCGCACGACACGCTGCACGACCTGCGCTCGGAGATCGTGCTGACGCTCGAGCGGCTCGGGATCCCGTGCGAGTTCCACCACCACGAGGTGGCCACGGCCGGTCAGTGCGAGGTCGACCTCCGCTACCAGTCGCTGACGCGCATGGCCGACCAGGTGATGACCTACAAGTACGTCGTCCGCAACGTCGCCAGGGCGGCGGGCAAGAGCGCGACGTTCATGCCGAAGCCGATCTTCGGCGACAACGGCTCGGGCATGCACACCCACCAGTCGCTCTGGAAGGAAGGCACGCCCCTCTTCTCCGACAAGTCCGGCTACGCGGGCCTCTCGCAGCTCGCGCGCAGCTACGTCGGGGGCATCCTCATGCACACGCCCGCGCTGCTCGCGTTCTGCGCGCCCACGACGAACTCGTTCCGGCGCCTCGTCCCCGGGTACGAGGCGCCGGTCAACCTCGTCTACTCGCAGCGGAACCGCTCGGCGGCGATCCGTATCCCCATGTACTCGGACTCGGCTGCCGCGAAGCGCATCGAGTTCCGCTGTCCGGACGCGACCGCCAACCCGTACCTGGCCTTCACGGCCATGCTGTTGGCGGGCATCGACGGCGTGCAGAAGGATCTCGACCCCGGCGAGCCGGCGGACTTCGACCTCTTCGAGGAGCGCAGGACCGACATCCCGCAGGTACCGGGCTCCCTCGCGGAAGCGCTCGACGCGCTCGAGCACGACCACGAGTTTCTGCTCGCCGGCGGCGTCTTCACCGAGGAGCTCATCCGCGCCTGGATCGCCTACAAGCGCGAGCAGGAGGTCGACGTCGTCGCCCTCAGGCCACACCCCGCCGAGTTCGCCCTCTACTACGACGCCTGACACGTCTCCGGCGGACGTGCCTGGGGTCTGACCCCGGGCCATGGCCACCGCGGACGGGCTGTGTGTGACGGAAGCGGGGAGCCCGCCGAGGACAGGCTCAGGCGAACGCCGCCAGGTACGGCTGCCAGCCCTCGGGGATCCGTGCCGTGGAGAGCGTCACGAAGAGGGTGGGCGTGGGGACGCGAGGCTTCACGAGCATGCGCATCTCAAGCTCCTCGGGCAGGCGGTTGCCCTTGCGCAGGTTGCACGGGGCGCAGGAGGTGACGACGTTCTCCCACACAGAGTCGCCGCCGCGGGAGCGCGGCACGACGTGGTCCAGGGTGAGTCTCCCGGAGGAGCCGCAGTAGACGCAGCGGTGCCCGTCCCGGGCGAAGAGGGCACGACGGGAGATCTTGCGCTTCACGGCCCTCGGTACGCGAACGTAGGTCAGGAGCCGGATGACGTGCGGCCAGGGAAAGGTGTCCGAGGCCGAGTGGAGCCGCTGGCCGAGATCCTCGAGCACCTCGGCCTTGCCCTTGAAGACCAGCACGTGCGCGCGACGCACCGTGCAGACGTTCAGGGGCTCGAAGCTCGCGTTCAGGACGAGAACCTGCTGCATGGCGAAATCGTAGACGAGCGAGAGGGGACCGACGCCCGTTCAGCCCTGCGGAAGAACGAGCTCGAGCAGGTCCTCGCCGGCCCTGACGAAGCCGCGGCCGAGGTAGAAATCGAGCGCGCGGCGATCGCCCCCGCCGACGACGACCTGCAGCGCGAGCGCGCCCTCGGAGATGGCGTAGCCCTCCGCGTGCTCGAGCAGCTGCCGGCCGACGCCTTCTGCCTCGTGCTCGGGGCTCACGAACAGCTGGTCGACCCGCATCGCCTCCTCCGCTCGCTCGACGGCGACGTAACCGGCGGGCGAGCCGCCGACCTCCGCCACGAACACGGTCTCCTGCTCCAGCACGGCGAGCGTGCGCCGGTCGGCGCCGCGGTCGAGCCTGGCGAGGCCGAAGAGGATCGGCTCGTCCCCCGGCTCGTACGGACGGATGAGGGCCTTCCGGTACGTCACTGGGCCATTGCTCGTTCGACGGCCTCCTGCTCCTCCGGCGACAGCGCCACCGGCGCGCGGCCGCGGTCGAGCTGCTTCACGTAGATCCGCGCGTAGTCTCGCCCCTGGATCGCGCTCATGACAACCCCCGAGCGGGCTCCGTCGAGAAACGCGAGCGAGGCCGACTGGTGACCGCCCGCGTCCTCGTAGGCGTTGTAGCGGACGAGCGCGGTGTGGGAGAGGCAGCCGTCAACGCGCCTGTCGATCCGCGCGAGACCCGCCGCCAGCTCGTCGACCACGCGGTGAAGGTCGTCGATGCGCGTCTGGAGCGACACCGCGAAGTTGACGAGGTCGTCCTTCCCCGTCCCCAGGAGCACGAGCTGTGCCTTCCGGACGGCACGCAGCTTCAGGTAGAACGCGAGCGAGAGGAACAGCGCCGCGACCGCCGCCGCCGCGGCGCCGATGGCGATCCAGGGAGCGGCGTCGGAAAGGTCCGACATCGAGCCCTAGCTTAGGCGAGCGTGAAGATGATCGGGTACTCGACCGTGTTGTTGTTCGTGTTCCGCTCGCCCTCGACCGGCTCGACCTGGACCTGGAGGGTCGTCTGGGCCGAGAACTCCAGGTTCTCGAAGCCGGTGAACCTGACCGTCTTGGTCTCCTCCGGGTTGATGACGTCGATCGTCTGCTCCTTCCGGATCTGCGGATCCTGGCGGATGATGAGCGTCACCTTGACCTGGGTCTCCTGGCTTTCGCCCGAGTTCTCGACGAGGACCTCGAAGGCGAGATCGGCGCTCTGCTCGACCTGGTTGTCCTCGCCGCGGACGAGCTCCTGGCCGCCCGGCTGGACCCTGACGCCGACGATGCCGTTGCCGCGGAGGCCGCCGGCCTCCGGACCCCGCGTGAGGCGCTGGACGGTCTGCGTCCAGAACGACGGGCTGGCGAACTCGGGGTTCTGGACGAACACCGATGCGGGGACGGCGACGTTCGTCACGTCCTGCTGCTCGAGCACCGACTCGGCCGCCGCCCTGAACGCGTCGGCGTAGACGACGTCGCTCGCAACGAGGCGCTGCGCCTGGTTGGCGAGATTCCGGCCCGCCTCCTGCTGGTCCTCCGTCTCCGCGACCAGCTGGAGCCCGCGGGCGATCCCCGCGAGCCCGTTGACCCTGAACTGCATCGTCTCGACGAGGGCCTCCTGCTGCTCGACCAGCGGGCCCGGCGGGCTGAGCTCCTCCGTGCGCCTGAGGATCTGCTCCTGCTGCTCCTGGAACCCCTCCACGTTCGCGCGGAGCTCCTCGAGCCTGATCCCGGGCGTCGTCAGCCGGTTGTTCAGCTCGGCTCCGAGGTCAGCGGATTCGGAGGCGACGACGCCGGCGTCCTCCATGTAGCCCTCGTAGGCGGACTGCTTCTGGTCGCCGCGGCAGTTGTTGATGACGAGGATGAAGATGACCGCGAGGAGGATGGCCCCGGCGATCAGGACGCCGAGCCGGTAGAGCTTCGGCCCTCCGGGCGGGGTCGGCGGCCGCTTCGGGAGTCGTCGGCGCCGGCCGGGGGGCCGTTCCTTCGCGGGCGGCGACTCGCTGGTCGGCGACTCGTCGAAGAAGTCGAACTCGATATCGGTCTGAGGGTCGCTCTTCTCGCGGTCGAGCACGGGTCGATCCCGGTCGAGGGAAGTCGCCGAGTCTACCACCCAGTCCGGACTTTGCAGGACTTTCCCGACAGGGAGCCAAGAGCCGGGTTACCACCGATGCAGACAGCCGTCGCGCTCACCGAGAACCACCTCGTGCTCGGCCGGTACCGGCCGCTCCGGCCCCTCGGGAGCGGCGGGGGCGGGTCGGTCTGGCTCGCGCGCGACGAGGAGGAGGGGAGAGACGTCGCTCTGAAGGTCGTCGAGCGCGACGGCAAGCCCGGTGCCCGCGCCGAGCGCGAGGTCGAGGCCGCCACGCGGCTCCGGCACCCGCGCTGCCTGCGCGCGCTCGCGCTCGCCCGCGACGACAGGCACGTCTACGTCGCCTACCCCTACGTCGCCGGCCGCACGCTCCGCGATGCTCTGCGCGGCGGCGTCGTCGATGACTGGAGCGCCGTGGAGACGGCCGCCCAGGTGCTGGAGGCGCTGGCCCACGCCCATTCGAAGGGCGTCGTCCACCGCGACGTCAAGCCGGCGAACGTCATGCTGGAGGACGGAGACGAGGTCTCGGTCCGCCTGCTCGACTTCGGGCTCGCGCAGCTGGAGCACGCCGACACGCTCACCGCGGTCGGGGACGTGCCCGGGACGCTCGCCTACATCGCCCCCGAGCGGCTCGCCGGCGAGGACGCAACCGGCGCGGCGGACGTCTGGGCCGTCGGCGTCCTCCTCTGGGAGGCGCTCGCGGGCCGGCACCCGTTCTGGGCGGTCTCGCCGCTCGAGACCGCGCGGCGCGTCGAGCAGGGGGCACAGTCGCTCGCCGAGCTGCGCCCCGACCTCCCACGTGAGCTCTGCCGCGCCGTGGACCGCATGCTGTCCGTCGATCCGCGCAAGCGCCCCAGCGCGAAGCAGGCGCTGAACCTCCTGCGGACGGTCGAGCAGGGACGCACGGAGCGCCGCCGGGCGGCGACCTCGCCTGCCGTCCTCCGAGCGCGCGCCCCGCACGCCGCGCTCGCGGCGCTCTTCGCCGGGGCGACCGCCTTCCTGCTGCCTTTCTTCCCCACCGGCTGGCCCTTCCTGCTCGGGGCGGCCGCGGCGCTCGTCGCGTTCCTGAGCCCGCCCGCCGGGCTGGCCGTCGCGCTCGCCGTTCCCGTGCTCCCACTCGGCAACGTCTCGCTCGGACTGGCGATCGCCTACCTTCCGCTCGCGCTCGCGTGGCTGATCCTGTTCGCACGCGACGCCCGCTCCGGCCTTCTCTTCCTCTCCGGCCCGCTGCTCGCCTTCGTCCACCTGCTTCCGCTCGTCCCGATCATCGCCCTGCAGGCCCGGGGAATCGTGCGGCGGACGGCCCTCGCCGGTGCCGCGGTCGTGATCGCCGGCGCGACCGCGGTCGTGGTCGGGCTCCGCCTGCCGCTGACAGGGCAAGCTCCGCCCGAGCCACGGGGCGTGAGCGGCGCCGAGCAGCCCGGGGCCGCTCTGGACGGCTCGCTCGCCGCCCTGACCAGCCGGCCCACGATCGTCGCCGCGATGGTGATCGTCGCCCTCGCGGCCGCCTCCGCGAGCCTCGCACGCAGCCGCGGGCTCTGGGGCATCGCCGCCTGGGGCGCCGCCTTCCTGGGCGCCCTGCTCCTCGTCCCCATCGCCATCGGCGGCGCTCCCGTCGCCGCCCAGTGGGCGGCCCCGGCGGTCTGGCTCGCCGCCGCCGCGCTCGCGTATCCGCTGGTTCGGGCGCCCCGCTAGAGTGGCCGGCGGGCACAATGGTGCCCGGTATGAGCGTCCTGCGAAGCATCGAGCACAGGATCGAGTCGATCGTGGAGGGCGTGTTCGGGCGTGCCTTCCGAACGCACGTGCAGCCGGTGGAGCTGGCGCGAAAGCTCGCCAAGGAGATGGACGAGGCGAAGAGCGTGTCCGTCTCGCGGGTGTACGTCCCGAACGAGTACACGTTGTACCTCTGCCCGAGCGATCGCGAGCAGTTCTCGAGCTACGAGGACTCGCTCCTCACCGAGCTCTCCGACTACCTCTCCGAGCACGCCCGCCGTGAGGGCTACGCGCTTCTCTCGACGCCGACCGTCCTGATCGAGGAGGACGCCGACCTGGGCGTCGGGGAGTTCGGGATCGCCACCCGCATGGTTCAGCCCGACCGCCCGCAGGCGCCGACCCCGCCGGACGTCGTGCCTCAGGCCGCACCCAGCGCGACGAGGATCTACCGGCCGCCGGTCACCGAGGCGGTCTCGCCCGAGCTGGCCGAAGAGAACGACCTCGCCCGCGCTCCCGCCGCCGTGGTGGTGGGCGGCAAGCGCCGCGAGCTCGACGACCGCGTCCTCGTCCTGGGCCGCTCGAGGGAGTGCGACATCACGGTGGACGACCCGAATGTCTCGCGCCGCCACGCCGAGATCAGGCACGAGGACGGGGCGTACTGGATCGTCGACCTCGGCTCGACGAACGGCGTCACGGTGAACGGCAAGCGAGTGGAGCGGGCTCGGCTGGCGCCGGAGGACGATGTCGTCATCGGCGCAACGGCGGTCCGCTTCGAACGCGGCTATTAGCGCTCTCTGGACCCGTGTCGGTCGAGCCCATCCTCATCGCCCTTCAGGCCGGCTTCGTCGTCCTGCTCTACGTCTTCATCTGGCGGGTCGTCCGCTCCGCGGAGCGCGGTCTCCCTGCGGCTCCGCAGGAGAGCTTCGTCATGGCTCCTGCTCAGGTGGCCCAGGCAAGAGCCGAGGCCGGGGTGGTCCCGGGCAGGCTGGTCGTCACGCGCTCGAGCGCCGTGGCCGTCGGCACCGCCTTCGAGGCGGGACCGGTCCCGACGACCATCGGCCGCGACGACGACAATGTCCTCGTGCTGAAGGGCGACGACTATGCGTCCGGCCAACACGCCCGGGTGGACAGCGGGCTCGACGGCACCTGGGTCGTCGACCTCGGCTCCACCAACGGGACGTACGTGAACGGCGAGCGCCTCGAGGGACGCCGGAGGTTGCACGAGGGCGACCTCGTCCAGGTCGGCGACACGGAGCTTCGGTTCGAGCGATGAGGCTGGGCGAGAGCGCCGGGCGAACCGACCCGGGACGGATCCGGCGGCGAAACGAGGACGCCTTCGTCCTCGATCCCCCGCTGTTTGCGGTCGCGGACGGCATGGGCGGCGCGCAGGCGGGCGAGGTGGCCTCGCGGCTCGCCGCAGCCGCCTTCCGCGAGTACCACGAGGCCGACGGGCTCGCGCCCGACGAGCGCGTGCAGGCGATCATCCAGGAGGCCAACCGGAGAATCTACGAGCGGGCGCGGGCCGACTCCGACGCAACCGGCATGGGAACGACGGTGACGGCCGCCCTCCTCATCGGCGGGCGCGTGACGGTCGGCCACGTCGGCGACTCCCGTGCCTACCGGATCCGCAACGGCCGGCTGGAGCAGCTGACCGAGGACCACTCCCTCGTCGGCGACCTCATGCGAAGCGGGAGGCTGACCCCCGAGGAGGCCGACGCCCATCCGCAACGCTCTGTCATAACGCGCGCTCTCGGCACCGATCCGGAGGTGGACGTCGACACGAGCACGGTCGAAGTCCAGCCGGGCGACCTGTTCCTCCTCTGCTCGGACGGGCTCACGACGATGGTCGCCGACGAGGACATCCTCGGGATCCTGGCGGCCGCGCCGACGCTGGACGACGCGGCCCGCGAGCTCGTGCGGGCGGCGAACACGGGCGGGGGCGAGGACAACGTGACCGTGGTCCTCTTCCGGGTCGAGGGAGACGACCCCGTGGAGGAGACGCTGGTCGCGCCGACGGCAGTAGCGAACGGGCAGGGCGAAGCGGACGAGCTCGAGGACACGCTGACGAACCTGCAGCCCGTCGCGCCGCCCAGGCCGGTGCCGCCGACCGTGGCGGTGGCGAAGCCCCGCAGGAAGCGACGGCGCTGGGGCCGACGCATCCTCCTGGTGGTGCTCGCGCTCGGCTTCGTGGCGCTCCTCCTCGGCGGTGCGCTCTTCGGGCTCTCGCGCGCGTACTTCGTCGGCGCTGACGAGGAGGGCAATGTCGTCGTCTACCAAGGTGTGCCCCTCGATCTCACCTCCGGGACCGGGCTCTACCGCGAGCGCTACGTCAGCCGGCTCCAGGCCTCGCAGCTCTCCCCCGAGGAGCGCGCCGCGCTCTTCGACCACGAGCTCGTCTCGTACGACCGGGCAAAGGCACGAGTCGCCGTCTACGAGGCCGAGGCAGTTCCCTGAGCCTGAGAAATCGAGAGCTCGTCAACCTCGGGATGGTCGGCCTGCTGACGGCGGCCGGCTTCGCCTCGGTGTACATCGCCCGGTCGGACGTCGTCTCGACCGCCTCGCTCACCTACGCGGCGTTCTTCATCTCGCTCTTCGTGATCGCCCACGTGATCCTGCGCGTGCGCCTGCCGCACGCCGATCCCTACCTCCTGCCCCTCGGCGGGCTCCTCTCCGCGCTCGGAATCACGATGATCTACCGGATCGACCCCGAGCTTGCCTTCAGGCAGGGGCTCTGGGTCGTCGTCGGAGTCGTCGCCTTCGCTGGGCTCGTCCTCTTCCTGCGGGACTACCGCGAGCTGGACAACGTCAAGTACCTCCTCGGCGTCTCCGCGATCGTCCTCCTCGTCCTGCCGGCGCTTCCCTACATCGGACGGACGATCAACGGCGCGACGCTCTGGGTCGACCTCCGCGGCGGGATCATCTTCCAGCCGGGCGAGCTGGCCAAGGTCCTGTTCGTCGTCTTCCTGGCCGGATACCTCCGGGACAACAGGGAGCTCCTCTCCTACGGGGCCGCCGGCCAGGGTCGCCTGCCCTCCCCCAAGCATCTCGGCCCCCTGCTCCTCATCTGGAGCGGCGCCATGCTCGTCCTCTTCCAGACGCGTGACCTGGGCGGCGCGCTCCTCTACTTCGCCATCTTCCTCGTGATGCTCTACACCGCGACGGCGCGTTGGTCGTTCGTCGCCGCCGGCCTCGCGCTCTTCCTCGCCGGAGCCTTCGCCCTCTACCAGGTGATCCCGCACGTCCAGGACCGCGTACAGGGCTGGCTCGATCCGTGGGCGGATCCCGAGGGCGTGTCGTACCAGCTCGTCCAGTCCCTGTACGCCGTCTCGAGCGGCGGCGTCTTCGGGTCGGGGCTCGGGAACGGCGTGCTCCTGACGCCCCAGGGGGAGCCCTACATCCCCTTCCTCGAGACCGACTTCATCTTCTCGGCGATCGCGCAGGAGCTCGGCCTGGCCGGCGCCGCCGGCGTGATCCTGCTGTACCTCATCTTCGCCTACCGGGGCTTCCGGATCTCCATGCTCGCGTCCGACGGCTTCTCGAAGCTCCTCGCCGCCGGGCTCACGGCCGCCGTCGCGATTCAGGCGTTCATCATCATCGGCGGCGTCGTCGGGCTGATCCCGCTCACCGGGATCACGCTGCCCTTCGTCTCCTACGGAGGCTCGAGCGTCGTCGCCAACTTCGTGATCCTCGCGCTCCTGCTCATGGTCTCCGAGCGGGTCAACCGGGGTGAGGGCGCGTGAACCCGTCGATCCGCCGCCTCTTCCTCGTCTTCTCGTTCCTGTTCGTCGCGCTCATCGCCACGGCGACGTACTGGCTGTGGCGGGCGCCCGACCTGGAGGCGCGGCAGGGGAACCCGACGCTGATCGTGCGGGAGCTCGAGATCGAGCGGGGGCTCATCCTGGCCGCGGACGGCCGGACCCGGCTGGCCGCGAACCGGCGGCGGCAGCTCGAGGACGGACGGGTGTGGTGGCTTCGGCGCTACCCGCAGCGGTCGCTGACCGCACACGCCGTCGGCTACTCGACGATCGGCCGCTCACGGACGGGCCTCGAGCTCTCCCTGAACGACTTCCTGACGGGCTCGAACGCCAACCTCAGCACGGTCATCGACACGACACTGGACAAGCTGCGCGGCATCCCGCGCCAGGGGAACGACGTCGTGACGACGCTCGACCTCGAAGCGCAGCGGGCGGCGGAGCGCGGGCTCGCCGGCCAGTGCGGGGCCGCGGTAGCGCTCGAGCCGTCGAGCGGGCGCGTGCTCGCGCTCGTCTCGTCGCCGTCCTTCGATCCCAACCTCGTCGAGACCGACTTCGCGTCCATCGAGGCGATCAGGGCGCCGTGCCGTCCGGCCGCGCCGCTCCTCGACCGCGCGACGGCCGGGCGCTTCGTCCCCGGGTCGACGTTCAAGATCGTGACCGCGGCCGCGGCGCTCGACACGGGCACGTTCACGCCGGAGAGCCAGTTCGACGACCCCGGCTACTGCACGCTCTTCGGGCAGCGGGTCTTCAATTTCTCCGACCAGGGCCGACCGAGCGGGTTCGGGCGAGTGACGCTCGCGCAGGCGGTCCAGAACTCCATCAACTCCGTCTTCTGCAACATCGGCAAGGAGCTCAGGGCCGACGTCGTGCTCGAGTACGCGAAGCGGTTCGGGTTCTACGAGCGCCCGCCCATCGAGCTTCCCTCGGAGGAGGTGCTGATCAGCGGCCTCTACAGGAACGGGCGCCTCTTCGATCCGGAGGACCCGAACGAGGTCGACCCCGGCCGCCTCGCCTTCGGGCAGGAGCGCCTCGTCGTCACCCCGCTGCAGATGGCGCTCGTCGCGGCGGGCGTCGCCAACGACGGCGTGGTCATGGAGCCGAAGCTCGTGGAGCGCATCGTCGCGCCCGACGGTGACGTGATCCAGCGTTTCGAGGCGGAGGAGTGGAAGACGGCGGTCGAGCCGTCGACGGCAGCCGACCTGACGGCAATGATGGTGCTGGCAGTGCAATCCGGCACCGGAGTCGCCGCCCAGATCCCCGACATCTCCGTCGCCG
>Ga0268386_10000494_pt1 | contig 25119 bp, 28 predicted proteins | sample RVTome_15_FD_200260 | JGI IMG/M metagenome (GOLD analysis project Ga0268386, IMG submission 200260) | Soil microbial communities from uranium-contaminated site in the Upper Colorado River Basin, Wyoming, United States - RVT150D86... ... | reverse complement strand
TCGTAGTTCTTGACGTTCTCGTAGCCCAGCAGCTCTTGCAGCGCGAACCACGTGTGGCTCGACCGCTCCCCGATGCGACAGTACGCGACGATCTCGCGCTCGGGCGTGATGCCTTGGGCCCCGTAGATCTCGCGCAGCTCGTCGACGCTCTTGAACGTTCCGTCGTCGTTGGCCGCCTGGGCCCACGGGATGTTGGCCGCCCCTGCGATGTGGCCCGGCACCTGCGACTGTTCCTGAGGCAGGTGGTCGGGCGCGAGCTTCTCGCCCCGGTATTCCTCGGGCGAGCGCACGTCGACGAATCCGCTCCCGCCGCCGACCCTGCCGATCACCTCGTCGCGGAGCGCGCGGATCTCGGGCCGCTCGGCGCCGGAGATCGTGAACCCGGTCGCGTCGTAGGACGGCACGTCCTGCACGAGCTCGCGGCTCTCGAGCTCCCACTTCTTCCGGCCGCCGTTCAGCAGCTTGACGGCGTCGAACCCGCGGAGCTTGAGCAGCCAGTACGCGTAGGCGGCGAACCAGTTGTTGTTGCCCCCGTACACCACGACGGTCGTGTCGTCGCCCACGCCGGCCGCCGAGAGCAGCCGCGAGAAGCCGGCCCGATCCTGGAAGTCCCGGCCGACCTCGCTGTGCAGGTCGCTGCTCCAATCCCACTTGACCGCGCCTCGGATGTGCCCCTTGTCGTACGCCGTGGTGTCCTCGTCGACCTCGATCACCCGCAGACCGGGATCATCGAGGTGTTCCTCCAGCCAGTCCGTGCTCACCAGCACGTCAGGCTTCGCGTAGTCCGTCATGTCGATCGGTCCTTCCTCCCCCGAGGGAACGAGAACGGCGGCCGCGGGTGCGGCCGCCGGATGCACTGTAACGATGGGTTGCCGGAAGACGTGGTTAGGGGCCGCGTGAGGTGAGCGTCTCCCGGGCGACGCGAGTCATCGGACAGCACAGGCGCGAGGGGATCATGGCCGCCACCTCCCCGATGCATCTGGTCCGGACCAAATCACGCCTCCGAGGTCGGGATTCGCAGGTGCAATACGTACAGCAGGGTTCGAGGAGCGTCAAGGCGCTCTCAGGTGTTGGGTGCCGTGTCTGGTCAGACGATGCCCAGGGCCGCCTTGGCCTCGTCCGACATCATCTCCGGCGTCCACGGCGGGCGGAGCACGAACTCCGGACGAACTTCCTCGACACCGGCGACCCCTCGCAGGAACGACCGCATCTGGTCTTCGATGAGCGGGCCGATCGGGCAGCCCATCGTCGTCAAGGAGTACTGGATGTCGACCCCGCCGTCGTCGTCGACCTGCACGTCGTAGACCAGGCCCAGGTCGACGATGTTCAGGCCGAGCTCGGGGTCGTAGACGTTCTTCAGCGCCTCGAGGACGGCATCGCGTGTGTCGCCGGTGACAGCCGAGGGCGCCCCCGACGCTGGAGCCGTGTCGTTTCCTGGGTCAACCGCGATCTCTTCGTGCATGCGCGCATCCTGACTCGAGTCGTCCTATCCTGAACAGCGTACCCGCACTTCCCCACAGCCGAAGGAGTGTGTTCGTCCAGATGTCGCCCGAGTCGCCGATCCGCGCGTTGATCGTGGACGACCACCCCGTGACCCGTGAGGGGCTCCGAACCGCACTGGAGCTCTCCGAGGAGGTCGTGGTGGTGGTCGGCGAGGCGGCCACCGGCGAGGAAGCGGTCGAGCGAGCCCGCGAGCTCACCCCCGATGTGGTCTTCATGGACGTGCGCATGCCTGGCATGGACGGGATCGAGGCCACGCGGCGCATCCGCCAGGCCGCACCCACCACCAAGATCATCCTGATCACCATCGACGAGTCTCGGGGCGCGATCAGCGACGCGATCCAGGCCGGTGTCTCGGGGTACCTGCTGAAGGATGCCTCCCCGGATGCCCTCGTCGACGCCGCTCGCAACGCGATCGAAGGCAACGCCGTGATCCATCCACAGCTGACGAAGACGTTCATCGAGGAGGTTCGGCTCGGCGAAGGGGAAGGGCCACGTGCCGCTCCGTTGTCGAAGCGCGAACGTGAGATCCTGCAGAAGGTCGCCGACGGATCCACGACCCGGCAGGTCGCGACCGAGCTGGGCATCTCCCCGCATACCGTGAAGACCCATCTCGAGCGCATCTTCGAGAAGCTCGGCGCCAACGATCGTGCCCAGGCGGTCGCGATCGCGATCCGCACGGGGATCGTGCACTGACCATCGAGTGAGGGCCACGCGGTGCGCTCAACCCGCCCGCACAGGAGCCGATATCGAGAGCACATGGTCTGTTCCGTACTGCTCTGCGATACGACGTCGGAGATATCGGTGCTGAACGATGCGACGATCGTCGAACCGGATCTCGTCGTCGAGGTCACGACCGATGCGGGTCGCGCGCTCGAGATGGCCGCGCGTTCCCGCCCCCACGTGGTCGTGTGTCGCCTGTCGATGGAGGGATTCGCGGGCGTCGAGTTGTTGGGGCGACTCCAAGCATCCTCTCCCGTGTCCCGCATCGTGACCCGCGTCCGTGCCGAGGACACGCTGCGAGCCGCCGCGTGCTTGACGGGGGGGGCCAGCGGAGTGGTGGCCACCGACGACGACCCATCCGACGTGGTCGAGGTGATCCGCGCGGTGTCGGCGGGCGCGGTCGTCGTCTCGCCACGCATCGCCCGCTCGCTCGGACAGGCGCTCACGGGCGCCGCCGACGACGTGGATCGGTTGACCGAGGAGCTCGACGAGATCCGGGCAAGTGTGTCGGCGGGCACGTCCGCCAAGGCGGACTTCCTCTCGAACGTCTCGCACGAGCTCCGTACACCGGTGACGGTCGCCAAGGGCATCGCTTACGTGCTGCGGAACCCCTCTGTGGGAGTGGGCGAGCGGGAGGAGTTCCTCGACCAGCTCCAAGGATCCCTCGACAAGCTCATGAACATCGTCGACGAGATCATTACGATGTCCGAGCTCGAACGAGGCACCCTCCGGCTCACGCTCGGTGAGGTCGATCTCGCCGAGACGGTGCGCCGGGCGGTCGCCGCGGCACGTGAGCAGCACCCGTCGGTATCGATCGATGCCTCGATCACGCCCGAGCTGCACACGGTGGCGGACGAATCTCGCCTCGAAGGCGTGATCGGCGAGCTCCTCGACAACGCGTGTCGATACTCCCCCGAGGGCGCCACCGTCGAGGTCTCCGCACGTGCGATGTCCGAGGGGATCGTCGTGAGTATCACCGATCGGGGCGAAGGGCTCGACCGGACCGTGGCGAGACGATCGTTCGAGGAACCGTTCTCGACCGGCGAAGGGGTGCTCCGCAAGCAGAAGTCCGGCGTCGGCGCCGGGTTGCATCTGGCTCGCCAGCTCGTGGTGGAGCACGGGGGCACCTTGTGGACCGATCCCCTGCCCGGGGGAGGCACCCGCGCGGCCTTCTGCATCCCGCCGCTGGATCGGCGTTCGAGCGCCCCGGCCGGCGCCGCGTAGCGGCATGCCGGCGCTCTCCGCGCTATCCAGGCGATCTTTCGCGTCCGCTGGCAGACTGCGTCCGGGTGGCCTATCCTCTCCAAGGGGTCGCGTGTGCGGAGAGCCGTCGTAGGCATCGCCTTCGCCCTGATGGGCACCGGGTGCGTCGCACCCTCGGTCGACGACCCCGCCGCTCCCGTCGACGGGATCGAGATCTTCTCCTCACCGACACCGTTCACTCAGGTGACGGCGGGCCATGTCTCGGCGATCGTGCCCGACGGATGGGAGGCACACCCCGCGGCGAGCAGCGGTTCGCGCAGCGGCTTCCTCGCCTCACCTCATCCCGATCGGTGGCGGCGCATGGATGGCGGGGTAGCCGGCATGTCGGCGACGTGGGTCGACGCCACCCGCATCGGCATGCCTTCGGACTTCTATTACCTGGCGGCCACCGGTCCGCTCCTCTCCGGCCTGACCGACTCCGAACGCTGCAGGGCCGAGGCGCTTCGCGTGTTCGTCGACCGCCGCCCCGACTTCACGCTGACCGGGCCGAGCCACGGCGACTACGTCGCGCGGGGAGAAGGCACCTGCCGGGTGCGGGGCGTCACGACCCAGTGGGCGTACTTCGTGGCCGCCCCCGGATACGGCCCCGTGCACGAGGTCGGCATCCCGGCGTCGGGACTCTACGTGGTGGTCGCGGTCACCCCTCAGGGCAAGCGTGCAACGGCGCTGCTGGACCGCCTGATCCGCCACACCTCGTTCGGCGGCTCCTCGGTCGGCGACCTGGTCGAGGCGGCGGGCGGCAAGCTCCGGGCCCGCTGACTCACCCCCCGCGAGGATCTCGGTCGACGAAGGGGGGCCTGACCACCTCGGCGGCTCCTCGCCTGCCACGGATGTCGACCTCGACGGTTCCGCCGAACTCGACGACGTCCGACGGCCAGAGGTATGCGAGGCCGATCCCCGTCTGCAGCAGCGGCGAGAACGTGCCGCTCGTCACCTCCCCGATCAGCCGGTCGCCCTCGAACACCGGGTAGTGCGCCCGCGGGATGTGCCGGCGCTCGTGCATCCTGAGCCCCGCCAGCCGGCTCGGCAGCCCATCCTCCCGTTGCCGAAGGAGCGACGAGCGTCCTCGGAAATCGCCTTTGTCGAAGGAGACCGCCCAGGACAACCCTGCCTCGAGCGCGGTGACCGACTCGAACAGGTCCTGGCCGTACAGCGGGTACCCCATCTCGAGTCTGAGAACGTCGCGCGCCGCCAACCCACAAGGAGCGCCTTCGAAGGGTTCCATCGCCTCGAGGAGCGCCGTCCACAGGTCGTGGGCGACGTCCTGGAACGTGAACAGCTCGAACCCGATCTCACCCGTGTACCCCGAGCGGGTCACGATCACCGGCCGTCGCTTGAACTCGGACTCGCTGCACTGCATGAACGAGAGATCGCCTGCCTCGGGGAACAGCCGCTGCATGACTGCCGTGGAATCCGGGCCTTGCACCGCGAGGAAGCACCAGTCCTGGTGGTACATCAGGTGCACCCGCTTCTCGGCCGGTGCCTCCTCGAGGATCTGCAGCACGCGCTGGGCGTTGGCGGCGTTCGGCACGACGAAGTACCGCCGGTCCCCGAGTCGATAGACGATCAGGTCCTCGATCACCCCACCGCCCTCGTTGAGCACGAGGTTGTAGAGGGCCTCACCGACGGCCGCCTTCGACACGTCGTTCGTGACGACGCGTTGGAGCAGCCCGACCGCCCCGGCCCCCGTGACCTCGACCTTGCCCAGATGAGTGAGGTCGAACAAGCCGACCCGCTCACGGACCGTCTCGTGCTCCTTGAGCGCGCCGTCGTATTCGATCGGCATGAGCCATCCGGCGAAGGGGCCGAGCTTCGCGCCGAGCGCCTCGTGCTCTGCCTCGAGCGGGGTGTGTTGCAGCTGGGCGGGCTCGTCCACGCGGCGCATCGTAGCCGCTCGCGAGAAGCCCGGTAGACTGGCTCGTCGGATGGGTGATGTCTACGACGTAGCCGTGGTCGGAGGGGGGACGGCAGGGTACTCGGCCGCCCTACGTGCCGCCCAACTCGGCCTTCGCGTCACCCTCGTCGAGCGAGACGATCGCATCGGCGGCACCTGCCTGCTGCGGGGCTGCATCCCGACCAAGGCCTTGTTGCAGTCGGCGGCGGTGATGGACGCCGTGGACCGCTCCGACGAGTGGGGCATCAAGGCGTCCGGCGAGCCCGACTGGTCGGCGGTCAAGGCCTTCGAGGACGGCGTCGTGGACAAGCTCGTGAACGGCGTCACCGGGCTGGTGAGGGCCCGGAAGATCGATGTCGTTCATGGCCCGGCCCGGTTGGTCCCGGGGTCGGCGGCGCTCGATGTGGACGGCGCCCGCGTCGATGCGCGCGAGATCGTGATCGCGACCGGGTCCGCCCCTACGATGCTCCCCGGCGTGGAGCTCACCGACCGGATCATCACGAGTGACCAAGCCCTGTGGTACGACCGCATCCCCGGGTCCGTCGTCGTGATCGGGGCAGGCGCCGTCGGTCTCGAGTTCGCATCGCTCTACCGGTCGTTCGGAGCCGACGTCACGATCGTCGAGGCGCTCCCCCGCGTGGCCCCGCTCGAGGACGAGGAGGTCTCGAAGGAGATCTCCCGCGCCTTCCGCAAGCGAGGCATCACCACGGTGATCGGCGCATCGGTGCAACGGGTGGCCGACACCGGCGATTCCGTGGCGGTCTCCTACGACGACGCGGGGAAGGGCGACGTCGACGTGGTCGCCGACGTCTGCCTCGTCGCTATCGGACGAGGTCCGGTGACCGAGGGACTCGGCCTCGCCGAAGCCGGCGTCGCGACGCACGACAAGGGATACGTCGTCGTCGACACCCAGCTGCGAACGAACGTCGACCACGTGTGGGCCATCGGCGACGTGGCCTCCACCCCCCTGCAGCTCGCGCACGCGGCGTTCACCGAGGGGTACGCCGCAGCCGAGCGCATCGCCGGACTCGACGTGCCCGCCATCGACTACTCGAACATCCCGAAGGTCACCTACTGCACACCCGAGATCGCGAGCGTCGGCCTGACCGAGACGCAGGCGCGCGAGGCTGGGCTCGACGTCGTGGTCGACAAGGTCGACTTCCGCGCCATCGGCAAGGCGAACATGCTGGGTGAGGGCGGATTCATCAAGGTCGTCGCCGAGAGCGACGGGCCGGTGCGCGGCGTCCACATGATCGGACCGCACGTGACCGACCTGATCGCCGAAGGCATGCTGATCGTGAACTGGGAGGCGCTCCCCGCCGAGGTGGCCGCGATGATGCACCCCCACCCGACCCTGTCCGAAGGCATCGGCGAAGCGCACCTCGCACTCGCCGGCAAGCCGCTGCACACCCCGTAGGGAGGTCCGCACCGAGTGGCGACCGAGGCCAGCGCCGCCCCCTCCGACACGAGGGACGCCCGCCCATTGCCCGACGACGAGCTCGTCGACATGCTGCGCATGCTCAAGCTGTGCCGCTTCTTCGACGAGCGCATCGAGGCCCTGTACCGCCAGGGTCGCCTTCCCGGAGCGATCTACTCCGGGCGCGGACAGGAGGGCACCCACGTCGGCACCGCGTGGGCGCTGCGCCCCGAGGACTCGTTGTTCCCGACCCATCGCGACCTGTCGGCTCAGCTCACGAAGGGACTCGATCTACGGCGTGTCATGGCTCAGTTCTGGGGGCGGATCGACGGATACACGCGTGGGCGCGACGGCAACAGCCACATCGGCGACTGGCAGGGCAACCGGACGTTCACGGTCATGTCGCACCTGCCGATCGCCTACCCCGTCGCGGTAGGAGCCGCACTCGCGTACAAGCTCGAGGGCCGCGACAGCGTGGCGCTCGCGATCTGCGGCGACGGCGCCACCTCGAACGGTCGCTGGCACGAAGCGATCAATACCTCGGCCATCCACCGGCTGCCGGTCGTGTGGGTCGTGAACAACAACCAGTTCGCGTACTCGACACCGAACACGCTCGAGTTCGCGGTGCCCACGATCGCGGAGCGAGCCGCGGCCTACGGCATCCCCGGGGTGCGGATCGGCGGGGGCGACGTGCTCGCGGTGTACGAGGCGACCCGCGCGGCGGTCGATCGGGCCCGTGCCGGCGAGGGACCGACGCTGATCGAGTCGGTCTCGTTGCGATGGCGGGGGCACGCAGGGCACGACCCGGCCAAGTACATGCCCGACGAGATGCTGCAGGAACACATGGCCGACGTCGATCCCGTGCGGAACTTCGAGGAGTACCTGCTCACGGAGGGCCTGATCACCAAGGAAGACGTCGAGGAGATCGAGCGGCGCATCGAGGCGGAGTTCGAGGAAGGCTACGAGTTCGCCCTCGCGTCCCCGTTCCCCGAGCCGGGGGAGGCGACGAAGGGGCTCTGGGTCGAGGACGGCTACTGGACGAGCGAGCCCGGCCGGGGCGGCGGCACGGAGGCCGGCTGATGTCGACGACCGCCGACGTCGGATCGGCAGCGGCCGGTCACGGTGCGGAGCCTCGCGGCAAGCGGAGCGACGACGGCCAGGCCACGTACCTGATCGCGATCGCCGAAGCCCTCTGGGAAGAGATGGAGCGAGACGAGCGCGTCTACATGCTCGGCGAGGACATCGGGGTCTACGGCGGCGCCTTCAAGGTCACAGAGGGCTTCCTCGATCGGTTCGGGGCCGACCGGGTGATCGACACCCCGATCGCGGAGGAGACGATCGTCGGAATGGCGGTCGGCTCGGCCATGGAAGGGCTTCGCCCGGTCGCGGAGTTCCAGTACGCCGACTTCATGTCTTCGGGCTTCGACTCGATCTCCACGGTGCTCGGGCGGTACCACTACCGCTCGGGGGTTCCCCTGCCGGTCGTGTTGCGAGGACCGTCGGGTGGATACGTGCGGGCGTCCTCCTTCCACTCGGTCAACCCCGAGCCGTGGTTCGCCTACGGGGGAGGCATCAAGATCGTCGCTCCGTCGTTCCCGGCCGATGCGAAGGGGCTGATGAAGTCGGCCGTCCGCGACGACAACCCCGTGATGTTCCTCGAGCACAAGTGGATCTACCGGCGCATCAAGGAGCAGGTGCCGACCGATCCCGACTTCCTCGTGCCGATCGGTTCGGCCGACGTGAAGCGTGAAGGCGCCGACGTCACGATCGTCACTTACGGCGCATTGACCCACAAGTCACTGGAGGCGGCCGACAGCCTCGCACAACGCGGCATCTCGGCCGAGGTCGTCGACCTGCGAACCGTGCATCCGATCGACGAGGAGACGGTGCTCGCCTCGATCGCGAAGACCTCCAGGGCGCTCGTGGTGACCGAGAGCTACCGGTTCGTCGGCATCGGCGCAGAGGTAGGCGCGACGATCGCCGAGAAGGCCTTCGACCATCTCGATGCCCCGGTAACGAGGCTCGCGCCCCCGAACATGCCGGTGCCCTTCTCCCCCACCCTCGAGGATGCGTTCCTCCCACAGGTCGCCGACATCGAGCGCGCCGTCGAGGAGCTGTCCGCCTGGTGAGCAACCCAGCTCAGGAAGGAACCCGATGACCTCGATCCAGATGCCCCAGCTCGGCGAGACGATCGTCGAGGGAACGATCCTGAAGTGGCTGAAAGCCGAGGGCGAGCAGGTCGAGCGAGACGAGCCGTTGTTCGAGATCTCGACGGACAAGGTAGACACCGAGGTGCCTTCCCCCGTAGCGGGCATGCTGACGAAGATCGTCGTGGCCGAGGGCGAGACGGTTCCGGTGGGCACCGAGCTGGCGATGATCGACTCCGGGGACGGCGAGACTCCCGCCGAGGCCGCTCCGTCCGGAGCGACCGTGACGTCGCCCGATTCGCCCACGATAGAGGCCGGCGAAGGGTCGGGCGCCGTTCCGTCCGACGAGGCGAGCGACGCTTCCACCGCCCCGGCCTCAGCACCCTCGGCACCCGTGAGTGCCTCGGCGGAGACCCCGACGGCGGGTGCACCCTCGCTTCCGGATCGGGGCCCGCGGTCGCAGATCCTCTCACCGCTGGTCCGGCGGCTGGCACAGGAGCGCGGGATCGACCTCGCGACCGTGGCCGGCACGGGCACGGGAGGACGCATCACGAAGGCCGACGTGATGGCCGCGGTCCCATCGGGAAGCGGGGAGCCGGCCGCTTCTCAGCCCGTAGCCGGCGCGCCCGCCCCGAGCGCGCCCGCCCAGGTGGCTCCCCCGTCGATCGGCGCGGGCGCAGCGGAGGGTGAGACGGTCGAGCCGCTGTCGCACATCCGCAAGGCGATCGCGACACACATGCTCTCCTCGGTCAACGAGACCGCTCGGGCGTGGACGATGGTCGAGGTCGACGTCGATCACCTCGTGAAGCTCCGGGAGCGCGTGAGGGACGCCTTCCTGGCGACCCATGGCGTCAAGCTCACCTACCTGCCGTTCGTGGTCCGGGCAACCGTCGACGCCCTGAAGGCCTTTCCGATGGTGAACTCGCGCATCGATGGCGAGAACGTCGTGACTCCTCGAGCGGTGCACATGGGCATCGCCGTCAGCTACGACGCGGGGTTGATCGTGCCGGTGATCAAGGATGCCGACGCGATGAACAGCGTGGGCATCGCACGCGCGATCACCGACCTCGCCGCTCGCGCACGGGCGCACCAGCTCAAGCCCGACGAGGTACAAGGCTCGACGTTCGCGATCACGAACCCGGGCCCGTACGGCTCCCTCGTGAGCGTGCCAATCATCAGCCAGCCCAACGTAGCGATCCTCGCGCTCGACGCAATCCAGAAGCGGCCCGTGGTGGTCGAGGGCGACGCGATCGCGGTCCGCAGCGTCGTGTACGTCTCGATGTCATGGGATCACCGGCTGCTCGACGGCGAGGTCGCGACCCGGTTCCTGGCTCGCGTCAAACAGAACCTCGAGAGCTGGGACTTCGCCGAGGACCTCGGGATCTGACCGCGGTGCGCCGCACCTGGCTATTCGAACCAGCGGGCCCCGTCCGATACGAGGCGTCGAACAAGGCGATGCACGATCTCGCCGAACGACGCCTAGCCGACGGAACGCCCGACTCGTTGATCCTGCTCGAGCACCCGCCGGTGTTCACGGCTGGCCGCCGGTCCAGGCCCGAGCACCTCGTCTGGAGCGAGCGCGAAGCCGCCGCCCGTGGCGCGGCCGTGCACCACATCGACCGAGGGGGCTCGTTCACGTTCCACGGCCCCGGGCAGCTCGTCGGGTACCCGATCCTGCACCTGGGCGCGCGACCCGACGCCGTGGCCTACCTCCGCGCGCTCGAGGACGCCGTGATCCGCACCGGGGCGGCGCTGGGCGTCGAGCTCCACAGGCGCGACGATGTGCAGACCGGCGTGTACGCCGGCGACGACAAGGTGTGTGCGATCGGGGTGCGCCTGATGCGCACCCGCGTCACGCTGCACGGGTTCGCGATCAATTGCGACACCGACCTCTCGTGGTTCGACGGCATCGTCGCGTGCGGGCTTCCCGACAACGGTGTGACGTCGATGTCCATGTTGTTGGATCGCGACGTGACGGTCGACGAAGTTCGCCCGATCGCACGCCGGGCCCTCGCGGACGTGTTCGGTTTCGACTACGTGCAGGCGCCTCCCGACGAGCTCGAGCGGTTCAGTCCGTCGCTCGTGGCGTGAGCCCGACGTCGGTCAGCCGCGGTCGGCGACCAGCACGTACCGGAGTCGGTGCTCGAGCCACCGGAGCGGCCACGGCTCGTGCGAGCGGGCGGCCCATTCCACGTCACGCAGTCGCTGGATTCGGATCCCGGTCCACCCGGCGGCGTCGACGGCCTCGATGAACGGGAGCGGTGACGCCGAGCCGGCCAATGGCAGCATATCGAGCACTTCGTCCGGATACGGGGCATGGTGGTGGTCGGCGACGCCCGTTACCCGCCGGCTCACGGTGACGGCCGCATCCTTCAAGCGGGCGGCGACGCCATCCCGATGCCAGACGCCTTCGAACAGCACGAGTCGACCTCCAGGTGCCGTCACTTCGCGCCATGCCCGAAGGGCCCCGACCGGGTCCGGCATCGTCCAGAGCACGTGGCGTTCCATCACGGCGTCGAACGGACCCTCTGGCGGCGCCATCGCCGAGCCGACCTCGAAGGCGACCTCGAGCCCCCGAATGTCGGCCTTCTCGCGAGCTCTCGACAGCATGCCCGCGGACAGATCGAGGGCGGTGACCCGGTGGCCGAGCTCGGCCGCGAGCAGGCTGACCGAGCCGGTCCCTGCCCCCGCGTCGAGGACCGCAGCGGGCGGCTCGGGCAGGACCCGTCTCATGACGGCACGCCACGCGGCGGCCTCCAGTGGGTCGGAGATCGAATGCGATGCAGAACGGTCGTAGAACGCGGCGTCCCGGTCCCAGTAGTCGCGGATGCCGTCGTGCGTATCGGTCACGAGTCGAACCGACGGTGTCAGAAGAGCCGGGCGGCCAGCTTCGGCCGGTATTCGGCCACCAGCGGGTCGTCGTCGAGCGTGGCGAACAGGTCGACCATCGACTCCCTCGCCGCATCGGGTTCCTCATCGAACGAGGCAAGCAGGCCATCGAGCGCCTCACGCCAACGCCCGGCGGCCGCCGCGCGGCGTGCGTCGCCGAGCGCACCATCGCCCGCGTCGGTCTCCCATCTGCGCACGCGCACGATCGACATCACGCGCTCGGCATCGGCGTCGGGTAGCAGCGGCTCCACGAGCGCTTCCGCCCGGTCGAGCTCGCCCCGGCCCGCGAGGATCCGAGCGAGGCCGATGGCTGCCTCCCCGTTCTCGGAGTCCTTCTCGAGCGCGTCGCGGTAGCTGGCCTCCGCCGACTCGAGGTCCCCCGCGGCCTCCTCGGCGAGCGCCTCATCGGCCTCGACCTCGGCCTCCGTCGGCACGATCGTGTCGATGAACCGGTTCACTTCCTGCTCGGGATAGGCCCCGATGAACATGTTGACCGGCTGCCCGTCACTGAAGGCCACGACGGTGGGGATGCCTTGGCTCTGGACCGCCTGCAGCAGGGCGTTGCCTACGGCGTTCGCGTCGACGTCGAGCTTCGCCAGCAGGAAGGCCCCCTCTCGCTCGGTGGCGACCTTCTCGAGGATCGGACCGAGCGTGCGGCACGGTGCGCACCACGACGCCCACATGTCCACGACGACGGGTCGTTGCTTCGATCCCTCGATCACGACCCGCTCGAAATCGGCATCGGTGACGTCGACCACATGCATGGCCGCCGTGCTCGCATCGCTCATGTCGACCATGTCCTCCAGCCTCTCACACGCCAACGGCTGCGACGGGTCCGCCGGCTCACCTCGCCAGCCTGCCCGCCGCGGTGACCAGCTCCTCGATCCTGGCCCCGCCGCTCCCCCTCTCGATGGACTCGCGACCGCACCGGCGAACGTGGTCGTCGAGCAGGCCCAGCCCAACCGCCCGCAAGGCGGCCCGCACCGAGTTCAGCTGCGTGAGGATGTCGATGCAGGGCGAGTCGTCATCGACCATGCGTTGCAGGCCTCGCACCTGACCCTCGATGCGCCGCAAGCGATGCCGAAGCGCGTTCTTGTTCATCTCGTATGCGTACATCGGCCCTCTACGTGGCGCCGATCGTCGTCGGGGCCCGGGGGATCCACCCCCCTTCGGCCGAGGTTCGAGCCGAACGACCGGTGTATGCTCGGACCACGGTGCGAGGGAGCTCGAGCAGGTGCCGACCCAGGTAGCGTCCACCCCGCACGGGGCACTCGGACTCAGCGACGACGACCTGCTCTCGATGTATCGAACCGTTATCACGGCCCGCCTCCTCGACGAGGCCGCGCTCCGTCAGAACCGCATGGGCAGGGCACCGTTCGTCGTGCCGGCCGAAGGCCACGAGGCGTGCCAGGTGGGCACCGCCTGGGCCATGCGAAGGGGAGTCGACGTCTGGCTCCCCTACTATCGTGACGGCGCCGTGGTGCTCACGGCCGGCATGACGCCGTACGAGGTCTTCCTCGGCATCTTCGCCAAGGCCGACGACCCGTCGAGCGGCGGGCGGCAGATGCCTTCGCATTGGGGACACCGGGAGCTCGGAATCATCACGGGCTCATCCCCCATCGCGACCCAGATCCCTCACGCCGCCGGGATCGCCTACGCCGTCAGGTACCGCGGGGAGGACGCGGTGGTCGCGAGCTGGTTCGGCGACGGCGCGACGAGCGAGGGCGATTGGCACGAGGGGCTGAACTTCGCCGGCATCCACCGGCTCCCGGTGATCTTCGTGTGCGAGAACAACCACTACGCGATCAGCGTGCCCCAGTCCAAGCAGATGGCGATCGACGATGTCGCGCAGCGGGCCAGCGGGTACGGGTTCCCCGGTGTCGTCGTCGACGGCAACGACGTGCTGGCCTGCTACGCGGCGATGAAGCAGGCGCACGAGCGCGCCAGAGCCGGCGACGGCCCGACCCTGATCGAATGCAAGACGTACCGGTTCCTCGGGCACACGAGCGACGACGACGACAAGACCTACCGCTCGCGAGACGAGGTCGAACAGGCGCGCCATCGTGACCCCGTGCACGTGTTCGGTGAGTACCTGCGCACGAACGGCGTGCTGGACGACGTCGGCGCCGAGGAGTTGCGTGCCGAGGTCAAGCGCGAGATCGACGAGGCCTTGGCCGCCGCATGGGAGGCTTCGGATCCTGAGCCCGTCTCGGCGCTCCGCCATGTCTTCGCCGAGCCCGGCGACCCCGAAGGCGGCAGCCGTTGACCGAGAAGAACGTCGTCACCGCGCTACGTGACGCCCTGCACGACGAGATGGCCGACGACGATCGCATCGTGCTGCTCGGCGAGGATGTCGGCAACCGCGGCGGCGTGTTCAGGATCAGCGCCGGGTGGATGGACGAGTTCGGGGAAGCGCGGGTGATCGACACGCCCCTCGCGGAATCCGGCCTGGTCGGCGTCGCGATCGGCATGGCCATGCACGGCATGCTCCCGGTCGCCGAGATCCAGTTCGCGGATTTCATCCATCCCGCGTTCGACCAGATCGTGTCCGAGGCGGCGCGCATCCGCTACCGGTCGAACGGCTCGTTCGGTGTTCCGCTCGTGATCCGCGCGCCGTGCGGGGGCGGCATCCACGGGGCGCTCTATCACTCGCAATCGATCGAGGCGTTCTTCGCCCATGTCCCCGGACTCAAGGTCGTGATGCCGGCCACTCCGGCCGACGCGGCCGGTCTGCTGCGCGCGTCGATCGCCGATCCCGACCCGGTGCTCTTCCTCGAGCACAAGAAGACCTACCGGGCGATCACCGGCGACGTGCCCGAGGAGCGCCATCTCGTCCCGATCGGGAAGGCCGACGTGAAACGCGAAGGCTCCGATCTGACGTGCGTGAGCTACGGGTACGCGCTACACACGTGCCTCGACGCGGCCGGTCGCCTGCAGGAGGACGAAGACATCTCGGTGGAGGTGGTCGACGTCCGAACGTTGGCGCCGCTCGACACCGGCACGATCCTCGATTCCGTGCGCCGCACCTCGAAGGCGATCGTGGTGTACGAGGACAACCGGACCTACGGCGCCGGGGCCGAGATCGTGGCGACGATCGCCGAGGAGGCGATGTTCGACCTCGATGCCCCGGTGGTGCGGATCGGGGGACCGGATGTGCCGGCGATGCCGTTCGCCGCCCCGCTCGAGCACTACTTCATGGAGCCCGAGCCTGACCAGATCTACCGACGCATGCTCGACCTGGCTCGAGCCTGACCTCGACCGGAGCAACGTCGATGTCGGCGAGGCGGTCTCCGTCCTCATCCGTCGTCCGGCAGATCGGCGCCCGGATCGGGTTCGTCGACGTCCCGGTCGCGGACGGACACCATCACTCGGCGGCGACGCTTCGCGGGACTCCGGCGTGCCCGCTCCTCGACCGAGTCTCTCTGTGAGTCCGGGTCGGAGTCCCGGGTGAGATCCGCATCGATCACGTCGTGGCGATCGAGGGCGCTCGAGACCGAGGCCTGCACGATCGCGGCGACGGGCAGGGCGATGACCGCCCCGATCAGCCCCGCGACGCTCGCGCCCGCGATGGCGCAGCCAAACGCGACGGCGGGGTGCAGCTCCATGGTCTTCGCCGTGATGCGAGGACTCAGGAGGTAGTTCTCGACCTGCTGGTACGCCACGAAGAAGAGGAGCAGGATCAAGGCCTTTATCGGGCTCTCGACGACGGAGACGAGCAGCGGCAACGCCATCGCGATGTACGTGCCCACCGTCGGGATGAACTGCGAGACCAGGCCCATCCATACGGCGAGGGGCACGGCGAACGGGACGCCGAGCGCGGTCAGGACGACGAACGTCACTACGCCCGAGATGGCCGCGAGCAGCAACCTCGAATACAGGTAGGCACCGGTCTTCTCGATCGCGACTTCCCAGACCCACAACACGTGCTGCTGCCGATCGCGTGGAAGCGCCGAGAGCACCGATCGGCGGAACCGCGGGCCGTCGGCGGTGAAATAGAACGTGAACAGTCCGATCGTGAGCAGCATGAAGACCGCTCCGACGAGTGAGGAAGCGAACCCGAACACGTTCCCCGCGACGTTCGTAGCGAACCCTGCGAGATCGGAGTCCGCGTTCTGCAGCTGTTGTTGAAGCGTCGACTGAGAGATCTCGAAATTGAACCATCGCTCCGTATAGCGGCTGACCGTCGCGAGGATGTCTGGCGCGGCCTGGATCAAGGCCTGCAGCTGATCGACCACCAACGGGATCATCAACGCCACCATCACGATCGCGAAGACGGCGACCCCGAGCAGGATCAATCCGGTCGCGAGCCCGCGTCGCCACCCGCGCCGGGCGAGCCAGTCGACGGCCGGCTCGAGTGCGAACGAGACGAACAGGGCGACGAGGATCCACGTGAGCAGGTTGGAGAGCTGCCGGAGCAGCGTGGTCGTCGTCGTCGCGACCAGCCACGCAGCGAACACGATGGCGAGAAGTGTGATGATCCACCGCCACGACGGCGGATGGATGATCACCGGGATCGGCCGGCGATCGCTCCGCTCGGGCGATCCCTCTCCCCCCGGCTTCGGCTCGCGATCCTCGCTCATCGTCCCTCCGCTCCCGGCGGGTCGCCCAGCGCCGAGGATACCCCGCGACGCAGGCTAGACTCGGAGGACATGGCCGGCGACCACAACCCCCACGACCGCCCGCTCCACCTGCCGATCGTGTCGGTCACGAACGGCGGAGCAGCCGGAGGCGTCAGCGCCCGCGGGGAACGCAAGCCCCCGTGGCTCAAGGTGAAGCTGCGCACGGGCCCCGATTCCGCCGAGCTCAGGGGCATCATGCGAGGACTCGATCTGCACACCGTGTGCGAGGAAGCGATGTGCCCCAACATCCACGAGTGTTGGGAGGATCGAGAGGCAACGTTCCTGATCCTCGGGGACCGGTGCACCCGGCGGTGTGGCTTCTGCGACGTGATGACCGCCAAGCCCGGACCGGTCGATGCCGAGGAGCCGGCACGGATCGCCGAGGCGGTCGCGCGCATGGGCCTGCGCTTCGTGGTGCTCACCGGCGTCGCACGCGACGACCTTCCCGATGGCGGCGCCGCGATCTGGGCCGAGACCGTGCGGCGGGTGCGACGGGCGGTGCCCGACGCCGGCATCGAGGTGCTCCCGAGCGACTTCAAGGCCGGGGAGGGCGACATCGCGACCGTGCTCGCGAGCGAGCCCGACGTCTTCGCCCACAACCTCGAGACGGTACGCCGGCTCCACGGACGCATCCGACCCGCGTTCGGGTACGACCGCTCCCTCGAGGTGTTGCGGATCGCCAAGCGCGTGAGGCCGGGTCAAGTGACGAAGTCGAACCTGATCCTCGGCATGGGGGAACGCCGCGACGAGGTGCCCGAGACGATGCGCGATCTCGTCGACGCCGGATGCAACATCCTCACGATCGGCCAGTACCTGCAACCGACCCCACAGCACCTGCCGGTCGACCGCTGGGTGCATCCCGACGAATTCTCCCAGCTCGCCCTCGAGGGTGAGGCGCTCGGCTTCGCTCACGTGGAAGCGGGCCCGCTCGTGCGATCGAGCTACCACGCCGGCACGCAGTTCCGGCGGGCACGGGACCACGGGCTCGTGGCCACCGGGAGCTGACGCTCACGATCGTCGGACCGCGAGGCATAGCTCCGCGAATCGCTCCCCGAGATCGTCGAGCTGGTGACGGGCGTTCAGCCCGCTCGGGTTCGGCAACACCCACACGAGGGCGTCTCCCAGGGTCGCCACTTGTCGGCCGAGCGAGGCCCGTGGGTGCCGGAACGCCGTTCGGAATGCACCGATGCCGAGGACGGCGAGGCATCGGGGAGCCCAGCGATGGACGGTCTCCTCCACTCGGAGAGCGCCGGTTCGAAGCTCGTCGTCACGCAGAGCCCTCGCACCCGCGGTCGCGCGCGCGACGAGGTTCGTCAGCCCGCATCCGTACCGCACCAACTCGGCGTCGTCGGCGGGGTCGAGCACGCGATCGGTGAATCCCCCACGATGCAACGCCTTCCAGAATCGATTGCCCGGCCGCGCGAAGTGGTGGCCGACCGCGCCGGAATACGAGCCGGGGTTGATGCCGCAGAAGAGCACGTCCAGACCAGGAGCCAGCACATCGGGAATCGTCGTTCCCACCGCAGCGGCGACCTGCTCCGGCGTAGGGCGATGCGGCATCGACGCACAGCTTCGCAGACCAGAGTGGAGGAGCCGACCTGTAAGCCGGATCCTGTGCGCGGGGCTCGCCCCGCCGGCGACCATCTCTCTCGACGACACGAGTGTCGTCGTCGGACCGTTCTCCGGCCCGATGCGGCCCACCCGGCAGCTCGGACGGGCCGTCCTCGATCGCTGCCTGCTCGACCTTGCTCCGGGTGGGGGTTGCCAGCCGCGACGGTCGCCCGCCGCGCTGGTGCGCTCTTACCGCACCGTTTCACCCTTACCTGAGGCGACGATGCCCCAGGCGGTCTGCTCTCTGTTGCCCTGTCCGCGAGGTTGCCCCCGCCTGGCTCTCGCCAGCACCCTGCCCTTCGGAGTCCGGACTTTCCTCGAGCGGTCGAGACCGCCCGCGGCCGCCCGGCCGGCTCCTCCACATCCGAGGATACCCGGGCCGTAGACTGCCCACGACCGATGCGGAAGACGTTCGCTGTCCTCGTTGCCATGCTCCTGCTCTGCGTCGCCGCCTGCTCGAGTCCGGAAATGGGACCCGCGAGCCCCGCCGACGCTGTCGAGCTACGAAACGCCCCCGCCCTCGTGCAAGCTCAGCTGCGCGCCGCCACGTTGCGCTTCGTCGAGGCGTACCGGACGACCGTGATCGGAGGAGACGAGCTGCGCGCCCTGGCCGCGACCCCACTGATGCGCCGGTTCGCCTACTGGCTCGGCGTCACGAATCGCGCCTTCCCCGGTGAGATCTCCGCGACGTCGACCGTGGGCGCCGTCGGATCGGCGAGCGGCTTCGGAGGGAACGCCCCTGTGTTGGAGATCGATCTATCGGCGCAGGTCGACGTGGTCGCTCAGCCGACCGAGGGCGAGCCGCTCCAGCTCTCCGTGCCGCTCGACGGTCCTGTCCGGTTCGCATCGGGTGAGGCGGGCGAGTGGCGTGTCATCGACTTCGTACGATTCGGGGTACCGGTGAGCGGAGCATTCGTGCCGCTCGACCTCGACTACCGGCGGCCCGGAGTGCACATCACGGTGGACTCGTTCGGCGGCGTCCCCAGCTGGAGCTTCTTCGTCCGGATCTCGGCGACGGGACCCCAGGTGCTGACCCTCGACGAGGGGGACGTCACCCTCGTGGATGCCGAGGGAGAGATCGTGGGCGAGGCGATCGACGTCTCGACTCCCCTGCTCGAGGTGGCACCGGGGGGGCGCATCGACGGCGCGCTCTCGTTCGAGCCGCTCCAGGACGTGGGCGGCGTCTCGCTCAGGATCGACCTCAGCGGGGCGGAGGATCCCGTGCCACTCGAGGTTCCGCTCAGCGCGGTCGCCCGGGCCGGAGGTTAGGGATCCCAGCGTGCCGTGAGCCAATCGTCGACGCCCCTGTTGGCGAGCCGGTCCGCCTCGGTGTTCAGCTCCCGGCGCACGTGTTCGTACTCGATCGACTCGAACCTCGCGGCGAGCTCCAGCACCCGACGATGCAGCGGCTGCAGATGCGGCGTGCGCACACGGTAGTGCCCGGTGAGCTGGTTGATCAGGAGCTGAGAGTCGGATCGGAGCAGGACTCGGGTGGCGCCGAGCTCATGTGCGCGTTCGAGTCCACGGATCACGGCCGTGTACTCGGCGACGTTGTTCGTGGTCTCGCCGAGCGCTTCGGCGATCTCCGCCATCACGACGCCGCCTTCGTCGGTGATCTGGACACCTGCCCCGGCCGGACCGGGATTGCCTCGGGACGCGCCGTCACACGCGACGATCACACGACCAGGATGCGACGACAGTGCTCACACCTCCTGATACCTTCGGCGCGCTTGATCCTGTCGAGCTCCAGGGCGGACAGGTGCTCGTGGCACGCCTGACACACGCCGTCTACGAGGGCGGCCGCGCCGATGCCCTTCTTCAGCCGGCGCAAGCTCTCGTAGAGATCGACGACCTCGGGCTCGATCTCGAGGGCGATGGCCGCGCGCTCGTCGCTGCGGCGGGCGAGATCGGCCTCCACGCCGGCGAGCTCCGCCGCCGCCGCTTGCGTAGCCCTCTCGACCTCGGCACGCAGCGCTGTGGACTCCCCCTGGGCCGCTCCCGCGTCGGCCTCGAGGCGCTCGACGATCTCGAGCACGGCGAGCAGCTCGTCCTCGCGGTCAGATCGACGCTTCCGGACGCTGGTGATCTCGTGTTCCAGCGCCTCGAGCTCCTTCGCGTTCACGATCGAGCCGTCGAACATGCGGGTCTGTTCGTCCTGCTCCTTCCGCGTGAGCGAGTCGATCTCGTGTTCGAACCGCGACTGGTCGCGACCGAGCTCGTCGAGCCGGAGGCGTAGCTCACCGAGGCGACTCTCGGCCGCATCCGCTCGGGCGCGCACGGCGGCCAGCTCTCCCCCCTCCTGCAGGTCCTTGATCCGCGCGCGCGATCGATCGATCGCGGAATCGGCTTCTTGGAGGGCCAGCAGGCGAGAGGTGGTCATGGCAGGCGAAGCCTAGCCGATGCCATCCCCTTCACCGCAGCCGCACGCACCGCGACCGCCGAAGAGCGAACACACGGCGACGACGCCGGCGGCCCGCATCGGCGCCGGCGCCGGCGCCACGGCGCTCCTTATGGGAACTCGACCCTCTCGAACGACGAGTTCGTGGCTTGACCCATGAAGGTCACCGCCCCCACGATGACCACGAAGATCAAGGCCAGCATCAGCGCGTACTCCACGGCGGTCGCGCCCCGGTCCTCCAGCACCCGGTCGCTGATCGCCGCTCGCCAGACCTGGGCCTTCGCGTACAGCCGCAGGATCATGCGGAACCCCTCTCTCTGATCGGGCTCGAACGCAGGAACGGCCGGAACCCCGGCCGACCCCTCACGCCCGTCTTCCCTGTGGGTATCGGCTGGAAGACCCTCCGGAGTTGAGCGCCGGGTGGCGATGGACGAGGGCCGGTACGCTGAGCCACGTGCGGGGCGAGGTCGACGGTCGGGTCGCGTTGGTCACCGGTGCGGGCAGCCCGTCCGGCATCGGATTCGCGTGCGCGAAGGTGCTCGCTCGAGAAGGAGCGGCCGTCGCGATCTCGTCGACGACGGACCGCATCGAGGAGCGTGCCGCCGAGCTGCACGCCGCAGACGCGGAGGCGGCCGGCTTCGTGGCCGATCTCACCGACAGGGACCAGGCCCGTGCCCTCGTCGAAGGCGTCTCGGAGCTGCTCGGAAGGATCGACATCGTCGTCAACAACGCCGGCATGGTGCACGTCGGCATGCAGGGCGAGATTGACGACGCGTTCGCTGACCTGAGCGACACGGACTGGGACCTCGAGCTGGATCTCAACCTGAACACCGCCTACAACGTCACGAGGCCTGTTGCGCCCGGGATGATCGATCGCGGCTGGGGTCGCATCGTGATGGTGTCGTCGGTGACCGGGCCCGTGACCGCGATCGCCGGCTCTGCGGGGTACGGGGCAGCGAAAGCGGCCATGGACGGCCTGATGCGCGGGCTCGCACTCGAGCTCGGGCCGAACGGGATCACGGCGAATTCGGTCGCTCCGGGATGGATCGCCTCGGGCTCGCAGTCGCCCGAGGAGGCCGCGGCGGGCCTGAAAACGCCGCTGGGACGCTCCGGCCGGCCCCGTGAGGTCGCCGAGGTCGTCGCGTTCCTCGCGAGCGATCGCGCGAGCTATGTGACGGGACAGTCGATCGTGGTCGACGGCGGCAACACGATCCAGGAGCTGAAGGGCCCCTAGCCTCCCCGTGCTCGGCTTCCTCGCTCGACCTCGCTGGATCGCCCTCACTGGGTTCGCCATCTTGGCGGTCGGGGCCTGCGTGCTGTGCGGATTCTGGCAGCTCGACCGGCTCGAGGGGCGCAGGGAGTTCAACGCCCGATACGCGGCGGGGCTCGCCGCGAAGCCTCGCCCGCTCGAGCAGCTGCTGGACGAGGGAGGCGCACTCGCGTACCGGCGCGCCGTCGCGAGCGGCCGGTACGACACCGAGCACGAGGTGATCCTGTACGGGCGAACGCTCGAGGGGCAAGCGGGGAACCACGTGCTGACGCCGCTGGTGCTCGCCGACGGCAGGGCGGTCGTGGTGGACCGCGGGTGGGTCCCGTTCGAGATGGACGAGCCCCCTGTCCAGGCGGCGACGCCACCGAACGGTACCGTCGACGTCGAGGGCGCCCTGTTCGCCGATCAACCGGGGGGTGCAGGCGACGTCGTGCCGGGCGAAGATCGCATCGTCACCGTGCGCTCGGTCGACCTGAAGGCGATCGCCGGCGACGTGCCGTACGCGCTCGTGCCGTGGTTCCTGCAGCTGCGGACGCAGTCGCCATCTCCTCGCGACCTGCCCGTGCCCGCCCCGCTTCCCGAGCTCACCGAAGGTCCCCACCTCAACTACGCCATCCAGTGGTTCGCCTTCGCGACGATCGCCGCTGTCGGCTACGTGATCCTGGTGCGACGCGAGGTGAAGGACCCGAGCGATCTTCCCAGCGGACCGGCCTCGGCTGCGACACGGGTCGAGTGAGATCGCCGAGGGTGGCGCCACGAGCGGAGTCGGTCTCGGTTCCTTGCGGCGTTTAGCGACCGAAGGCGTTCCTGAGCAAGGAACCCGGAGCTTCGAACGCGGCGCGAGCCTAGGCTCCACGAGATGCTTCGCTACCTGGTGCGGCGGGCGCTGTTCATGGTCCTCGTGCTCGGCATCGTCTCGCTGCTGACCTTCCTGATCTTCGTGAAGCTCCCGGCCGGCGACCCGGTCCGGCGGGCGACCGGCAAGGCGTCGACCCCCGAGCAGATCGAGAACGCCCGTCGCGCCTTCGGTCTCGACCGGCCGATCGGGTGCAGTACGCGCGATTCGCGAAGGGCCTGATCCCGTGGCCGGGGTTGTTCCTCTCGGAGGACGTCTACTACTCGTACGGGAACTTCGTGCCCGTGAAGGAGGAGATCGCCCGCCGCCTGCCGGTCACGGCCACGCTCGCCGTCGGGGCGGCGGCGGTCTGGCTGATGATCGGCATCCCCCTCGGGGTGCTCGCGGGCATCAAGCGCCGGTCGACGGCGAGCCGGTTCGCGATGTTCTTCGCGATCGTCGGCGTGTCGATGCCCGTCTTCTGGCTCGGCCAGCTGCTGCTCTACGTCTTCTGGTTCCAGCTCGGGTGGGCCCCGCCGAGCGGGCTCGACATCGGTCAGAGCGTGCCGGCGACGGTGCTCACGGGCTCCTTCATCCTTCCCTGGATCACCGTTGCGGTCGGGTACGCGGCGATCTATGCGCGGATGACCCGCTCGAACGTGATCGAGACGATGAGTGAGGACTACATCCGCACCGCCCGCTCGAAGGGCCTGCCAGAGCGGACGGTGATCGCTCGCCACGGCATGCGGGGCGCACTCACGCCGATCGTGACGATGCTCGGTGTGGATCTCGGCACGCTGCTCGGGGGCCTGTTCATCACCGAGGCGCTCTTCGGCCTGCCCGGCATCGGATCGCTGGCGGTCGACTCGATCGCGAGGCAGGACTTCCCCATGGTCATGGGCATCACCGTGATGGGCGCGTTGTTCATTGCGATCGCGAACCTCGTCGTCGACGTGGTCTACGCGTTCCTCGATCCGCGCGTTCGCTACTCCTGAGTCAGGCGAACCGGTTCCGCATGCTCTCGGCCGCCATGTCGAAGTACTGCTCGAGTGCCGCTCGAACGTCGTCCGGCGGGTCCAGCGAGGCGAGCGCGCTGCGCATGTGCATGAGCCACCGGTCTCGCTCCTCGCCGCCGATCGCGAACGGGGCGTGGCGCATGCGCAACCGAGGATGTCCGCGTTCCTCGTTGTACGTGGTGGGTCCTCCCCAGTACTGCGCGAGGAAGAGCGTCAGTCGGCGGCGCGCCGGCGCCAGATCGTCGGGCTCCGGGTACAGGCGCAGCAGCGCGGGGTCGGCCGCCACGCCGTCGTAGAAGCGGCCGACGAGCGCCTCGAAGAACGGCATTCCGCCGACGACCTCGAACAACGTGGTCTGGCCCTCGTTCACGACAGGAGTGTACGGAGCGGGATGAAACTCAGATGAGAGGAAGGAGCCCGCGAAGCTCGTCCACCAGCCGCTCGACCGGGGTGTCCGAAGGCGACGAAGACGGCGACTCCGTCGGCGGTGGGGGTTCTGTCGTCGGTGGCGGGGGCGGCGGTGGGGACGTGGACGGGGATGGCGGCGGGGGTGGGGGTTGTGTCGTCGGCGGCGGGGGCGGGGGCGGCGTGGACGTCCCGTTCCCGTTGCCGTTGCCGTTGCCATTCCCGTTGCCGTTTCCGCCTGGGCTGCCGCCGTTGCCCGACGGGGTGGGATCGAGCCCCTCGGTGGGCTCGGCCACCGGCGCGATACGAACACGGTCACGTCGACGGTCGGCATGCTTCCGGCGCTCTCGTTTCGGCTTCGGACCGGGCGGTTCAAAGTCTTCGGTCTCGGTGACGATCATCCTGCCCTGCTCGTCGAGATCGACGCCGGCGGCGGTGTTCACACCTTCGCGGGCGGCCGGCCACAGGGCGACACCTGCGGCCACGACGACGACGACGACACCGACCGAGAGGGCGACCCTCGCACTGTGCTGCAGGACGTGTCGTTTCCACGTCGAGCGGACGACCGCGAACACGATGAGTCCCCCGATCGCGACGAGCATCGCGAACGTGACCGCGTCGGCGAGGATGTTGAGGTCCGTGGGCGACATGTGTCCTCATGTCGGTTGCGGGAGGAAGCCGCCGTGATTCGGGTCGGCGCTGGATCGGCGTCCGCAGCCCTGCGTCTGTTGTACTCCTTGGGAGGGACTACGACAACGATTCCGGGCTGGAATCTCGGGAAATCGTCGCTTCGCATGGAGAAGACCTCCCCTCCCGATGCCAGCTGGCATCGGTCGAGGGGAGGCCTTCGCGCAGCGAGGGCCGTCCGACGAGACCCCGTGCCGAACGGCGCCGGGTCGAGCCCCTGATCAGGGCTGCTGCCAGGTCACCGATCGGATGTGGATGTAGCAGCCCGAGGGCACCTTGATGCGCAGCGTGCGGATCGGGCCCATCCAGCGGTACGACGCGCAACCCGCCTTGTCGCGCAGGTTCGCCGAGACGGTCGCGGGTCCGACCACGGCGCCGACATCCTTCAGGAAGCGATACCGCACGTACGCCGCACCCGACGCTCCGACGCCTGCCGTGCATTTGA
>Ga0268386_10000493_pt1 | contig 25134 bp, 14 predicted proteins | sample RVTome_15_FD_200260 | JGI IMG/M metagenome (GOLD analysis project Ga0268386, IMG submission 200260) | Soil microbial communities from uranium-contaminated site in the Upper Colorado River Basin, Wyoming, United States - RVT150D86... ... | reverse complement strand
TTCCTTGCAGAAATCAGGGTTATCCGGCGGGCGCACCACGGCAGTAATCCAAACTCGCCCCTCAGCATCGAACATGGGATTATGTACGTTGGTTTTACTGTTCCATATAGCCTCATCCCCCCAGTAAGGCGAAGGCTGAGGCATTTCGGGTCCGGAGGCGGGCTGGGTACTGGTATCCCGGGGAGATATCGGCACCTGGCTGATCTCATGGGTTACCGGGTCCAGTACCGGCAGGTAGTCCGCGCTGGCTTCCAGGGCGCCGTAGATCTTGCCATCCGAATTGACCGTAGGATCCCGTCTGTCAGTAGAAACAAGGTCGTGTAGGTAGGCTTTGGGATCGGCCCAGTCCCACTGAGTGATCACCACATTTCGTTCCAACCCCTGCGGACGGGGTGGTGCTTCCGGTAATTCTCCAGCTGCTATGCGGTCTGTCCAATCAGCAAACATTTCAATGGACCTTTCAAACCCGATCCTGTGCAGTCCGTTGATCATACTACTGCCGGCCTGGCCTGACTGTATGCGACGGGACCAGGCATCATAGGAGCTCTCAAAAAGTCCCAGCTCGTTCGGAATCACCCGGGTTCCTTTGTTGCCAAGCTGATGACAGGCCATGCAGCTACCGGATTTAATATTTCGGATGAAGTCTGCCCGGGATTTCATGTCCGGCGAAATGCCGTTCTCACCGGTTCCCGGGAATTCACTGCTGGAAGGTACTTCGAGCAGTGAAAACCAATAGCCTGCAGGGTAATATTCAGCGGCGGCCTCCGGCGTCGGCGCTGGTACGGCATCAAAATCGAGATTGACCCCGGGTTCTGAATTTTTCTTTTCAGAGTCAACCAGCCCGTAACCCCGCACCCATACCATGTAATTGGCTTGCGGCAGGTCAGGGATCAAATAGCGTCCCTGGTCATCTGTTACCACAATTTTGGCAAAGCGGGTGGGCAGGTCATGGGTTTCCGCGATTACCCATACCCCGGCTTCCGGACCATCAGGACCGGTAACCACCCCACCGATATCAGATGGACTGACCTCGATCTGAGGTGTTTGTTTACAGGCATTTAGTACCGCAGTAAGAAGGACCAGAATTACTGTGGCAGGTATGATGTGCTTAATCTGTTTCATGGCAGTAGACGGGTTGGTGAAAGATCAGGTTAGATGCAGCCTAGATCAATATATCGATTTTTATTGATGCTGGCAATTTTGGTGCTTGAGACCTTGGGGCTTATTTGGGATTTGTCATATTTGGAATTTGAGATTTGCCCCATAGGGGCTAGGGGGGCTAAAATGTTTTGCCAATACCAAAAAGCAACAGACCTGATTCTTCCTCGGAAAATGCTAAAGACAAATTAAAAGACACCTCTTCTTTCAATGGTATCAGGTAAAACCCGCCTCCATAACCATGATGCCAGTTATTGGTTAAATCATAGTGGGAATAAACCCGTCCGGTGTCGAAAAAAGCTTTTAACCCAACCCTCAGGGGAAAAAACGAGGTGTGGAATTCTGACAATTCCCATCGCAGTTCAGTGTTTAAAAACATCGTGGATTCGCCGGTAAAGCGGTTTCCCAGGTATCCCCTCAAATCATTGCCCTGGCCCAGGTACTTCAGTTTATAAAATGGTACTTCACCGTAGCTTTTTGAGCCGCCCACTTTTAAACCAAGCGTGACCGGTCTTTTTAAATAGGCGCTGACAAATCCTTCCAGACTGGCTTTTGTTACTCCGTAGCCTTTGTTGTCATTGCTGGAGACCAATCCACTTTGGTGTTGCATATAAATCCGCAGGCCTTTCTCAGGCAGGGAACTGCGATCCCTGAAATCGAGGTCCAGATCGAAAATCCCTGCCAGGATATTGGTATCATCAACCCCCAGAATATCCTTGGGTAACTCAGGATCATTAATGATAGTATTATCGCCGAACTGACCGGTATTATTTTCATAGTGAAGCCTGAAAGCAACTTCGCTTTTATTTCCATACCACATTTCGTGCTTTAAACCGGCGGTTAACTGATAGGAGTTGTAGTTTGTCTGGTAGTAATCCTCATCGAATAGCTCATCATCCTTTTCAGTGTCGTTGCCAATGCCAAAGAAATAGGTAAAATAAAAATGGTCCCCAGCCAGTGCATTCAACAACAGATCCCACCTACCCAGTATATGGTGCAGTTCCCCTTTATAATCAAGCACATTTATATTCTCTGATGATACCGTCAGCTGAACAGCATGTTTGCTGGCATAATCCTGTTTGGCAAACCGCTGTCTGGTAAACTGGACTCCCATTCGTGCTCCCAATCCAAAGTCCTTGCTGTAGAAAATGAAGGCCAGCGGCAGGTAAGTATTATACTTAAACGCAGTACGGTTATAATTAAATACTTCCTCATCCCAATGGTTAACCAGCCTGGCTGAGCTCCCCATTTCAGATGCTGCATCCATATCTTTCTCATATACTTTGGTCATTTTTCCTAACCCTCCCACGGATGATCTGTCTACTATCAAATCAGTTCCCGGACCTCCGATGATCCTGATGGGGATGGATTTTTTGGCTTCTCCTGTTATATAAAAACGGTCTGCTTCCTGTAGTCCAAACAATCTAATTTCCCTGGTTTCTTCAGGTATAAATCTTCTATAGTAGTATATCCCACTACTGTCCTTTTGCTGAGAAGTACTATCCGGATGACGCATGGTGACCTCTACTATACCGTTTTGATGGCGGTGGACTTTGAAAACTTCAGGTTTGTTTGATCCTACCACGTCTACCTCCTTAGCCAACAGGTCATAGTAAGATGAAGCTGCCCGGTGCAAACTGGAAAGACGTTGATCCAGTTTTTCTCCGATGATTTTACCATCTTTTTCATAGATCTCCTCCGGCATATTTTTAACAGCTTCCTCAATGTCATGCTGGTCTATATTTTCCTGAATAAATCTGGCTGCTGCAGTCCAGTCTTCCCTGTCCAGTTCATTGGCCAGAAATCGATCAAGGTGTCTGCCTTGCCACATCAGGCTTTTAATCCCTTTATACTCATATCCAAAATTGGCAGCGCTGGGTTTTGCCCATTCCCTGTCTGCTATCCATGGCAAAACCCCATCCCAAAGCGAGAAGACATGATCCCGGTCCCGTGGTATGGGGCGAAAAATCTTCCCACCGGCCTGGTCATATTCCGCCCATTTCCAGTTGTCTTCATGCTTCCCCCAGTCTCCTACCAACAGGTCAAAAACCCGGGCCCGGGCAAACTCCACGGTTTGGACTTTATTCTTATGGTCTTCATAAAGCTCCAGGAACATTTCATAACTCTTCATAATGTCATCGGCCTCTGCAAATGGTTTTTCAACTTTTTTGGGGTTTGTAGGTCTTTCTTCAAGCATGCCTAGCAATCCCGTGTAATCCTCTTCAAACACATTCATCCTGTTATCCGGTGGCAATACATACAATGTGGGACTGGCATGTAAAATGCCCAGATTGTCTAATAGTTTATCTGCAGCCAGGGCTCCATATGGTTGTTGCGAGGAGGTTTGGTCCCGTACAATGGTACCAATTATGGTTTCGCGGTATTCATAGTCCAGGGCCCTGGTAGGGTCTTTATTAACTGAACGAAAAACGTATTCACCTCCATTTCCGGCTATAAATTTCAGGGAGGTAGTTTGTCTGCCCCCGCCTTTTTGATAAGGGGTTAAGCCAAGAAATGTAGTGTCCAGGTTAAGGTAAGGAATATTAACCCGGGTAGTCCAACTGTCCCTGTAATGTTTGCCGAACCAGGCTTCCTTTACTTTTCCTGCCCGGTATTCTTCCCCGGCAGCTATACTCACTGTGTCGGGCAGTTCCTTCTCTTCCAGGTTTATTTCCCGCGTGTTCAGGCATGACCCGCCTCTAAGGTTTGCTGGAACCTGTTTTGATTGCTGACATCGGGCGCCGTAAAGGGTAATAGTTTCAGTTTCAACAAAGCCATTTTCCCGGTTGGCATATATAACCGCATCAACCCGGCCGTTGTCAAAATACTTTAATTCCACCAGACCCGCATTTGATTCTGAGTATAATGTCAGTTTACCGCTTCCACTATAACCCGCTTTAACGGGTGAACCGCTATTGATCAAATAGTGGTCCTCGTATTTCAGTACCTGAAGATTTTGTTCGTGTGATGACAGGTAGATCAGTTGATGCTGCTCGTTCATCACAGATTTCAATTTCTCCTTCAACGGGCTGAACCTGTGGTTACTGATATCTTTAACCGAACCTACATTACTATGGAAAGCCGGGGCCAACCCGCTTAGAACAGGGATTGGAAAGAGGTATTTGTACCAGGGCCACATGCCACCGTATGGACCATACGATAAGATTGGGAAATGTCCCACCAGCACAATATTCCTGTTATCATTTTCATCGATCAAGTCTTCCAATTCTTCATTAAAGCTGGTTATATCGGCAATTTTGCAATCTGCGTCCCCGGGTGTGGGCTTACTGTATGGATGGTTCCACCATTGTGTCTGGAGTGCGATCAGCAAAACTTGTTCACCCAGAAAGATCTCTTCCGGGCCCGGGCACCCCCGGTTAACTGGCCAATGGAGATTGGGAAGGTCAAAGCGGTTGAACATCCGTTCCAGTTTTTGGACATATTTCCATCCTTCCGGGCTGCTATCGGCCCAATCACGGTCACCTGGCAGCACGATTAACGTTGCATGATCCAGGCCTTTGACAACAGAAACCAAACGGGTAACTTTAATAGAATCCACCAGTAGGTTCATATCACCAATGGTGAAATCTCCGTTTATAATAATCGCAGTAGGGGTGGTGGTGCTGCTGATCATTGAGCGCAAATTATTATAGAAAGCATCCTCTTCCAACTGAAGATCTGCAGTATTCCCAGTGGTAATAATTCTGTATTGAAGAGTGTCTGGTGGCTGTGCAGTTAGTTCAAAATGTGGAATCACCAAACACCAGGAAACGATGCTTAAGAGAAGACCTCTCTTCATGATATTTTATGTCATTCGAAAGTGATATTGACCGGTGAATCAAATTTTAAGCCCAACAGTTCAGAGGCATTTCCCTTGTTGATACCAATTTCCAGCAGTCCCAGACTGTTAAATATCACAAAACAATCACCACTGCCGACTTCATCGATGCCACTATTTATGCGTTTGAATTTTTCCCGCCCGATAGCTATGGCATAGGTCTTTCCCTGGCTTAGCTTACAGAATTCTTGCTGAAGGATGTTGGTTATCAGGTTGCCATAGTGGTCTACCCTGATTACATGGCCGGTAAGCTGGTCTTTGAGCACCCGTACTTGACGTCCCACCATTTTTTTATAATGGGTAATTTGTTCGCCAAGTTCATTTACGGAGGTTCCTCCGACCAATTCCATGGCCGCAGGCAACAGCACTTCAAGGGCCGGGAAAGCACTGGGTTTTTCCTTGACCGGTAATTCCACCACCATTTCCGGTTCATGTTCGCTAAGCAGCCCTAACATACCATGGTCGGCAAGCAAAAAATAATGGTTCTCCATCATTACTGCCAAATGACCGCTTCCGTGATTTCCCGCAGTGTCAACCGCTGCAATATGAATAGTTCCCGCGGGAAATAACCGAAAAGCGGACCGCAGCACAAAGGCGCCGTGGGCCAGATCAAAATGCCGTATCTGATGGCTGATGTCCACAATGACCTGTGAGGGGTTTCGGCTGAGGATAGTGCCCTTTAAGGCTCCGACATAGTGGTCACTTTCTCCAAAATCCGAGGTAAGGGTAATTATGGCCATCGAGCCGGGGCTATCATTTGATGGTTAAAAGTAGGTATTTTTTGCTTCTTTTGAATAACTTTAAATAAATAATCAAGTTACGTTTGGTAGAAAAGGTAATCACTCTTGACAACGTGTCCCTGATAGATTTTCTGGGAGTAGAAAACAAAAACATCAAAGAAGTTGCCACCGCTTTCCCCGAAAGCAAGATCATCTCTCGCGGCAATCAAATTCGAATCAAAGGCACCCCACCGGAGATAATCAAGATCCAGGATATACTCAATGCGTTACTGGAACACTATCACCAATATGGCCAGGTAACCCAGGACAACGTTCTGGAGTATCTGCTTGAAAGGGATGATCCAAAAGGTGCCGGCGGTGTGGGAAAGGGAAATGTACTGATTTTCGGATCAAAGGGAACTCAGATCGCACCCAAAACCAAAAACCAGCAGATCCTGGTTGATGCTGTCATTGAGAATGACTTGGTTTTCGCCATTGGGCCGGCTGGTACCGGGAAAACGTATATTTCAGTAGCATTGGCAGTGCAGGCTCTGAAGAACAAATCAGTGAAAAAGATCATTATTACCCGTCCGGCAGTGGAAGCTGGTGAAAACCTTGGATTCCTGCCCGGTGACCTTCAGGAAAAGATTGATCCATACCTGCGCCCAATTTATGATGCCCTGGATGATATGATCCATCCTGAAAAGCTGCACTATTACCTGGAAAACCGGATTATTGAAATCGCACCCCTGGCCTATATGAGGGGCCGTACGCTTAACCGGGCTTTCATTCTGCTGGATGAAGCACAAAACACCACCCCAATGCAGTTGAAGATGTTTCTGACCAGGATGGGGCCTCAGTCGAAAATGGTGGTGAATGGTGACCGTTCACAGATTGACCTGCACAAAAACCAGGAATCCGGATTGATCCATGCCACCAAAGTGTTGAAAGATATTCCGGGTATTGTCTTTGTCGAACTGGATGCCCGGGATGTGATCAGGCACCGGATCGTCAGGGATATCATCAACGCCTACGATAGGGCCACTTAGCAGTGCTCTTGTGTTTGTAATTGCGCTTGCACTTGCTCTTGCGCTTGCAATTGATACTACCAGGTAGTATCCTGACCGGCACTAATCAAAACGACATGCTTCATTGGCTGCAATATCCAATGGTAAGGGCATCTTTGGCTTTTGGTATTGGGATCTTAATAGGCCTGAAAACAGAATTTGGACTTACTGAACTTGAGTCATTCTGGATTGCTTTGTTTGGGGCTTATTGGCTGGCTCTGAAAATAACCCGTACATGGTATAGAAACTGTTATCCCTGTTTGGCGCTAATGGCTATGATCCTTTTGGTGTTGGCAGGGATAACCAGGTCAAGGTCAGGTTTGCATCAGTCAGACAAGATCATCGGGGAAGCCAGCTATTTATTGGCTACCGTAGTATCACCTGCCCAACTCAAAGGCAAACATTACAGCACTACTTTGGCCATATCCAGGGTGTGCGCCGAAGATGCTTTATGGCCTGTCAATGACCGGGTGCAATGGTATCATGATTCGGCGGATTTTGTACCACTTGACCACGGCAGCAAACTGGTTTTAAAAGGGTCTCCCAGTCCCATCAGACCTCCGGCCAACCCCCGCGAATTTGACTATGCCGGATACATGGCCAATAAGAATATTTTTTGGAACTACTGGGCCGATAAGAATAATATATTAATGTACCTGCCTGGAAAAAAAGGTTCTATGACCAGCTGGACATACAGCTTGAGAGCGCTATTAATGGACCGGTTATCTGAATACCTGCCGGCCGGGACACCTCAGGAAATTTCAATGGCTATGCTTCTCGGTGACCGCAAGGCAGTTTCGGTCGATCTGGGGGACTCCTTTGCCCGAAGCGGTACCATTCATGTACTGGCGGTTTCCGGCCTTCATCTGGGAATTCTTTACTGGATGCTGGTGAAACTTATAGGCATTTGGCGCCGTCATTTTTTGTTTAAATGGTTGTTTTTAATTATTAGCCTGATGGTTCTGTGGGCCTTTACCCTGGTTACCGGAATGGCCCCGTCTACCCAACGTGCTGCTGCCATGTTCTCTGTTTTGATACTGGCCAACACGCTAATTAAACAAAGCAGTACTGTTAACAGCCTGGCAGCGGCTGCGTTGGTAATTCTATGGGTAGAGCCTTATCAGTTGTATTCGGTAGGATTTCAGCTTTCTTTTCTGGCTTTAAGTGGGATTCTTTATCTGCAGCCCTGGATAGCGGGATGGTGGGATATGAAAAACAGGTTATTAAAATATTTCTGGGAGCTTGCTACCGTAAGCATATCCGCACAATTAGCAGTGTTGCCGCTTAGTATCTATTATTTCCATCAATTGCCGGTTTATTTTTTATTGGCAAACATATTGGTGATACCATTGGCTTTTTCAATTGTAGTGCTGGGTGTGATATTCTTAGCCGGCTCACTAATTCCCACCCTGGCCTCGCTGCTGGCTATCCCCCTGATATACCTGACAAATATCGCTGGTTATACCGTCAGGTTCGTGGCGGACTTACCCCATAGCACCCTGGCAAATATTCAGATCGGGGAGTATGAACTGATTATTTGGTATGGGATCCTGGGTATGGGGATGGTTTTCTTAAAAACCCGGCATAGATGGCCCTGGTTAATATGCCTGTGTTTGTGCGCTGGATTGACTTTAATTAACGTTTACCATCGGATTCAATCAGTTGCCAGAAAGCAGATGGTAGTTTATCATATCCCCGGCCACACTGCAGTGGATTTTATCACCGGAAATCGTTTTCAATCGCTAATGGATCCCGATTTGGTTTCGGATCAAAGGGAAATTGATTACAAGATCAACAGTTACCGTAATTATCTTGACCTGCGGCCGGTGGGTGGGCCCTTGCTTCCTGAAAATGATAACCGTTCTTACGGACTATGGATGTTTCAGGGAAAGCGTTTACTTTTGATCAGGGCTCCAATACAACCGGATGTTGGCAGGAATGTTAAATTAAAATCACATATTGTAGTGGTGTCCAATGACAGCGTTGATGAACTTGAACATATGCTCTCCTGGATTGAGTTCGATTTATTGGTCATTGATGGTTCTAATAGACAGGTCCGGTCGCTAAGGCTGCGGCAACAGGCCGATGAGTTGGGCATAAGGGTTCACAACTGCTGGGAAGATGGATATAAGATCATTAATCTTTAGTAAAAATGTCACTGATTAAGTACCAGACCTCTGACAGAATTGCCTATATCACCCTGAACCGGCCTCAAAAGCGAAATGCCCTGAATGAGGAAATGATTGATTCGCTGATGAATGCCTTAAATGAGACAAAACAGGATTCCAGTGTCAAGGTAGTGGTGCTTAAGGCAGAAGGAAAGGTATTCAGCGCCGGTGCTGACCTGCAGTATCTTCAAAAACTGCAAAATAATTCTTACCAAGAGAACCTGGCAGATTCCAAAAAGCTCAAAGAGCTGTTTCAACTCATATATACTCATGATAAAGTTGTAATTGCGCAGGTTCAGGGTCATGCCATTGCCGGTGGCTGCGGCCTGGCCACGGTATGTGATTTTGTTATTGCCCATCCCGAGGCCCGTTTTGGTTACAGTGAGGTGCACATCGGTTTTGTTCCTGCCATAGTTATGGTTTATCTTTTGCGTCGTATAGGCGAAGGTCATGCCAGAGAACTATTACTGTCCGGTCACCTGATAGAAGCCACTCAGGCCCTGGAATGGGGATTGATCAACCGGTTGGTACCGGCTCATTCCCTGGAACAGCAGGTAAATGATTTTGCCGGGAAACTGGTTTCCGGGAACTCCTCCGAATCCATGAAACGGATCAAAACGATGATCGCCCGGGTGCAGGAAATGAGCATAGAAGCTGCCTTGGATTTTGCCGTTGAACAAAATGCCCGCGCCCGTAACACGGACGATTGCCGACAGGGCATCAGTGCTTTCTTAAATAAAGTGCCGATAAAATGGTAGCACAGGTGGTGAGCAATGAGATTTACCTGCAGACACCCCGTGAATTCGACTTCTCTCAATGTCTGAGGTTCCTGAACCGCAATCACCATGAATGCCTGCATCGTATTGATGGCGACAATTGGATAAAGATGGTCAAACTTGCCGGAGAGCCAGTAATTGTACGGGTTAGCAAATCTTCCAATTGTCTAAGGTTAGCGCCGTTGAATACTTCCCTAAGCCCGGACCAGCAAAGCGGCTTGATTTCCTATATTAGGGAGGTATTTGATCTGGACAGGGACCTGAGGCCCTTTTATGATCAGCTGAATCAGGACCAGGTAATTGGCAGTTTGTGCCAGAACTATTACGGCCTGCGACTGCTGGGTATACCGGATCTGTTTGAGGCCCTATGCTGGTGTATAATTGGTCAGCAGATCAATTTGACATTCGCCTATAAATTGAAAAGAAGGCTGGTAGAAGCAAGAGGAGAAAGCTTAAATTTTGAAGGTATAAATTACCGCCTGTTTCCCACACCCCTGGCAATAGCCAGGATGTCTGAGAAGGATTTCACAGGTTGGCAGTATTCCGGATCCAAAGCTGCCTACCTGGTGGGGATTGCCCGTGAAATTCAGCAGGGAGATATTACCAGGGACCAATTGTTGGTAATGACGCCTGAAGAAGCTTACAACAGGCTGCTGCAGTTAAAGGGCATTGGCCCCTGGAGCGCACAATATGTAATGATGAAATGCTTAAGAATAAATACAGCGTTTCCTGTGGAAGATGTAGGGTTGCAAAACGCTGTTAGAATTCAGATGAGGGTAGATACCAAGCCTTCTTTGCAGGAATTAGTTGGATTTGGTAATCGCTGGAATCCCTGGCAAGCCTACGCCACGTTTTACCTATGGCATTCACTGATTTAATGAATCCTGCACTGGATACATTAACTCAATACTGGGGATACTCTTCTTTCAGGGAACCTCAGGAACAGGTCATCCAATCGGTGCTGGATAATCAGGATTCATTGGCCCTGATGCCTACTGGCGGTGGTAAATCCATTTGTTTTCAGGTTCCAACCATGATGCGACCCGGCCTGACACTGGTAGTCAGCCCCCTGATAGCCCTGATGAAAGACCAGGTAAAACAGCTCAATGACCTGGGCATAAAAGCCACTGCGGTGTACACCGGAATGAGTTCGCGTGAGATTGATATTAAACTGGATAACTGCATATATGGCGAAATCAAGTTTCTATACCTGTCACCGGAACGATTGAAGTCTGAGTTCTTCCGTGCAAGGCTGACCAAGATGAACGTACAGCTGCTGGTGGTCGATGAGGCACATTGCATATCAGAATGGGGATATGACTTCAGACCGTCATATCGAAACATAGCAGAAATAAGGGATCTAATCCCTAAGGTATCCATACTTGCACTAACCGCCACTGCTACCATGGAGGTGAGGGAGGATATAATTAAACAACTAAAGTTTAGAGAAAATAACGTATTCCTGAAAAGCTTTGCCAGACCAAACCTGTCCTACAGGGTTGAAATCATTGAGGACAAAACCGGCAGACTGATCAATCTGATAAAAAATAGTAGTGGCAGTTGCCTGGTCTATGTCAATGCCAGAAAAAAATGCCGTACAGTATCCATGACATTGACGCGGGAAGGGGTCAAAACCGGGTTTTATCATGGAGGTATGGCTCCGGCTGATCGTTCCCATATTCAGGATCAGTGGTTAAATGACCAGGTACGGGTGATGATAGCCACCAATGCTTTTGGCATGGGCATAAATAAACCTAACGTTCGAATGGTGGTTCATTTGGATATGCCAGATCACCTGGAAGCTTATTATCAGGAAGCCGGCAGGGCAGGCAGGGATGGAAAGCCCTCCACCGCGGTATTATTGTATCAGATCGGGGATATGGAACTGATACAGGACCGAAAACTCCATGAATTCCCGGAGATCAACTATTTGAGAGAGACCTATCAGCATCTGGCCAACTACTACCAGTTGGCAGTAGGCAGTTCTGCGGAAGATAGTTTTGATTTTGATCTGGAAGATTTCTCTCACAGATTCCTGCAAAAACCGCTGCAGGTCTATCATGCGTTGCGTAAATTAAAGATGTTTGGCCATCTGGAACTGACGGAAGAGTTGTTCCAGGCTGCCCAGTTCAGGTTTACCACGGATCATCAGCAGGTGTATGAATTTCAAATAGCCAATGCCGGGTTTGATCCGGTGATTAAAGCGCTATTAAGACTCTATGGAGGGGAATTGTTTTCAATCCCGGTAAACATTAATGAAAGTCGTATAGCCCGGCTGCTTGACCGCCAGCCTTCACAAATAAGCAAGTTGTTGGCCAGTCTTCAGGACCAGGGTCTTGGAATATACCAACCCAGAAAAGAACAGCCGCAAATTCTATTCACCACCCCCAGGCAGGATCCAGGCAAACTGCACTTTGATGCCAGGTCCTACCAACAAAGGAAAGAAAGTGAACTGGGAAAATTGAAATCAATGTACCGCTATGCAAACAACCACAGGGTATGCCGTTCTCTGCAGCTGCTGGAGTATTTTGGTGAATTTTCCGATCGTAAATGTGGCACCTGTGATGTATGCAGCGATCCGGTGCCGTCGCCTGATTATTATTCCATCGAACAGGCAATTAAGCATGAACTGACCCGTACACCTCAAACCCTGATTGGCTTGTCCCGGAATTTGAGCAGACACCACCCCTCACATGTAGCACAGACGGTGCAGCAAATGCTTGACCGGGGAGCAATCGTATATGACCGGTTGGAACGACTTTCACTGGCTGATCTTCCGGCTTAGTCTTCCAGCGCAGCTACTCCGGGCAGCACTTTACCTTCCATGTACTCCAACAACGCTCCTCCTCCGGTTGAAACGTAGCTTACCTGCTCTCCAAAACCCATAGAGTTCACAGCGGCGGCGGAATCTCCGCCCCCTATAAGAGAATAGGCTCCGTTCCGGGTAGCCTCCACCACGGCTTCTGCTATACTGGCCGTGCCATTTGCGAAATTACTCATTTCAAAAACTCCCATGGGGCCGTTCCACAATATGGTGCGGCTTTTTCTAATGGCTGTCCCGAAAACTACCCTGGCCTCCGGGCCAATATCCAGGCCCATCCATCCGTCAGGGATTGCATAATTGTCTACTACCTGCTGGTTGGCCTGATTGGAGAATTCATCAGCTGCCACGGAGTCCTTTGGCAGCAGCAGATCAACGCTATTTGATTTGGCTTTTTGAATTAACCTGAGGGCCAGGCCCAGTTTATCTTCTTCCACCAGCGAGTTGCCCACCTGGCCTCCCAGGGCTTTAAAGAAAGTGTAGCACATACCACCGCCTATAATGAGATTGTTTACCTTATCCAGCAGTTTCTCAATGATCAGGATCTTGTCGGAAATTTTAGCTCCCCCCATTATGGCAGTCAGCGGCTTTTCTCCATGTTGCAGAACCCTGTCAGCATTGTCCAGTTCTGCCTGCATTACATAACCTGCTACCTTGTCTGCAAAAAATTCCGCTATTATGGCTGTACTGGCGTGAGCGCGATGCGCTGTACCGAAAGCATCATTCACATAAATGTCACCGAGTTTGGCCAGAGCTTCGGCAAATTTCCGGTCGCCTTTGGTTTCCTGCTGGTGAAATCTAAGATTTTCCAGTAACAGCACCTGTCCGTTTCTTAACCCTGCAGCTGCAGCCTCCGCTTCATTTCCTACGCAATTGTCCGCAAAATTAACCACGGTACCCCTTAATTTTTCAGACAAATGTGAAACCAGGTGCCTGAGAGAGAATTTTTCTTCCGGGCCAGTCTTAGGCCTGCCCAGATGAGACATTAGAATGGCGGATCCGCCATCATCCAGGATCTTATTTATGGTCGGAAGGGCAGCTTTTATCCGGGTATCATCCGTTATGTGATAATTTTCATCAAGGGGAACGTTGAAATCAACCCTTATTAAAGCCTTTTTATTCTTAAAATTAATATCATCTACCGTTTTCATGTTTCAATCAATTTACTTGCAGCTCTTCTCAACCTGTTATTAATGGCTACTCCCAATCCGTAGTCAGGGACAAGTTCGGTAAAAATATACCTTATGTCCATGGCATCCAATTTTCTTAATGAGGCAAATAGATTTTGTGCAGCCTGTGCCAGGTTTCCTTCGGGCGAAAGCCGGATCTGATATTCATCAGCTACCTGATCAAAGTGGTCTTTAAAGCTCAATATACCGGATTGCTTTGTTCCATAGCGGGTAATAAGTTCATTTATATTTCCGATCATCAGGGACTTGGCAGGTGCATAGTGACTCTTGAACATACCTGGTGCCAATGGTTTGGAAAATGACGATTTTACCAATGTCCTCCCCACTACTTTTTCTATCTCTTCAATGGATATTCCTCCGGGACGATAAATTACCGGAAGCTTGTCTTCAAAACCCAGGATAGTGGATTCAATGCCAACCCTACAAGGCCCACCATCCAGGATATAATCGATCAGGCTTCCCAACTGATCTGAAACGTGACTGGCAGTAGTGGGACTAACATATCCAAACGGATTTGCACTGGGGCAGGCTAAAGGGAAGGGCAAACAGTCCAGTAATTCCCTGGTAACAGGATGGTCCGGTACCCTGACAGCCACCGTGGGCAATCCGCTGGTTACCAGGTCCGGTACTACATCTTTACGTGGCAACACCAGGGTAAGCGGTCCAGGCCAAAAATGAGCAGCCAGTATTTTTGCTGTCTCAGGAATTTCCGTCACTATTCTACCGAGGTGTTCAGCTGAGGACAGATGAACAATTAGCGGATCAAATGATGGCCTGTTTTTGACCTCAAATATTCTGGTTACTGCTTCCGTATCAAAGACGTTTCCAGCCAGGCCATATACTGTTTCTGTGGGGATTCCTACCAGATTTCCACGCTTAAGCTCGTTAGCGGCTTTTTGAATATCGGTACCAATGGTGGCCATGGCAACATATTTGGGCAAATTTAGGTCAAAAACCCAATTTGCCATTTTTTTGAAAAAAATTACATGTATTGGATATCCGGAAAAATTGGATTTTTGTTATGAGGGCCCTGTGTTACATTTGTTATGTAAGTAGTTAATTTATTCGTTTGAATAGTTTGGTTGATTAATAATTAGTGGTTTTTAAGTTTAGTGTTTAATGTTACGAATCCCGCCGAAAGGCGGGATTTTTTTTATTCTATAATAATGGTAACCTTGTTTACTTTTTTGGCTTCTAACTGGTTGGTCTGAACCCCCGCCCCATAGTTATTCATGTCCCCTTTGACGGCAGACACAAAATAAACTTTGGCCTGTAAATCCTTGAATGTTACCACTCCCTTGGTATCGGTCATCCCTTGTAGTAAGGCATTTTGTTCCTTCTGAAAATCTTCCTGACTAGCGTACAGGGTAACGGTTACATCTGATTCAAGATTACCCAGGTCGTTGCGGATGGTAATTTTCAGGTTGGTGGGGATGACCTCTTTTAGAGTAAATCCCCATCCAATCAGGAGAAAAAGAAATAGGATAAAAAAAAGGTGTTTTTTCATGTGCATAATTTTTTTGGATTTCCATATAAAGGTAAATAAATAAGCAGCAATAGCATATAGTTTTACAGCAAGAGCATACAGTGTGGCGCATACAGGTGTTCCGCAAGAGCAAGAGCATACAGCAACAGTATACAGCAAGAGCATACAGGGGATACGCAGGGTAGCTCGGGCATGGAGCAGAAGATAGGGATATAATCCTAAGATTCCAGCAAGCACGCTAAAGTTTTAACCCACACATTTTACGCTCTGCGAAACTCGCCTGACTCCATAGCTTTGGGCGACGGCATCTGGGCATACTCTGGGAAATTCGCCCGACGCCATCCGCGTGCCGCCGAAGTTTCAGCGGAGGTACTAGGCTATGGCCGACGGCGTCTGCGAAACAACCTCGAACCCCGCACCCCGCACCCCGAATTTTCTATCGCACTACAGCCACTCCTCCTCGTTTTTCGAACACTTCCGGATCGTCGGGAAATTTGAATCGCATCACGTAGGGGTACGTACCCACCGGTACATCCTCGCCACGGTAGGTGCCGTTCCAGCTGAAGAACTTATCTGAACTTTGATAGATCATCTCACCCCAGCGATTGAATATAAATACCAGGAACTCATCCGCGATGTCATTTGGATTGTGAATATAGAAGTTGCGGTTTTCGGGGATATTACTATCAGGCCTAATTGCATTATGGGCAAAGACCTGAGGTGGACAGATATCGAATAAGCTGATTGATTCCAGGGCGCTGCAGCTTACTCCCTGAACTATATCAGTAACCAGAACTGAGAAGTTCCCCCTTTGATTAACCGTGATTTCAGTCATATCGCGGGTTCCGGGAATTTCGATGCCGGCAGGATCGAACCAGATCAGTTCCACATTGGTTTGGTTTACCATAGCTTCAATTATGGTAGCCGCCTGATTTTCACAGTCCGAAAAAGCCTGTAACTCTACCAGCAATGCCGGTCTGATTTCTACATCGGATATGGTAGCCTCCGATTCGCAAACATTCTCCTGTGTGCCAACCCGTACGCTGTAGGTGCCTCCCTGGGTAACGCTGTGCTGCCGGGCTACTGCACCGGGAATTCTGGTGCCGGTAACCGGACTGCCGATATACCACTGATAGGTGTAGGTAAGGCTAGGATCGGGGTTGGTAACGGTGGCTGTCAGAATCCTGGAACCGCTACAGTCCTGGGCGGCGGTATCGATTTGTACCAGGATATTTTCCGACAGGGTGACCTCCACCGTACTGGTGGAATCACAAAACACAGCATTGGGGTCTTCCACGGTGATAATGTACATCCCAGGCTGGTCAACGGTGATAGATGTAGCCCCGGGCGTCACGTTACCCGGTCCCTGTACATCCTTGAGTTGACCTGACGTCTGATAAAAGATGGTAGCGACATTCCCGCATCCATCCACAAAGCCGGGAACAGTAAGGTCGATATTATCATTGGCAGAATCTACATCCAGATTCGCCACAGACTCTGTGCAACCATTAGCAGTGGACGTAACTTCAACGGAATAAGTTCCAACCACCAGGTTGACGATCTCAAACCCGTCGCCACCCGGAAATGAAGTGCTGCCCACTCCGTTGACCTGACTGATAACAGTATTGTTTGTTTGATCCCTTAGTATATAGTTAACCGGAAACACTGAACCGTCAGGGATAAAAATCCGAATGATCCCATCATCGAAATCACAACTGGTAGGCACGATTTCGTTTCCGGCCAGAAAATTGGCGTTTACATCCTGAATAACCACTCCGTCGATGGTCTCACGGCATTGACTGACATTATCAATCAGAGTCACGGAGTAAACTCCCGCAGTCAACATGGGCACCGTAATCATGCCGGGACCGCTGGCAGTGTCGCTAATTATGTTAGTTCCGTCACTGGTTTCCACTGTAAAGCTGCCGCTGGAATTGATATTTACATCAATACTGCCCTGGGCCAGTCCACAACCAGGGGAATCGTTGCCGGAGGCCGTAAGCGAAGGGGGCGGCAGTACCGAAATGTTCACAGAGTCGCTGGTGGTGCAATCCGTTACCTTGTCAGTCACATTGACCACATATAAATATGCTCCGGGTATATCGGTGGCCACATCCATGATTCTGGTAGTATCGGCGGGAGTGCTGATGACGCTGCCATCCAGGGTTACAATCCATTGGAAAGTTGAATTGGGGTTTGCTGCATTCAGGCTGTCTGCCGGATCATTTATACAATATATCCTGTCCGGCCCCAGGTCAACATTAGGATTTACCGGGTTGGCCAGGAAGTTGCTGGAATTGCTGCATCCGGCCTGGTTGGTTACAGTTACCGAATAAGCACCTGATTGTGTGATGGTCACGGTGTTGGTAGTGTCGCCGGTGGGCAACCACAGGAAGGACAAACCTACTGTGTCTGCCGAGGCTGCAGTAAGGGTGGCTGATCCATTACACAATGGTACGAAACCGGGAATATTGTTCAGCACCGGTTTACCGGAAATCTCTATGGTCTGGAACATGGTAGTATCAAAGGCAAAATTGCAATTGTGTACCCTCAATTCAACATCATAGAATCCCGGATTGGTAAACTGGTACTCCGCTTCTTCCATAAAGGAGGTAAAGATCACTGAATCTACTCCCTGCGGTTTTACAGACCATTCATAGTTGTCCAGGGACTGACAGGGCCCTGTTCCCTGGAAAATGGTAGGCTCTTCCAGGCAAAAGCCGTCTACGAACATGGTGGCGCCGCTGGTGGGTGTGGCCAGGTTCTGTATGAAATTCGGCAGTCCCAGGCTGCTGCTGGTGCCACCGGCCAATTGCAGCCCGGATTCCTGGAAACCTACCTGTTCGTCCGGGGCATCGGCGCCAACGATCTGTCCCAGGTTTGCCTGACCTTCACGTGCCACCAGCAACTGACCTGTGGGGCTTCGCTGAATGGCTCCCAGCGCTACGGAACCACTAAATACCTCCAGGGGAGGGGTGCTTTCGATAGCTGCATCGGTGGTATCCAGTTTTATTCGATATAATGCTCCCTGCAAAGTGGAAACAAACAAGTGGTTGGCACTGAAATAAATTCCGTAGGGAGATCCATTAACATCCACTTTTAACGGATTCTCAATCACGCCGGTACTGTCCACAAAATCAAATATTTCCACGGCATTCTGGCCCTGAATAGCCACCGCAATCCGATCTCCGGCCGGACTGAAGTTCATATAACCATGTGCGTCATCAGGATTGCCAATTCCGTGAATAGACCCGGCTGATGAGAGCACCGGATTGCCAATTCCGCCGGGAGCCACCGGATAGGCGCGGAAGGTATTGGTACCCCATTCATGACCCACTATCCAGGTGGAATCCGCACCATTGAAGGCTGCCACCCGCTCGGTGCTGCGTTCAAACAACGGTTTATTTTTAATTACTACATCCCCCAGGCCCATGTCCTCCTTGATATCCACCACGGCATAGCCCATGATATAGCTGTCCAGGCCGTCCTCATCATAGACTTCCTCGGTGGTGAAAATGTAGAAAAGCGTCTGGTCGTTGGGATAGGGTACAATGATGGAACTTTGGGTTGAGCTGGTAGTCCCGCTTGACCCCGGAGCTCCCCCGATATCCGTTCCGTTAGGCATCACGTTGCCCTCCCGGTTCCAGACAGTTTCACCATCGGTGTAAAAGAGCACGTTTCCGTTTCTGTCAGAAATGGTAGCGGTACCTTCAGGGGCTACCATTGGACCTGAAATAGGATGCTGAGGATCATTGAAGTTATAGCCGGCATTCTGTCCGAAGAACCAAACTGCGGAACGCATATCCTGCTCACCGCAAACAGTAACTTCGGCGCTGGTATGCACCTTACAGCCGTTCAAAGGATCTTCCACCACCACCCAGTAAACACCGGCGGTATCTGTGGTATAGGTAGGACCGGTAGACTTGTCGTGCCAGGCATAGGTGAACAGGCCGCCGCCTCCACCGCCTCCACCGCCACCGCCGCCGCCACTTTGGGCCATGGGATCCAGTACTACAGATTGACCCGGGCAGATGATGGTATCCGCCAATTGTGCCTGCAGATCGTTTTGAACAATGGTAATGGTGGAGTCATGGTTGAACAACTGGCCATTCAAAGTATAGCGCATACTGATTTGAATGGACCCTCCACCGGTAAAAGTAAAACTGGGGGCCAACAACCTGGAACTGGTGCCTCCGATAATCCATGAAAAATCAGTAGCCATGGGGTCTACCTGTGGAAAAAACTGGGTGGGGCTATTGCTGCATTCTCCCATTACCATAAACATCTGGTTTTCCATATTCCGTCTGGCATAGACAAACTCAGGAAATTGCCGTCCGTTGTAGTTAATATTGCCGATATCCGCTGGTATTGATAGGTAACCAATACTATCCAGTTCCATATCTGGTTGGTCTATCTGTGCCACTAAAAACTGTCCGGAATTCACCTGGTAGATATGGTAAATACGATTGTCAGGCCCTAATTTCAATCCCAGGCTGCGGGTCAACACCTGGGTAGGTACTGTTTGCACATTAGGAGCATTGGGGTCGTATTGCAGCAATTGACCAGTGGGAGCGCCATTGCCGCCAAAACGGCTGATATACAGGTTCAATCCGTTAGGCGACCATTCAGTATCATATACTGCATATTCCGCTCCATCATTATTGCCGGTATTGGGGATTTCTTCAATAAATGAAAATTGTCCGTTGGTAGCATTGAATTGCAGCACCTGGACGTTGCGATTGCTGTTCTTGGGTGAAACCGCGATTTTACCTCCATCTTTTGCGGTATAGGCAAAATTGGCAGCTACTACCGGCGAGCCACCCATAGCTGAAATATCCGTTTGCACGATATTTCCCAAACCGCCGGCTGAAATTTCATATGCCCGGTATATGGTAGTACCCCTATCCTGGGTCACCACCCAGCAGCCATTCAGGCCGGGTTTGGGTATCACCGCCATGGCTTCAGAGGTGTTGTTAATGGGAGTGGCCACATTTTTTATGGTACTTACCACGTTGCCTAAATTCGGAGCGAACATCCCTGCATTACCGGGTACAGACATGTCGACTACCGTGTACCGCATGTTGCCTGCACTATTCGCTCCGGCTGAGTTAGTGAATATGTAATACCGGTCCGGATTCATGGGGTCCGGGCATATTCCCACCTGCTGGTTGCTGAGGGTTAATCCCTGTAATCCCGTACCGTCCGGCATCATACGATGTGAAGCGTCAAACACCGATAATCCATCCGTATAGAACAAAAGTTCCCCTGTAAGCGGATCTGTGGCTACTGCACTCCCTCCCTGGCCGTATGGGATGCCCTGCACGTCTACCCACATGGGTTCGTTGTCGGATTTGTTAAAAACAATTGCATCCGCTGAGTTACCAAAGAACCAATTGTGACCGGAGTAATTTTGAGCTAGTAATGGGCACTGGAACACCAAAAGAATGAAGAGCAGGATATTTCTAGCTGAACGCTTTACCACATTTACCATATTGGAACAATGCAATTTGGGTCGATATAGTTCTTAAAAGAGGTTGCAAAAATGTGAACCATTCTTTAAGTAAACTTGTAATATCGTAAAATATTTGATCATAATTCATGATTATAATACATAAGACGAGCAAAGAGACGTTTAAGGTTGGGGCAGTTGGTCAGATATTACTTATATTGGCAGGCTGGAAAGAACGGGTAGCCTGAAATCTGTTGGAAATCATTTGCTATATGAGAAATCTGGTTTGTACTATTTTGATGTCTACCGTATTGCTGGCCCCACTGAAAACCGATGCGCAGGATCCCCAGTTCAGCCAGTTCTATGCCGCTCCACTGTATTTAAATCCGGGTTTTGCGGGAACTACCCCCTACATTCGTGCGGGCGCTAATTTTCGCAGTCAGTGGCCTTCACTTGAGGCCAATTTTACCACCTATTCTTTCTATCTGGATTATTATGCAGAACAATACAGCAGTGGGCTGGGACTGCTGATCACCGCCGATAAAGAAGGATTGGCCAATCTAACTTCCACCAGTGTGGCTTTGCAATACGCCTATGAACTGCATTTAAACGAAAGGCTGACCTTCAGGCCTGGGATTCAGGCGGCCTATGTACTGAGGGACATCAATTTCAATAAACTCACATTTGGGGATCAATTTGATGAGACCGGATTTATCAGCCCGGTCACTGCAGAACAATTCAATACCGGGGAAAATGTGGGATTCGTAGACTTTTCTTTCGGGGGTTTGTTGTTCTCACGGAATTTTTGGTTCGGCATAGCGGCCCATCATCTCAATACCCCGAATCAATCTTTGGTGGATGGCAATAGTGAACTGCCCATAAAATTCAGCGTGCATTCCGGTTACCGGTTTCCTCTGCCTACCAATTCCGGCAGGGGATACAATTCCGACGGCCACGAGCGCAGCATCACACCTAACTTTCAATATAAAAGACAGGGTGAATTCGATCAACTGGAAATTGGTACCTACCTGACCCTGGAACCGGTGGTATTCGGTATGTGGTACCGGGGAATACCGGTACAGCAGGAATTTGAAGGTTTCAACGATAAAGAATCAATTATTTTCCTGTTCGGTTTATCCACAGGGCAGCTGAATATCGGCTATAGCTTCGATTATACTATTTCGGAATTGGACATTGCCAGTGGCGGCGCTCACGAGATCTCGATTTCTTATGAGTTCCCCCCCGACCCCCGAAGACCGCCCAGAAATGTTCGGCAGATACCCTGTCCGAGGTTCTAGTGAAAACAGAACACCGAACATCCACCAAGGAATTCTGAAGTTGTAAATTGAATATGAGTGCAGATACTATCCTCTATGTCATCATTGGAATACTGGTAATTAATTACCTGTGGGAACAACTGCTTGACTATCTGAATGTGACCCATCAAAAAGACTCTCCGCCGGAAGAGGTTCAGGATATTTGCGATCATGCCACCTATAAAAGGTCAATAGCATATCAAAGGGCCAAGACCAGGTTTGGTTTTATTTCCTCCTCTGCGGGTTTTATAGTGATTATGGCGTTATTGTTTTCCGGGGCTTTTGGTGAGTTGGATGAATGGTTGCAACAATTTTTAAACCATAAGATATTACTGGCCCTGGTGTTTTTCGGGGTTTTATATATATCCGCGGACATTCTCAGTATTCCGTTACAATGGTATAATACCTTCGTGCTGGAAGAAAGATTTGGGTTTAACAAAACCACTGCAGGAACCTTCTGGTCCGATAAATTAAAAGGGTATCTGGTGGCCCTGGTGCTGGCAGGGCCAATTGTATGGTTGTTGTTATATCTGATCGTGAGACTGGGGCCCGGTTTTTGGATCTATTTCCTGATAGCCATATCTGCTTTTTCACTTTTCATTAACGTTTTCTATACCAGCCTGATACTTCCGCTGTTCAATAAACTCACACCTTTACCGGACGGTGAGTTAAAAATGGCCATACAGACTTACTCCAGGAATGTGGCTTTTCCCCTGTCCAATATTTTTGTTATCGATGGTTCTAAAAGATCCAGCAAATCAAACGCGTTCTTTTCAGGGCTGGGCAAAAAGAAGAAAATAGTGCTATACGATACCCTGATCCAGAATCACAGCACCGAAGAGTTGGTTTCCATACTGGCCCATGAAGTCGGTCATTACAAGAAAAAGCACGTGATCCAGAACTACGTGCTTTCAATACTGCAAAGTGCCTTGATGCTGTTCCTGTTGTCAAAAATGATAACCAATGAACAATTGTCCCTGGCACTTGGGGGCCAGGAGATGTCAATTCACCTTAACTTGTTGGCTTTTGGTATGCTCTATACTCCTGTCAGCAAGCTTTTGGGCATTTTCCAAAATATTTTAAGTCGAAAGAACGAATATGAGGCAGATGCATATGCTGTGCGAACTGCCAGTGGATCTGCGTTGGTCTCAGCGCTTAAGAACCTCTCCCTGGACAATCTGTCAAACCTGTGGCCGCATAGTTGGTTTGTTTTTTTCCACTATTCACATCCGCCGCTGGTGCAGCGGCTTCGCGCTATACAGGTAACGGATTAAAGGAAGTCAATGTCCTGGCTAAAGGGGTATTTCATCAACTGCTGCAGACCCACATCCAGCGACAGGTTTTCAAAAAGCACCTGGTACAGGGTATTGGTTATGGGAGTTCTTACCCGATAGTAATCCGCCAGTTTTTTGGCGATCTTAATGGTATTAACGCCTTCTGCTACCTCTTCCATAGAATTCAGGATTGCAGGCAACGATTCCCCTTTGGCCAGCCTAAACCCCAGTGTATAGTTTCGACTTAGATTACTGGAACAGGTAGCGACCAGATCACCTACTCCCGCCAGGCCCAAAAAAGCCTCCACATTACCACCCAGAGCCCTGCCCAGATAGATCATCTCCACCATACCCCGGCTTATCAACAGGCCTTTGGTATTTTCACCGTAACCGAGACCGTTAATAGCGCCTGCGCCAATAGCGATAATGTTTTTCAATACCCCGCAAAGTTCAACTCCGATCAGGTCATTGTTACCAAAAACCCCGAATCGGTCACTTTTTAGCAGCTTTTGGCCAATGTTGATCACTTCATTGAAATGACTGGCTACTACAGTGGCCGCCGGCTGATGCTCGTTGATCTCTTTGGCCAGATTGGGACCGGCCAGACATCCTACCCGAACCGCCAGTGATTCGTGCCGGATCAGTTCGCTCATGGTATATACCTGGTCCCGGCGCAGACTTTTCAGCTGGTCCAATGAATGCCCGTTCAATTGCACTTCAAATCCCTTGGTACCGTGGATCAAAATATGGTACGGCTTAAGAAATGAAGATAGGTTAGAGATCATATCCCTGAAACCGGCAGAAGGGACTACCGGGAAAATTACGCTGCATCTGGTAGCCATCATCTCCAGATCACCAGTGCCCTGTACGTTTTCATGCAATGAAATGCTCCTGGCCTTTTGTTCCAGCTTCATTTGGTCAACCACTTCCGCGCTACGGGCATACAGCAGTACCGGGACATTTTCAGCCAGTATGTTAGCCACCGCACAGCCAAAACTTCCTGCACCGACTACCCCAACGGTCATATCAGAAATATTGTTCGAGGTCATAGCCGTGCATCCTGTTGTGATAATAATAAAGGGTAAATAGGTCCTGTGACACGATTTTCCCGGTTTTGTCTTTAAATAAAGGCCTTTTTGCATGGTAGAGCCCTACATTATCAAGACCGTGTTCGACCACCTCTTTTACCGGGCCCTCGAGGTGGTAAGCGGTCTGCAATGCACCGATGGCTTTCAACTCGAAAACCCGGCTTCGAATCTGGTCGAATTGTTGAAGAAATTCGTTAAAATCCAGGAACATCTCCTCCGGAGGAATTCTAAGGAACTCATACAGGTCAAGTTTTGCAAACCGCTTCTTAAACATTTTGAATCCCACAAAAGCCACCAGATGACTGGAAAAAACCCGATTAATTTTATGGAACTCTTCCACGATTCTCCGGGACAGCATATTGGTATATTCCATGTCGCGCTGAGGATCTTTGGAAATTGTCCCAAAGGATTTGAAATAGTCGGAGGTATCGATGATCCGATTCTTGAGATCTATGGAATTTCCGGTCATATCAACAAAATTACCTATGGGATCCATGGCCGTACCAATAGTAACACTTATATCAGACCCCTTGGTAAAAAATTTGACCAGGAATTTTAGAATTTTATATGAATTCGTGAACTCGTCATTCTCCACGTAATACCGTTCCTGACCCTGTTGCTCCAGAAACTGGTGTATCAGGATAGGGGCTTCCAACACAAAATGATAGTTTATTACTACCGGCACTATGAAGATCCTGGTAGCCTGGTCAGGAGCAACCTCCAGATAGTTGCACCGTTGGGCCTCTATGGCGGTACTAAGAAGTCCCAATTTCAGTTTTTCTTC
>Ga0268386_10000492_pt1 | contig 25137 bp, 25 predicted proteins | sample RVTome_15_FD_200260 | JGI IMG/M metagenome (GOLD analysis project Ga0268386, IMG submission 200260) | Soil microbial communities from uranium-contaminated site in the Upper Colorado River Basin, Wyoming, United States - RVT150D86... ... | reverse complement strand
GGGCTCGTGCCCCAGCTCGCCAAGCGCGTCAAGGTGATCGCCTCCGGCACCATCGACAAGGCCGTGACGGTGAAGGGCCTGGCGGTGACGCCGGGCGCCCGCAAGGCCATCGAGGCCGCCGGCGGCACCATCCAGGATTGACGGAGCAGACGTGGCGAAATCACCGCTGACGGGGAATCCGGCCGCCGCTCTGGGCGAGGCCGCCCGGCTGGGCGACCTCAGGAGCCGGCTGTTCTTCCTGCTGGGGGCGCTCGTGGTCTACCGGATCGGAACCTTCATTCCCGTGCCCGGCATCGACCCGGAGGCGCTGGCGCGCTTCTTCCAGCAGCAGCAGGGCACGATCCTGTCCGTGTTCAACATGTTCTCGGGCGGCGCGCTGGAGCGGCTGTCGATCTTCGCGCTCGGGATCATGCCGTACATCTCGGCCTCCATCATCATGCAGATGATGGCGGTGGTCGTGCCGAGCCTCGCGCAGCTCAAGAAGGAAGGCGAGTCCGGCCGCCGCAAGATCACGCAGTACACGCGCTACGGCACCGTGGGCCTCGCGGCCTTCCAGTCCGTCGGCGCGGCCGTGGCCTTCCAGAACCAGGGCGTCGTCATCGCCCCCGGACCCCAGTTCGTCTTCGTGGCCGCGGTCACGCTGGTGACCGGCACCATGTTCCTGATGTGGCTGGGCGAGCAGGTCACCGAACGGGGCATCGGCAACGGCATTTCGATGATCATTCTCGCCGGCATCATCGCGGGCCTCCCCTCGGCGATCGGCGGGACGCTGGAGCTCGTGCGCAACGGCGAAATGCCGGCGGCGCTGGCGCTCATCGTGTTCATTCTCGTGCTGGCGGTAACCGGCTTCGTGGTGTTCGTGGAGCGCGGCCAGCGGCGTATCGCGGTGAATTACGCAAAGCGCCAGCAGGGCCGACGGATGTACCAGGGCACGACCACGCACCTGCCGTTCAAGCTGAACATGTCTGGCGTGATCCCGCCGATCTTCGCCTCGTCGCTGATCCTGTTCCCGGCAACGGTGGCGCAGTGGTTCGGCACGAGCGAGAACTTCGGCTGGCTGCAGAGCCTGGCGACGACGCTGTCCCCGGGGCAGCCCATTTACACGCTGTTCTATGCGGCGCTGATCGTGTTCTTCTGCTTCTTCTACACCGCGCTGGTGTTCAACTCGCGCGAGACCGCGGACAACCTGAAGCGCTCCGGCGCCTTCATCCCGGGCATCCGGCCGGGGCAGCAGACGGCCGAGTACATCGACGCCGTGCTGACCCGGCTGACCCTGTGGGGCGCCCTGTACATCACGGCGGTCTGCCTGTTGCCGGAGGTCATGCGGAATTACTGGAACGTGCCCTTCAATTTTGGCGGCACCTCCCTGCTCATCATCGTGGTGGTCGTCATGGACTTCATGGCCCAGCTACAGGCTCACCTGATGAGCCACCAGTACGAGGGCCTGCTGAAGAAGGCCAATTTGAGGGGCTACGGTCGCGCCGGGCAGGTCCGCTGACCGGACCGACAGCAAGGGGAATGGCATGAAAGTGCGTGCATCGGTCAAGAAAATCTGCAGGAACTGCAAGATCATCCGCCGCGGCGGCGTCATCCGGGTCATCTGCCCGGATCCGCGCCACAAGCAGCGGCAGGGCTGATCGGGCGGTGATTCAAGCATTGATGGCGAAGGCCGCATCAGGCACAATGTCCGGCTTCGCGCGGTAGACAGGAGACGGCTGAATGGCCCGAATCGCAGGGATCAACATCCCGGCCAACAAACACACGGTGATCGCGCTGACCTCGATTTTCGGGATCGGCAACTCCCGCGCAAGAGTGATCTGCGAAGCGGCCGGCGTGCCGCCCGATACCAAGGTTCGCGACCTCGCGGAGCCGGACGTGGACAAGCTGCGCGCCGAGGTCGCCCGTTTCATGGTGGAGGGGGACCTCCGCCGCGAGAACTCCATGAACGTCAAGCGTCTCATGGATCTCGGCTGCTACCGCGGCATCCGTCACCGTCGCGGCCTGCCGCTGCGCGGCCAGCGGACCCGTACCAACGCCAGGACGCGGAAGGGTCCGCGCCGCCCCGTCAGGAAGTAAGAAGGTTCCGAATGGCCAAGCCGACTCCGCGCAAGAAGGTCAAAAAGCAGGTGCTGGACGCCATCGCCCACATCCATGCTTCCTTCAACAACACGATCGTGACCATCACGGATCGCCAGGGCAACACGCTGTCGTGGGCGACTTCCGGGGGCTGCGGTTTCCGCGGCTCGAGGAAGTCGACGCCGTTTGCCGCTCAGGTGGCCGCCGAGAAGGCCGGCACTGCGGCGCAGGATTACGGCGTGAAGAATCTCGAGGTGCGGGTCATGGGCCCGGGGCCGGGCCGCGAGTCGGCGGTCCGCTCACTGAATTCCGTGGGCTTCCGGATCACGAACATCGAGGACGTGACGCCCATTCCCCACAACGGGTGCCGTCCGCCCAAGAAGCGGCGCGTCTGATCGCCGGAGGCACGAACCACATGGCCAGATATCTCGGACCGAAGTGCAAGCTCTCCCGCCGGGAGGGCACGGACCTGTTCCTGAAGAGCAGCGTTCGTCCGCTCGAGTCCAAGTGCAAACTCGAAGTTCCGCCCGGCGGCGCCGCGCAGCGCCGTCCCCGGGTGTCCGACTACGGCCTGCAGCTCCGCGAGAAGCAGAAGCTGCGCCGCATGTACGGAATCCTGGAGCGCCAGTTCCGCAACTACTACCAGAAGGCCTCGCAGAAGAAGGGCTCCACTGGCGAAAACCTCCTGAAGCTCCTGGAGGGCCGGCTGGACAACGTCGTCTACCGCATGGGCTTCGCGTCCACGCGGGCCGAAGCGCGCCAGCTCGTCGGTCACAAAGGCGTCCATGTGAATGGCGCGGTCGTGAACATTCCTTCCTATCAGGTGAGCCCGGGCGACCAGATCACCGTGCGCGACAAGGCGAAGAAGCAGCTGCGCGTGCAGAACGCCCTGCAGATCGCCAGCCAGGTGGGATTTCCGGAGTGGGTCGAGGTTGATCAGGGCAAGATGAGCGGCGTACTGAAGCAGCTTCCCGAGCGTGACGACATCCTGCCCGACATCAACGAAAACCTGGTCGTCGAGCTCTACTCCAAGTAATCGCGAGGCACGAGCCAATGCAGGCAGTGGTCAACGAATTTCTCCGTCCGCGCGTCGTAAAGGTCCAGCCCGAGGGCCGGACGCGTGCAAAGATCACCATCGAACCCCTCGAGCGGGGTTTCGGCCACACGCTGGGCAATGCGCTCCGGCGAATCCTGCTGTCGTCCATGCCCGGCTGCGCCGTGGTGGAGGCGGAAATCGACGGCGTGCTCCACGAGTACACCAGCATCGAGGGTGTGCAGGAGGACGTCGTGGATATCCTCCTGAATCTCAAGCAGCTCGCCGTGCGCATGCACCATCGGGACGAGGTGGAGCTGACGCTCTCCAAGAAGGGTCCCGGGGTGGTGACCGCGGCCGACATCGAGACGAGCCACGACGTCGAGGTCGTCAATCCGGACCTCGTCATCGCGACGCTCACGAAGGCCGGACAGCTGTCCATGCGCCTTAAGATCGTGCGTGGCCGCGGCTACCAGCCGGCGACCCTGCGCCCGGCCTTCGAGGAGCGCACCGGTCCGATCGGCCGGCTGCAGCTCGATGCGTCCTACAGCCCGGTGCAGCGCGTCGCCTACAACGTCGACGCGGCCCGCGTGGAGCAGCGCACCGACCTGGACAAGCTCATCATCGATGTGGAGACCAACGGCACCATCGATCCGGAAGAGGCGATCCGCCGTGCGGGCAGCATCCTCAAGGATCAGCTCGCGGTCTTCGTCGACCTGAAGGGCGAGGGCGTGGGCCTGGAGCCCGCCGACAAGGCCATCGATCCGATCCTGCTCAAGCCCGTCGACGAGCTGGAGCTGACCGTGCGCTCCGCCAACTGCCTGAAGGCGGAGAACATCAACTACATCGGCGACCTCGTGCAGAAGACCGAGGTGGAGCTGCTGCGCACGCCGAACCTGGGCAAGAAGTCGCTCACCGAGATCAAGCAGGTCCTGGAGAGCCACGGGCTGCAGCTCGGAATGCGCATCGACAGCTGGCCGCCGGCCAGCCTGCGGCGCGACGACGAGCGGGTCGCCTGAGGCGATCCGCCACGCCATCGACTGGAAACCTAAGCCATGCGACATCGGAATATCGGCCGGCAGCTCAGCCGGAACAGCTCGCACCGCCGCGCGATGCTGAGAAACATGGCCACGTCGCTGCTGAAGCACGAGACCATCCGCACGACCCTGCCGAAGGCCAAGGAGCTCCGCCGCGTGGTCGAGCCCCTCATCACGATGGCGCGGACCGACAACGTCGCGCAGCGGCGCCGGGCGTTTGACCGGCTCCGTGACCGGGAGGTCGTCGGCAAGCTGTTCGACGAGCTGGGACCGCGCTATCGGGAGCGCCCGGGCGGCTACCTGCGCATTCTGAAGATGGGCAACCGGGCCGGCGACGCCGCGCCGATGGCCCTCGTACAGCTCGTGGACCAGCCGGAGCCGATGTCGGACTAGCAGCGGGGCTTGCGCGACCTCGAAGGCCGGGCTCGTGAGCCCGGCCTTCGCCGTTTGGGCGTCCGGCCTTGGGCGAGGCGGCACACTCCACCATAATGCGCGGCGGAGGATGAACCTTGACGACGGACCTGTCCGGCAGCCTGGTGATCGGCATCTCCTCGCGGGCGCTGTTCGACCTGCGTCGCGAGGATGCGCTGTTCGTCGCGGCGGGCCTCGACGCCTATCGCCGCGACCAGCTCGAGCGCGAGGACGAGCTCCTGCCGGCTGGCACGGCCTTCCCACTCGTCAAGGGCGTGCTCGACCTGAACCTGCCGGACGAGCCACGGCGCGCCGAGGTCGTGGTCATGTCGCGCAACTCGACGGAAACGAGCCTCAGAATCTTCAATTCCATCCGCCACTACGGACTGGACGTCACGCGCGCGGCGCTGTCCGGCGGGGCTCCGCTCGCACCCTACCTGAAGGCCTTCCGAGTGGACCTGTTCCTGTCGCAAGATGAGGCTGACGTCGGTGCGGCGCTTCGGGGCGGGGTGGCGGCGGCGTTCGTTTACGACCGGCCGGAAAATCCGTTCGAGGCGGCCGGCGAGATCCGCATCGCCTTCGACGGCGACGCCATCCTGTTCTCCGGCGAGTCGGAGCGGATCTTCCAGGAGCACGGCCTCGAGGCTTTCTCGCGCCACGAGGCCGAGCGGGCGCGGGAGCCTCTCGCGGAGGGTCCGTTCGCGCGGGTGCTGCACAAGCTCTCGGCGCTGCAGCGCGCGACGCCGGCGCACGGCACGCGGATCCGCACGGCACTGGTTACCGCGCGCGGCGGACCGGCACACGAGCGCGTGATCCGCACGCTGCTCGCCTGGGGCGTCGTGATCGACGAGGCGTTCTTCCTCGGCGGCGTGCCGAAGACCGACGTGCTCGCGGCCTTTCGCCCCCACATTTTCTTCGACGACCAGGCATCCCACTGCGATCGTGCGGCGCCGACGATTCCGACGGGCCGGGTGTCCGCGGCGCGCGAGGGCTGAGCGCCGTGGATGTGCCCGATCCAAGGGAATACCGGGCCCTGGGCTACACCATCGACGGCACGCCGTTCTTCATCCGTGCCCTCCGCCAATGGGACAGGGCGCTCCTGCAGGACCTGTTCCGCCGCGCGAGCCAACAGTCGCGTTATTCGCGCTTCTTCGAGAGCAAGGAACACCTGACCGACGCGGAGCTCGACTACTACACGCGGCTCGACTTCGTTCACCACGTGGCGCTGGTGGCGGAGGCGGATCCGGACGAAGATGCCATCGTGGCCGTCGGCCGCTACATCGAGATCATCCCGCCGACCGACCCCCGTTGCGCCGAGGTCGCTTTCCTGACGCGCGACGATTTCCACGGCAAGGGTGTGGCGACCCAGCTGCTGAAGCACCTGATCCGGATCGCGCGCGACAATGGCATCAGGCAATTCGAGGCCGAGATGCTCGCGTCGAACACGAAAATGCTCGAGGTCTTCGAGCATTCGGGCTACGAGCTCAAGCGCAGCCGCGATCCCGGCTCGGTTCGCGTCCGGTTTCTCATCGACGACGAGCGGATTCCATTCTGAAGCGGCGCACACCCGGGCTGGTCCTTGCTGTACTTGCGGCTGGACTCGTGACCGGCGGCTGCGAACGGATCGACACGCTGCGGCTGGCACAAGCCAACGGCAGCACCCCGACCGAATGGCCGGAGGCGGCAACTTCCCTGCGCCTGCCGGCCGAGACCGACGCCGACGGCCGCCTCTGGCTGCCCGTATCGGTCGACGGCAGCCCGCCGGTGCCGTTCCTGCTGCAGGCCTCCGCCGGAGCGCCGGCCCTGACGGGCGCGCGCCCCTCGGGTCCGGAAGGGGGTGGTGCCGGAAGGGTCCGGCTGGATGGCGCCCTGCTGCCGGACATCGCTGGCGGCGTGATGGTCCGGAACCGCCGGCTGTCGCTGGGGACCGCCGCCCTCCTGCACCAGACGGTGTTGCTGGTCGCGGCGGAAGACTGGCCGCACGTGCGGCCCGCCGGCGGCGCGGCGGGTGTCCTCGGCTACGACCTGCTGCGCCGCTATGTCGTGGAGCTGGACGCCGCGGGCGACGCGGTCGTTCTGCATCGCAGCGGCTTCGATTTCGCCGCGCTGCCGGACGTCCGCCGCCTCGCCGTGCTCTCGCGTCGACCGTATTTCGAGGCCAGCCTGGATCCGGGCGGCGGGGACGACCGGTGGGTACGCCTGCTGCTGGAGCCCGCGGACCCCACGGCCCTGTGCCTCGACCGCCCGGCAGGTCCCGACGCGGAGCTCGAGCTCGGCGGCCGTCGCCTGCGCCCGGCGGCCGTGCACTGCCCCGGTCCTCCCGCCGATGCCGGTGTGAGGGATGGAGTGCTGGGCGCCGGCGCCCTCGGCGTACTGCGTATCGTGATCGACTACCAGTCCAGCCGGATCGGCTTCGCGCCGCTGCCGTAATGCAGCGGCGCGCGGGGTGCCCGCGCCGGCCGCTTCACCCAAGCGTCGACCGCCGGGCGCACCCGCCGCGACGGCGCGCGGCGCCCGCGCCACCAGTGCCGGCGCTTAACACCCGTGGCCTGCTGCGGCATGATGGGCCGCCTTGCGGGAGGCTCTTGATGCGACGACCCATCGCTTTCTCCGCCGCGTTATTCTCAGGCCTGGTGAGTTCGATGAGCATGAGCGCCGATCGGGTGACGGGACCGCAGTTCGTCACGCGCTCCGTCGTGTACGCGCCCCATGGCATGGCCGCCACGAGCCAGCCGCTGGCCACAGACGTGGCGCTCGACATCCTGAAGGCCGGCGGCAGCGCGGTGGATGCGGCCATCTCGGCCAATGCCGCGCTCGGGCTCATGGAGCCGACCGGGTCCGGCGTGGGCGGCGATCTGTTCGCCATCGTCTGGGAGGCGAAGGCGAAGCGGCTGCACGGCCTGAACGGCAGCGGCCGCTCGCCGCGCGGGCTCACGCGGCAGTGGTTCCTCGACAACGGGCACGAACGTATTCCCTCGCACGGTCCCCTGCCGGTGAGCGTGCCGGGCGCGGTGGACGCCTGGTTCGCGCTGCACGGCCGGTTCGGCAAGCTGCCGATGAGCGACGTCCTGGGCCCTGCGATCCGCTATGCGCGCGAGGGCTTCCCGCTCTCCGAGGTGATCGCGTACTACTGGGCGCGCAACAGCGAGCTGCTGAAGAAGTATCCCGGCTTCGCGACGGTCTACATGCCTGGCGGCAAGGCGCCACAAGCGGGCGAGACGTTCCGCAATCCGCGCCTCGCGGCCACCTACGAGCGGCTCGTGGAGGGCGGCAGAGACGCCTTCTACACGGGCGAGGTGGCGCGCACGATCGCCGAATATGTCCAGCAGCAGGGCGGCTTCCTCGCCTACGAGGATCTCGCGGCGCATCGCTCGGAGTGGGTGGAACCGGTCTCGGTCAACTACCGTGGTTACGACGTCTGGGAGCTGCCGCCGAACGGGCAGGGCATTGCCGCCCTGCAGATGCTGAACCTGCTCGAGGGGTATGACCTCGAGTCGATGGGCTTTGGCAGCGCCGATTACCTGCATGTCTGGACCGAGGCCAAGAAGCTGGCCTTCGAGGACCGGGCGCGGTGGTACGCCGATCCCGAGTTCGCCGACCTGCCGGTGGCCGCGCTCCTGTCGGACGCCTACGCGGACAAACGGCGCGCGCTGATCCGCATGGATCGCGCCGCGGACGCCTACCCCCCCGGCGACGCCGCGGCCCTGGAGCAGGGGGATACCATCTATCTGACGACCGCGGATGCCGACGGCAACATGGTGTCGCTCATCCAGAGCAATTATCGCGGCATGGGCTCCGGAATGACGCCGCCCGGTCTCGGCTTCGTGCTGCAGGACCGCGGCGAGCTCTTCTCGCTGGAAGAGGGGCATCCCAACGTCTACGAACCCGGCAAGCGCCCCTTCCACACCATCATCCCCGCGTTCGTCACGAAGAACGGCGAGGCGTGGCTCAGCTTCGGCGTGATGGGCGGCGGCATGCAGCCGCAGGGCCACGTGCAGGTCCTGGTGAATCTCATCGATTTCGGCATGGGCCTGCAGGCCGCGGGCGATGCGCCACGCATCCGGCACGACGGCTCCAGCGAGCCGACCGGCGAACGCATGTCCGACGGTGGCGTGGTACGCGTCGAGTCGGGTCTGGCCGCGGAGGCGCTCGCCGGGCTGCGCAAGCGCGGCCACCGGGTGGAGGTCGTCAACGACGGCGGCTACGGCGGTTACCAGGCGATCCGCCGCGAGGCCGGCGTATGGGCCGGAGCCTCGGAATCGCGCAAGGACGGGCACGCGGCGGGCTACTGACCGGGCGGCCGGCAACGGGGCCCGAACGCGGAGGATGAGCGATGCGCGGGCTGGTTACCGGAAGCTTTCTCGCCGCCGTGGCGACGTTCATCTTCGGCGCGCTGTTCTGGACGAGTCCGCTGCCCTATGGCGCCGTCCGGGAGGTCGGCTCGGACACCATCGCCGCGGCGCTGCTGGCGAGAATCTTTCCCGACAGCGGCCTCTACATGCTGCCGTCGCCGAGCCTGTCGTCCACCGATCCCGAACGCTATGCAGAGCTGCACCGCGAGGGACCGGTCGTGACCGCCAGCGTCGTGCACGGTGCCGGCGAGCCGATGGCGGCGGGGACTTTGGCCGTCGGCTTCCTGCACCAGTTCGTCGGCTGCCTGCTCATCGGCCTGGTGCTGTTGCAGGTGTCGCCGGCTCTGCCATCCCTCGGCGGGCGCGCCACCTTCATCGCGCTGATCGGCCTTACGGCGGCGTACTGGACGAACCTCGGCGCCGTCGTGTGGTGGCGCAGCCCGCTCGGCTGGGAGTTGTGGAACCTGGTCCACGACGTCGTCGTGTGGATCATTGCAGGGCTGGTCATGGCCCGTTTCACGGGCGCAGCGCCGCCTGTCCGCACCTGAGGATTCGAACCATGTCGAGACGCAGCATCCCGATCCTGGACGGCGCCTTCACCGTGATGGTCGTGTACGAATGCGAGCCGACGCAGAGCGAGGAATTCGCCGCCGGCCTCGCCAAATTCATTGCCGCCGGCATGCGCCGCCACCCCGGATTCCTCTCGGCCCTCGTTTATCTGTCGGAGGACGGGCGGCGCGTCGTGGAGCATTTCCAGTGGGTCCGCGCCGAGGACTGGGCCGCCTATCGCATCAGCGACGAGGGGCGCGAGGCCCTGCACTGGATGGGCCGGCGCCATCCCGAGGTGCATTACCTGGAGCTCGTGCAGTCCATCGTGACGGCGCTGCCGGAATCGCCCTGAGCGCTCGCGGCGGATTCCGCAGCGCGAGCGGGCTAGGCGCTTTTCTTCCGTCCGGTCTTTCTCGCGGCGCCCGCCTGCTCGAGGATCGGCTTCAGATACTGGCCGGTGAACGACGCGGGAATCCCGGCCACGCTCTCGGGCGCACCCGTCGCGACCACCTCGCCGCCACCGCCGCCTCCCTCCGGCCCGAGGTCCACGATCCAGTCCGCCGTCTTGATGACGTCGAGGTTGTGCTCGATCACGACGACGGTATTGCCGTGGTCGCGCAGCTTGCCGAGCACGCCGAGCAGCTGGGCGATGTCGTGGAAGTGCAGTCCGGTCGTGGGCTCGTCGAGGATGTAAAGGGTCTTGCCGGTGTCGCGCTTGGACAGCTCCTTCGCCAGCTTGACTCGCTGCGCCTCGCCGCCGGACAGCGTCGTCGCGTTCTGCCCGAGCCGGACGTAGGACAGCCCCACGTCCATCAGCGTCTGCAGCTTGCGCCGGATTACCGGCACGTTGGTAAAGAACGCGAGCGCGTCCTCTACGGTCATCTCGAGGACCTCGTGGATGTTGCTGCCCTTGTAGCGGATTTCCAGCGTTTCGCGGTTGTACCGCTTGCCCTTGCAGACGTCGCAGGCGACGTAGACGTCGGGCAGGAAGTGCATCTCGACTTTCAGCACGCCGTCGCCCTGGCAGGCCTCGCAGCGCCCGCCCTTCACGTTGAAGCTGAACCGGCCCGCCTTGTAGCCGCGCGAGCGCGCCTCCGCCGTGCCGGCGAACAGCTCGCGGATGGGCGTGAACAGGCCGCTGTAGGTGGCCGGGTTGGACCGCGGCGTGCGGCCGATCGGGCTCTGGCTGATGTCGATCACCCGGTCGACGTGCTCCAGTCCCTCGATCGCCCCGTGCGGCGCGGGGCTGACGGCCGCGCCGTTCAGCCGCTGCGCGGCCGCCAGGTACAGCGTGTCGTTGATCAGCGTGGACTTGCCGGATCCGGAGACGCCGGTGACGCAGGTCAGCAGTCCGACGGGAATCTCCACGTCGATTCCCTTCAGGTTGTTGCCGGTCGCGCCGCGTATGACGAGGGCGTGCCCCGACTCGCGTTTCGTGCGCCTTTCCGGCACCGGGATGCTGCGTCGCCCCGAGAGGTACTGCCCGGTGAGCGACGCGGGATTGCCCATGATGTCGGCGGGCGTGCCCTGCGCTACGATGCGGCCGCCGTGCGCGCCTGCGCCGGGGCCGATGTCCACCACGTGGTCGGCGGTGCCGATCGCCTCCTCGTCGTGCTCGACGACGATCACCGTGTTGCCGAGATCGCGCAAGTGCACGAGCGTGTTCAGCAGGCGCCGGTTGTCGCGCTGGTGCAGGCCGATGGACGGCTCGTCCAGGATGTACATCACGCCCACCAGCCCGGATCCGATCTGGCTTGCGAGCCGGATGCGCTGTGCCTCGCCGCCGGACAGCGTCTCTGCGCTGCGATCGAGCGTCAGGTAGTCGAGCCCCACGTCCACGAGGAAGCTGAGGCGGTCGGAAATCTCCTTCACGACCTTGCGGGCAATCTCGCCGCGCCAGCCCGGCAGGGTCAGGTCGCGGAAGAAAGCCAGTGCCTCGCCGACGGCCATGCCCGTCACGTCGGGCAGGCTCTTCTCGGCCACGAAAACGTTGCGAGGCGCCTCGTTCAGCCGGGTGCCGCCGCAGGCGGGGCATGCCTGCGTGCTCAGGTACTTCGCCAGCTCCTCGCGCACGGTCGCCGACTCGGTCTCCCGGTAGCGGCGCTCCATGTTCGGGATGATGCCTTCGAAGCGATGGCGGCGCTTCACGACGCCGCCGCGGCCGTCGAAGTACCTGAACTCGATCACCTCGTCGCCGCTGCCGCCCAGCACGGTCTTCTGTATCCGCTTCGGCAACTCGTCGAACGGGGTATCGACGTCGAAGCCGTAATGTTCGGCCAGGCTCTGCACGAGCTGGAAGTAGTAGGCATTGCGGCGGTCCCAGCCGCGGATGGCGCCGCCGGCCAGCGACAGGTGCGGATGCGCGGCGACGCGGTGGGGATCGAAGAACTGCTGCACGCCGAGACCGTCGCAGGTCTGGCAGGCGCCGGCCGGATTGTTGAAGGAAAACAGGCGCGGCTCCAGCTCGGAGATGCTGTAACCGCACACCGGACAGGCGAAGCGATCCGAGAACAGGAGCTCGTCCCGGTCCGGCTCGTCCATGTACGCTACCCGCGCCACGCCGTCGGCCAGCTTGAGCGCCGTCTCGAAGGATTCGGCGAGGCGCAGTCCGATGTCGGGCCGCACCTTGAACCGGTCCACGACCGCCTCGATCGAGTGCTTGCGGTGCAGGTCCAGCGTCGGCGGATCGTCCAGCTCACTGACCTCGCCGTCCACGCGGGCGCGGATGAACCCCTGGGCCCGGAGCTCCGCCATCTGGTTCGCGTGCTCGCCCTTGCGGTCGCGGACGACGGGCGCCAGGAGCATCAGCCGCGTTCCCTCCGGCAGGGAGAGGACCTGGTCCACCATCTGGCTGACCGTCTGCGCCTCGAGCTGCTCGCCGTGTGTCGGGCAGCGCGGCGTGCCGGCCCGCGCGTAGAGCAGGCGGAGGTAGTCGTAGATCTCCGTGACGGTGCCGACCGTCGAGCGGGGATTGTGGGACGTGGACTTCTGTTCGATGGAGATCGCCGGCGAGAGGCCTTCGATCGACTCGACGTCCGGTTTCTCCATCATCGAGAGGAACTGCCGCGCGTAGGCCGACAGCGATTCGACGTAGCGCCGCTGCCCCTCCGCATAGATGGTATCGAAGGCCAGCGACGACTTGCCCGAGCCGGACAGGCCCGTCACTACGATCAGCCGGTCACGCGGCAGATCGAGGTCGACGTTCTGCAAATTATGGGTCCGCGCGCCGCGGATCCGGATGGTGCCCATCGATCGGCCGTCCCCGAGAAAGCCCACTACTATACCGGGCCGGGAGAGCGCGGGCCAAAGCGCTGTAACTCCCCGGGCACGGGCGTCAAGAGCCCGTTTCGCGACGCGGTGCGTGAGATTTGCCGCTGTTCTGGATAGACTAGCGGGCTATTCTTGCGGCCGGCCCAGCCGAACCGCACCCCCGACTCAAGCGAGGTCGAGCCATGGCACGTGGCGTGAACAAGGTCATTCTCATCGGCAACCTGGGCGCCGACCCGGAGTCGCGCACCACGCCCAGCGGCATGACGATCACCACTCTCCGGCTGGCGACGAACGAGCGCCGCAAGGACCGTCAGAGTGGGGAGTGGACCGAAGAGACCGAATGGCACCGGGTCAAGCTGTTCGATCGGCTGGCGGAAACGGCGCGCGAGTATCTGCGCAAGGGGTCCCAGGTCTATATCGAGGGCGCCATTCGCACCGACAAGTGGCAGGACAAGGACGGCAACGACCGCTACACGACCGAAATCATCGGGCGTGACCTGCAAATGCTCGGCGGACGCCCCGGCGGCGACGCGCCGGCTGCGCGGGACGGCGGCTGGGGCCGAGGCCGGGAGCCGGCGGCCTCGTCGCCCGCCCCCGGGCGTGCCGAGGAGCCGTTCGAGGACGACATTCCCTTCTAGATCACCGATTCAACGACACGCAACCCGGGGCGTCCCTGAACGGGCGCCCCGCGCTTGTGCAGGAGCCAGAATATGACCCGTAAGGACCGCATCGAGCTGATTCCGCCCCACGGCGGGGTCCTCAAAGAGCTCTACCTGGACCACAGCGCCGCCGAGGAAGAGCGCCGGCTCGCCCGCGACCTGCCGTCGTGGGACCTGACGCCGCGCCAGCTCTGCGACCTGGAGCTCGTGCTCAGCGGAGCCTTCTCGCCGCTGGAGGGATTCCTCGGGCGCGCCGATTACGACGCGGTCGTCAAGACCATGCGGCTGGCCGACGGCACCCTGTGGCCGATCCCGGTAACCCTCGACGTGAGCGAGGAGTTCGCCGCCCGCGTCTCCCCCGGGAACCGGATCGCGCTGCGCGACCAGGAAGGCGTGCTGGTTGCCACGATGGACGTCGGCGACGTCTGGAGCCCCGACAAGTCCGTGGAGGCCCGCGAGGTCTACCGGACGACCGACGAGCATCACCCGGGCGTGAACTACCTCATGCACCATGCCCACCCGGTTTACGTCGGCGGCCGACTCCGTGGCGTCGAGGCGCCGGTCCATTACGATTTCCGCCACCTCCGCGATTCTCCCCGGGAGCTGCGCGATCGCTTCGCCAAGCTGGGCTGGCGGAAGATCGTCGCCTTTCAGACCCGCAACCCGATGCACCGGGCTCACGTGGAGCTGACTTTCCGCGCCGCCCGCATGTCCGAGGCGAACCTGCTGATCCATCCCGTCGTCGGCATGACGAAGCCGGGCGATATCGACCACTACACCCGCGTCCGCTGCTACGAGCACGTGATCAAGCACTATCCGGAGCAGACGACGTCCCTGTCGCTCCTGAACCTCGCCATGCGGATGGCCGGCCCGCGGGAGGCGGTCTGGCACGCCATCATCCGCAAGAATCACGGCTGCACGCACTTCATCGTCGGCCGCGACCACGCCGGCCCGGGATCGAACCGCAACGGCGAGGAATATTACGGCCCGTACGAGGCGCAGGAGCTCCTCACGGCGCACGAGGACGAGCTCGGCATCACGATGGTGCCGTTCCGCATGATGGTCTACGTCGGGGACCGCGCCCAGTACGTCCCGGTGGACGAGACGCGCGAGGACGAGACCGTGCTGAACATCTCGGGCACCGAGTTCCGCCGGCGCCTGCAGGAGGGCCTCGAGATCCCGGACTGGTTCTCGTATCCGGAGGTCGTCGTAGAGCTGCGGCGCACGCACCCGGCACGCCACAAGCAGGGCTTCGTCGCGTTTCTGACCGGGCTGTCGGGGGCGGGCAAGTCCACGATTGCCAACGCGCTCATGGTGAAGCTCATGGAGCTGGGCGGCCGGCGCGTGACGCTGCTGGACGGCGACATCGTGCGCAAGAACCTCTCCAGCGAGCTGGGCTTCTCCAAGGAGCACCGCGACCTGAACATCCTGCGGATCGGCTTCGTCGCCAGCGAGATCGCCAAGAACGGCGGCGTCGCGATCTGCGCCCCGATCGCCCCCTATGCGTCGACGCGCCGCAAGGTACGGGAGATGGTGGAGGAATCCTCCGGCGGCTTCGTCGAGATCCACGTGGCCACGCCGCTGGAGACCTGCGAGGAGCGCGACCGCAAGGGACTGTATGCCAAGGCACGCGCCGGCCTCATCAAGGAGTTCACGGGGATCAGCGATCCCTACGAGGAGCCCGAGAAGCCCGAGCTGGTCATCGATACGCGCGGCATCTCGCCCGACGAGGCCGCCCACCGGGTGCTGGTGAAACTGGAGAGCCTTGGGTACATCCGCTAGCCAGTCCGCGGCGGCAGCCGGCCGCCGCGCCGCAGGGGACCGCCGGCGACCCCGGGTCGCCGGCGCAGCCTCACGGCGGGGGCTCCCCGCCGCCGCGCGGAACGGCCCGGCCGGCCGCCGGGACGCGGCCGGGGCCGCGTGGAAATAGGCGCTGCGAGCGTGTAACTTGGAGCCACATTTTCCGGAGACATCGCGCTTGGGCGGCAAGCTCTTCATCCGGACCTTCGGGTGCCAGATGAACGAGTACGATTCGTCGAAGATGGCGGACGTGCTGAGGGAGTCCCACGGCCTGCAACCCGTGGACGACCCCGAGCTGGCCGATGTCCTCCTCCTCAATACCTGCTCGGTGCGCGAGAAGGCCCAGGAAAAGGTCTTCTCGCTGCTCGGCCGCTGGCGCCGCATCAAGGAGCAGCGGCCTGGCGTCGTAATCGGCGTCGGCGGCTGCGTCGCCAGCCAGGAAGGCGCGGCCATCGTGCAGCGCGCGCCCTGCGTGGACATCGTGTTCGGTCCGCAGACCCTGCACCGCCTGCCGGCGCTGCTCGACGAGGTGCGGGCACGCCGCGCGCCCGCCGTGGACGTCTCGTTTCCCGAAATCGAGAAGTTCGACCGCCTGCCTGTGCCCCGAGCCGAGGGGCCGACGGCCTTCGTGTCGATCATGGAAGGCTGCAGCAAGTACTGCAGCTTTTGCGTAGTTCCCTACACGCGCGGCGAGGAGGTGAGCCGGCCGTTCGACGACGTCGTCGCGGAGGTCGTCCTGCTGGCCCGCCAGGGCGTCCGCGAGGTGAACTTCCTCGGCCAGAACGTCAATGCGTATCGCGGGCGAATGCACGACGGCACCATCGCGGACCTTGCGGTGCTCATCCGCTTCGTCGCCCTCACCGTCGACGGCATCGACCGCATCCGCTTCACCACCTCGCACCCGCTGGAGTTCACCGACAGCCTCGTGCAGGCGTACGCCGAGGTGCCGCAGCTCGCGCCGTTCCTGCACCTGCCGGTGCAGAGCGGCTCCGACCGCATACTGGCGCTGATGAAACGCGGCCATACGGCCCTCGAGTACCACCAGAAGATCCGCAAGCTGCGCGCTGCGTGCCCCGGCATCAGCGTGAGCTCGGACTTCATCATCGGCTTCCCGGGCGAGACCGCGAAGGACTTCGAGGACACGCTCGGGCTCGTGGAGCAGGTCGGCTTCGACCAGTCGTTCAGCTTCATCTACAGCCGGCGGCCGGGCACGCCCGCCGCGGCGCTCCCCGACGACGTGTCCGCGGAAGAGAAGCACCACCGCCTGTCGCTGCTGCAGCTGCGCATCGACCAGCAGGCGCTCGCCATCAGCCGCCGCATGGTCGGCGGCATCGAGCGGGTGCTCGTGGAGCGGCCGTCGAAGAAGGACCCGCGCCAGCTCGCGGGGCGCACGGGCAACATGCGCTGGGTGAATTTCGACGGCGACGCCGCGCTGATCGGACAGTTCGTCGACGTGTTGATTACCGAAGCCCTGCCGAACTCCCTGCGCGGCCGCCTCGCCGGCCGCAACCCGCTGGCCCGCTCCGCGTGAGTCGCGCCCCGTCATTGGATACCCCCTTCGTTTCCGATCTCGTCCTGGAGCCGGCGGACAACGACCGCCTCGCCAACCTGTGCGGGCAGTTCGACGACCACCTGAAGCAGATCGAGCGTCGGCTGGGCGTGGAGATCAGGAGCCGGGGCAACCGCTTCCAGCTCGAGGGCCCGCAGGAGGCGGTCAACGCCGCGCAGCGCGTCATCGAGTCGCTGTTCGAGCTGTCCGCCACCGAGACGATCAGCCCGCATCGCGTGCACACGTGGCTGCAGGAATCCGGGCTGTACGAAGAACCCGGCGAGGAGCCCGACGAGGTCCAGACGCGGCGCGGCGTGGTGCGCGGCAGGGGTGCGAACCAGGCGCGCTACCTGCAATCCATCCGCCGTTACGACCTGACCTTCGGCATCGGTCCGGCCGGCACCGGCAAGACCTACCTGGCCGTGGCGAGCGCCGTGGAGGCGCTGGAGCGCGACGAGGTGCGGCGAATCGTGCTCGTGCGCCCGGCGGTCGAGGCGGGCGAGCGGCTCGGGTTCCTGCCCGGTGACATGTCGCAGAAGGTGGATCCCTACCTGCGGCCGATGTACGACGCGCTGTACGAGATGCTCGGCTTCGAGCGCGTCGGGCGCCTGATCGAGCGCCACGTGATCGAGATCGCGCCGCTGGCGTTCATGCGCGGACGGACGCTGAACGAGGCGTTCGTGATTCTCGACGAGGCGCAGAACACGACCGTCGAGCAGATGAAGATGTTCCTCACCCGAATCGGCTTCGGCTCGCGGGCGGTGGTGACGGGCGACGTCACGCAGACCGACCTGCCGGTCAACAAGCTGTCCGGGCTGCGCCACGCCGCGCAGGTGCTGAAGGACGTGGAGGGCGTCGCGTTCGTCTGGTTCACGGCGCGCGACGTCGTACGCCACCCGCTCGTGCAGCGCGTGGTTGAAGCCTACGAGCGCAGCCAGCCCGAGGGCAACGGCTGATGGGCCTCCGCATCGACGTGCAGGTCTCGAGCGGCCGGTCCGGATTGCCGAGCGTGCCGAAGCTGCGCCACTGGGCGCGCACCGCGCTTGCGGGGCGGCGGCGCGAGGCGGAGGTGTCCATCCGCATCGTCGACGCGGCGGAAAGCCGCGCGCTGAACCTGCGCTACCGCGGCAAGGACACGCCCACGAACGTGCTCGCGTTTCCGGCCGACCTGCCCGCGGAGCTGCAGGTTGCGCTGCTGGGCGACCTCGTGATCTGCAAGGAGGTCGTCGAGGCGGAGGCGCGCGTGCAAGGCAAGCCGGCCGACGCGCACTGGGCGCACATGGTCGTGCACGGCGTCCTGCACCTGATTGGCTTCGACCACCAGGAGCCGGAGGCAGCGCAGGCGATGGAGAGGGCGGAGGCCGAAATCCTCGCCGCGCTCGGCTGGCCGGACCCCTATCGCGAGGACGACGTGCGCAGCAATGCGGGCCAGGCCCATGGCTGACGACCGATCCACGGGCTCCGGCCCCGCGCGCCGCCCGTTCCTCGCGCGCTTCGCGCCCGGCCTCCGGCGCGTGCCGAAGGACCGGCAGGAACTCGCGGGCCTGCTGGACCAGGCGCGGCGCAATCGCATACTCGATCCCGACGAGCACGCCATGCTGGAGGGCGTGCTCGAGGTGTCGGACACGCAGGTCCGCGACATCATGATCCCGCGCTCGCAGATGGTCGTCGTGGAGCGGGACGCGAACCCGCAGGAAATGCTGGCCACGATCATCGAATCGGGCCACTCCCGTTTCCCGGTCATCGGCGAGGATCGTGACGAGGTCACCGGGATCCTGCTGGCGAAGGACCTGCTCCGCTACTTCACCGAGACGCAGCACGACCGGTTCCGCATCCGCGAATGCCTGCGTCCCGCCGTGTTCATACCCGAAAGCAAGCGGCTGAACGTGCTCCTGAAGGAATTCCGCCACAGCCACAACCACATGGCGATCGTGGTGGACGAGTACGGCGGCGTCGCCGGGCTGCTCACCATCGAGGACGTCCTGGAGCAGATCGTCGGCGAAATCGACGACGAGCACGACCTGGAGGAGGAGGCGACGATCCTGCCCGAGGGCGAGGGCGTCTGGCGGGTGGATGCGCTCACCCGGATCGAGGACCTGAACGAGGAAGTGGGGACCGGGTTCGGCGACGAGGATTACGACACCGTCGGCGGCATGATCATGCACGAGCTCGGGCGCCTGCCGCGCAAGGGCGAAACGATCGTCATGGACGGGATGCGCTTCACGGTGCTGCGCGCCGACCGGAGGCGCGTGCATTCGGTCAGGCTCAGGCGCCTCGCGGACGCTGCGGAACGCTGAGCGTGGGCGCGGTCACTGCGGTGCCGGCGGCCGGCCGAGCGGCGGCCCTCGCGCGGGATGCCAGCGCACTGCTCGCCGGCGTGCTCCTCCCGGGAGCCTTTGCGCCCTACGGCCTCTGGCCGCTGGCCATCCTGTCCCCCGCCGTGCTGTTCCTGACCTGGCACCGCGCCGATGCGCGCCGTGCCGCCCGGCGCGGCTTCCTGTTCGGACTGGCGGCCTTTCTCACTGGCACCTGGTGGACCTACGTCTCGATCCACGACTTCGGTCAGGCGCCGGCGGTGCTGGCCGCGTTCCTGACGGTGTCGCTGGCGGTGATCATCGGGCTGTACTACGGCGCGCTCGGCTGGCTGGCCGCGCGCCTGCTGCCGGCGGGCGGGGCGGTGCGCTGGCTGCTGGGGTTGCCCGCCGGCTGGTTGCTGGTGGAGTGGTTGCGGGGCTGGTTCCTGAGCGGATTTCCATGGCTCAGCCTCGGCTACAGCCAGACGGATGCGCCGTTCGGCGCGCTGGCTCCCCTCGCGGGCGTGTACGGCATTTCCTGGGCCTGCGCGGCCGCCGCGGGGGCGGTGGCGGCGCTCGTGGCGGGGCGGGCCAGCGGCCGGCTCGTAGCCGGCGCGGTGCTTGGGGCGCTCTTCGGCGCGTCGTACCTCATCGCGGACAGGCCCTGGACCCAGCCGGACGGAGCGGCGCTGTCGGCCGTGCTCGTGCAGGGCGCGGTCGGCCAGGACGAGAAGTGGGATCCGGCGGCGCTCGCGCCGACCCGCGAGCTGTACCTCCGTCTCACGCGCGAGCACTGGGGTGCCGACCTGATCGTGTGGCCGGAGGCCGCCATTCCCGATCTGCTGGACCGGCAGGCCGATTTCCTCGCCGCCCTCGACGCCGAGGCGCGCGAGCATGGCAGCGAGCTGCTCCTCGGCATCCTGGAGGAGGACCGGGAGCGCGGGCAGTACCACAACGTGCTCGTGTCGCTCGGCGGCATCCCGGGCATCTACCGCAAGCGCCACCTCGTGCCCTTCGGCGAGTACTTTCCGGTGCCGGATTTCGTGCGAAGCTGGCTCAGGCTGATGAACCTCCCGTACACCGATTTTGAGCCGGGTCGGCCCAATCAGCCGCCGCTGTCGCTCGCCGGCACGAGGATTGCGCCGACCATCTGTTACGAGGATGCCTTCGGGGAGGAGCAGCGCGTGTTTCTGCCGCAGGCGGGGTTGCTCGTGAACGTCAGCAACGATGCCTGGTTCGGTGACACGATGGCGCCCCACCAGCACCTGCAGATTGCCCGGCTGCGATCAATGGAAACCGGCCGCTGGATGCTCCGGGCAACCAACAACGGCATCTCGGCGTTCATCGATCCGCACGGGCGCGTGGTCGCGCGCTCCGGTCAGTTCGAGACCGAGGTGCTGGAGGGGCGCGTTCAGCCGATGGCCGGCGCCACGCCCTGGGTGCGGTTCGGCGACGGCCCGCTGGCCGGCCTGGCGGCGCTGATTGCGGTGGGCGCGGCTTTGCGCCGCCGCCACGGGGAACGGTAACCTTGCGCAGTTTCGCCTGGACACCGGCCCACATGGATCCCATCTACAAGCCCGAAGTCATCGAACCCGAGGCCCAGCGCTGGTGGGGCGAGCACCGCTCCTTCGAGGCAAACGAGGATCCGTCGCGGGAGAAATTCTACTGCCTGTGCATGTTTCCGTACCCGAGCGGCCGGCTGCACATGGGGCACGTGCGCAATTACACGATCGGCGACGTCATCAGCCGCTACCAGCGCATGCGGGGCCGGAACGTGCTGCAGCCGATGGGCTGGGATGCGTTCGGCCTGCCGGCGGAGAACGCGGCCATCCGGCACGGCGTGCCGCCCGCGCAATGGACCTATGAGAACATCGCGCACATGCGCGAGCAGCTCATGCAGCTCGGCTTCGGCTACGACTGGCGGCGCGAGCTGGCGACGTGCAAGCCGGAATATTATCGCTGGGAGCAGTGGTTCTTCCTGCGTCTGTTCGAGAAGGGGCTGGTCTACAAGGCGAGCTCGACCGTCAACTGGGATCCCGTCGACCAGACGGTGCTTGCAAACGAGCAGGTCATCGACGGCCGCGGCTGGCGCTCCGGCGCGCTGGTGGAGCGGCGCGAGATTCCGCAGTGGTTCCTGAAGATCACGGCCTACGCCGACGAGCTCCTGGCCGACCTGCAAAAGCTGGAGCACTGGCCGGAGCAGGTCCGCACGATGCAGGCCAACTGGATCGGCCGCTCGGAGGGCGTGGAGATCGATTTCCCGCTCCCGGACGGCGGGGCGCTGACGGTCTACACGACCCGCCCGGACACGCTGTTCGGCGTCACTTACATGGCCGTGGCCGCCGAGCATCCGCTCGCGCTGCGCGCCGCGGAGAACGACGAACAGCTCGCGCAGTTCCTGGAGGAGTGCCGCCGGGCCCACACGACGGAGGCCGCACTCGAGACGATGGAGAAGCGCGGCATGCCGCTCGGCGTCTCCGCCACGCATCCGCTGACGGGCGAGCCGGTGCCGGTGTGGGCGGCGAACTTCGTCCTGATGGCTTACGGGACCGGAGCCGTCATGGCCGTGCCGGGCCACGATCAGCGCGACTGGGAATTCGCGACGAAGTACGGGCTGCCGATCCGCCAGGTGATTGCGCCGGCGGACGGCTCCACCGCGGATCTCGGGGCCGGTGCGTTCGTGGACTACGGCGTGCTGTTGAACTCGGGCGGATTCGACGGCCTGGCTTCGGCCGACGCTTGCGCCGCGATCGCCGACCGGCTGCAGCAGGACGGGTGCGGCCGCCGGCGCGTGAACTACCGCCTGCGCGACTGGAGTGTTTCGCGGCAGCGCTACTGGGGCTGCCCGGTGCCGATCATCGAGTGCCCGCGCTGCGGCTCCGTGCCCGTGCCGGAAGATCAGTTGCCGGTAGTCCTGCCGGAGAACGTGACGGTATCGGGCTCCGGCTCGGTGCTGAAGTCGATGGACGAATTCGTGCGCACGACCTGCCCGCAATGCGGCGGCGAAGCGCGGCGCGAGACGGACACGTTCGATACCTTCGTCGAATCGTCCTGGTATTTCGCGCGCTACTGCTGCGTGGACCAGGACCGTGCAATGCTCGACGAACGCGCCCGCTACTGGCTGCCCGTCGACCACTACATCGGCGGCATCGAGCACGCGATCCTGCACCTGCTCTACGCGCGCTTCTACTACAAGCTGATGCGCGACGAGGGCCTGGTGGACGGGGACGAGCCGTTCTCGGAATTGCTGACGCAGGGCATGGTGCTGGCCGACTCGTTCTATCGCGACGAGCCGGGCGGCCGCCACTGGCACAACCCCGCCGACGTGGAGGTCGAGCGGGACGCCAAGGGCCGCGCCGTGAGCGCGCGCCTGCTGGCCGATGGCCGGCCCGTCGAGCTCGGCGGCATGGGCACGATGTCCAAGTCGAAGAACAACGGCGTCGATCCGCAGTCGCTGATCGCGCGCTACGGCGCCGACACGGTGCGACTGTTCACGATGTTTGCGGCGCCGCCCGAGCAGTCCCTCGAATGGTCGGACAGCGGCGTCGAAGGCGCGCACCGCTTCCTGAAGCGGCTGTGGCGGGCCGTGCACGAGCACGTGAGTGCAGGACCGGTGCCCGCCCGGCGCGTGCGGGCGCAGGGCGGCGCGCATCGCGAATTGCGGCGCCAGATCCACGCCACCATCGCGAAGGTCAGCGACGACGTCGGCCGGCGGCACACGTTCAACACGGCGATTGCCGCCGTGATGGAGCTGATGAACGCACTGGCGCGGCACGAGGGCACGAGCGAGGTCGATCGCGGCCTGCGCCAGGAGGCGCTGGAGGCCGTCGTGCTGATGCTGTCGCCGATCGTGCCGCATGCGTGCCACGCGCTGTGGTCGGCGCTCGGCTGCGAGGGTGCCGTCGTGGATCAGCGCTGGCCGGTCGTGGATGCCGCGGCGCTGGTGCAGGACGAGATCGAGTACGTGGTGCAGGTCAGCGGCAAGCTGCGCGGGCGCATCACGGTGGATGCGGGCGCGGACGAGCAGGCGATTCGCGACGCGGCGCTCGCGGAGGTGAACGTCGCCCGCTTCGTGGGCGGGCGCCCGGTGCGCAAGCTCGTCGTCGTGCCCGGCCGTCTCGTGAACATCGTGGTATGAAGATGCCGCTCGCACGCAAGGGGGCGGCGCTCGTCCTCACCCTGCTGGTCTCCGGCTGCGGGTTCCACCTGCAGGGGCGAGCCGAGTATCCGCCGGCGTTCGCGGCCGTCTTCCTCGAGATTCCCGACCCGAACTCGGACCTCGCCCGCCAGCTTCGCCGCTCGCTCGAGGCGGCCGCAGTGCCGCTCGTGGCCGAGGCGGGCGATGCCACGGCGGTGCTCGAACTGGCCAGCGAAAACTACGGGAGCCGCGTGAAGTCGGTCTCCGCGCAGAACCGGCCCACCGAGCTCGAGGTGTACTACATCGCGGAATATCTCGTTCGCGCCGGGAACCGGACGCTGGTGCCGCGCCAGCGCATCACGCGCACACGCATCTTCACCTACAACGAGCGCGACATCCTCGGCAAGGCGCACGAGGAGGAGCTGCTGCGCGGCGCCCTGGCCCGCGAGATCGCCGGGGTCATCATCCGCCGCCTCGCCGACATCGAAGCTTGATCGGGGTCGGACCACGCCATGACATTGATTATAAAAGGTTTATATTGCTCCTGAAGGCCGATTTCCGACATCTGATCACCGGTTACAGCGCCGGATTCGGGGGATCTGATCTCCTCCACAGTTTCGCTCAACCAGCCTATGGCCGGCGTGCGACGGTTGGCTCGCAGCAGTGTTGCTTGTAGCCGAAGACGGTTGGAGCTGCCGGCGTTTGACATCACGAATGGCACAGCGGTCGTGGAGCTGGGCGTGCTTCCTGAACGAGCTGTCTGCCTTTTGCGAGTGAAGGGAGCACGCCCAGCTCCGCGGCCGCGACACGGCGACGCAGTCTCTGCCGGGTTTCCGCTGCGCTTCAACCCGGCCTGCGAATGGACGAGCGCCCGAAACGCTCTGTGGTTGGCGGCTAACCCAGGAAGTTCAGGGAAGGCGAGCGGCGCAAGGCCCTGCGCGAGGAGCCTCAGGGGCCGATGCGGCCGGCGTGATCGAAGGGCACGGTGCGGACGAAGCCGCTGCCGAGGTGAAGGCGGCCGCGCACGCGGTACTCGAGTGCCTCGCCGCCTTGGCGACTCAGGCCGTAGGCCTGGCGCAGCAGGTCGATCACGGAGGTCGTCACGACCATCGACGTCGTCTGCTCGCCGAGCCGTGGCAGCGTGAAGGCCTCGCTCGACAGCCCCCTCGCGAGCCGCTGGCCGTTCACCTCAAGCTCGAAGTCGACGCCTTCCACCGCGATGTCGCGATTGTTCGGATTGAGCAGCCTGAGTCCGACCTCAAACTGCTGCTCCAGCGAGCCCGGCTCCGCCTCGAGCAGGCTCAGGCTCGCAACGTGAACCTCCGGCGGCTCGAGGCTGGCCAGCCCCGTGCAGGCTCCCGTGACCCATGCGGCTACCAGCACGACGATCCGGGTCGCTTTGTTCATGGCGCCGATTCTAGCCCGCAATTCGTCCACCGCGCATGGAGCACCCAAAGAGGCGGGCGAGCTACACAGGCAGGGCGGCGTGCCGCCAACGGGAACAACTCCCCGCAAGCTCCATGCGCATTGAGCGCCAGGACGGGCGCGCGCCGACGTCGCACGCGGGGTGCGCCCCCCGGGTCGCATCGGGAGGCGCCGCAACCTAAACTCCGGGTCCTGCCCGCGGCCGCCACAGGACACCGTTTCATGCCCACGCTCTTCGAGAAGATCATCGCCGGCGACCTGCCGGCCGACTTCGTGTATCGCGATGACGAGGTGGTCGCCTTTCGCGATATTCATCCGCAGGCGCCGGTGCACGTGCTCATCGTGCCGGTGAAGCCGATACCCACGACGAACGATCTGGATGCGAGCGACGAGCCGATCGTCGGGCGCATGTTCACCATCGCGCGCGACCTTGCGCGCCAGGAGGGCATCGCGGAAGACGGTTACCGCCTCATCGTGAACTGCAATCGCCACGGCGGGCAGGAGGTGTATCACCTGCATCTGCACCTGCTCGGCGGCAGGCCGC
>Ga0268386_10000491_pt1 | contig 25138 bp, 24 predicted proteins | sample RVTome_15_FD_200260 | JGI IMG/M metagenome (GOLD analysis project Ga0268386, IMG submission 200260) | Soil microbial communities from uranium-contaminated site in the Upper Colorado River Basin, Wyoming, United States - RVT150D86... ... | reverse complement strand
GTTCGCGAACTGGACAGCCTTTCGACGTGGATCGTCGTCGCCGCGGTGCTCGCCTCGTCGTGCTCCAACGAGCGCGCCTCGAATGAGCGCCCAGCAACCACCACCGCCGCGCCGGCACCGGCTCCCGCCGACTTCCAGATGCTCGTCGGTCGATGGATCCGCAACGACATGAGCTACATGATCGAGATCGGAAGTGCGGCCGCGGACGGGAAGCTCGAGGCGCGCTACCTGAACCCGCAGCCGGTCCATGTGTCGCGGGCCGAAGCTAATGAGGTGGGCGACGCGATCGAAGTGCTGGTGGAGCTCACCGATCGGGGATATCCCGGAAGCTACTACACGCTCACCTATTCACCCGGGGAGGACCTGCTCCGCGGCGTCTATCACCACCTGGGCCTGCAGCAAAAATTCGACGTGGTGTTCTTCCGTTTTCGCGAAGAGGCGGCGCGCTGAGACACCGCACTCGACGGACGAGCCGGGTCAGGTTCGTCCGTCAGCTCAAATGAGGCTTCGCAAGACAGTGTGGAGGATTCCGCCGTTTCGGTAGTAGTCGACGTCGATCGGCGAGTCGAGTCGGGCGACCACCTCGAAGGAGAAGCTGGACCCATCCTCCCGCTTCGCCGTGACCCGGAGCTTCGTTCTCGGAGTGAGCGCGGAAAGGCCCCCGATGTCGAGGACCTCGCGGCCGGTGAGACCGAGACTCGCCGCCCCCTCCCCCGGGAGGAACTCGAGCGGGAGCACTCCCATCCCCACCAGGTTCGAGCGGTGGATGCGCTCGTAGCTCTCCGCCAGGACCGCGCGAACCCCGAGCAGGAGCGTGCCCTTGGCCGCCCAATCGCGCGAGGAGCCGGTGCCGTACTCTTTCCCGGCGACGACCACGAGCGGCGTTCCCTCCTTCTTATAGACCATGGCGGCGTCGAAGATGGTCATCTGCTGGCCGCTCGGAACGTGGATCGTGACTCCGCCCTCGACCCCGGGGACCATCTGGTTCTTGATCCGGATGTTGGCGAAGGTCCCGCGGAGCATCACGCGGTCGTTGCCCCGCCGGGATCCGTAGGAGTTGAAGTCCTTCTTCTCGACCCCTCGCTCTTTCAGGTAGCGCCCCGCCGGAGAATCCTCGGCGATGTCGCCCGCGGGCGAGATGTGATCGGTGGTCACGCTGTCGCCGAGGAGCGCGAGAACCCGCGCCCCCCGGACGTCCCCGATCTCGGGAAGCTCGCGGGTGAGGGTGGTGAAGAACGGCGGTTCCTGGATGTAGGTCGAGGATTCCTCCCACTGGTAGAGCTTTCCCCCGGAGACGGGAATTCGGTTCCACTCCTCGTTTCCCTTCCAGACGTTTCCGTACATCTTGGCGAACATCTCGGGACGGATCGCCTTCTCGACCGACTCCCGCACTTCCTGTCCCGAAGGCCAGATGTCGCGGAGAAACACCGCTTTTCCCTCGGCATCCTTCCCAAGGGGCTCGGTGGTGAGATCGATATCCACCGTGCCCGCGAGGGCGTAAGCCACGACTAGAGGCGGGGAGGCCAGGTAGTTCGCCCGAACCAGCGGATGCACGCGGCCTTCGAAGTTGCGATTGCCGGAGAGAACCGCGGCCGCGACCAGCTCGCTTTCGGCGATCGCCTTCGCCACCGGCTCCGGGAGCGGTCCGCTGTTCCCGATGCAGGTCGTGCAGCCGTAACCGACGAGGTGGAAGCCGAGGTCAGCGAGCGACGGGAGAACTCCCGCTTCCCTCAGGTACTCGGTCACGACTTTGGATCCCGGCGCGAGGGAGGTCTTCACGTAGGGCGGTACCTTCAGACCCCGCTCCGCCGCCTTCTTCGCGAGCAGGCCCGCTCCCACCATCACCGAAGGGTTCGAGGTGTTGGTGCAGGAGGTGATGGCTGCGATTACGACGGCTCCGTGGCCCAGATTCAACTTGCCGCCCCCGTTGAAGCTGGTGGTCGCGGTCTTCGAGAGCTGCGCCTGCGAAAGACCGAAGCCCCGGTCTTTGACCGGCGCCTGGAGCGCCTCGCGGAACCCGGACTTCATCGTGCGGAGAGCGACTCGATCCTGAGGGCGCTTCGGACCGGCGAGGCTCGGCTCCACGGTCGAGAGATCGAGCTCGAGGGTATCGGTGAACTCGGGGTCCTTCGAGTCGTCGGTGCGGAAGAGCCCCTGGAGCTTGTTGTAGGCCTCGACGCGATCGACTTCCTCCTCGCTCCGGCCGGTCCGCCTGAGGTAGCGAAGCGTCTCGGCGTCGACGGGGAAAAAACCCATGGTGGCGCCGTACTCGGGGGACATGTTCGCGACCGTCGCCCGATCGGGAAGGGACATTCGCGAGAGTCCGGGTCCGTAAAACTCGACGAACTTCTCGACCACGCCTTTCTTTCGAAGTATCTGAGTCACGGTGAGAACGAGATCGGTCGCGGTCACGCCCTCGCGGAGGCTTCCCACGAGCTTGAAGCCGACCACCTCCGGCATGATGAGGTAGGACGGTTGTCCGAGCATCGCCGCCTCGGCCTCGATCCCGCCGACGCCCCATCCGAGGACTCCGAGCCCGTTTACCATCGTGGTGTGCGAGTCCGTTCCGACGAGGGTATCGGGGAAGAGGAAGACCTCGCCGTCCTTCTCCTTCCGCATCACCACCTTCGCCAGATACTCCAGGTTGACCTGATGGACGATGCCCGTCGCCGGGGGCACCACGCGGAAGTTGTCGAACGCCTTCTGGCCCCACCTCAGGAACTCGTAGCGCTCGCGATTGCGCTCGAACTCGATCTCGGCGTTGCGCTTCAGCGCGAGCGGCGTTCCGAAGACGTCTACCTGGACCGAGTGATCGATCACCAGATCGACGGGAACCGCGGGGTTGATGCGCGCGGGGTCGCCTCCCAGCCTCTCCATCGTGCCCCGCATCGCCGCCAGGTCCACGACGGCGGGAACGCCGGTGAAGTCCTGGAGGATCACCCGCGCCGGCAGGAACGGCACTTCCTTCGATCCCGGCGTCTTCGCGTTCCAGCGCGCGAGCGCTTCCACGTCCTGTTCGGTCGTGATCCGGCCGTCGCAGTTTCGAAGAGCCGCTTCGAGAAGGATCTTGATGGTGAGCGGGAGCCTCGAGATCGAGGGAAGCCCGGCCTTTTCGAGCCGCTCGAGCTGGAACACCTGAGCGCGCTCGCCCCGTCCCGCGGAGAACGCGGCTCTCGTGTCGAAGGGATTTGAAGTCGATTCCGTCATCGTCTTGAGCTCCTCACCGGTCGAACTCTTAACTTTAGACCCCGTGACATTGCGGATCAACAGCGCATTCCCCATGCTCGTATCTCATTGCCGCCACGACAGTTTGTTGTTATAAGTGTAATATCGTGATGGATACCGGGGCCGAGCAGGCAGAACGATTGCCTGCGTCGCTTCCCTTCGGCGTCACCCGCGCGTTCACGTTTTTCTTCGAGGACCCCGAGTGGATCCCGAAGCTCGCGGTGGGGACTCTCTTCGCTTTCTTGAGCCCGTTCCTCATCGGGGCGGTTCTCGTCGTCGGCTACGCCGTCTCGCTCGCGAGGCGCGTCCGGGAGGATCGCTTTCCTTTTCTTCCGGAGTGGGACGACTTCCAGGAGATCTCTCTCGAGGGACTCCGGGGAATGGCGGTCGGCCTGGCCCACAAGCTTCCTCTCGTCCTTCTCGGAGTGCTGGTGCTCCTCGCCCTCGCCGGCGGCGTTTATCTCGGCCGGGAAGCGGAGGAGTTCATGTTTCTGGGACTCCCCGCGCTCTTCGGGGGCTTCGTCGTGGTTTTCGTGCTCGGTCTATCCGTCCTCGTCTATCTTCCCGCGGCCATGGTCCGCCTCATACAGACCGACCGGGTGGTCGCCGCTTTCGACGTTCTGGCGAACGTCGACTTCATCCGCGCTCATCTCACACGCTACGCGCTCGGCCTTCTCGCCATCGTTCTCGCGGGAGTCGTCTCTCTGCTGGGTTTCTTCGTGTTCTGCATCGGAATTTTTCCGGCCTCGTTCTGGTCGGTCTGCGTCATGGGGTACGTCGTCGGCGAGCTCTCCAAGCTCGACGAGGGCCGCCCCGGTGGTCGGGAAGCCGGCAGCTAGCCCGTTTCCGTCAACAGGAGAAGCTGAGATGAAGACGTTCGCGCTCGTGGCCTCGCTGTCGATCCCGCTCCTCGTCGCGAACAAGGAAGAAGACCGACTCGAGGAGTCCGCTACCGTGGTCAAGGAGATCCTCGACATTCCGGACGGAATTCCACAGGAGCTCCTGGACAAGGCGGAATGCGTCGTGGTCCTCCCCTCGGTGAAGAAGCTCGCGATCGGCATCGGCGGTAGCTACGGCCGGGGCGTTCTCGTCTGCCGAAGCGGCGAGGACTTCGATGGCGCCTGGGGTCCGCCCGCGCTCTACCGCCTCGAGGGGGGAAACATAGGCCTCCAGCTCGGAGGTCAGGCGACCGACTTCCTGTTGCTGGTAATGAATCCCAAGGGAGCGGATTCGCTTTTGAGAAGCAAGGTCAAGCTCGGCGCCGACGCTTCCGCCGCGGCGGGGCCCAAGGGACGGGCCGCGGGCGCGTCCACCGATGCCGCCATGCGAGCGGAGATCCTCACCTACTCCCGCAGCCGCGGCCTCTTCGCCGGCCTCTCGCTCGAGGGCTCGACCCTGAGGCCCGACGGGGGCGGCAACGAGAGCCTCTACGGTCGAGAGCTGAGCGCGGCGGACATCGTGCGGAAGGGTAAAGTCGGCGTTCCCGCGGCCGCGCGGGAGCTGGTCGCCGTTCTCCAGCGGGCCTCGCCCCAGAACCTGTCGAACTAGACCCTGTTCTGGGCCTTCAGCTCCTCCAGCTCTTCCAGGCTCTTCGGCCAGTCCTCACGGAGAAGACGGGAGAGCGCCCGGTCCGCGAGGAGCTTTCCTTCCGTCTGGCAGCGCGGGCAGTAGTTCGTTTCGTTCTCGGCGTAGGCGATGCGCTGGACCGGAGTCGCGCATACCGGACAGGGTTGCCGGTACCTTCCGTGGACCGCCATCTTCGGCCGAAAGGCCGTGACCTTCTCCGGGAACCCGTCGCCCGCGTCCCGTCGCAGCTCATCGGTCCACTCCACCAAGGTCTCCCGCGTCGCGCGGTAGAGCCTTTCGGTTTCCTCTTCGGACAGCCGGGAAGTCCAGGTGACGGGGGAGAGCCGAGCCCGGTGGAGGATCTCGTCGGAGTAAGCGTTTCCGATTCCGCTGAAGAGCCGCGGGTCGGTGAGAGAGCGCTTCAGCGTGTGGTTCTCGCGGGCGAGCGCACGGCGGAAGCTTTCGAGGTCGGATTCGAGGACTTCCAGGCCGCCGCGGTCGAGAAGCGCCAGGTCGGATTCGCCGCGTACCAGGTGGAGCGACGCCCGTCTCTTGGAGCCGGCTTCGGTAAGGGTGACGCTGCCCGTGGAAAAGTCGAAACGCGCGAGACCCCGTTTCTTGGGAAGGTTCGGTCGCAACGTTCCCGGCTTCCAGTGGAGCCTTCCTGCGATCATGAGGTGGATCACGAGGAAAAGGTCGTCCTCGAGCTCGATCACGATCCTCTTGCCCAGGCGCCTCACGTCCTCGACCTCTTTCCCGGCGAGCTCTTGGGGATGTGGAGCAATGGAGCGAAGCAAAAAAGGGTTCCCGAGCTCGAGGCTTTCGAAACGGGCTCCGCGGATGCGTTTCTCGAGGGCCTCGATGTAGACGGTGACGTCGGGAAGCTCGGGCATATCGCCGGTATTGTGACACGGGCTCGGAACGCGTTAGGCTTCGAGGGCCCGAGCGACCACTCATTTCGGAGGGAGCATGACGGACACACGGTTCGAGGGGAAGGTAGCCCTGGTAACGGGGGCATCGAGCGGAATTGGAAGGGCCACAGCCGAAAGACTCGCGATCGAGGGCGCGACGGTCGCGGTGACGGCACGACGGGAGGACCGACTCACGGAGGTGGTTTCCCGGATCGAAGAGTCGGGGAGCCTCGCGAAGGGGTTCGCCTGCGATCTGACGAGCGAGACCGACAGGAAAAGGCTGATGGGCGAGGTTGCCTCCACGTACGGCGGGCTCGACGTCCTGGTGAACGCCGCTGGAATCATCGGCTTCGGCACCATAGAGGACACGACCCTCGATGCCTGGCAGCGCATGTTCGACGTGAACGTCGTCGCCATCTTCCACCTCATGCAGCTCGCGCTCCCTCACCTCCTCCCGCGCAAGGGCAACGTCGTGAACGTCTCGAGCGTGAACGGCATGCGCTCCTTCCCCGGGGTTCTCGCGTACTGTTCGAGCAAATCGGCCCTCGACCAGCTCACGCGGTGCTCCGCCCTCGAGCTCGCCGCCAAGGGAGTGCGGGTGAACGCCGTGAATCCGGGGGTCGTCGTGACCGAGCTCCATCGCCAGGCGGGATTGAACGAAGAGGCTTACGGCGCATTCCTGGAGCGAAGCAAGACCACCCACCCCATGGGGCGCGTGGGGCAGCCCCAGGATCTGGCGGCGCTCATCGCCTTCCTCGCGTCGGAGGAAGCGAGCTGGATCACCGGGGCCACCGTCAATATCGACGGCGGGCGGCATCTCACATGCGCCCGGTAGCAGGCTGCTGAGAGTATGCAGCCTGCGCGAGCGGAGCGAGCCGAGCGAAGAGCGAGGCGGGCACTAAGTTGGACGGAGTAACTCGATGCAACCTCTGAAAGGCTTCCGGGATTTCTACCCGGAAGAGATGGCGCGCCGCAACTACCTCTTCGATGCCTGGCGGCGCGTCACGAAGCGGTTCGGCTTCGTCGAGTTCGACGGCCCCCCGCTCGAATCTCTCGAGCTCTATACCCGCAAGTCGGGCGAGGAGATCGTCGAGCAGCTGTACACCTTCGAAGACAAGGGCGGAAGAAACGTCGCCCTGCGGCCGGAGATGACGCCGACCCTCGCGCGGATGATGGCCGCGCGAGCGGCAACCCTCCCGAAGCCCATCAAGTGGTTCTCGATTCCCCAGCTCTTCCGTTACGAACGCAACCAGCGGGGACGCCTTCGCGAGCACTTCCAGCTCAACTTGGACATCGTGGGAGCGCCCGAAGTCGAGGCGGATGCCGAGCTCCTGGCGGTCGCGGTCGAGATTCAGCGCGAGCTCGGCCTCGACCAGACCGACGTGGTCGCCCGGGTCAACGATCGGCGCGTGGTCCAGGGGGTTCTCGCGGAGCTCGAGATCGCTCCGGAGACGTTCCCCGCGGTCTACGCCGCCATCGACAAGTTCCGGAAGATCGATCGGGAGACCTTCGAGCAGCTCCTCGAGAACGCCCGGGTTTCGCCGGGGGCGGTCGCGGAGCTGAGCCGCCTTTGCGGCGGAGAGGTCGACATCCTCGACTGGTGCGACGAGCGCCTGAGCTCCGGCCCGAGCCACGAGGCGGCGACGAGTCTCGCGCGCTATCGGCAGATCCTGGGAGAAGTGGGGTTATCCGAGTTCGTGCAGCTCGACTTCTCGATCGTGCGCGGCCTCGCCTATTACACCGGAATCGTTTTCGAGCTCTACGACCGCAAGGGAAAGGAGCGCGCCATCTGCGGCGGCGGACGCTACGACGAGCTGATCCATTCCCTGGGTGGACCGAAGCTCGAGGCGCTCGGCTTCGGTATGGGGGACGTCGTCCTCTCGCTCATGCTGGAGGACCGCGGCCTCTTCCCCGCTTCGCCGCCTCGGATCGACGTGGCCGTCATCCCCGTCGGTCGAGAGCTCGCGTCGGCCGCGCGGAACGTCACCGCCCTGCTGCGGCGGGCCGGTCTATCCGCCGAAACACCGTTCACGCCCGCGGGAGTCGGCAAAGACTTGAAAGCCGCGAGCCGCGACGGCGCCCGCTTCGCGGTGATCATCGGACCGGACGAGTGGAGCTCCCGATCCGCCAATTTGAAGAACCTCGCAGATGGGACGGAGCGCCGCCTGTCCATCGACGCCCTGGCGGAGAACATTCGCGTGCTTTAGTCGACCCTCTCGATTCGAACTCGATCGAAAGGCTCGGGAACGACGCGGAAGCGAACTCCCTCGGGAAAGAGCCCGGGATCCCGGAACGGAGGCAGGGGCCTTTCCGGGTTGCGAACGAAGAACTCTCCGGAAGGGACGAGGGCGCCTACGAACAGAAGCTCCCGCCACTTCCGCCGAGGAAGAGAAAATGAAGCGGCTTCGCCCAGGACGTTGAGATAGTCGCTTTCATCGACCATACTTAGTGCGCGCTCGCCTCGTCATCAGTGCGCTGGGGCCCCACCCCCAGCGCTTCTCGCTCCGGGACTCGCTCCGCTCGCCCTGCGCTCGGGCTGAGGGCTCTTGCTCGCGCGGCCCCAATCGCCCGCTAGAATGAATCATGGCCCGCGTGCGCGTCGTTCTCAACCGCCCCGAGAGCGCTTCCAACGTGGGCGCCGTCGCCCGGGTCATCTCGAACGCCGGACTCGCCGGGCTCGACCTCGTTCAGCCGTGCGATTTCCGTACGGTCGAAGCCTGGCGAATGGCCTGGCGCTCGGAGGACGTTCTCGAGCAGGTCCGGGTCTTCGAGAGCCTCGAAGCCGCGCGGGCGAACGCCGTCTATGTCGCGGGCTTCGCCGGACGCGAGGGAAGGAAGGTCGAGCCCATCACGCCGAGACAGATGGCTTCCGAGATCGCTTCCCTCAGCGAGAACGCCGAGGCGGCGATCGTCTTCGGCTGCGAGTCCCGAGGCCTCACCGAGGAAGAGCTGGGCCTCTGCCAGAGACGTGTGCGGATTCCCTCGCACCCGAGTCAGCCCTCGCTCAACCTCGCGCAGGCGGTGATGGTCGCGGGCTACGAGATTTTCGTCGCCTCCTCGGAGGAGCCGGCCGAACGAGCGCCCGAACGAGCCACCGCGGGAGAGGCCGACTTCGCGCTCGGGGCGTTCCGCGAGGCGCTCCTCGATATCGGATTCCTTCCCGCGGACCACCCCGAGTCTCGGTTCGTCGAATGGCGCGAGCTCTTCGGGCGGGCGGGGCTCACCGCTCGAGAGACGAGGGTCCTCCTCGCGCTCGCCCGGCGCATCCGGAACGTAGCCAGGATGGCTAAGACGAGCCTTCCTCCAGGAGCTTCACCAGCGCGTGGAGAGTCCGATTGATGGGAGTGGGCACGCCGAGCTCCTCGCCGAGTCGGGTGACGCAGCCGTTCAGGGAATCGATCTCGGTGCGCCGGCCACGGGCGATGTCCTGCGCCGTCGAGGAGTTCGTGAGCTCCATCCCCTCACCGAGCTTCCAGGTGGCAGCCACCAGATCGACGTCCGGGAATCGGATCCCCCGCGCCTTTCCGACGGCTACGACCTCTTCGACGACCCTCTTCATCAGATCGCGCGTCCAGGGATTCCGCACCATTCGGCCGTAATTCGAGCGCCCGAGCGCGGAGAGAGCGTTGTAGGCGCAGTTCTGGATCAACTTCATCCAGAGATCGCCCTCGATGTTCTCCGAGAGTCTGACGGGAACCTCGGCGCGCGCGAACATCTTCACGAGCTCGGGAGCGTCGCCGAGGACGAGGTCGCCGCGAGCGGTGTGCTTCACCCGGCCCGGCTCCGTCACCTCGGCCCCCACGTAGACGACCGCGGGGAGGGCCTCGATGCCGGCGGACGCGCGGATCCTCGAGACGTTGTCGATACCGTTCTGAAGGCTCACCACGAGAGCTCCCTCCGCGAGGTGAGGGACGAGGGATCGCGCCGCCTCCTCGGTGTCGGTAGTCTTCACGCAGAGAAGAACGACCGAAGCCGTCGCCGCGGAGCCCATGTCGGCGGAGACCGAGACCGGAATGGTCCGGGTGAAATGGACGCTCTCGAGCGTCAATCCGTTTCTGCGGAGCGCCTCCGCCTGAAGAGGCCGGCCGATGAAGGTGACCGGCGCCCCGGCGAGGGCCAGCTTTGCTCCGAAGTAGCATCCGACGGCGCCCGCGCCGACGACCGCGACCCGCGGCCAATCGTCGTTCGCCACGTTAGAGATGCTTCTTCAGGAACGTCTGCACGCGGTGCCACGCGTCGGCCGCGGCGGCCACGTCGTGGACCTCCTTTCGGGTGTCGTTGAAAAAGCCGTGGTCGCAACCGGGGTAAATGGTGAAGTCGGTCTCGACTCCAGCCTGCTTCAGGTCCGCTTCGAGCTTCCCGACGACCTCGGGGGAGACGTAGACGTCCTTCTCCGCGAAGAGCCCCAGAACCGCGGCCTTGATGCTGGCATAGTCCGGCTTGACGTTCGGATGGATTCCGTAGAAGTCCACGCAAGCGCCGATTGCCTCGTTCTTGCTCGCGGCGAAGAGCGCGAGCTGCCCGCCCATGCAGAACCCGACGGCTCCGAGCTTCTTACCGCTCGACTGGGAGAGCAGATACGTCGCCGCGCCCCGTAGGTCCTTCTCCGTCTCCTCGATTTCGAGGGCCATCATGAGCTTTCCCGCGTCGTCGGGGGACTTGGTGGATTCACCGTGATAGAGGTCAGGGGCGAACGCCACGTATCCCGCGTCGGCAAAGCGGTCGGCGATGCGCTTGATGTGCTCGACGAGACCCCACCACTCCTGAATCACGAGAACTCCGGGGCCGGCTCCGCTCTCCGGCTTCGAAAGGTAACCACGCACCTTCCGGCCGTTCGCGGGAAACTCCATGATGGCGCCTTTGAGCTCCGCCACGACACTTCCTTTCTCGGCGCGCACGAGGGTGCAGGTGGCTTTCTCGGCACCCTGAGGCGGCGGCCGGGATCGTACTTGACGCCGGGCCCCGCCTTCAAGACAATCAGGGTCTAGGAGCTCTGGAAAGGCGGTAGCCGCCCTTTCCGGGAACGAACCGTCGCCCGTTGGCTCCTGGATTCCAGCGAGGCGACGGAAGTCACCGGCCCGAACCTGCGGAGGCGGGCAAGAAGAGGTGACCAGCCGAGGTCAGGCGCGAAAGCGTTGGGGCTCTGTTTGCGCAGAGCTCTTTCACGGGGCGAGAGCTCATCGCATCGAAAGAAACGAATTTTGGAATGCTACTCAGCCGCGAAGAGATGACGTTCGGCTTCGGCGGAGCGCGCTTCGAAGTCGACCGCGATCGCGATCTTCTGGTCTGGATCTTCAGCCAGTTCCTGTACGGAGAAGTGACGGGAATTCAGGTGGGGCACTGGCTCTACCGCGCGCCCACGCTCGACGCCGCGAATTTCCTCGCGCGGCAAGCCCTCGAGGAGCTCTCGCACGTGGACCGTTTCCGGGACATTCTGCGGCATCTCGGCGAAGCCCCGGTTCCGGCTCACCCCGCCGTGCGCTTCCTCTCCTCGGGAATGATGGGAGACGACTGGGCCGAGCACGTCTGCCTGGAAATGGCCCTGGGCGAAGGCTACGTGCTCTCGGTTCTCTACGCGCTCATCGACACCGTGGAGCACGAGGAGATTCGCTCCATCCTCAGTCGGGCGACGAGGCAGGAAGAGCGCCACGTCGCATTCGGCGAGTCGGAGACCATGAAGGCTCTCGCGGCGAATCCCCGGATCCGCCGCAGGCTTCTGGGCCTCGCGCTCTGGTCACTCCTCGGGGTCTCGGCGCTCGCGCGGGCCGTCGAGAGCAAGCGCGGGCGCGAGCATCCCGTGCTTCAACGCTTCCCCGAATTCCTTCGTCACGTGCGGAGCACCACGGAGCTGAGGCTCGCGAGGCTCGGGCTCCTGGAAGGCCCCGTTTCGGAGATTTCATTCGTGGAGCGATGGAGTAAGATGTTGACCTCCGCGGCGGAGCATGGGGGGCGGCGTATCTGGCCATCGAGACCACCGCTTTTGACCCGGACCTATCTCTCGGACGAGAGGCTCCGGCCCGAGCGAGCCGGGACGGAGCCCGGGCTCAAGTACAGATCAAGGTCGTCGTTCGCGTGACGCCTCTCAAGCCCCCGATCGAGCCGGCAACGAGATGAGAGAAGTCTCGAATCTCCGCCACCTCGACGAGCGCGACGATGTCGTACGGACCGGCGACGGAGTCCACGGCGAGGACCGTGGGAATCCGGCGGAGCGCGCGGGCGACGCCCTCGAGGCGGCCGGGCAGAGTCTGGATGAGCACGTAGGCTCGAAGAGCCCCCTCATTTTTCGGAGGGGGCGATGGATCGCTCTTGGTTTCGGCTTCTCGTTTCATTCCGTTGTCCCTTGATCCTGATGATATTGGATTCGTCCTTTCGCCACAGCCAGGAATCTGCTAAGATTCGCGGTGAGAACCCTGAACTGGGCTCTCGTCTCGACCTCTCCGGCAGGATTTTGGTTGCGGCGCAATCAACTGCCTCCTGATGCAAGACTTCGATTCCCCGCAACGACCCCTTGCTAGAACCGGCGGTGAGTCCACCGAGAATGCGGTGGTTGCCCCTGACGTACCCGTGAGTGCCATGAATACCATGACTGAAAGCGTTGCCACTTCTACCCAAACCGCCGAAGGTGTCCTCGAGCTGGATCCCCAGGGAAACGGCCATCTTCGGCAAGTCAGCAATAACTTCCTTCCTTCACCTCAGGACGTGCGCGTCCCCAACCGGTTGATACAGAAGTACTTCCTCAAAGAGGGCCTGCTCCTCGAGGGGCCGACCGGCATCGCGCGGAGGCGGAACAATCGCCGCGGCGGCGGAGGTCCGCCCCACAAGGAGCTTCTCGAGGTGGAGAGCATCAACGGCTTCAAGATCGAAGAGCTGCCACCGCCCCGTCACTACCAGGAGCTCGTGAGCGAGCACCCGACGAAGCGGCTCCGTCTGTCGCAGGATCCCGAAGGACCCATTTCTCTCCGGGTCATCGATCTGATGACTCCCATCGGCCGGGGTCAGCGAGGCCTGATCGTGGCTGCCCCCAAGACGGGAAAGACCATCCTCCTCGAGGAGATTGGCTTCGCCATCTGCCAATTCTACCCGGAGATCCATCTCTTCGTTCTGCTCATCGACGAGCGTCCCGAGGAAGTGACCCACATGAGGCGCGCGGTGAAAGGCCAGGTCATCGCCTCGACCTCCGATGGAACGAGCGCGAATCACCTCCGCATCGCGAGGCTGGTGCTCGAGCGATCCCGGAGGCTGGTGGAGATGGGCGAGGACGTCGTCATCCTGCTCGACTCCATCACCCGCCTCGGCCGCGCGGCCAACCGCGAGCAGAAGGGGCGCGGCAAGACCATGTCCGGGGGTATCGACTCGCGCGCTCTCGAGTTTCCGAGGCAGTTCTTCGGCGCCGCGCGCAACATCGAAGACGGCGGTAGCCTCACCATCCTTGGCACCGCCCTCGTCGACACCGGAAGTCAGATGGACGAGGTGATCTTCCAGGAGTTCAAGGGCACCGGCAACATGGAGCTGGTTCTCGATCGGAAGCTCGCCGAGTCGCGAATCTTTCCCGCCATCGATATCTCGCGCTCGGGGACGAGAAAAGAAGAGCTGCTCCTCGACGAGGAAGAGCTTCCCAAAGTGCATCTTCTGAGACGCGCTCTTGCCGGCCTGAAACCCACCGAGGCCATGGCGCTCCTCCTAGACAAGATGAAGAAAACGAAGAGCAACAAGGAGCTCCTCGATCCGATCAAGGTCAAATAGCGGCGGCTGCCTGAATTCGCTTCACGTTCTCGGGAGCGACGCCCTGGTCGTCGTGTTTGGCATACAGGTAGATGTCCCGCGCTTCCCCCGATAAACGCTTCAAGAGCTCGCCCGCTCTCGCGATCTCCTCTTCATCGTAGGGAGGAGTCTTTCTGAGACGCACGTAGGCGAAGGGGGCGGTCACCGCCACCTCCGAACTCGCGCCGATCTCGATGTCCGCGGCGGCGAGCGCAACACCCGCGGCTCGGAGACGAACGGCGACTTCGGGATCGTTCCAGGACTCGTGGCGGAACTCCATCGCGTAAGGATGGCCTCCGGGAAGCTCGCGCAGGAAGGAATCGAGCCTCTCGAGATCCAGCCGAAAGAACGGCGGCAGCTGGAACAGCACCACCCCGAGCCGCGGACCGAGGGGCATCAGGCTATCCATGAAGTCACGGACCGAGGCGCTCACGTTCCTGAGCCGCGACATGTGGGTCACGCTCTGGTGCATCTTGAACGAGAACTTGAAGCTCTCGGGGGTCGCGTCGGCCCAGGACTGGATCATCTCCATCCGGGGGAATCTCCGAAAGGTGTAATTGATCTCGACGCTTCCGAGCTGGGACGCGTAGTAAGGGAGGAACAGACCCGCGGGGGTCTTCGGCGGGTAGAAGCCGCCGACCCACTCCTTGAAGCTGTATCCCGACGTTCCCGAGTAGATCACCGTGCCGCGACCCAGCGGAAGCCGAAATCGGCGTAGTGGAACGACGGCGGAAGACAGCTCCTGCCGGCGCATGGGGTCACGACGACGGCGTGCCGCCAGGATCCGCCGCGGGCCGACCGCCGCTCGCCTCCCTCGGCGCAGGGATCGACGGCGGGAGAGACGGAGTAGTAGTCCGGATCGTAGGCGTCGAGACACCACTCGTGGACCAAGTCCGCCATATGGAAGAGGCCATAGCCGTTCGGAGGAGTCGAACGGACCCTGTCCGGACGGGGAAGCGGGCCGCGAAGGGTTCGGTGTCCTCCGGAAGCCGGATCGTCCCCCCACGGGAAAACCGCCCCTTCGATTCCGCCGCGAGCCGCCTTTTCTCGCTCCGCTTCGGTGGGAAGCCGGATCGATAGCCCCGATTCTTTCGAAAGCCAGGCGCAATAGCGGACTGCCTGATGAAAGCTGACTCCCACCACGGGTTGATCGGATGCGTCGAAGTCGGGGTTTCCGAGAAACGGCGGGGGCTCATCCCCGGTCGCGAGGAGAAACCGTCGAAAGTGGGCGTTGGTCACCGGCGTGACCGACATCTCGAACTCCGAGACGCGAACGGGATGAACGGGCTCCTCGTTCTCGCGGACGCCGGTGCGCCCCATGAGGAACTCGCCTCCGGGAACGAGGACGCGCTCGAGGGCCGTCTCTTCAGTTCTTGAAGAGGTTGTGGAAAGCGCTTCGCGCGTCTTCGGCGCTGTTCGCCCTGCGGCCCGTGGCGTCGAGCGCCTGGACCGGCTTGAAAAGGGCACAGTCATTGGCCGCCCACTTGTCGGGGATGCGGGCGGGCACCGCCTCGCGGCACTCGAAGCGGGCGTTGGGGTCGAAGTGCTTGCAGTGTCGGCAGGAGTGCAGCGGCGTCCCGCACTTCGAACAGGTGGTCTGGTGATCCACCTCGAGCTGGCTCGCGGGCACCTGATGCCCGCACTTCGCGCAGCGCGTGACGAGGATCGTTTCCCGGTCGATGGCGTGGCGCAGCGAGCGGATCTGCTCGCGGTTTCCCAGGTCGGGCGGCTTCTCGTCCTGTTTCGCCTCTCGACGACGATCCTCGGCGTACTCGTCGTCCCGATAGCCTTTCTGACGATACTTCATGGAACACTGACCTCCTCGACCGGTTCTGGACTGCTGTCCTTCCCTGTCGTGGAATCGAAAACGGGATAAGGGCGACCTTCAGGGGGGAAAGCTGGGTGCGCGACCCCAAGACGAACACTAACGGTACCGAAGCTGTTCCTAACATAGCACGGTTTGTCAAGACTTCGCCAACCGGAAGCGGAATCCGTCAGATGGCGTCGAGAGCGCGGCTCAAATCGGCAACCAGGTCCTCCGGCGACTCGACTCCGATCGCGAGGCGCACCAGACCGTCGGCGATCCCCGCCCGGCGCCTCTCCTCGGGTGAGAGCATCGCGTGCGAGGTGAGACAAGGGATCGAAACGAGCGACTCCACCGAGCCGAGGCTCGGGGCCACGCGCACCAGCTCGAGCGCGTTCGCGAATCTCTTCGCCTCCTCGAGCCCTCCCGCGACCTCGAAGCTCAGAACGCCGCCGCCGCCCTTCATCTGACGGCGCGCAAGCTCGTGCTGCGGGTGCGATTCGAGCATCGGGTAGTGGACAGCACGGACGCGATCGTGGCCGGTGAGAAACCGGGCGACCTCGAATGCGTTGTCGTTGTGCCGCTTCACCCGGAGCTCGAGAGTCTTCATGCCCCGGAGGAGGAGATAGGCGGCATGGGGATCGAGGATTCCACCGAGGACACGAAGATGCGACTTCACGCGCGAGACGAGTCCGCCGCTTCCGGCAAGAGCCCCCGCGAGGAGATCGGAGTGTCCGCCGAGATACTTGGTCGCGGAATGAAGGACTCCGTCCACCCCGAGCTCGTGAGGCCGGGTGTTGAACGGCGACGCGAAGGTGGAGTCGATGAAGGTCGGAATTCCTCGATCGCGCGCCACCCGCGCGACGCGCTCGATGTCCACGAGCTTCAACGTGGGGTTGGTCGGGGACTCGAGGTACAGGGCACGGGTATTCTCGCGAAGGGCTTTCTCGACCCCGTCCGGGTCCATCGCCTCGAACCAGCCCACCGAGACGCCGTAACCCGGGAGGATCTCGCTCGCGAACCGGTGCGTCCCTCCGTAGATCTCGCGCTGGAAGACCGCGTGGTCTCCCGCCTTCAAGTGCGCGAGGAGCGTCGTGCTGATCGCGGCCATGCCCGAGCCGAAGATCGCGGCGGACTCCGCTCCCTCGAGGTCGGCGACGACCCTCTCGGCGAGGCTGAGGGTCGGGTTGCCGTAGCGGGTATAGAAGGTATCGGCCTTTCGCTCCTCCAATTCGACCTGTTCGTCGATGTCGCTGGACTCGAACGTCGAGGAGAGGTGGATCGGCGGCACCACGGGTTGGTTCACTCGAGGGGCGGGGCCGCCCCCGTGGATGGCGCGAGTCGCTGGCGTCGTTTCCCGTTTCATGATTTGGCTTTCTTCGGCTGGCAGCGCGGGCAATAGTAACTGGAACGTCCGCCCTGCACGAAGCGGGCGATCGAGCTCCGGCAGCGAGGACAGGGCTTTCCGCTCCGGCCGTAAACTCTGAAGCCGGTGCCGGATCCTTCGTAGAGGTAAGCGGGATTCTCCGAGCGCGAGCGCTGGATCTCGCTTTCGAGCGTTCGCCGGATCGATCGGACGAGGCGCGCTGTCTCCTTCTCGTCGAGCGAGCGCGTCTCCCGCGCCGGGTGGATCCGGGCGAGGAAGAGAGACTCAGCCGCCTGGATGTTCCCGACGCCTGCGATGCGCCGCTGGTCCATCAGGAAGTTCTTGATGGGCGTCGCGGAGGAACGGGCGCACTCGAGAAACCGTTTCGGGGTGAAGTCGGGGCCGAGTGGCTCGACTCCGAGAGCGGATATCCTTCGCTCCTCGACGGCGTCCAGGAGTCGAAACTGCCCGAGACGCCGGGCGTCGCAGTAGACCACGCGGTCGAAACGGCCGAGCTCGATCGAGGCGCGCGCAAATCGGGGAAGGGCCTCGGCGCGCGACTGCAGAAGGAACTTTCCCGTCATGCCGAGATGCGCGACGAGCGCCTCTCTCGTCGCGCCGAGATCGAACAACAGGAACTTTCCCCGCCGCGACACCGCGCGCACCGAGGCTCCGCGAAGGGTCCCCTCGACCCTCCGTCGAGACTGGCGGCCGCGCATTCTGGCGTCGGTCACACGGGCGCCGGTGATGCGTCGACCGACGAGCCACCGCTCGAGGTTCTCGCGCGCGATCTCGACCTCGGGAAGCTCAGGCATGGCAACGCCTCGAGTAGAAGGCGAGCTCGCGCCAATGGGAAAGCATCTCGGCGTAAGTGAAGTGCGCATTCCGGCCGCTGGGGTTGGGAAGGACGAAGAGCCCCGTTTTTCCGATGGTCTCGGAGCGCGGCCCGCAGGGGATCTCTTTCGGCGCGCGTCCCGTCGCGATCACGGGCCAGAGCTCGCGAAAGACGGTGACTCCGACGAAGGCGGCGGTGCGAGGTCGATAGGTTTCGAGCTTTCTCAACAAGGAGCCGCGGCCTTTCTCGAAATCCTTGCGGCTCAAATCGGAGCTCGATCGGGATGGCCGGGCGACGATGTTGGTGATGCCGATCCCATGCTCGGGAAGCCGGTAGTCCTCCTCGGAGGTCATGAACCGGGGAACCAGCCCCGATTCGAAGAGCAGCCTCCAGAACTTGTTTCCCACCCCGGCGAAATGATGTCCCCTCTCCGCGGATCGAACGCCGGGATTGATCCCGACGAGAACGAGATCGAGCGAAGGCTCGAGATAGTCCGGTAGAGGCCTCGACCCGGACGCGCGAGTCGCGGAGCGAGAGCGATTTGGGCGGCGCCCCATCGCGTGAACGAGACGCCCGTTCACGTCCTGTCCATCACCGCCATTCCTCCGGCGACCTGAACGGCCCCCTGGAGGTCGTCGACCGCGAGCACCACGTGACCCCTCGTGGTGACGTAGACCGACTCGATGTTGATCCCCGCTTCCGACATGACGAGGGCGACATCGCGCAGCATCCCGGGCTGGTCGAGCACGTTGACGACCACCACGTCCCTCCGGCTGAACGGCATGTGCGCCTCATCGAGGATGTGCGCGGCGTGGTCCGGATTGTCGGTGATGAAATGGACGACGCTCTCCGTTTTGCCGCTTCGACCCTGGATGGCCTGGATATTGACGTCGGCGTCCCCCAGGACGGTTGCCAGGCGCGCGAGCGAGCCGGGTTGGTTCTCGAGAGCGACCTCGAACTCAATAGTCATGGCTTCACCCTCCTCATGCTGCCGGCAATCCGGTTCCCCATTCTACTTCCCGGCAAGCTCGCGGGGGGTGCGTTGCTTGTGCCCGAGAATCGGGTGAGGGCGGTAGGGATTTTCGAGCTTCTGGATATGGTGGTCTTCGAGCTCCAGGCTGACCGCCTGGGCGAGCTCTTCGAGCTGTTCGAGCTTCGTCGTCCCCACGATGGGCGCGTCGACGCCGGGAGCGGAGAGGAGCCACGCGAGGGCGACCTGCGCGGGCTTCCTTCCAATTTCTTTCGCGACCGCGGCGAGAGCGTCCACCACATCCCAGTCCTCGTCCTTGAAGTACATGTCGTCCGCGAAGGGATCGCTTTCCGCTCGCGTCGTCGGTCCCTTGCCTTCCCGCTTCCTCGTGCCCGCGAGGAAGCCCCGGGCGAGAGGACTCCAGGGAATGAGCCCGACGCCTTCGGAGAGGCAGAGAGGGATCATCTCGCGCTCCTCCTCGCGATAGACCAGGTTGTAGTGGTTCTGCATGGAGGCGAAGCGATGAAACCCGTTCTGGTCGGCGAGAAACAAGAGACTCGCGAACTCCCAGGCGGCCATGCTACTGGCGCCGAGATACCGCACCTTCCCCGCGCGCACCAGCGAGTCGAGCGCGGAAAGCGTCTCTTCCATGGGAGTGGTGTGGTCCAGGCGATGGATCTGGAAGAGATCGATGTAGTCGTGTCCCAGGCGCTTCAACGAAGAATCGCAGGCCGCGAGAACGTGCTTCCGGGAAAGTCCCTTGCGGTTCGCGCGATCGGCGTGGGGGAAGAAGCACTTCGTCGCGAGAACGTAGTCCTCGCGATGGGATAGCTCCTTGAGTAGCTTCCCCGTCACTTCCTCGCTCGCGCCGTTCGAGTACATGTCCGCGGTGTCGAAGAAATTGAAGCCGAGCTCGAGGGCTTTCACGAAATGGGTGCGGGCGTCTTTCTCCGGGAGAATCCACGGACGCCAGCCAGGATCTCCGTAGGTCATGCAGCCCAGGCAGAGTCGCGAAACTTCGAGTCCGGTGGAACCGAGCTTGGTGGTTTTCATGCGGTCTCCAGATGGATTCCCAGGTGCCGGGCGAGGGCTTCGTTCCAGGCCCTCTCGTCGGCGAGAGGACTCTCGCGCCGCTCCTGCCCCTGGAGAAGGATGACGCGGTCCCGGGTGACGGTGACCCTTCCATTCAGAAGCGCGCGGCTCGCGACGACTTTCTGGGTGAAAGTGGACTCGGGCGACGTCTGGTGGTACTCGCAGCCTCCGCGGAATTCCGCGAGGAGGCGGGGAACGGTGGTGAATCTATACTGTACGGCGTAGTCGCCGCGGTCGCGAGGAGCCCGTTCCAGATGCCAATAAGGCTCGTGACGGGTGAGGCGGTAGCGATGCTCGACTTCCTCGTGCACTTCGCCTTCGACGAAACGCAGGGGCTTGAGGAAAGAGTCTCCGAATCCCACGTCCGCGAGCCATCGGTCTCCGTCGATATCCACCAGGAGAGTCATGTGATCGAAGGGTATGCCGAAACCGCCCTCGGGGCGCGCGACTTCGGCGCTGAGCAGAGTGGCCCGGTATCCGAACTCGGTCAGGAGCCAGTGGAACGCCGCGTTGAGCTCGTAGCAGAAGCCTCCTCGGCGGTCGGCGACGATTTTCCTCAGGATTCGTTCCGGCTCGAGAACGATCGGCACCCCTAGGTGGATGTCGAGGTTCTCGAACGGAACCGCCAGGAGGTGCGCTCGATGAAGGCCTCTAAGCCCTTGGGGTGTAGTGAGTTCCGGGATCTCCTGCATCGAGATGCGCGCCAGATAGTCCCGCGCGTCCATTCCCCAGTGCTCCCCTCGCTCGTCATCATAGCGAGCGGCGATTTTGGGTACAATGGCCGACTCACTCATGAAGGGCTGGCATCGTCGCTCCGACGAGGAGCTTCTTTCTCTGCGCTTCCGCGACCTCCCGCTCCATTCGACGGACCATTTCATCGCGAGCGCGGTGAAAGAGCTCCATCGGGAGCTCCAACGCCGCGGGCTTCGCTTTCGCCCTCACATCTGGCTCTCCGACGAATGGTTCTCTCCCGACGGGGTCCCGGGCTTCGCGATTCCTTTTTACCTCGCTCATCGGCGGCTCCGGAGGCTCGAGCGAAACCAGATGCTCGAGGTGGAAGGCGGCACGCTCAGAAGCTGCCTCCGGCTCATGCGTCACGAGACCGGTCACGCGATCGACAACGCCTATCGTTTGCGGCGGCGCAAGGAGCGGCAGCGGCTTTTCGGAAGCCCGAGCGACCCTTATCCGCGCTCCTACGCCCCGAGACCCTTCAGCCGCCGGTTCGTGAGGCACCTGGAGTTCGGCTATGCGCAATCTCACCCCGACGAGGATTTCGCCGAGACGTTCGCCGTATGGATGGATCCGGCTTCCCGTTGGCGGGAGCGATATGCGGATTGGCCCGCGCTCGAGAAGCTCCTCTACATCGACGAGCTGATGCGCGAGATCGGCGACCGCATTCCGCCGGTGGGAAATCGGCGGCGGCCATACCCGATCTCGGCGCTGAGGCGCAGCCTCGGGACGCACTACCGCATGAAGCGGGAACGTTATCGAGTGGGCTTCTCCCAGAACTACGACGAGGACCTCTCCAGCATTTTCGGGCTCAAGGGGGAGACCGCCGCCTGCACGTTCCTCGAAAAGCACCGCGGGTTCCTTCGGCGCCAGATTGCGCGGTGGACGGGGATTCCGGGATACGCCGTGGACCAGGTGCTCAAGGATTGGATCGAGCGCAGCCGCGAACGGGGACTCCGCGTCCGGACCGCTCCGGAGAAGGCGCTCCGCGACGTGGTGGCGGCCTTGACGGTACGAGTGATGCAGTACCTGCAGAGCGGAAACTACCGGGTCGCGCTATGAGGCTATGAGAAGGAAACGGCTCCGGGTGCTGGTCCTGGTGCACGAGGAGCTGGTGCCGCCGAAGGACGTCACGGGGCTCGACCTCGCCCGGGTCGAGTGGAAGATGGAGTTCGACGTCATCGAGACTCTCGGGCTCATGGGGCACGCGGTCGCAGTGGTTGGATTGAGGAGCGACCTGACGGTCCTCGATCGAGCGCTGAAGCGATTCCATCCCGACGTGCTCTTCAACCTGCTGGAGGATTTTCACGATATCGCGGTGAACGATCAGAACTGGGTCGCCTATCTCGAGTTGTTGCTGATCCCTTATACCGGGTGCAATCCGCGGGGATTGGTGCTTTCCCGCGACAAGGCTCTTTCGAAGAAGGTTCTCGTGTATCACGGAGTGCCGCTGCCGGATTTCGTCGTGTTCCGGCGGGGGGAGCCGGTGGCGGCTCCGGAGACGTTGGCGTTTCCGATGATCGTGAAGTCCCTGATCCTCGACGGCTCCGTCGGGATCTCCCAGGCCTCCGTGGTCTCGACGCCGGCGAAGCTCGAGGAGCGCGTTCGCTTCGTGCACGACAGCACCGGCAGCGACGCCATATGCGAGGAGTTCATCGAAGGGCGCGAGCTCTACGTGGGAGTGCTCGGAAACGAGAGACTCACGACGCTGCCGGTGTGGGAGCTTCACTTCGGCAAGAGGCCGAGGAGCACGAGGCTCATCGCGACGGACAAGGTGAAATGGAGCGATCGGTACCAGAGCCAGGTGGGGGTGCGCACGGAACAAGCGTCGCTCGAGGAGGTGCAGGCGAAAAAGCTCCAGCAGCTCGCGCGAAAGGTATATCGCATCCTCGGACTCAGCGGCTATGCGCGGGTGGACTTCCGAATGGGAGCGGACGGGAAGGCCTATTTTCTCGAAGCCAATCCCAACCCGCAGCTCGCCTACGGCGAGGACTTCGCCGAGTCCGCCGAAACCGCAGGAATCTCCTACGAGATGCTCCTGCAGCGAATCCTGAACCTGGCGTTGACCCGACGCTGGGAGTAAAGGCAAAAAGCCCGACCGGATCCAATCCGATCGGGCTTTTGATTTAATACTCCCGGCGGCGCCCTACTCTCCCACAAAGTCACCCTTGCAGTACCATCGGCGCTGGAGGTCTTAACTTCCGTGTTCGGAATGGGAACGGGTGTGGCCCCTCCGCTAATGCCACCGGGAATCTCTATTGAATATCTTCCGCCTTCGCCCTTTCGGGCTACGGCGGACCCGCCAAAGCTCCGAAGGAGCGACGCGGGGGCACTTGGGTGCATGCAATGCGGACGTCGAGAGCTTTGCTCTCTGTAAATTTTATGGTCAAGCCGCACGGCCGATTAGTACTCGTAAGCTGAGGTGATTACTCACCTTACACATCGAGCCTATCAACCTGGTAGTCTACCAGGGGCCTTTAGGGACCTTACGGTCCGGGAGATCTCATCTTGGGGTGGGCTTCGCGCTTATATGCTTTCAGCGCTTATCCCTTCCGAACGTGACCACCGAGCGCTGCTCCTGGCGGAACAACTCGTAAATCAGAGGTTCGTCCAGCCCGGTCCTCTCGTACTAAGGCCAGCTCCCCTCAAATCTCCTACGCCCACGACAGATAGGGACCGAACTGTCTCACGACGTTCTAAACCCAGCTCACGTACCGCTTTAATGGGCGAACAGCCCAACCCTTGGAACCTGCTACAGCTCCAGGATGCGATGAGCCGACATCGAGGTGCCAAACCTGGCCGTCGATATGAACTCTTGGGCCAGATAAGCCTGTTATCCCCGGCGTACCTTTTATCCGTTGAGCGACGGCCCTTCCATACGGGACCGCCGGATCACTAAGTCCTGGTTTCCCACCTGCTCGACTTGTTTGTCTCGCAGTCAAGCGCGCTTGTGCCTTTACACTCTACGGCTGGTTTCCAATCAGCCTGAGCGCACCTTCGAGCGCCTCCGTTACTCTTTAGGAGGCGACCGCCCCAGTCAAACTACCCGCCTAACAGTGTCCCCGACCCGGGTAACGGGTCTAGGTTAGAACTTCAGTACGATGAGGGTGGTATCTCACCGTTGGCTCCCCCAAGACCAAAGCCCTAGGTTCAAAGCCTCCCACCTATCCTGCGCACAACGCACCAAAATTCACTGCTAGGGTATAGTAAAGGTGCACGGGGTCTTTCCGTCTAGTCGCGGGTAACCGGCATCTTCACCGGTACTACAAATTCGCAGTGCCCCTCGTCGAGACAGCGCCCAGATCGTTACGCCATTCGTGCAGGTCGGAACTTACCCGACAAGGAATTTCGCTCGGTTGCTCCCAACTGTTTCCAGAAGGGCCGGACTTTACCTTAACCCGCCTCGATTCATCCGACTCGCTACGGCACGAATCCTCTCGATGCCGTCTGGCGTCAGATGCTCGCCCGCTTCCATCATGAGAAGCACTTTCCTGAACTTCTCGAAGTCCACGTGCTTCTTAGTCTTGAGCGGGTGCTCGACGAAAAATGGAATGATGCGCTCCAACAGGTGCTTTTGACCACGAACTCGATAGGCCATTCGGTCGCCGTGATTCTTTCGAACCACTCCGCAGTCGAAGTGCGCTTTGAGCGCGTGGAGCACTTGCACATCACGTTCGTGCTGTACGACGGTGAACTCAGGAAGAACCTGGTAGCCTGCGGTCATGTCGGAATGCTTGTTGATAGCGACATGAAAGCAGCCTTCACCGTCCACGAAACCTGTTATCCATTGTGCGTCGAGGTTCATCGGCAGGCCCTGAACGTCAAGTCTCTGAGGGTTCCCGGTACAGTCCCGGGTCTTCCCTGCGGATTGTCCCCATGTCCGTCGGATTTTTACTGCTAACGCGAGAGCGCGTCAACGAGTACCGAGCGGTTTTGGAGGAGTTTCCCGCATATGGTTCAGTTTTACTAAGGCTAGCATCGCGTTAACCTTAGGACCGTTCTTCGTTGTTGCTCCGTGAAACTTCAAGTAGTGCTTCATCTGTTTCACGTGGCACGGGCATTTCTGCCGTGCTCTCCATGTCGCCATGGAGGTCGGACTGTCTCATCCCGCGTTCCCGATGGATTTCTCGAGAGCGGGTCTGGCGTTCAGTCTCTGAGGATCCCCTTGCGGGTTTCCTGCTGATTGTCCGCACTTCGCGCGTTGTCACTCACGAGCACGTGAGTAGCGGAAGATACTCGGAGGTTCCAGCATACAGCCAGATTTATTTGCGTAACTACAACGGCATTCATAGTTACGGCCGCCGTTTACCGGGGCTTCGATTCAGAGCTTCGCGAAGACGAATCTTAGCTAACCCCTCCTCTTAACCTTCCGGCACCGGGCAGGCGTCAGACCCTATACGTCGTTTTCGACTTTGCAGAGTCCTGTGTTTTTAGTAAACAGTCGCCTGGGCCATTTCTCTGCGACCTCTTCGGGCTCGGGACGCGAAGTCCTTCACCCTACAAAGGCACCCCTTATCCCGAAGTTACGGGGTTAATTTGCCGAGTTCCTAAACGAGGGTTCTCACTTGCGCCTGTGGATTCTCTCCTCGCCTACCTGTGTCGGATTGCGGTACGGTCACCCTTTTGGCTCGCTAGAGGTTTTTCTCGGCAGCGTGGGTTCAGTTAGTTGGTTTGTCCGAAGACGCACTTCCCCGCGGCTCTCGGTGTATATGAGGCCCGGATTTGCCTGAGCCTCCACCTACAACCACGGCCGCACACTTCCAACCGTGCGTAAACTTACCCGTCTGCGTCGCCCCATTGCTCAAACGCCTCGAAGGTGGTGCAGGAATGTTGACCTGCTGTCCATCGGCTACGCCTTTCGGCCTCGCCTTAGGCACCG